>Ga0194131_10000052_pt1 | contig 156373 bp, 165 predicted proteins | sample TA2KigO120mmetaG_FD_148631 | JGI IMG/M metagenome (GOLD analysis project Ga0194131, IMG submission 148631) | Freshwater microbial communities from Lake Tanganyika, Tanzania - TA2015053 Kigoma Offshore 120m | ecosystem: Environmental > Aquatic > Freshwater > Lake | place: Tanzania: Lake...
GGCGACCATCGGCGGCGCAAGCCCGCGCGTCGCCCCGTTCGCCGACGCGGCGGCCCTGGGCGGCCTGCTGCAGCGGGCCGGCTTCGCCCTGCCCGTCGTCGACACCGACGTCATCACCGTCGCCTACACCGAACCGCTGCGCCTGCTGGCCGACCTGAAGGGCATGGGGGCAGGCAACGCCCTGGCGATGCGCCGGCGCGCGCCCATGCGCCGGGCGACCCTGGCGGCGATCGCCGAAGCCCTGGCGCGCCGCTGCGCCGACCCGTCGGGGCGCATCATCACCCGTTTCGAGATCGTCACCCTAACGGCCTGGGCGCCGGCCGCGAGCCAACCCAAGGCAAGGCCGTGCGGCAGCGCGACCGTTCCCCTCGGTCGGGCGCTTGGCACCGAGGAATGACCTGGGTCAAGGCGCGCGCGCCGCGCCACTGGCCTGCTACGATGAACGCGAGGAAGACCGCCGATGCGTCGAGCCTTGGTGATTCTGGTCGCCCTGACGGCGGCACCCGAGGCCTGGGCCCAGGGCGACAGCAACCGCGGTGCCGACATCGCGTGCCAATGGTGTTCCGAGTGCACGCCACCAAGGTGACCGGAACAGGCACCGACATGGCGCCGGCGTGGCGCTCGATCGCGCTCGACCCGGCCAAGGACGACGCGACCCTGACCACGTTCCTGCGCGCGCCACACCCGGCCATGCGCAACATCCCGCTGACCGAGCAGGACATCCAGGACGTGATCGCGTAGATCCGGGCGCTCGCGTTCGAGTAGGGGGCGGTGACGTACGAGCTGCTGCGCTTCGTCCACCTGGCCGGCATGGGCCTGATCGCCGGCGGCCTGATCGGCGTGTTCGTCGGCGACGTGCGGGCGCGCCAGGTGCGCGACGTGGTGCGCTTCGCCGAGGTGGTGCGCGCCATGGCGGTGTTCTACGACGGCGTCGTGGTGCCGGGCGCGCTTCTGCTGGCCGCGTCGGGCGCCCGGACGACTGGGCGACACTGGGCGTCGCGGTCGCCGTGGCGTTCGCGGTCGCGGGATTGTTGTGCGACCTGATCCCCAGGCTGTACCCGTGGACGCTGGAGACGTCGTAGGTCGTCAGCCCAGCAGGTCCTGCAGCATGGCCACGAGGGGCGCATCGGCCGGCGGCATGGGGAAATCGCGCAGCCGCGCCGGGCGCACCCAGCGGACCTCGCTGTGCTCGCGCGCGCGCGGCACGCCCTGCCACTTGCGGCACAGGTAGAGCGGCATGAGCAGGTGGAACGTTTCGTAGGCGTGGGACGCGAAGGCGAAAGGCGCCAGGCACGGTTCCTCGATGGCGATGCCCAGTTCCTCGCGCGCCTCGCGGATCACGGCGGCCTCGGGCGTCTCGCCAGTCTCGATCTTGCCGCCAGGGAACTCCCACAGCCCGGCCATCGCCTTGCCCTCGGGCCGGCGCGCGATGAAGACGCGGTCGTCGCCATCGATCAGGGCCAGCGCCACGACCATAATCAGCGGGCGCTCAGCCACGCCAGGCCCGCCGTTCGAGAGCGAAGCACAGCGCCTCGGCGTTGTACCCCCGCGCGTCGAGCGTGACGGTCGCCGGACCCGTCGGCGTGAAGCCAACCGCTTCCAGAACACGGCGCGACGCCGCGTTGTCGGGCAGCACCCGGGCGTGAACCTGGGCGAGATCGGTCGCCTGGAACGCGAAGCGGATCATGTGGCGCGCCGCCTCGGTCGCGTAGCCGTGTCCCCAGTACGGCACGCCGACCCAGTAGCCGAGTTCAGCCGAGAGGCGATCCTCGTCGCGTTCGAGGCCGATGGCACCGACCAGCCCGACCCCGCGCGCGTCGATGCCGAGCTGCCAGCCTTCGCTGCGGGCCATCTGGGCAAGGGTCTCGGCGATCCACGCCTCGGCCGCGCCGTCCGGGTAGGGATGCGGAATGCGCGCGGTCCAGTGCGCGACCCGTTCGTCGCCCGCGTAACGCCGCACGGCCGCCGCGTCCGCCCGTTCCAGACGGCGCAGCGTCAGGCGCTCGGTAAGAAGTGGCGGAAACTCACGCATGGTCCATCCACGCGCGTCGTTCGAGGAGAAGGAAGTCCATAGCGACCGGACCACCGCGCGCCGGCGCCTCGACAGGGCCGTGGCCGTCCGGGACGAAGCCGAGCTTTGTAAGCACGCGGCGCGACGGTTCGTTCGCCGGCATGATGTAAGTCCTGACGCGACGGAACCCGAGGTCGTCGAAGCCGTAGGTCAGGATGCGCCGGGATGCTTCGGTGGCGTAGCCCCGACCCCACCGGTCGATCGCGACCCAGTAGCCGATCTCGCCCGTGTCGTCCAAATCGGTGCGATCGAGTCGGACCATGCCCACGACATCCGATGACCGTTCGATCATCGCGAACGTCCAGCCGTCTCCCGCCGCGCGATCGTCCTCGACCATGGCGAGAAAGTCGTCGATGGCGCCCGGCGGATACGGGTGGGAAATGCTGGTGGTCCAGCGCGCGATGCGGTCATCGCTGACTTCGCGCACGATCGCGTCCACGTCGCCCAGCGATGGCGGGCGCAGCGTCAGGCGCTCGGTCACCAGGGTGACCGGCGCGCTCAACTCCGGTAGTCGGCGTTGATGTCGATGTAGCCGTGGGTCAGGTCGCAGGTCCACACGGTGGTGGCGGCGCGTCCCTGGCCGAGCTCGATCGCGATCAGGATCGACCGTCCCTTCATGTGCGCCGTCACCGGCGTCTCGTCGTAGTCCTTGGGTGGGCCGCCGCGCGTCGCCACAACATGGCCGCCGATGCGCACGCCGATGCGGCGCTGATCGAGTGTGATGTCGGCCTTGCCCACGGCCATCACGACGCGGCCCCAGTTGGCGTCGGCGCCGGCGATCGCCGTCTTGACCAGCGGCGAGTTGGCGACGCCGAAGGCGACGCGCCTGGCCGCCGCGGCCGAGCGCGCGCCAGCGACACGGATCTCGATCAGCTTCTGAGCACCTTCGCCGTCGCGCACGACCTGCAGCGCCAGATCGAGGCAGACCGCCTCAAGCGCGGCGCGGAAGCCGGCGAGCCGCCGATCGGCGGCGCGCGTCACCGACGCGTGGCCGGCGGCGCCGGTGGCGAAGGCGAGCAGCGTGTCGTTGGTCGAGGTGTCGCTGTCGACAGTGGTGCGGTTGAACGACCGTTCGGTCGCGCGCGCCAGGCATGCCTGCAGCACGTCCGCCGGCAGACGCGCGTCGGTGGCGACGAAGGCGATCATCGTCGCCATGTCGGGTGCGATCATGCCCGAGCCCTTGGCTGTGCCGTTGATGGTCACCGGCACGCCGTCGATGGTGGCCGACGCGGTCGCCAGCTTGGGAAAGGTGTCGGTGGTCATGATCGCTGCGGCGGCGCGGTCCCAGGCCTCGGTGCGCGCGGCCCCGGCCAGGCCGGGGATCATGGCGGCGATGCGCTCGGCCTTCAGCCGCTGGCCGATCACGCCGGTCGAGGCGACGAACACCCGGTTGCGCGGGCAGCCCAGCGCGCGCGCCGCCGCGCCGACCGTGGCGTCGACCGCGCCCATGCCCGCCTTGCCGGTGAACGCGTTGGCGTTGCCCGCGTTGACGATGAAGGCGCGCGCCTGACCGCCGGCCAGCGCCTTGCGGCACCAGGCAACAGGCGCGGCCGCGGTAGATGACTTGGTGAACACGCCGGCCACCGTGGTGCCCGCGTCGAACAGGGCGAGCAGAACGTCATCGCGGCCCTTGTAGCGGATGCCGGATTCGCCCGTGGCGAAGCGCGCGCCGCCGATGGGCGGCACCGCCGGCACGGCGGCGGGGGCGAGCGGCGAGCGGGCGGGCGCCATGCTACTGGGCCACCGGTTCGGCGCGCGACGTGCCATCGAGGTTGAACCGCTCGATCACCGCGTTGCCCTGGAGCGTCTTGACGTAGGCCGCGATCACCTCGCCGGCCATCTCGGCGCGCAACTGCTCGGCGATCTGGTCGAAGGCGGGCGGTTCGGCGGTGCGCCGCTCGGCGACCCGGATGACGTGCCAGCCGAACGCGGTCTGCACCGGCCCCGAGGTCTGGTCGGGTTCCAGCGCGAACGCCGCTTCCGAGAACTCGGGCACCATGTCGCCCTTGGAGAAAAAGCCCAGGTCGCCGGCGTTCTGGGCCGCCGACGGATCGGTCGAGCGGGCCTTGGCCAACTCGGCGAAGTCCGCGCCCTTGCCCAGTTCGTCGACGATCGCCTTGGCCTCGTCCTCGGTCGCGACCAGGATGTGACTGGCGCGCACCTGCTGCTCGGGCGAGTTGGCGGCGAGGTATTCGTCGTAGCGCTGGCGCAGGACGTCCTCGGTGATCACCCGGTCGACCTCGGTGCGCAGCACGAACTCGCGGGCGAGCTGATCGCGCGAGATCGCGAGCTGGCGCTGGAACTCGGCGGCGTCCTCGACCTTGGCCGTGACGGCCTGGTCGAGCAGTAGCCGGCTGTTGATGATCTGGTCGAGCAGCGGCTCGTAGAGCAGGTCGAGCGGCATCTGGCGGTATTGTTCCGGCAGGTTCGCCCGGGCCGTTTCGAGATCGGACTTACGCAACTCGACGCCGTTGACCCGGGCGACGACCGGGTCGTCCTCGGCCCGCGCCGGCGGCGCGACCAGAAGCGCGCCCATGACGGCGGCAAGGAACAGGAACGCTCGGAAAGAGCGGATCATCGACGACCTCGATTGTGAGGAAACTCGGGAAGCGTTGCGTGGCATGGGCTTAGACCAGATCGGGCGCGCCGACAAGCGCCGACCAGGGCGGCGATCGTCGGTACTGTGATCGGGGCCATGGCGCGCTAACATGATGGCGGAACAAAGGCTTCGCCGCCGAAGTCGACCGTGCGGAGTGTCATCATGGACCTGGACAGCATGATCGTGGGAGCCGGCGTGTCCGGCCTTTACATGCTGCACCGCTTGCGCGGGCTCGGGCATGCCACCGTCGTGCTCGAGGCCGGCGACGGCATCGGCGGCACCTGGTACTGGAACCGCTACCCGGGCGCGCGTTGCGACATCGAGAGCCTGGAGTACTCCTACTCGTTCTCGGAGGACTTGCAGCAGGAGTGGCACTGGCCTGACCGCTATTCGCTGCAACCGGACATCCTGCGTTACGTCAACCACGTGGCCGACCGCTTCGACCTGCGCCGCGACGTGCGGCTCGCGACACGGGTCACGCGCGCGACGTTTGACGAGGTGGCCCGGCGCTGGACGATCGAGACCGACACGGGTTCGGTCCTCACCGCGACCTACCTGATCATGGCGACGGGCTGCCTGTCGGTGCCGCGCGTACCGGAGCTGGAGGGGCTCGAAGACTTCGGCGGCCGCTGGTACCACACGGGCGCCTGGCCCCACGACGGCGTCGACTTCACGGGTCGGCGCGTCGGCATCATCGGCACGGGATCGTCCGGCATCCAGGCCATCCCAATCATCGCGCGCCAAGCCAGACACCTGACCGTCTTCCAGCGCACGCCGAACTTCAGCGTGCCGGCGTGGAACGGACCGCTCGACCCGGATGTCGAGGCCTCGTTCAAGGCGGACTACGGCGCGAACCGCGAGATCGCCCGACGTTCGGACAGCGGCACCACGCTCGAGGCCAGCACGACACCGACCCACGCCATGGCGCCCGAGGTTGCCAAGGCCGAGCTCGAACGGCGCTGGGCCCAGGGCGGGTTCAACATGGAGCTGGTGTTCGCCGACGAGACCACAGACGCCAACGCCAACGCCATCGTGGCCGAGTTCGCGCGGCGGAAAATCCGCGACCGGGTCAAGGACCCGGCGGTGGCCGCCCTGCTGTGCCCGACCGACCATCCTTTCGCGACCAAGCGGTTGTGCGTCGATACCGACTATTTCGAGACGTACAACCGGGACAACGTGACGCTGGTCGATATCCGCGCCGAGCCGATCGCGCGCGCGACGCCGGCCGGTGTCCGCACCGCCGCGCGCGAGGTCGCGCTGGACGACATCGTGTTCGCCACCGGCTTCGACGCCATGACCGGCGCGTTGATGGCCGTCGACATCCGCGGCCGGGGCGGCCAGTCGCTGCGCGCGGCGTGGGCTGCGGGGCCGCGATCCTACCTGGGGCTGATGGTGGCGGGCTTCCCCAACCTGTTCACGGTCACGGGGCCGGGCAGCCCCTCGGTGCTGAGCAACATGATGACCTCGATCGAGCAGCACGTGGAGTGGATCGCGGCGTGCCTGGGGCATCTGCGCGACCGCCATATCCGGCTGATCGAGCCGTCCGCCGAGACGGAACAGCGCTGGACCGACCACGTACGCGAGGTCGGCGACCAGACGCTCTATCCGCGCGCGAACTCCTGGTACATGGGCGCCAACATCCCGGGCAAACCGCGCGTCTTCATGCCCTATGTCGGCGGCGTCGGGGCCTACCGGACGATCTGCGAGGGCGTCGCGGAGCACGGTTACGAAGGTTTCGCGCTGGCTTCGTAGGCGAACGCTTGACGACACGAGTCGCCGTGCGTTGACAGGGGCGGCCCGCCACCCTAACTGTGCCGGAAGGCCGCGCGTGCCCTGGCCCCCATCCGTTAAGGTTTCTGGACATGCTCTCGACTTTGGCCAAGCGGCTGTTCGGGTCCGCCAACGACCGATTCCTGCGCGACCTGGCCAAGCAGACGCAGGCCATCAATGTGCTCGAAACTGAGTTCGAGGCACTGGACGACGCCGGGCTGAAGGCGCGCACCGAGGTCTTCCGCAAGCGCCTGGGCGACGGCGAGACGGTGGACGACCTGCTCGTCGAGGCGTTCGCCACCGTGCGCGAGGCGGCCAAGCGCACGCTCGGCCAACGCCATTTCGACGTCCAGATGCAGGGCGGCATGGTGCTGCACCAGGGCAGGATCGCCGAGATGAAGACCGGCGAAGGCAAGACCCTGGTCGCGACCTTGCCAATCTACCTCAACGCGCTCGAGGGAAAGGGCAGCCACGTCGTCACGGTCAACGACTATCTGGCCCGGCGCGACGCCCGCTGGATGGGCCAGATTTACGAGTTCCTGGGCCTGACGGTCGGCTGCATTGTGCACGGGCTGAACGACGTGGAGCGCAAGGCGCAGTACGCCTGCGACGTGACCTACGGCACGAACAACGAGTTCGGTTTCGACTACCTGCGCGACAACATGAAGTTCTCGCTGGCCACCATGGTGCAGCGACCGTTCCACTACGCCATCGTCGACGAGGTGGACAGCATTCTGGTCGACGAGGCGCGCACGCCGCTGATCATCTCGGGTCCATCGGAGGATTCCTCGACGATGTACAAGTCGGTCGACCGGTTGATCCCGGCGCTGACCGAGGAGCACTACGAGAAGGACGAAAAGACCCGCACCGTGGCCCTGACCGAGGCGGGCGCCGAGGCGCTGGAGGCGGCCTTGCGGGCCGCCGGGATGCTGAAGGAAGGCGGGCTCTACGACATCGCCAATGTCAGCCTGGTGCACCACTGCCAGCAAGGCTTGCGCGCCCACAAGCTTTTCACGCGGGATGTCGACTACATCGTCAAGGACGGCAAGGTCGTCATCATCGACGAGTTCACCGGACGTATGATGGAGGGCCGGCGCTACTCCGAGGGCCTGCACCAAGCGCTGGAGGCCAAGGAAGGCGTCGAGGTCCAGACCGAGAACCAGACGCTCGCCTCGATCACATACCAGAATTACTTCCGGCTCTACCCGAAGCTGGCCGGCATGACCGGCACGGCCATGACCGAAGCGGCCGAATTCGGCACCATCTACAACCTGGACGTCATCGAGATCCCGACCAACGTGGAATGCGTGCGTATCGACCATTCCGATGAGGTCTATCGCACCGCCAAGGAGAAGTACGACGCCGTCGTCGCGGTGATCGAGGATTGCCACAAGCGCGGGCAGCCCGTGCTGGTCGGTACCGTCAGCATCGAGAAGAGCGAACACCTGTCGGGCATCCTCAAGAAGCGCAAGGTGCCGCACAACGTGCTTAACGCGCGCTACCACGAGCAGGAGGCCCAGATCATCGCCCAGGCCGGGCGGCCCGGCGCCGTGACCATCGCGACAAACATGGCCGGGCGCGGCACCGATATCCAGCTGGGCGGCAACCCGGACATGCGCATCGTCACCGAGACCGCCGGCATCAACGACGAGCAGGCGCGCGCCGCCCGCGTCGCCGCCATCCGAGCCGAGAACGCCGAGGCGAAGAAGCGCGCGCTGGACGCCGGCGGGCTCTACGTCATCGGCACGGAACGGCACGAGAGCCGGCGTATCGACAACCAGTTGCGCGGCCGGTCGGGCCGGCAGGGCGACCCCGGCGCCTCCAAGTTCTACCTGTCGCTCGAGGACGACCTGATGCGCATCTTCGGCTCGGACCGGCTGGACGGCGTGCTGCGCCGGCTGGGCCTGCAGGAGGGCGAGGCGATCGTCCACACCTGGGTCAACAAGGCGATCGAGAAGGCGCAATCGAAGGTCGAGGCGCGCCACTTCGAGGCGCGCAAGACGATCCTGAAGTTCGACAACGTCATGAACGACCAGCGCAAGATCATCTACGAGCAGCGCCGCGAGATCATGGCCGAGACCGATGTGAGCGAGACCATCGGCTCGATGCGCGCCGAGGTGCTGACCGACATGGTCGGCCGCCACATCCCCGAGAAGGCGTACCCCGAGCAGTGGGATTCGCCCGGCCTGCACGCCGAGGGGCTGCGCGTCTTCGGGCTCAACCTGCCGTTCGAGGCGTGGGCCAAGGAGGAAGGCATCGCGGATGAGGAGATCCGCGAACGCTTCACCAAGTCAGTCGACGAGCGCATGGCCGAGAAAGAGACCAAGTTCACGCCGCAGATCGTGCGCCTGGCCGAGAAGAGCCTGCTGCTGCAGATCCTCGACCACAAGTGGCGCGAGCATCTGCTGCACCTGGATCATCTGCGCCAGGGCATCAACCTGCGGGCGTTCGCCCAGCGCGATCCCTTAAACGAGTACAAGCGCGAGGCGTTCGAGCTGTTCGACGGCATGCTGGTGGGCCTGCGCGAGACGGTGGTCTCGGTGCTGGCGCACCTGGAGATCCGCGCCGAGGTGCCCCAGCCCAAGGGGCCGGCGCGCACGGTGGAGGGCCGCGCCGACCCGGCCGAGGCCGGCATGGGCAACGGCAGCGACCGCCCCGTGGCGCCGACCCAGCGCCTAGCGCAGCCGGCTGCCGGATTCGCCAAGGTCGGCCGCAACGAGCCGTGCCCGTGCGGCTCGGGCAAGAAGTTCAAGCACTGCCACGGCCAGGTGAACTGAGCGCCGGCGGCATGGCTACCTGGACCACCTTGACGGCCGCGGACGGCTACGCCCTGGCGACGTGGCGCGCCGTGCCGCGGGGGCCACGGCGCGGCGGCCTGCTGGTGCTGCAGGAGATCTTCGGCGTCAACGACCACATGCGTGCGGTCGCCGACGGCTTCGCGGTCGAGGGCTGGGAAGCGCTGGCGCCGGCGCTGTTCGATCGCGCCCGACGCGACGTGCAGATGGGCTACGAGGCCGCCGACGTGGCCGAGGGCCGCGACCTGCGCGCCGCCGTGCCGTTGGAGAAGGTCGTGGCCGACATGGAGGCCGCGATCGCCGACCTAGCGCCACGCGGACCGGTGGCCGCCGTCGGCTACTGCTGGGGCGGATCGCTCGCCTAGCTGGCGGCCCAGCGTCTGCCCGTGGCCGCGGCGGTCGGCTACTACGGCGGCCTGGTCGCCCAGTGGCTGGACCAGCCGCCCGCGGCGCCGGTCATGCTGCACTTCGGCGAACACGACCACGGCATCCCGCTGACCGACGTGGAGCGCATCCGCGCCGCGTATCCGAACGTGCCGGTGCACGTCTACCCGGCTGGGCACGGCTTCAACTGCGACCAACGCAAGGACTACGACGCGTCGTGCGCCGCGCTCGCGCGCCAACGAACCCTGGCCTTCCTGGCCGAGCACGTCGGCCGATCGACGATCAGGCGCTGAACTCCAGCAGCACGCCGCACGCGGCCGCGGCCGGCACGATGACGGCGCGGCCACGGTCGCGCTCGAACCCGACGCCCGCCGCCTCCAACACCCGCGCCGCGCGCGCAATGTCCACCACAGTGATCGTCAGGGCGGCGACCGAGGGCACCGCCGGCGGCGTCGCGTCGAAGGCGGGGTAGAGCTCGGCCGCGTCCTCGGCCGTTGCGACCACCAGGGTCGTCGGGCCCATACGGACCGTGAGCATGCCGTCGGTCGCGGCCATGGCGGCGGGGCCGAATAACCGCTCGTAGGGCACGCGCAACGCCGCCGGGTCCGCCACCACGGCGAGCATGGCGCGCACGCCCAGCGCGCCGTTGGCGTGGTCGGTCCAGCCGGGCCGGCGCACCAGGTCGGGCGTCAGGTGGTGGCAGACGAAGATCGGCACCTCGGGCGTCGCGGCGGCTGGCACGTGTATAAGGGCGAAGCGCGGCTCGACCGTGCCCTCGGGCAGATCGAGGGGCCGCGCTAGGGCGCGCCGCTCGGGCGCGAGCTCGGCGTCGGACCAGACGCGGAACGCCGCGTCCGGGTCGTCGCTGGCCAGCGCGAACCCGACGCCCACGTCGCCGGCGGCCGCGATGCGCGCCTCGATCGACCGGCGCGGCTGCGTCGGGTCGATCACCCCGATCAGCTCCAGATACTCGCGCCCGAACATGATGCAGTAGTTGCCCGTGCTCCAGCCGACGTGGCGGCCGCGCGGCGTCAGCGTGAAGCCGAGCCGGGCGTAGCGCTCGCGCGCCGATTCCAGATCGCGCACGCCGATCAGCACATGGTCGAGCCCGGTGAAACCATCACGCATCAGCGCCTCGCGCGCGGCCGGCCGTAGGTGGCGAACTTGGCGACGACACGGCGCATTTCGGCGCGCCCCAGCAGCCGGGGCCGGCCGAGCTGGAGCACGTGCCAGAACTGCGCCGCCAGGGACTCAACCTCGACGGCGAGGCGCACGGCGGCGTCGAGATCGGCGCCCAGGGCGACGATGCCGTGGTGGGCCATCAGGCACGCCCGGCGATCCTCGAGCGCCTCGACCACGTGGGCCGAGAGCGCCGCCGTGCCGAACGTCGCGTACGGCGCGCAACGGATCGAATCGCCGCCGGCGGCCGCGACCATGTAGTGGAACGCGGGGATCGCCAGGCCCTGGCAGGCGAGCGCCGTAGCGTAGAGCGGATGGGCGTGGACGACGGCGTTCGCTTCGGGCCGCGCGATCAGCACGTCCCGGTGGATGCGCCATTCGCTGGTGGGCGCGAGGGCACCTTCGCGCACCGTGCCATCCATGGCGAGAAGCACGATCGACGCGGATGTCAGCGCCGACGACGGGACCCCCGTGGGCGTGACCAGGATGCCCTTGCCAGCCCGCAGCCCCACGTTGCCCGAGGTACCGCGGTTGAGCCCGGCGGCATCGAGCGCGAGCGCGGCCCCGACCACGGCCCGACGCGCCGCGGCTTTACGCAAGGTCAGCGGCCCTCGAACTCGACGAGGCTGAGCACCGAATGGCCGCGCTCGCGCAGCCGCTCGGCGCCCTTGAGCTCCGGCAGGTCGATGACGAACGAGCAACCGACGATCCGCCCGCCGGTACGCTCGATCAGCCGGATCGCGGCCAGCGCCGTGCCACCCGTGGCGATCAGGTCGTCGACCACCAGGACGGTCTCGCCCGCGCGCACCGAATCCGTGTGGATCTCGAGGCGGTCGATGCCGTACTCCAACTCGTAGTCCTGGCCGATGGTATCCCAGGGCAGCTTGCCCTTCTTGCGCACCGGCACGAAGCCGCAGCTGAGCTGGTGCGCGACCGCGCCGCCCAGGATGAAGCCGCGCGCCTCGATGCCGGCGACCTTGTCGATGCGCCGCCCGGCGAAGGGCTGCACCAGCTCGTCGACGACGCGGCGGAAACCGCGTGGGTTGACCAGCAGCGTCGTGATGTCGCGGAAGACGATCCCCGGCTTGGGGTAGTTGGGGATCGCCCGGATCAGGCCGGCGAGATCGGGTGTCATGCACCGCCCGTCCCGGCGACGCGGGCCATCACCGCCGAGAGCCGCGCGGTCGCGGCCGGGTCCCACGCGGCGCGCGGCGTGATGATGGCCGCGTCGAGCACACGGTCGCAGCCGTGCGGGCACGGGCTGGGGCGCGCGCCGAAGCCTTCGGCCAAGCGACGCACCATGGCCAGGCCCTTGGCCGCGTTGTCACGCAGCACGGCGAGGATGTCGGCGACCTGCACGTGGCCGTGATGAGGATGCCAGCAGTCGTAGTCGGTCACCATGGCGACGGTCGCGTAGCAGATCTCGGCCTCGCGGGCGAGCTTCGCCTCGGGCATGTTGGTCATGCCGATCACGTCGCAGCCCCAGGCACGATAGAGGTTCGATTCGGCCAGCGTCGAGAACTGCGGCCCTTCCATCGCCAGGTAGGTGCCGCCGCGCCGGGCCGCCGCGCCGCCCTGGCCAGCGGCGACGACCAGCGCATCAACTAGGCGCCGGCACACGGGATGCGCCATGGAGACGTGGGCCACGATGCCATCGCCGAAGAAGGTCTTGGGCCGCGCGAACGTGCGGTCGATGAACTGATCGACGACGACGAAGGTGCCGGGCGCCAGGTCCTCGTGGAACGAGCCGCATGCGCTGAGCGAGACGAGGTCGGTGACGCCCAGCCGCTTGAGGGCGTCGATGTTGGCGCGATAGTCGATCTTGGACGGTGTGAGCCGGTGACCCCGGCCGTGGCGCGGCAGGAACGCCACGTCCAGCCCGCCGATCCGGCCGGTGAGCACGGCGTCCGACGGCGTGCCAAACGGCGTCGCCACCTCAACGCGGCGGGCGTCCTCGAGGCCCTCGAAGTCGTAAAGCCCGCTGCCGCCGATGACGCCGAGAACCGGCCGACCGCCGGCGGTCATGGCGTCATGGCGTCAGTGGGCACCGGCCCAGATGCGCCGCTTGGCCACGTAGGTCAACACGACCAGGAACACCAGGAACAGCATGGTCTTGGCCCCGGCGCTCTTGCGCGCCTCCAGGTTGGGTTCGGCCGCCCAGTGCAGGAACTGGGTGACGTCGCGCGACATCTGCTCGACCGAGGCGGTGGTGCCGTCGACGTAGGTGACCTGGCCCTCGCTGAGCGGCGGCGGCATGGCGATCTGATGGCCGGGCATCACGGCGTTGTAGTACATGCCCTCGCCCACCATCATGTCGGCCGGCGGCTCGTGATAGCCGGTCAGGAGACCGTAGAGGTAATCCGGGCCGCCGGGCCGCGCCTTGGTGATCAGCGACAGGTTCGGCGGGTAGGCGCCGCCGTTGGCCGCGCGCGCCGCCTTCTCGTTGGCGAAGGGCGCGGGGAAGCCGTCGGACAGGCGCGCTGTGCGCGTGAACATCTCGCCGTCGTCGTTGGGCCCGTCCTCGACCTGGTAAGCCCCGGCGATCGCCTTGGCCTCCTCCTCGGTGAAGCCGAGATCGGTCAGGTTGCGGAACGCTATGTACTGCAGCGCATGACACGACGCGCAGACCTCCTGGTAGACCTGCAGGCCGCGCTGCAACGCCGCGCGATCGAACGTGCCGAAGATGCCGTCGAAGCTCCACGGCTGGGCGCTCAGGTCGGTCCCCTCGGCCGCAGCGGCGGAGCTCGAACCAAGGGTGAGCGCCGCGAGGGCGGCGAGCGCCAGACGCTTCATCACGTTTTACCCTTCAGCACGGCGGCGGCGATGCTTTGCGGCAGCGGTCGAGGCCGTTCGATCAGGCCGATCAGCGGCATCAGGATGATCAGGTGCACGAAGTAGTACGCGGTGGCCAGCCGGCCGATGTGGATCCACGCGCCCTCGGGCGGCTTGGCGCCGACGATGCCGAGCAGAATGACGTCGGCGACCAGGACCCAGAAGAACAGCTTGTAGATGGGCCGGAACGTGGCCGAACGCACGCGCGAGGTATCGAGCCAGGGCAGGATGAACAACACTAGGATCGAGGCGAACATGGCGATGACGCCACCCAGCTTGTCGGGGATCGCGCGCAGGATCGCGTAGAACGGCAGGAAGTACCATTCAGGCACGATGTGCGCCGGCGTCACCAGCGGGTTGGCCGGGATGTAATTATCCGGGTGCCCCAGATAGTTCGGCGCGTAGAACACGAACGCCGCGAACACGACGAAGAACACGAACATGCCGAACATGTCCTTGATCGTGTAGTAGGGGTGGAACGGCAACTGGTCCTGCGGCCCGCGCATGTCGATGCCGAGCGGGTTGTTTGACTTAGCGGTGTGCAACGCCCACAGGTGCAGGAACACCAGGCCGACGATCACGAACGGCAGCAGGTAGTGGAGCGAGTAGAAGCGCTTGAGCGTCGGGTTGCCGACCGCGAATCCGCCCCACAGCCACGCCACGATTTCGTCGCCGATCACCGGGATGGCCGAGAACAGGTTGGTGATCACGGTGGCGGCCCAGAAGCTCATCTGGCCCCAGGGCAGCACATAACCCATGAACGCCGTCGCCATCATGGCGAGCAAGATCAGGATGCCCAGCCACCACAGCACTTCGCGCGGGCTCTTGTACGAGCCGTAGTAGAGGCCGCGGAAAATGTGGATGTAGACCACCAGGAAGAACATCGAGCCGCCGTTGGCGTGCACGTAGCGCATCAGCCAGCCGGCGTTCACGTTGCGCATGATGTGCTCGACCGAATCGAAGGCGAGCTTGGCATCGGCCGTGTAGTGCATCGCCAGCAGGATGCCCGTGACGATCTGCACCACCAGGGCGATGCCGGCCAGCGAGCCGAAGTTCCACCAGTAGTTCAGGTTGCGCGGCGCTGGATAGTCGAGCAGGTGGTGATCGACCCAGGACAAGACCGGCAGGCGGTCGTTGAACCAACGGACCATGGGGTTGCTGCGGTAGGCCTTGCTCATCCCGATTCCCCCGCCCCTAGCCGATCACGATGTGCGTGTCGTCGGTGAAAGCGTAAGGCGGCACATGCAGGTTCTCGGGCGCCGGTCCGATGCGAATACGCCCCGACGTGTCGTAGTGCGAGCCGTGGCACGGGCAGAACCAGCCGTTGAAGTCGCCCTTGAAGCCGATGGGGATGCAGCCCAGGTGCGTGCAGATGCCGACGACCACCAGCCATTCCGGCTTGGGCGCGCGATCGGCGTCGGCCTGGGGATCACGCAACTCGGCGATATCGACGCCCGCCGCCTGGGTGATCTCCTCGGCCGTGCGGTGACGGATGAACACGGGCTTGTCCTGCCAGACCACCGTGATCGCCTGGCCGGCGGCGATGGGCGCCAGGTCCACTTCCGTCGTCGCCAGCGCGAGCACGTCGGCGCTGGGGTTCATGCTGTCGATCAGCGGCCAGGCGACCGCCGCCGCCCCGACCACGGCCGCGGCGTTGCTCGCCACATAGAGGAAATCGCGCCGCGTCTCCCCACCGTCGGCGGTCGCGGCCCCGTGCTGCGCCATCCCTCTTACCCCCTGCCGCCCTTCCGGAATCGGGCCGCGTTGTGGCATCAAACCTTTGCGCGTGTCCAGTCGGGCGGCCGCTCCAGGCGCCCGCCGGCCGCGCCCTGATTATACCGTCGTCGGCACCCTGACAAGGGTGCGCTGAACCGGGGAGCCCCATGGACGATCCTGCCCTGACCGAGGCCCGCAAGGTGCTGGCGGCGGAGTGGTTCGCGGCGCTGCGCGACCGCCTGTGCGCCGCCTTCGAGGCGATCGAGGACGCCCATGACGGACCGGGCGAACCCGGCCGTTTCGAGCGCAAGCCCTGGACGCGCGAGGGTGGTGGCGGTGGCGTCATGGCGATCATGCGCGGGCGGGTGTTCGAGAAGGTCGGCGTCAACGTCTCCACCGTGCACGGCACGTTCTCCGAACAGTTCCGCAAGCAGATGCCCGGCGCCGCCGAGGACCCGCGCTTCTGGGCCAGCGGTGTCAGCCTAGTCGCCCACATGCGTTCCCCCTTGGTGCCGGCGGCGCACATAAACACGCGCCACATCGTGACCACGCTCGGCTGGTTCGGCGGCGGCGCCGACCTGAACCCCAGCCACCCACGGCCCGACGACACGCGCGACTTCCACGCCGCGCTCGAGGCCGCGTGCGAGGCCTACCAGCCGGGTTGCTACGCCGAGTACAAGCGCTGGGCCGACGAATACTTCTTCATTCCCCACCGCGGCCATGCCCGGGGCGAAGGCGGCATCTTCTTCGACGATTTGGCCAGCGGCGACTGGGAACGCGATTTCGCGTTCACCCAGGGTGTCGGCACCGCCTTCCTCGACGTCTTCCCCCGGCTGGTGCGTCGACGCATGGCCGAGCCGTGGACCGAGGCGATGCGCGCCCGCCAGCTCGAACACCGCGGCCGCTACGCCGAGTTCAACCTGGTCTACGACCGCGGCACCAAGTTCGGCCTGATGACCGGCGGCAACCCCGAGGCGGTGCTGATGTCCCTGCCCCCAGTGGCCACATGGCAGTGACCGCGGCCACTGCGAAAACTCGTTGCGTTAACCAAAGCTAAAGTATCCCCTCAATGGGGGAGCGGGGGCGTTCGCGTTCACGGGACAGGAGTTGGCGCGGTGGCCTTGCGCCGAGGCACATCGGGGGCGAACACCATCCTGGGTACCGCGGCGGCGGATACGCTGCTGGGCCTGGGCGGCAACGACTCCCTGTCGGGACTGGACGGCAACAACCGACTTGACGGCGGCACCGGGCGCGATCGGGCGTCCGGTGGGCGGGGCATCGACATCTACGTCGTCGATCGGTCCGATGATGTCGTCATCGAAGGGACGAACCAGGGTACCGACACGGTCTCCGGCTCGGTCACGTTTGTCCTGCCAATAATGTCGAGAACCTGACCCTGACCGGGACCCGGTCGATCAACGGCACGGGCAACACGCTCAACAACACCATCACCGGCAACGGCGGCGGCAACACGCTGTCGGGCGGTGACGGCAACGACCGTCTGATCGGCGGCAAGGGCAACGACGTCTACGTCGTCGATCGCACGACGGACCGGGTTATCGAGGCCGGCGGCGGCGGTTTCGACACGGTCTTTACCAAGGTGGCCATGGCGCTGCCCACGAACGTCGAGGCGCTGGTCATCACCGGCAACGCCAACGTCAACCTGACGGGTACCAAAGGCGCGAACGCCATGGCCGGGAACGGCGGGATCAACACCATCACTGGCGGCGCCGGCGACGACGTCGTCGACGGCGGCGGCGGCGCTGACAGCCTGGTCGGCGGCGCCGGCGACGATACCTACCTGGTCGACGATGTCGCCGACACAGTGGTCGAGGACGCCGGCGGCGGCAACGACACGGTCATCTTCATCGATACCGACCTGGACCTGAACGACCTGACCAACATCGAGAACGGCACGGTCCAGGGCAACGGCAACGTCGGCATCATCGGCGATGGCTTCGCCGACCTGATCGTCGGCGCGCGCGGCGCCAATGCGGGGGCCTTCATCCGGGGCGCCGCCTATGTGGTGTTCGGCACCGACACCCCGCCCGGCCTGCTCAACCTCGATACCATCGCGGGCAGCACGGGCGGCTTCAAGATCAAGGGCGCCCAGGAGGGCGACGAGATCGGCTTCTCGGTCGATGGCGCGGGCGACGTCAACAGTGACGGCTTCGATGACGTTATCGTCGGCACGCGACTGGCCCATCGGACCGGGTTCTACGGCGGCGCGGCCTATGTGGTGTTCGGTCGCGATCTCGAAGGCATGGTCACCCACCAGGGAAGCGCTGCGGACGATGCCCTGGTCGGCGACGGCGGCGCCAACATCCTGGTCGGCGGCCAGGGCGACGACACGCTGGACGGCGGCGCCGGGGGCGATGTCCTGGTCGGGGGTGCCGGCAACGACATCCTGGTCTTCGATTCCGCTGACGTGCGGCGCGTCGACGGCGGTGGCGGGTTCGATACCTTGCTCGTCGATGGCACGGGTGTCACGGTCGACCTGACCGCGATCAACGCGACCGTCCACTTCACGCTCTACGACGGCATCGACGCCATCGATTTGACAGGCAGCGGCGCCAACAGCCTCACGCTCGAATTCGCCGACCTGCTGACCATGGCGAAGGACACCAACGTCCTGCGCGTGGACGGCGACGCCGACGACACGATTGCCACGGGTGACACGGGTTGGGGCGTCGGCGTGGCCGACGCGGACATCGCCGGCTACACCACCTACACGAACGGCGGCGCAACCCTGATCGTGGACAGTGACATCACGCAGACCGGCGTGCAGGCGTAGGGAGCTAGCGCCCCTCGGCGCGCCAGGCGAGCGCGAGCCCACCGAGCGCCAGCGCGAAGGTTAACCAGCCCGGCATCACCGCGAAGCGGTCGATGCCGGTGACGAGGTAGCGACGCAGGCGCGGGATGCCGATCCAGCCGGGGCCGCTGGCGTCGTGGCCCACCTCGACCCGGCGCAGCCGTGGCGTCTCGGTGGCGGCGAGCCAGACGACGCCGCCCCCCGTGGCCTCGGCCACCGGTCGCAGGGCCAAATCGTCCGCGCGCAGATCGCGCCATTCCAGGGGGTTCAAGTCGCCCACCGCCGCGAGCGCGCGGCGAGCGCCCTCGCTGATCCGGTAGAGCCCCGGCTGGGTCACGACGAGCTCGGCGACCAAGCGGCCGCGGCCACGGTTCTCGAGCGGGACGGTGACCGTCGTTCCCACCGGGTCCGTCACGGTCGCGCTGCGCGGCCCGGGCTCGAGCGTCTGGCGCGAAATGATCAGCCGGTCGCCGCGCGCTTCGACGCTGAGCGCGTCCTCCTCCAACTCGGGCTCGCGCATCAGCCAATGGGCGACGCGGCGCAGCATCTCCGCTTGCGGCCCGCCGCCCTCGAACCCCCGTGCCCACAGCCAGGCTTGGTCGCTCATGAGCTGCGCCACCCGCCCTTCGCCTTCGTGCGCCAGCACCAGCAGTGGGCGATCCTCGGCGCCGGTCATCAGCACGTCGGCGTCCTCGATGTCGGTGTCGACGATGCGGAACCACCGGCCCCAGCGCGGGTCGTCCTGGGCGGCTCCGGCCAGATCGGCGGTGACGGGGTGTCGCCTGCCCTTGTCGGTCAGCATCGGCTTGAAGCCACCGACCAGGGTTTCGCCACCGGGCCGCGCCGGCAAAAGCACGCCGAGCGGCGTGCGGAACAGGCTGAGCGGCGTGGCGAACTCCGGCCCCGAGGCGACGAGCAGCGCCCCGCCGTCGCGCACGAAATCGGCGATGTTCTGGAAGTAGCCCTGCGGGATGATGCCGCGGCGCCGGTAGCGATCGAAGATGATCAGGTCGAACTCCTCGAGCTTGACTTCGAAGAGTTCGCGCACCGGGAACGAGATCAGCGCGAGTTCGCGAATCGGCGTGCCGTCCTGCTTCTCGGGCGGGCGCAGGATGGTGAAGTGAACGAGATCGACCCCCGGGTCCGCCTTGAGCAGGCTGCGCCAGACCCGTTCGCCGGTGTGCGCCTCGCCGCTGACCAGCAGGATGCGGAGCCGTTCGCGCACGCCGTTGATGGCCAGCACCGAGCGGTTGTTGGCGAGCGACAGTTCACCCTCCAGCGCCTGGGCCTCAAGCGCCACGATGGTCGCGCCGGCGTGGTCGAGCGCGAGTTTCAGCACGGCCGGTTCGCCCGGCTGCACCAGCTCGGTGCGCGGCTCGCCGTCGTCGAGGCTGATGGTGACGGCGACCGGCGAAGCGGCGGCTGTGGTGCCGGCGTCCTCGATGGCGACGGCGAGCTCGATGTCGCTGCCGACCAGGCCGTAGGTCGGCGCCTGCTCGACCACCAAACGACGATCAACCTCGCCGGGCCGACCGGTGATTAGCGCTTGCACCGGCGCCGTCAGGCCGAGCTGGTCGGGCGGCGGCGCGTCGTGGACCTGACCGTCCGTCACCATGATCACGGCGGCGATCTGGTCCGCCGGCACGTCGGCGAGCGCGCGGTTGAGCGTCTCGAACGCGAAGGTGCCGGAACGCGGCAGCGCCGTGGCATCGCCCGGCGCGGTGCCGCCCACCGTGACGCGGCGGACCTCGACGTCGGGCATGGCGGCGAAGGCGTCCTGCAGCGCGGCGACCGCCGTGTCGGTGGCGGCGGTGCGCTCGGGCGCCGTCTGGCTCGGGCTGCGGTCCTCGACCAGCACGGCGATATCGGGCAGCGCGCGGCGTTCCTCGCGTTCGACCGACGGGTTGCCGAGCGCCAGCAGCAGCACCGCGAGGACCAGCGCGCGCCACCCGGTGCCGCGTACCCGTCGCGCCACGCCGATGCCCAGCACGACCAGCGCCGCCAGCGCCACCGCCGCCAGGAGCCCCGACGGCACCAGCGGCGCGAAGACGATGCCGGTCCAGGCGTTCATTCGCCCAGCCGCTCCAGGATGGTCGGCACGTGCACCGCATCCGCCTTGTAGTTGCCGGTGGTGGCGTACATGACGAGGTTTATGCCGAAGCGATACGCCGTCTCGCGCTGGCGTTCGCCGCCGGGCACCACGGGCAGCAGCGGCTGCAGGAAGGAATCCATGGCCCAGGCCGCGACCCAATCGTGGCTGCCGACCAGCAGCGAGGAGACACCGTCGTTGACCGCGCCCTCGGTCTGCTCGATCCAGACCTGGCCGCCGGTCCAGCGGCCCGGCATGTCGTCGATCAGGTAGAACGCGCGCGTCAGCACATGCTCGTGCGGCACCGGCACCAGCGGCGGCACGCTGAGCCCGGCGAGCAGGCGGCGGAGCGCGGCGCTGCTGCGCCCGCCCGAACCGCCGAGCGAGGCGTCCGGGTCACGTGTGTCGAGCACCAGAACGCCGCCCGTCTTGAGATAGTGGTCGAGCTTGGCGCGGGCGTAGTCCGACGGCGGCGCCTGGGTCGGCGTGATCGCCCAGTACACCAGCGGGAAGAAGATCAGGTCGTCGCGCTCCAGGTCGATGGCCATGGGATCGTCCGGCTCGACCGAGGTGCGCGAGCGCAGGATCGTGCCGAGCCCCCACAGGCCGGCGCGCGTGATCTCGTCGATCTCGGGATCGCCGGTGGCGATGTAGCCGAGCCGGATGTTCGACGTGGCGTCGATGACGTAGGTGTCGTCCAGCGCACCCGCACCCGGGGCGAGAAGAACGAGACCGACGGCCGCCGCCACCGCCGCGCGCGGCCGCACGAGCTGCCCGCGGACCAGCAGGCTGGCCAGCAGCTCGGCCAGCGCCAGGCCGATCGCCAGCACGAACAGACACGGGCGGACGTCGACCTCGTCGGTCAGGCCGAAGGGCCGGAGGATCGCGCCGTCCGGCAGGGGCGGCAGCGTGACGACGCCGCCCAACGCCGGGCCCAGGTTGAACGCCCGGCGGGCGTCGGGCGGGCCGTAGTAGCCTGGTGGACGCGCCGGGCCTGGCGCGCCGGTCTCGAGCGTGCCGGGCGCGATCGCCTTGGCCGACGGCGGCGGGGTGCCCAGCGCGCCGAAGCCGTCCAGGCTCTGCAGGGGCGGCAAGGGCTCGTCCTCGCCCTGGCCCGGCGGGCCGGACGACAGCTCGACCAGGCGCTGCAGCATTTCGACGAACAGGCCCGAGATCGGCAGGTTGGTCCACGCCGTGTTGGCGGTGGTGTGGACCAGCACCAGCCAGCCATCGCCGCGCGGTTCGGCGGTGACCAGCGGCGTGCCATCGGCCAGCCGCGCCCAGGTCTTGTCGGGCAGGTCGAGCGTCGGCTCCGCCAGGACCTGGCGCGCCACCAGCACGTCGCGCGGGATGGCCAGGCCGGCGAACGGGCTGGCCGCGTCGAACGGCGCCAGCCGCGCCGGCTCGGCCCACGACATGGCGCCGCCGATGGTGCGACCGCCGCGCAGACGCACGGGAATCAGATCGTCCGCGCCCTCGGCGAAGCGCGGCCCGGCGAAGCGCACCAGGACGCCGCCCTGCTCCATCCACCCTGTCAGCGCCTCGGTCATGGCGCCGGGCACCTTGGCCACGTCGGCCAGGACGAGAACCGCCGGCGGGTTGTCCATCAGGGTGTCAATTTCGCCGGCGCGCAACTCAGTGAACGGCTCGAGTGCCCGGTCCACGTAGTAGGTGTCGGACAACAGCGGCTGGTCGCGCTCGAGCGGGCCACCGGAGACAAGGCCCGCCGGGCGGCGCTGCCAGCGGTCGTCGACCAGAACCACCGAGGCGGCCGAACGCTCGCCCTCGATGTCGAGGCGGGCGACGCGGTTGCGCACCTCGGCCGGCAGATCCAGCGTCACCGTGGCCTCGGCGGCGCCGGGCTCGAAGACCAGCGCGGCGCGCGCGAGGAGACGGCCGTCGGCGGCGGAGGCGCGCACCCAGGCGCAGCGTTCGCCGCCCGTGTCGAGTCGGCGCGCTTCGACATCGAGACGGCGGGCCCGGTTGCTTGGCGGCAGCAGCACCAACGGTGCATCCGCGATCGGGGCCGCGACCACGTCGAGCGGACCGTGAGCGAGCATTGCGGCGGCGAGCTCGGCTTCGCCTCCCGCCAAGCCATCGGCGATCCAAACGGCGGAGGTCGCCTCGGGCGCGACCGCCTCGAGCGCGGCGAGCGCCGCCGCGCGGTCCGCCGGCCAGGGCTTGGGCGCCAGGCCGCGCACGGCCGCGCGCGCCTCGGCCGCCCCGGTCATCGTGACCGTGGGAATCCGGCCGTCCTCGGCGCCCGGCGCGGTCGTGACCAGGATGACCGGCCGACCTTCGCGTTCGGCCAGCTCGAGCAAGCGGTCGGCCGCGTCCTGGCGCGTCTCCCAGTCGCGCGCGGCGGCCCAGCCGTCGTCGATGACCAGCACCAGCGGTCCGCCGCCAGCGATCGGGGCGCCTGGTTTCCACACCGGGTGGGCCAGACCGGCGATCACCGCGGCGGCCAGGGCGAGCCGCAGCGCGATCAGCCAAGGCGGCGTCTTGACCGCGGCCTCGTCCTCGGCGCGCAGGCCGAACAGCAGCCGGATCGCGGGGAAGCGCACGCGCAGCGGCGCGGGCGGGATGACGCGCAGCAGCCAGTAGAGCAGCGGCAGCGCCGCCAGGCCGAGCAGCAGCCACGGGGCGAGGAAGGCGAGCGGGCCGAGCGCGACCATGGCCTAGGCGTGCCCGGCCAGCGCCATGTAAAGGGCCAGCAACGCCTCGGGCGCAGGACGGTCGGTGTGATGCAGGCCGAACCGCCAGCGCGCCGCGCGGGTCGTGCGCTTGAGATGGGCGCGATGGTCCGCCAGGCGCTTCTGGTAATCGGCGCGCAGGGCCTCGGCCCGCTGGGCCAGCATCGACCCCTCGTTCTCCAGCCCCTCGAACAGGGTGTGACCGCTGAACGGCAGGGTTTCCTCGGCCGGATCGAGGGTCTGGAACAGATAGCCGCGCACGCCCCGGTTCGTGTAGTGCCGGACCGTGGCTTCGATCTCGGCCTCGGGCACCAGCAGATCGCCGATCACCACGAGCTGGGCGTAGCGCGGCAGGTCGATGCGCGGCGGCAGGCTGTCGTCGCCGTCGTCGCCCAGCGCCAGCGCGTGCGCCATGCGGGTCAGTGTCGCGCGCCCGGTGGACGGGCGGCGGTCGACGCCGAGCAGGGCCACGTGCTCGCCGCCGCGTACCAGGAGCACCGCGAGCGCGAGCAGAAGCAGCCGCGCGCGCTCGGCCTTGGTGCTTGTCGCGAGATGGGAGGCGAAGCGCATGGACGGCGAGGTGTCGCACCACAGCCAGACGCTTTCGGCCGCTTCCCACTCGTTCTCGCGCACGAACACGCGCATGGACTTGGCGCTCTGGCGCCAGTCGATACGGTCGACCTCGTCCCCCGGCTGATAGCGGCGGAACTGCCAGAAGGTCTCGCCCGAACCGACGCGGCGGCGGCCGTGCACCCCCTGGGCGACCACGGCGGCCACGCGTTCCGCCGCGACGAGGAGCGGCGGCAGGTGCGCCGCGAGCTGCTCGGCGCGCTGGCGAATCGTCGGATCGGCCATGGCGGACTCAGGCCAGGGGTGCCGTCAGACGTTCGATGACCTGGTCGATGGTGACGCCCTCGGCGCGCGCGGCGAAGCTGAGCGCCATGCGGTGGCGCAGCACCGGGCCGCTGAGCGCCAGGACGTCGTCGATCGAGGGCGCGTAGCGGCCTTCGATCAGCGCCCGCGCCCGCGCCGCCAGCATCAACGCCTGGCTGGCGCGCGGCCCCGGGCCCCAGGCCACGTGCCGGAGCACGTCCTCTATGGTGGTGCTCTCGGGACGGCCCGAGCGCACCAGGTCGAGGATCGCCTCGACCACGCTGTCGCCCACGGGCAGGCGGCGGACCAGGTTCTGGGCCGCCATCAGCTCCTCGGCGGTCATCACGGGGGCGAGCGGCGCCTCGGCCACGCCGGTGGTGGCGATCAGCATGTCCCGCTCGGCGTCACGCTGCGGATAGCCGACGTCCACCTCCATCAGGAAGCGGTCGAGCTGCGCCTCGGGCAGCGGGTAGGTGCCTTCCTGCTCCAGCGGGTTCTGGGTAGCCAGCACGTGGAAAGGGGTGGGCAGCGGATGGCGCTGGCCGGCCACCGACACCGTGCGTTCCTGCATGGCCTGCAGCAGCGCCGATTGGGTGCGCGGGCTGGCGCGGTTGATCTCGTCGGCCATCAGGAGCTGGCAGAAGACCGGGCCCCGGATGAAGCGGAAGCCGCGCCGGCCCGCCTCGGATTCCTCGAGCACCTCGGAACCCAGGATGTCGGCGGGCATCAGGTCGGGCGTGAACTGGACGCGCTTCTCGTCGAGGCCGAGCACGCGGCCCAGCGTCTCGACCAGCCTCGTCTTGCCGAGGCCGGGGACGCCGATCAGCAGGGCGTGGCCACCGGCCAGCAGGGTGATCAGGGTCTCGTCCACCACCGCCTGCTGGCCGAAGATGACCCGGCCGATCGAGGCCCGGACGGCCGCGAGCTTGCGCCCGAGGGATTCGATCTCGCCGACCAGATCCGTGGGGTCCGTGGCCCTGACGATGGTGTCCACCATGTGCTATCTCCTAACTAGTTCACGAGTATAGGATCGTGACGGGGAATGACGGAACCGCGCCGTTCGACCGGGCCTACACGTTCGCGCGAGCAGCGGCCGACAGTCGCGGTCGACCTGCGCATCGCGCGCGACGGCACCTGGTATCACGACGGCGCGCCGATCCGCCGCGCGGCGCTGGTCAAGTTGTTCGCCGACGCGCTGGTGCGCGGCGCCGACGGCGCGATCTGGCTCGAGACGCCGGCCGAACGGGCCCGCGTCGCCGTGGACGACGCGCCGTTCGTGGCGGTGGACGTGGACACCGAGGGCCAGGGCGAGCAGCAGACCGTGATTTTCCGCACCAATGTGGGCGACCGTGTGGCGGCCGATGCCCAGCACCCCATCCGCGTCGCCTTCGGCGAGGGCGGCGAGCCTGCGCCTTACGTGCTGGTGCGCGCTGGGTTGGAAGCCCTGATCGGTCGCGCGGCGTACTACCGGCTGGTCGCCATGGGCGTCGAGCGCCGCCAGGGCGACCGCGTCATGCTCGGCGTGTGGAGCGGCGGCCAGTTCTTCTCCCTTGGCGAGACTGGCGATGCGTGAGGCCGTCCGGCGCGCGCTGGCGGGCGCGAATGGGGGCCTTCGCGACGTGGCCGAGCCGCACCTGCGTGCCGCCGCCGTGCTGGTGCCGCTGGTCGACCGCGCCGAGGGCATGACCGTGATCCTGACCCGGCGGTCCGACGATCTGCCCGACCACGCCGGCCAGATCAGCTTCCCAGGCGGGCGCATCGAGCCGCACGACGCCGACGAGGCGGCCGCGGCGCTGCGCGAGACCGCCGAGGAGATCGGGCTCCCACCCGAGCACGTCGAGATCCTGGGGTCGCTGGCGCCCTACCGTACCGGCACGGGCTACCACATCACGCCGGTCGTCGGCCTGATCCGCCCGCCCTTCACGCTGGCACCGGACCCGGCCGAGGTGGCCGAGGTGTTCGAGGTGCCGTTCGACTTCGTGCTCGACCCCGCGAACCACCGCCGCGATTCCATGGTGTGGCGCGGCACCCTGCATTTCTACGACGCGGTGCCGTTCGGCGACCGCTACATCTGGGGCGCCACCGCCGGCATGCTGGTGCGCTTCGCACGCCTGGTGGGTCAGCCATGAGTCGCGCCCTGCTGTCGTATCTGCTGCCGTTCGTGCCGGTGGTCGTCTACGCCATCTGGGTCTACGTGGCGCGCAACCGCGCGGCGGCGCGCGGCGCGCCCGCGGTCGCCTGGCGCGACGGACCGTGGTCGTGGCTGATAGCGGTCGCATTGCTGGCCGGCGCGATCGCGGTGCTGGCGTTCGCCCTGGTCGACGGCGACGCGCCTGGCGGCCGCTACGTGCCGCCATCGTACCAGAACGGCCAGGTCGTGCCGGGGCACGTGGAGTGAGCGCCGCGCCCGAGCCCGTGCGCATTCCCCTGCCGGAGGTCATGACCGGGCCGGCCGTGCGCGCGGTGATCGCGGCGCTCGGCGCGGCTGGCACCGAAGTGCGCTTCGTCGGCGGCTGCGTGCGCGACGCGCTGGCCGGCCGGCCGGTCAAGGACGTCGACCTGGCCACCCCCGACCCGCCCGAGCGGTCCATGGCGCTGCTGCGTGACGCCGGGCTGAAGGCGGTGCCCACCGGCCTGGCGCACGGCACGGTGACCGCCGTCGCCGGCGGCCACGGCTTCGAGGTGACCACGCTGCGCGTCGACGTGCGCACCTTCGGGCGCCACGCCGAGGTCGCCTTCACCGTCGACTGGCGCGCCGACGCCGCGCGCCGCGACTTCACATTCAACGCCATGAGTGCTGCGCCGGATGGCGTGCTGCACGATTACTTCGACGGCCGCCGCGACCTGGCCGACGGGCGCGTGCGCTTCGTCGGTGAGCCGGCGACCCGCATCGCCGAGGACTACCTGCGCGTGCTGCGCTACTTCCGCTTCGTCGCCCACTTCGCGCGCGGCGCGCCCGACGCGGCCGCGCGGGCGGCGTGCGCCGCGGCGGCGGGCTCGCTCGGCCGCCTGTCGGGCGAGCGCGTGCGCAACGAGCTCCTGAAGTTGTTGGCGGCGCCCGATCCCCTGCCCGCGCTCAGGCTGATGGCCGAGACCGGCGTGCTCGCCGCCGTGCTGCCCGAGGCGCAGGGGTTCGAACGCTTGGCCGCGCTGATCGCGATCGACGACGGCGACCCGCTCCGTCGTCTGGCCGCGCTGGTCGGGGCGCGCGATGGCGGCTTGGCGCAACGCCTGCGCCTGTCGAACGCCGAGCGTGATAGGCTGATCGCCGCGCCGTCGTTCGACATCGCGCCCGACACGACGATGCCGGCGCTGCGCCGTCGGCTGTACCGGGCGGGCGGCGCGACCACGATCGACGCCACGCTGCTGTCGTGGGCCGCGCGGCGGGCCGCCGGCGCGGCCGCTCCAACCGACAGTGCCCACGGCGCGCTGCTGGCGGTGGCTCGCGCCTGGTCGCGCCCGACCCTGCCCATCAAGGGCCGCGACGCGATCGCCGCCGGCGTGGAACGCGGCCCCCGTGTCAACGCCCTGGTGAGCGCGATCGAGGACTGGTGGGTCGAGGGCGATTTTGCCGCCGACCGCGCCGCGTGCCTGGCCGAACTGAGGCGACGTGTCCGGGCGGGCGAGGCCTAACGCGCGGCGCGGGACGCGAAGTGGCGGTCGAAGTCGCGGCCCAGCGCGCCGATGTCGCGCAGGATGGCGGCGCGCGCCCCGTCGGTCTCGATCGCGCCGTAGAGCAGGTGGACGCCGCCGTTCTCCAGTCCGCAATAGTCCAGGATGCCGACGCCGAGCTGCACGCGCATGGCCTGGTCGTAGCCGCGCTTGACGTAGCTAGCGGACCCCGCGCCCGAGATGCCGATCATCATGCCGCGCTTGCCCGCCAGGTTGCGGTCGCCGTAGGCCCAGCCGTTGTTCCATACCCGGTCGATCCAGCCCTTGGTCATGGCCGGCACCGACCACCACCACACCGGGAACACCAGCGCGACCGCGTCGTTGCGCGCGACGCGTGCCTGTTCGGCCAGCACCGCGTCGCTGTAGCGCTTATCGCCTTCGTTCCAGTCCGGCTCGTCGGCCGGCGGCATGCGCGGGTCGAACCCTTCGCGGAAGAGGTCAGCGAGTTCGGGCGTGTGGCCCGCGGCGCGCAGGCCTGCAATGAAGGCGTCCACGGCGGCGCCGGTAAGCGAATCGCGGCGCGGATGGTCGAGGACGACAAGCACCTTCATGGCGGGACCTCCGGGCCGGGCTGCTGGGGCGCCTGGATTCGAACCAGGGATCACGGGACCAAAGCCCGTTGCCTTACCGCTTGGCCACGCCCCATGCGCGGTTCCATGTAACCAAACACGGGGCGGCCGGCAAGGCGGCGGCGGCGCGCGCCGTCACGACACGCGGCCGTAGGAATCCTCGAAGCGCACGATGTCGTCCTCGCCCACGTACGAGCCGGTCTGCACCTCGACAATGCGCAGCATCCCCGGCCCGGGGTTTTCGAGCCGGTGCTTGGTGCCCTGGGGGATGTAGGTCGACTGGTCCGCGACCAGGGTGACGACCTCCTCGCCACTGGTAACCTTGGCGGTGCCCTCGATCACCACCCAGTGTTCGCTGCGCTTGTGGTGCATCTGCAGCGACAGCCGCGCGCCCGGCCTGACCGTGATCTCCTTGATCTTGAAGCGCGGCCCTTCGAGCAGCACCGCGAACGAGCCCCACGGGCGGCGCTCGTTCAGGTGCGCCGTGGCCTCGGGCCGGCCCAGCGCCTTGAGCCGGTCGACCATCGCCTTGACCCCGGCGCTGTCACGCCGGTCGGCAACCAGCACGGCATCGGCGGTTTCGACCACCACCACGTCGCGCACGCCGGCGAGTGCCACCAGACGGTGGTCAGCACGCGCGATGGTGTCGCGGCTGTTCTCGACCACCACGTCGCCGTGGGTCGCGTTGCCCGCCGCGTCCTTGGCGCTGACCTCCCACAGGCGGTGCCAGTCGCCCACGTCGGACCAGCCGATGGCGCACGGCACGACCGCGCCGAGGCTTGAGCGTTCCATCACCGCCTTGTCGATCGGCTGGGATGGGACGGCGGCGTAGGCGGCGGCGTCGATCGCGGGCGGTCGGTCGCCCGCCGCACCGCCCATGGCGCGCTTGACCGCATCGAGCACGTCGGGCGCGGTGCGCGCGCACTCGTCGAGGAACGCGCCCGCTGCGAAGACGAACATGCCGCTGTTCCAGTAGGCGCCACCGGCGGCGATCAAGTGCTCCGCGTCGGCGCGCGGCGGCTTCTCGACGAAGCGCGCGATGGCGAAGGCGCCTGGGACACCGGCGAGCGGCGCCCCGCGCCGGATGTAGCCGAGCGTCGGGTCCGGACCCCTGGGCGTCATGCCGAAGGTCACGAGCCGGCCAGCCTCCGCCGCGCGGCGCGCGATGGCGAGCGCGTCCATCAGGGCATCGACGTCCTCAATGTAGGCGTCCGCCGCGGCCAGCCACAGGATGGCGTCGCGGCCGAACGCCCGCACCGCGTGAAGCGCGCCCAGCGCGGCGGCGGCGGCCGTGTTGCGCCCAGACGGTTCGGCCAGCACGTGGCGCGCGAGGCCGGGATCCAGGTCGCCCAACTGGTCCAGCACCTGGAATCGGTGGGTCGTCGTGGTCACCGTGATCACCCGGTCGGCCGGGGCGGCGCGCAGGGCCCGCGCCGCCGCCTGCTGCAGCAGGGTCCTGTCCCCCGCAAGGTCCAGGAGCTGCTTGGGGTAGGAATCGCGGCTGAGCGGCCACAACCGCGTGCCGACCCCGCCGGCCAGAAGGATCGGTACCATCATCGCGGGACCTTCGAGGGTTGCGAGGGCGCGGAGCATGGCCGATCGGCCACGGCGTCACAAGCCGAGGCTACTGGTAGAACGTCGACCAATCGTTGACGAAGCGGCCCAGCCGATCGTCGCCGGTCAGCGGGTAGAGCGCCATCGGCCGCACTACGAACTGGCCGCCGTCGCGCGTCAGCGGCCGGAAGTTGAGCCCGGCGCGCCGCTTGGTCGGGCGCAGGCAGAACAGATCGAGCGGCACCTACACAAAGAAGCCTTTGTCGAAGCTGCCTTGGCCGAACTTCTGGTCCGAGACGTTGGTCAACGTGGCGAACGCGCCCAGCACGACGCCACCAAGGAACTCGCGCGCCAGCTCGAACGTGGCGCCGATATCGCGCGCCAGATAGCGGCCCATGCGCACGGTCGCGTGCAGGCCATAGAACGGCGTGTCGTAGTAGAAGCTCAGGTGCCTGGTGGTCGTGTGGTAGTCGAAGAAGCCGAACAGCTGCTTGAAGTCGCTCTGGTAGACGTGATTGACGTCGAGCCCGACGGCCAGGCGGGAATCGAACGGCCGATAGAGGATCTCGCCACCGAAGCCGCCGTACATCTCCTCGAAGATGCCGGCGGCAACCCGGCCGTACCAGCCCGGGCCGAGGTTGGTGACGTAGACGCCGTAGAGGTTGACCAAGTTGTTCTCGCCTTCACGCAGGTACCAGTCGATCTGGCTGCGCACGCGGCGCAGGCTGCCCGAGACGGAGTCAGTGACCAGCTGGTTGAAGTTGTTGTAGAGGTCGGCGCCCACCGCGCCTCGGATCGAGAAGTTGCGCGTGAACTGCACCTCGGCGCTGAGCCGCGCCCAGAGCTGGAACAGGTAGAGCGCGTCGACGCCGCCCACGTGCTGGCGGATCTGCGGCGCCAGGCCCCAATCGAACGCCGGGTAGCGATCCGGATTGCGGTAGGCGGTCGCCGGCACGACGCCGTCGTCGGCGGTCAGCACCGCGTGGGCGAAGGTCTCCTCGGGGCTGCCACGCAAGGCGATCCCGCCCTCCAGGTCGGTAAGCATGACCGTCATGCGGCTGACCTCGAGGCCCGCGTTCATGTGTACGACGGTGATCGCCTCGACGGAGGTCGGCGCCGCCGCGGCGACCGCGCGCGCCGCGCGCCCGACCGCCTGGGGCGTCGCTCGGTACTTGCCCTGGGCGACAAAGACGGTCGCCGACGTCTCGTCCAGGTCGACCGCGTCGACCGTGAAGTCGGCGGTCTCTAGGCTGTCCATGATGGTCCGCGCGGCGGCGAGCCGCTCGCCCTCGCTCATCGGCCCGACACCCGGCACCAGATCGTCCACGTCGACGCCGAGCGAGTGCGAGAGGGCGAACGTCTCGCTCTCGTAGTGGGTCTGTTCGGTCATGCCGTCGGGCATGACCACCGCGATGGTCGCACCGTCGATCGGCGGTGGCCGCGTGTCCAGCGCGATGCGCGCGGCGGCCGAGCGATCGAGGTCCGCCGGACCCACCGGGCTGAGTGTCGCGGTGCGTTCCGCGATGTCGACGCCCTCGACCGAGGCGACGAGCGCGTCGAGCCCGTCGAACAGGCGCCGGGCGGCGTGGGCCGCGACCTCGGACGGCGGCGCGACGCGTCGGCCGGCGCGTTCCGCCGCGGGCTGCCGCTGCGGCACATTGGGCGCGGGCGAGTCCACGCGCAGCACGGAAACCACGTCGTCAGCATAAGCATCCCCGGACCTGCCGGGATCGGGGAACTCGATGGTCCCACGCGCGTGACCCGTCTGGTCGATATCGTCCCGGACGCGCGTTACGGCGTACCGGTCGATCTGACGCTGGGGCCCCAGGCGGAGGAGATGATCGAGATTCTCGAGTTGACCTACGACGTGGTCCGCGTGCGCGAGGTCGGATCCGCGCCGCTGCTCGACTGGCGGTTCGAGAACACGTACTGGGCGTCGCGTGACAACGGCTTCGTGTGGAAGAGCGTCCAGCACCTAGTGCCCGAGTTGGGACCGGTCGAACTGGAGATCCTCAAGAAGGCGGCCTGACCAGGGACGCCGTTTTGTCAGGAGCGCGCGCGACGCGATCGCTTGCGCCCGGGCTTCGCGGGGCGCGGCGGCGGCGCGGCCTCCCAGTGCAGCGCGAGCTGGCCCTGACGCGGGCCGCACTTGGCGCACCAGCAGTTCTCGGGCCGCCGGCGCGGCCGGCGCACGAAGTGGTACTCCTGCCCGCAGCCGCGACACTGCCAAGTGACGATGGCGTGCGCCTTGGGCGACAGATAGCGGATCGAATGACAGCGATCCGCCGGTTCGCCCAAGGTCTCCATGACCCCACGCCAACCGATGCCATGGCCACAATCGCGCCGCTTGTGCAGGTTGGCGATGATGTGGGCACATTCGTGCAGGAATGTGGCGTTGCGGTCCTTCTCGCGGCCCGGTTTGAACAGCGCCGCGTTGAGCACGATGCGACGTTCTCGCATGAACGCCGATCCGGCGACGGTCTTCGCACGATCGCTCGCCTCGACCTTGCAGTCCAGGCATCGATCGAGCGCATCGCCGTAGATCATCGCCCGTCTTAGCCGCCCCTCGAGGCGCCACGCACGCGCGAGTTCACTAACTGTTCCCAGTTCGCCTTCGTTCGCCATACGCCAGCCCCGATGGTCCGGCGCTGCCACCCACCGCGAGCCGCGCGCCGTGTTGAACGAAGCATGCTAGGGATGCGACCCCAAAGCAAGAACCTCGCGAAAGCAAAGTTAAATATTTGTATTTGTGTAGTTTTATTCCATCCCGATTTAAGACCGATACCGCAAGAACGGTCTTGACAAGAGGCCGTCAGGGTGCGCAGCCGCGCGCGGCCGGGCACCCCGATCCGAAGCGATCAGACGCCTGCCTTGATCTCGTCGAAGGTGTTGATGTGGAGCTGCTTCAACTCGTGCGGCACGAACTGGTAGCCGTGCGAATTGGCGAGCCCTTCCTCGGGGTTGTTGAGGTTGATCTCGGTCAGCAGCGACGGATCGACCAGGTTGAAGGACTTCTTGTTCGAAGCGCCGTAGTTGAACGTCTCGATCATGTACTTGCCGGCCTCGGGCGACATGGAGGCGTTGAGGAAGTCGTACACCGCCGCCGCGTCCTTGGTGCGATTCGAGCGCGCCAGGCCGCAGTTGAAGCTGATCAGCCCTTCCTTGGGCTTGGCCCACACGACATCGAGCCCTTCCTTCTTCATCTGGCCGTAGGTCCCGGCCCAGCAGAAGGTAATGAGCAGTTCCCCTGACGCCAAGGCCTGGCTCACCTCGCTGGTGTCGTTCCAGTAGAAGCGCACCAAGTTCTTCTGCTTGCGCATCAACTCCTTGACCTTCTCGAAGCGATCGCCATCGGGACGGTAGGGGTCGTCGAGGTCGCCGGCCGCGAGCGAGGCGACAGGGATCACGGCGTCGGTCGAATCCCAGATGCCGATCTTGCCCTTGAATCGCTCGTCGTAGAGAAGCCGCCAGGACTCCTCCTCGGGCGTGATTCCCGACAGCGTCGGGTTGTAGCAGATGCCGCTGAAGCCCCAGTACGTCGGCACGAAGTAGCGTTGCCCGTCGATGAACGCGTCGGCCGGTCCCTTCAGCGGCTCGAACACATCGTCGAGGTAGAGCAGCTTCGATTCATCGATCGGCTGTAGGCCGCTGGTCTGCCAGCGCGGCATCACGTCGATGCACGGGCACACCACGTCTGCCTCGAAGCCGGCCTTGAGCTTCTCGATGCCCTCGTACTCGTCGCCGTAGAACGTGGATTCCGGCGGGCTGCCGTACTTCTCCACGTACGCGGGGAAGAGCCCCGGATCCTCGAAGCCCGCCCAGGTGAAGTAAAGCAGCTCGCCGCCCGCCCGCGCGGGCCGTGGCGCCATGGGCAACGCGACGGAGGCCACGCCGAACAAGGCCGCGGCCTCGGTGATTTCACGACGGGTCAACTTGCCTTGGTGCAGCCGATCGATAAGGCGAACGCGGTTCATGACGCCTCCCTTTCGCTTGATTTCATCGGGTCTTCGACACGCGTTAGGCTAGACCCAGGGACTGACGAGGCCAAGGTCCCGCCAGGGACCGTTAACCGATGTTCGCTACGGTTGCCGATCCGGGTCGCCGCGCGCCGCCGGCGGCGTCAGAACTCGGAATGGATCTTTGCGCGAGTCATCGAAGCCCGGACCCCACTCTGATGCTGGACAACGAACAACGAGATACGCCTGTTCCTAGAGGAGATCTGCTGCGAGATCGCGCGGGCGCGGCACATGGAAGAAGACGGGCCGAGCGCCGACGCGATTGCGATTCACCGCGAGGTGACGTTGGGCCAGGACCGTTTCGCCGATATCGTGGTAACCGTCCAGGGGCGCGCGCCCTACGCCATCGAGGTCAAGGTCGGGCACGGCGAGGCCGATCTGGTCGCCAAGCTCGCGCGCAAGTACGGACCCAACCCGTCAAGGCCGGATCTCGCGTGCGTGGTCGTGCTGATCCGCCGCGACGACTTCCCGTCGTGGAACGCGACGGCCGCGCGCATCCGCGCCGCCATGGACCCGCTCATCGAGCTGATCGCGTGGGATATCGGCGGTCTGGCCGCAAAGGTCGAGCGCTATTTCGCGGTGGCGACGCCCAGTCTGGAGGGGCAGGCGCTGCTGGAGGCCCGACGCGCCATCGACCGCGCCAAATGGCTTCAGGTCTACGGCGACAACGACGCGGACTCGCCGCTCATGAGCACGCTTCTGTGGCATTTCGGGCCGTGGACGCTGGATCCTCTCCGGCGCGACCATGGTCTCGGTCCGGCGGACGTGCTGCGCCCCAGCACCTACCACGATGTCTGCGTCCTGATGGGCGACCTGAGCGGCTTCTCCGGTTACGTGCGCGACACGGTGGACGAGCGCGTCGTGCGCGACGCCCTGACCAGCTTCTACTCCAACGCTCGTTTCGCCATCCACGCCGTCGGCGGCATGGTCTATCAGTTCATCGGCGACTCGGTCGTCGGGCTGTTTGGCCTGCCGATCGGCCGCCCCGGGGACGCCGACCGTGCCCTGCCCTGCGCGCGCCGCCTGGGCGAGATGGGGCGAAACGTGACACTGGGCTGGCAGGAGCGCATCAACCGCGTGCAGAAGACCCGGGGCGCCCATGTGGGCCTGACCATCGGCGACCTGACGCTGGTGCCCCACCGCCCCTTTTCGCAGACCCACGTCGGCTTCGTCGGCGACAGCCTGAAAATGGCGGCGCGCCAGCTGGATCGCGCGGGTCCGGGCGAGATCCGGGTCGGCAACACGCTGTTCCGCCACCTCTCGGCCGAGCACCGCGAAGGTTTCACCAACGAGGCGCCGATCGAGGCGCGCAATGTGGGCAGCGTGCTGACGTGGCGCCGCCCGCTTTGAGCGGGTACCGCCGCGCTGCTAGACTGCGACTGTCCCAAGGACGGAACCCTTCATGCCCGATTGGATCTGGTACGTGCTGGCCTTCGTCGGTCTGGTCAGCGCCTACGCCGTGCTCGGATCGCACGTCGGTGGTCTGTTCGGCCCCGACCGCCCCGACAAGGCCGATACCCATACGTTCAGCGATCGCGGGCTGCTGATCCGCAAGATAGCCCTGATCCTGTTGGGACTTCTTGGCCTCTACGCTGTCGTCGACTACGTGGCGCTCTGAGCACCGCCCCCATGTCCCGGCCTACGCTGCCCGGCGATGTCAGTCTCCGGCGCGCGACGCCACGAGACGCCGGGGCGATCTCGGCCATCGCGATCGCCTGCTGGAGGGACACCTACGTGGGACACCTGCCGGACGATCTTCTCGCGGGCCTCGAATCCGGGCCTTGGCATAGCGCTGCCGCGTGGCGCGCCGTGCTCGCGTCGGACGATGACGCGACCGTCACCGAAATCGTCGAGATCGAGGACGAACCGGCCGGGTTCGTGCGATCGGGGCCGGTCGACGCGCCACGCGGCGCGTGCCGCGGCATCATTCAGTCGATCTATCTGCTGCGCGACTACCGCGCGAAGGGCTTGGGCAGCGCGCTGATCGACCGCGCGCGGGCCCGCCTGCGCGATGCCGTCCTGACCCCCGTGGCCATCGAGGCGTTCGTCTTCAACGCGCCAGCCCTCGCCCTCTATCGCCGGCTGGGCGCACGCGACATCGACCGGCGCACGGCCTTCGAACACGGAGGGGTCGTGGTCGAGGAGATCGTTCTCGGTTGGCCGGAGCCGCCGTCGGGTGTATGAGCGTTGGCCGTCCCGACCAGGAACGTGCCGTGACCGCTTCGCCCGCCCGCGCGCCGCTTCTGCTGCTGGTCGCCGCGACCTCGCTCGGGCCGCTGACCATCAACATCTTCATCCCGTCGATGCCGGGCCTGGCGCGCGACTTCGCCACGGACTACGCCACGGTACAGCTGACCCTGACGCTCTACCTGATCGGCATCGGCGTGGGGCAGTTGTTGTGGGGGCCGGTGTCGGACCGCCACGGCCGACGCCCGGTGATGATCGCAGGCCTCGGTGTCTACACCGTCGGCAGCGCCCTGTGCCTGGTGGCGCCGTCCATCGAGCTCCTGGTCGTCGGGCGTGTGATCCAGTCGGTGGGCGGCTGCGCTGGGCTGGTCACGGCGCGCACGATCCTGCGCGACGTCTACGAGCGCAACCGCGCCGCAAGCATGCTGGCCTACGTCACCGTCGGCATGGTCTTGGCGCCCATGCTGGCGCCGACGATCGGCGGCTACCTGGACGGCTGGTTCGGCTGGCGCACGGCGTTCGCGGTGCTGCTGGTGTTGGGCCTCGCCCTGGTCGGCTGGAGCTTCGCGCGCCTGGTCGAGACGCATCACGCCCGCAGCACGTCGCTCGGACTCCGCTCGATGCTGGCGTCGTGCGCGGTGTTGATCCGACACCGGGCGTTCTGCGGCTACGCGTTGCAGATCTCCATGGGGTTCGCCATCTACATGACGTTCCTGGCGGCGGCGCCCTACATCATGCTGGAGGCATACGGCTACACGCCGGCGGCCATGGGCCCGTGGTTCATCCTGGTCGGCGGCTGCTACGCCCTAGGCAACTTCGCGGCCGGCCGTCTGTCCCAGCGCAAGGGCGTTGATCGCATGATCGCGGTCGGCCTGGCGATCCAGGTGGTGGGCGTCGCGATCGGCTTGGCGCTGGCGCTGGGCGGCGTGGACCATCCTCTGGCCCTGTTCGGCCCGGTCGGCATCATGTCGATCGGCCAGGGGCTGACCATCCCGAACGGCACGGTCGGCGCGGTCAGCATCGAGCTCACGCGCGCCGGTGCCGCCGCCGGGCTTGCCGGCTTCCTGACCATGGCCCTGGGCGCGCCGGCGTCGTACCTTGGCGGCACCATCGCCGACGGCGGCACCCTGCCCGTCATGATCGTCATCCTGGTCGCGACGGTCCTGGCGATCGTCAGCCACGTCGCGGGTGTCGTGGGAGCCCGGAACGAAGCGAGCCGAGGAGCGTTATGAACGAGATCGTCAACCTGCGTCGCGCGCGCAAGCGCCGCGCGCGCGCCGAGATGGAGCGCGCGGCGGAGGCCAGCCGCGCCGCCCACGGCCGCACCAAGGCGGCGCGGACGCGCGAGGACGCCCGGCGGGCCCTGGACGATGCGAACCTCGAGGGGCACCGGCTCGACGAACCGGGAAACAAGCCGTGAGGCGGGCCAGGCCCGCGGCGCCGGGTCTCGACCGCGCGACGTTCGAGGCGCTGGGCGCGCGCGCGCTCGATTTTATCGCCGATCACCTCGACCAGATCGACGCGCGTCCGGTGAACCGGCCGCTGCCGCGCGACCTGCGCCAGCAGCTGCTCGAGCAGGCGCTGCCCGAGGCCGGGGAGGACCCGGCCGCGATCCTGGATTTCCTCGGCACAACGGTGATGCCCTGGCCCATGGGCAACGGCCATCCCCGCTTCTACGCCTGGGTCAACTCGCCACCGGCGCCGCTGGCGATCCTGGCGGACGCCATGGCCATGACCGTCAACCCATCGTCCGACGGTGCCGAGCACGCGGGCCGCTTTCTGCTCAAGTCGGTGACGCGCTGGCTGGCCGAGTTGATCGGCTACCCGACCGAGGGCGCCATGGGTCTGCTGGTGGGCGGTGGCACCATGGCGAACCTGACGGCGCTGGGCGTGGCGCGCTACGCCGCCGCGCAGCGCGCGGGCTGGGACGTGCGCGCCAAGGGCCTGCAGGGTGGCGCGCCGCCGCTGGTCTTCTACGCCTCCGACGAGGCCCATTCATGCATCCGCAAGTCGATCGAGATGCTGGGCATCGGCACCGACAACCTGCGGCTGGTCCCGGCCGGCGACGACTACCGCGCGTCGGTGCCGGCGATCGCCCGCGCCATCGCCGAGGACCGCGCGGCGGGCCGGCTGCCCGCGTGCGTCATCGGCAACGCCGGCACGGTCAACACCGGCGCCATCGACCCGCTGGACGCCCTGGCCGACCTGGCGGCGGCTGAAGGGCTATGGTTCCACGTCGATGGCGCCTACGGCGCGTTCGGCCGGCTCGATCCTTCGGTGGCCGCGCTCTACGCCGGGCTCGAGCGGGCCGATTCGGTCGCGCTCGACCCGCACAAGTGGCTGCACGTGCCGATCGAATGCGGCGCCGTCCTGGTGCGCGACGCCGAGATGCAACGCGCCACCTACAGCCTGGTGCCACCCTATCTGGACGCGGCCAAGGCGCCCGATCCCGACAACCCGCGCTGGACCATCGAGTACGCCTTCACCCTGACCAGCCAGATGCGCGCGCTCAAGGTGTTCGCCGTGCTGCGCCACATGGGCCGGCGCGGCGTGGCCGCCATGATCGCCAGCCACAACGCGCTGGCCCGCGACCTGGCGCAGCGCATCGGCGCGCGCAACGACATGGAGGTCATGGCGCCGGTGACGATCTCGGCGGTCGGCTTCCGCTACCGCCCGCCCGGTGTCACCGACGAGGCGGCGATCGAGGCGCTGAACGCGCGCATCGTCCAGGCGCTCAACGACGAGGGTGAGGTCTTCATCCTGACCACGCGGCTGAAGGGGCGTCTGGCGATCCGCGCGTGCATCATGCACCACGACAACGACGCGAACGACATGGCGCACCTGATCGCGCGCGTCGCCCACTGGGGGCGGACGCTCGCCGACTGACGCGACCCGGCCCCGGGCGGCGCGCTACGCCGCCATGTCGGCCGGCAGGTTCTGGAAGGTCTCGTCCATTTCGAGAAAGCTCGGCTGCGCGGCCGAGGGCACGGAGCCGCGACCGATCTCGACCGAGACTCGGGCCGCGTTGCCGTGCAGTTGGGCGACGAGCGTGTCCTGGATGATCTTGTAGAAGGCGCCGTCCTCGTCGACGATTCCCTTCATGCGCGTGGCCAGCGGACCGACGATGCCGTAGGCCAGGAACACGCCGAGGAACGTGCCGGTCAAGGCGCCGCCGATCAGGGCGCCCAGCACCTCGGGCGGCTCCAGGATCAAGCCCATGGTCTTGATGACGCCGAGCACCGCCGCGACGATTCCCAGCGCCGGCGGGCTTTCCGAGACGAACTGCATGACGCGGCGGAACCCCAGCGCCTCGTGGTGGTGCTTCTCGAGCTGATTCTCCATGTTGTCGAGCACCTGGTGCGGATCCTCTAGGTTCATGCTGATCATGCGCAGCGTGTCGCAGATGAACGGGATGACGAAGTGGTCGTGCTGGATCTTGGGGAAACGGCCGAACAAGGCACTTTTGTGCGGCTTCTCGATGTGCGTCTCCAGCGACATAAGGCCCTTGGTCTTGATCGTCTTGGTTTGCACGGACAGCAGGCACAGAAGGTCGCGATAGTCGGCCTTCTTCCACTTGGGCCCCTTGATCACGCCGGTCAGGCCCTTGAGCGTGGCGATGATCGTGCCCATGCTGTTGGCCACGAGCGCGGCCGAGAACGCCGCACCGCCGATCATGATGCCTTCGAACGGCAGCGCGTGCAGGATCGGCTCGAGATAGCCGCCCGAGGCGATGAAGCCGCCAAACACCGTGGCGAACAGGAGAACGATACCGCCTATCGCGAGCATGAAGGGACCAGTGCGTGGCCTGCGTCGGGCGCCGGCGCCCGAACCTCAGCCGTCACTCTGATCGATCGTGCTTAAGGGTCGCTTAAGCCGTGGCCGCCGCGCGCAGGAAGGAAGCGGGGGCCACGACGAGGAGCGGGGATGGATCGTGGCCTCCAAGACGCGGGGAAACGTGGACGCTCGAAGGGGCTACCCCGTCGCCCGGCCGGGGCAAGGGTTGGGCCGAACGCGGTTGGAACACGCCTTCGCCGACGACCATCGCCCCGGTGCGATGGCGGGGCCGTGACGCCGCCGTTACCGCAATGTAAAGACGCCCGGCGCGGCGGGTCAGGGCTTGCGACGATTCAGCCGGCGCATCAGGCTTGAGGTGTCCCAGCGTCCGCCGCCCATGCCCTGCACCTCGGCGTAGAACTGGTCGACCAGGGCGGTGACCGGCAGCAGCGCGCCGCTGCGCCGCGCCTCGGCGATGCAGATGCCCAGGTCCTTGCGCATCCAATCGACCGCGAAGCCGAACTCGAACTTGTCGTCCAGCATGGTCTTGCCGCGGTTCTCCATCTGCCAGGACTGCGCGGCGCCCTTGGAGATCACGTCGACCACCAGAGCGCCGTCGAGACCGGCCTTCTGGGCGAAGGCCAGGCCCTCGGCCAGGCCCTGCACCAGGCCCCCGATGCAGATCTGGTTGACCATCTTGGTCAACTGCCCGCTGCCGGCCCGCCCCATCAGGGTGACCGCGCGGCCGTAGCAATCCATCACCGGCTTGGCGCGCGCGAACGCGGCCTCCTCGCCACCCACCATGACGGTCAGCTTGCCGTTCTGGGCACCCGCCTGGCCGCCCGAAACGGGCGCGTCGAGGAAGCCGAGGCCGCGCCCGCGCGCTACCGCGTCGAGCTCGCGCGCGAGGGCGGCTGACGCCGTGGTGTGGTCGGCGAAGATCGCGCCCTTGTCCATGGCGCCGAAGGCCCCGTCCGGACCCAGCGACACGGCGCGCACGTCGTCGTCGGCGCCGACGCACGAGAACACGATCTCGGCGCCGCGCGCCGCCGCGGCCGGTGTCGGCGCGGACCGCCCCTTGTGCTTCGCGACCCACGCCTCGGCGCGCGCCGGGTTGCGGTTGAACACGGTGACATCGTGGCCGTTGGCGGCCAAGTGCCCGGCCATGGGGAAGCCCATGACGCCCAGACCGATGAACGCGACCTTCACGTCGACCTCCGCGCCTGGAAGGCTCCGATCCTAGCCAGCGCGGCGCGAACCGACAATGCCGGCCCGCGAGGGAGGAGGTGCCTTACGCGTGGGCCCAGGCGGGCGTCATGGCGGCGAGGCGCAGCAGCCGGCGACGGCGCGCCAGCGTGCGCAGGGCCAGCAGGTCGGGCACGACCAGCACGCCACGCTCGGCGAGTACGGCCGGAACGGTTGGTTCGGCGAACGTACCCTCCCGCGTCGCGATGACGATGCCGGCGCCGACCTCGGCTGCGTTGGCCGGATCGATGACGGCCGTGCCGCCGCACACGACGAGGGCTTCGGCGCGCACGATGGGTGCCTCGTCGAGCAGCGCACGCGCGGTCGGCAGATCGCTCAGGGCATACGACATCGTTCGACCCTCCGGCCGGACCGCGGCGCGAACGCCCGTCCGACGCGGCATTCAGGACGCCACACGTCGGCCTCCCCGCAGGGTCCGAGGCTTCTTTCGGCGCCTTCGTTCCCTCGATCCTGGGCGGATAGGCTTAAGGAACCGTTGCCACCCCGCCCCGCCGATCAACCAATCCAACCAGCGATTGATGACCGTCACGGTGCGACGGTCGACACCGAGCCGCCCCCGCTCCTAGGATGGGAACGTCGTCCACGACGCCGCTGCAGGACCTTTGCGGACCGATTAACCAAGACGAGCAACGACCATGCCAAACGACGCCGCGCGCGCGTTGCCCGAGCTGATCCAGGCGCTCGGCGCCGTGGTGGGTGCCCGCCTGTCGACCGCCGCGGCGGTCCGCGATCAGCACGGTCATGGCGAGTCCTACCACCCGACCAAGGCGCCCGACGTGGTGGTGTTCCCCTCGACCGTCGAGGAGGTCGCCGGTGTCGTGCGCGTCTGCGCCGAGCACGCCGTCCCGATCATCCCGTTCGGCACAGGAACGGGGCTTGAGGGCGGCACGGTCGCGCTGCACGGCGGCGTCTCGATCGACGTCTCGGGTCTCGACCGCATCGTCGCGATCCGACCCGAGGACATGAACGCCACCGTGCAGGCCGGCGTCACGCGCAAGCGGCTGAACGCCGCGATCCGCGATCAAGGCCTGTTCTTCCCGATCGACCCGGGGGCCGATGCTTCGCTCGGCGGCATGTGCGCCACGCGCGCCTCGGGCACCAACGCCGTGCGCTACGGCACCATGCGCGAGAACGTGCTGGGCCTGACCGTCGTGCTGGCCGACGGCCGCGTCGTGCGCGCCGGTGGCCAGGCGCGCAAGTCGGCGGCCGGCTACGACCTGACACGCCTGTTCGTCGGCTCGGAGGGCACGCTCGGCGTCATCGTCGAGGTCACGGTGCGGCTCTACGGCATCCCCGAGTCGATGAGCGCCGCGGTCTGCTCGTTTCCGACGGTGGCGGACGCCATCAACGCGGTGATCCTGACGATCCAGAGCGGCATACCGGTGGCGCGCATCGAGTTCCTCGACGACGTGCAGGTCGACGCCATCAACCGCTACGCCAAGCTCGACAACCCCGTGGCCCCGACGCTGTTCTTCGAGTTCCACGGCAGCACGGCCGGGGTCGTGGAGCAGGCGGAGCAGGCCCAGGCGATCGCGCGCGACCATGGCGGCACCGATTTCCGCTGGGCGACCCAGGTGGAGGATCGCGCCAAGCTGTGGCAGGCGCGCCACGATGCCTATTACGCGGCGCTGGCGCTGCGCCCCGACGTCAAGGGCTGGGCGACCGATGTGTGCGTGCCGATCTCGCGCCTAGCCGAGTGCATCGTCGAGACCAAGCGCGACATCCAGGCCTCGACGGTCATGGCGCCCATGGTCGGCCATGTCGGCGACGGCAACTTCCACCTGACGTTCCTGGTCAATCCGTTCTCGGCCGAGGAGATGGCCGAGGCGCACCGGGTCAATGACCGCATGCTGGCGCGCGCGCTGGCCATGGGCGGCACGTGCACCGGCGAGCACGGCGTCGGCTACGGCAAGATCGCCGCGCTGGAGAACGAGGCGGGCGAGGCGGTCGCGGTGATGCGCGCGATCAAGCAGGCGCTCGATCCCGGCAACCTGATGAACCCGGGCAAGGTGGTGCGTACCTGGCAGGAGTCATGAGCGACGACGCCTGGCGGCCCGCGCTTTATGACCGGGACACCCGTTTCGTCAGCGATCTGGGAGCGCCCCTGGTCGACGTCCTGGACCCACGCGCCGGCGAGCGCATTCTCGACCTCGGGTGCGGCGATGGCGCCTTGACGGTGACCCTGGCCGAGCGCGGCGCGTCGGTGATCGGCGTCGACGCCAGCCCGGCGATGGTCGCGGTGGCGCGCGAACGGGGCATCGACGCTCGCGTCATGGACGGCCAGGCCCTGGCGTTCGACGACGCCTTCGACGCGGTGTTCTCGAACGCCGCGCTGCACTGGATGCCGCGTCAGGACCACGTGGTCGCCGGCGTGCGCTGGGCGCTGCGGCCCGGGGGGCGGTTCGTCGCCGAGTTCGGCGGTGCCGGCAACGTGGCGGCGATCCGCGAGGCCCTGCACGGGGCGCTCGCCGCGCGGCGGATCGACGCGGCGCCACTCGATCCCTGGACGTTTCCGACCACGGCTTCGTTCGCGGCCCTGCTGGAGGACGCCGGATTCGCGGTCCTGTCGATCGCCCTGATCCCGCGCCCGACACCCCTGCCCGGCACGCTGGGCGACTGGCTCGAGGTGTTCGCCACGCGATTCCTGGACGCGGTGCCGGCGACCGAACGCGCCGCGCTGACGAACGAGGTCGAGCGCCGGGCGGCGCCGCGCCTGCGTGACGCGGTGGGGCGCTGGTCGGCCGACTACGTGCGCCTGCGCGTGGTGGCCCGCGCGCCCTGACCGCCCTTCCGACGCCGCGATCGCGTCGTTAAATTGAGCGGGAACGAGACGAGGCATCACGGGACCATGCGCACGCTGTTGGCCGCGCTGGCGGTGCTAACGATCGCCGTACCGGCGCGGGCCGAGTACGTCGATCTCGAACTCGTGCTGGCGGTCGATTGCTCGTCGAGCGTCGCCTACGACGAGTACTCGCTGCAGGTGTTCGGCCTAGCCGAGGCGTTGCGCAATCCGCTCCTGGCCAAGGCGCTCGAGGCGGTCGGCGAAGGCGGCATCGCCGTGGCGTTGGTGCAATGGTCCGACGCCACGCGCCAGTACGTCGCCCAGGGTTGGTACAAGATCAACAGCCCCGAGACCGCGCTGGCCTTCGCCGACCTGATCGAGACGACGCCGCGCTTCGTCGAGGGCGGCGGTACCTCGATCAGCGGTGTCATCGACTTCGCCACGGCCCTGTTCGAGGCCAACGACTACGACGGCCGGCGCAAGGCCATCGACGTGTCGGGTGATGGGCGCAACAATCACGGGCGCTGGGGCTTCGCCGCGCGCGACGAGGCGCTGGCGCGCGGCATCACCATCAACGGCCTGGCGATCCTGAACGAGGAGCCGGGCGTCGATCTGCACTACGCCAAGTACGTGATCGGCGGGCCCAACGCGTTCCTGACCACGGCGGACGACTACACGGATTTCGCCGATTCCATGCTGTTGAAGCTGGTGCGCGAGATTTCCGGCGATATACTGGCGCGGGGCGATAGGCCGGTGCTGTCGGCCAACATGCCGTGATCCAAACCGCGCGGCGCGGCGTATCGACAGCCGACCCCACCGATCGGGGATGAACGATTTCGAGCGATAGGACCATGGTATCGCTGTCGCCGCACATCGTCGCGTGCGCCGTTATGGCGGGCGTTCTGGCCCTGGCACATGCCTGTGCCGAAATGAACAAGGAGATGGGCGAAGAAGCCTTGCTTTACGACCGCCTGGGCGGCAAGGAGGCCATCGTCGCCGTGGTCGACGATTTCGTCGCCAACGTCGCGGCCGATGACCGGATCAACGGCTTCTTCGCCAACACCGACATCGCGCACCTCAAGGCCATGCTGGTCGACCAAGTGTGCGAGGCTTCGGGCGGGCCCTGCGTCTACACCGGCAAGGACATGAAGAGCGCCCACGCCGGCATGCAGATCACCGAGGAGCAGTTCAACGCCATGGGCGAGGACATGCTCAAGACCCTGCAGACGTTCCAGGTGCCCGAGCGCGAGACCAACGAGGTCATGACCCTGCTCGGCTCCATGCAGGGCGACATCATCGGCCAGTAGCGCCCACCAGGATCCCCAGGGCCAATACCCCCAGGGATAATGGGATTGAACCTTCGCGGCGGGTGACCCATCTTGAGTCAAGAGGTCACCCAGCCGCGGAGACGCGCATGTTCATCCAGACCGAGTCGACCGCCAACCCGGCGGCGCTGAAGTTCCTGCCGGGGCGTACGGTGCTGGGCGACGGCAGCGTCGAGTTCGGCGACGCCGACCAGGCGCGCCGCTCGCCCCTGGCGCAGCGCCTGTTCACCATCCCGGCAGTGACGCGCGTCGCCCTGGGCGGTGATTTCGTGACCGTGACCAAGGACGACGGTACCGACTGGCAGGTGCTGAAGCCGGCCGTGCTGGGCGTCATCATGGAGCATTTCGTGGCCGGCCGGCCAGTGATCGCCGACGGCGAGCCAGTCGACGACGCGCTCGCCGCCTCGGTGCGCGAGATGATTGAGACGCGCATCCGCCCGGCGGTCGAGGGCGCGCGCGGCACGGTGGGCTTGCGCGGCTTCGTCACCGGCGTCGCCACGATCGAACTGGGCGGCGCGCCGGCCGCGAACGCGACCTTCCGCAACGGCATCGAGAACATGCTGCGCCACTACATCCCCGAGGTCGAGGAGGTGCGCTTCGTCGCGCCCGCGCGCGACGCGGCGGTGGACGAGGCGGCGAAGGACGCCGGCCTGGATACGCCGGCGGCGATCAAGATCCAGGCGCTCCTGGACGACGAGATCAACCCCTCGGTCGCGGCGCACGGCGGCCACATCGACCTGGTGGCGGTCAAGGACAAGCGCGCGTACCTGCGGCTCGGCGGCGGCTGCCAGGGCTGCGGCATGGCCAACGTGACCCTGCGCCAGGGCGTCGAGGTCGCGATCCTCGACAAGGTGCCCGAGATCGAGGAAGTGCTCGACGTGACCGACCACGCCGGCGGGACCAACCCCTATTTCGAAGGCGGCCACGGGCATCACCCGTACGCCTGAACATCCGCACCGCTACGCCGTGATGGCGTCGAGGAACGCGTCCGCCACCGCGAGGTAGGCGTCGATGTCGGCCATATCGTGGGCGAAGGACGCGGCCGGCCCCGCCGTGGCGATCGCTTCCCAGACGCCGCGGTTGGCCATGAACACGCGGCGCGCGTCGATCAGGTCGACGTCGATCGAGCGGCGCGCGGCGGCGCGAAGCCGCAGGTCATGCTCAGGTCGACCTAGTTCATGTCCAGGTATGTGTGACCGTCCAGATCGGTGAACCGCGCGCCCGCGCCGGCGACGGCGACGATGGGCGGATGACGGTAGATGCCGGCCATCCACGCCATGGGCACGCCGTTCGGCATGTGCCGCGCGCCTTCGGCGATTGCGCGGGCCGAACGCGGCCGCGCCGCGCGGAACGCCGCGTCCTCGTCCCGACGCAGTTGATCCAGGCGCGCGCGGTCGACGGTGGTGCTTGGCTTCGTCACGCTCAGGTCCGGGCCATGGGTCGGCGGGGCGCGCACCATAGGGCAGTCGACGCCGCGGCGGAACCGCTTGGCGTCAGGGAGCGCACTGGGTCAACAGCCAAGCCGCGACGGCGGCGGCGTCCTCGGAGAGCGCGGGTGCCGTCACCAGCCAGTAGGCGAAGCGCGTCGTCAGGCTCGCGGCCATGGGCCGCACCAGGCGGCCCTGGGCGAGCGCCGCGTCCACGAGGTGGCGCCAGCCGAGCGCGACGCCAAGCCCGTCGGCCGCCGCCTCGACCACCAGAGGATAGCTGTTGAACCGCAAACGCCGCGCCGTCGGCAGGTCGGCCATGCCCCGCTCGGTCAGCCAGACGCGCCAGTTGACCCAATCCCGGTGCTCGTCCTCCAGGTCGATCAGCGTCGCGTCGGCCAGGCCGCGCAGATCGCCCGAGGCGAGCACACGGTCACGGTAGGCGGGCGCGCAGACCGGGAAGATCTCCTCGGCGAACAGGCGATCGACCCGCCGGCCGGGCCACATGCCGTCGCCGTGCAGAAGGGCGATGTCGATCCCCGCGCCGAGGCAGACCGCATCCTCGTCCGAAGCGATCAGGCGCACGACCCGATCGGGGAACGCCGCGCGCAGGTCGCCCAGGCGCGGCAGCAGCCACAGCGCGGCGATCGCGGCATCGGCGCCGATCGTGATCCGCGCGCCGGGCCGTTCGCGGCGCAGGTCCTGGGCGGCGTGGGCCAGTTGCCGGAGGGCCAGCGCGACGGTGTGCTGCAGGTCGCGGCCCTCGGCGGTCAGCGCCACGCGCCGATGGGCGCGCACGAACAGGCGTTGACCCAAGTTTGCCTCGAGCAGGCGGATCTGCCGGCTGATCGCCGCCTGGGTCAGGTTGAGCTCGCGCGCCGCGGCCGTGAAGCTGGCCAGCCGAGCCGCCGCCTCGAACGCGACGAGGGGGTCCAACGGCGGCAACGTGCGGCGGAGATTATCCATAACGTCATGTTATGCTATGGCTGCATCGAATGTCATTTGTCGCCAAGAAGTACCAACCGTAACGTGCCTTCCATGCTTCGGGCGAACGGATTGGACTTACGATCATGAACCAGATCACGCGCCTTGGCGCCGCCGACATGCCGCTGACCACGGACCCGGCGCGGTCCTACACCCTGCCGGCACGGTTCTACCGGGACCCGGCTATCCTGGAGGCCGAGCGCGAGGCGATCTTCTTCCGGTCCTGGTGGCAGGTGGCGCACGTCTGCCGCCTGGCCGAGCCGGGCGCCTACGTGACCGCGCGCATCCACGACCAGCACGTGCTGGTCATGCGCGGGACCGACGGCGCGTTGCGCGCGTTCTACAACGTGTGCCAACACCGCGGTCACCGGCTGCTGGATGGCGAGGGCCGCGCGCCGGTGATCCGCTGCCCTTACCACGCCTGGGTCTACGGCACCGACGGCGCGCTGCGCCAGGCGCGCAACAGCCAGAATGTCGAGGGATTCGACCTGGCGGCCTTCGGGTTGCGGCCCGTAGCGGTCGAGACGTGCGCCGGCTTCGTGTTCGTCAACCTGGACCCGACGGCCGTGCAGCTGGTCGCGCAGGCCGGCGGGCTCGAGGGCGAGATCCGGCGCATCGTGCCCGACCTCGACGCCATGGTGTTCGCCCGGCGCGACACCTACACCCTGGCGGCCAATTGGAAGACGGTCGTCGACAACTTCCTCGAGTGCTACCACTGCGCCCCGGCGCACAAGGACTTCGTCGACCTGGTGGACATGGGGTCCTACCGCACCATCGTGCACGGCATCTATTCGAGCCAGGTCGCGGATCGTCCCCGCACCACCACGAGCAGCGCCTACACCTTCGGGCCCGGCGCGGTCGACTTCGGCTATGCCGGCTGGTTCCTGTGGCCGAACCTGACCATCTGGGCGTTCCCGGGCGATCCGTGCGTCGCCACCCTGCAGATCATTCCTGACGGGCCGGAACGCACCATCGAGCACATGGACTGGTACTGCCTGCCGCCGTGTGCCTCGCCCCAGATCGAGAAAGCGATGCGCTACATGAAGGACGTGCTGCAGCCCGAGGACATTCGGCTGTGCGAAAACGTGCAGGAAGGCCTGCGTTCGCGCGGCTACGACCAGGGCCGTTTCATGGTCGACCGCGCGCGCTCCGAGATCAGCGAGCACGCGGTGCACCACTTCCAGCGCATGGTGCTCGACGCGCTGGAGCGCTGAACGCCGTCAGCCCGCGTCGGGCCCCGCCGCCTCGATCGCAGCCTGGGCGGCGAGCCAGTGGTCCTCGGCCTGGGCCAGCCGTGCCGCCACGACCGAGCGTTGCTGCGCCAGATCGGCGAACGTCACGCCGTCGCGACCATAGGTCGTGGGATCGGCGAGGCGGGCGTCGAGCCGTGCCTGCTCCTTGCCCAGGCGCTCGACCGCCGCTTCCGCGTCGCGCAGCGCGCGGCGCAGCGCCATGATCCGCGCCCGCTCGGCCTGGCTGGGTTTGCGCGGCGGGTGCGGCTCGGATCTCGGCGGTTCGTCGGCCGTCTGGCGCGTCTTCAACACCAGGTCACGATAGCCATCGATGTCTCCGTCGAACGGCGCGACCGTGCCGTCGGCGACCAGCCAAAGGCGGTCGGCCACCAGGTCGACCAGGTCGCGATCGTGGCTGACCAGCACGACCGCGCCACCGTAGGCGTTTAGCCCGTCGACCAGGCCCCGGCGCGCCGCCATGTCCAGATGGTTGGTCGGTTCGTCGAGCACCAGGAGTTGTGGCGCGTCGAGGCACACGAGCGCGAGCGCGAGCCTTGTGCGTTCCCCGCCGGACAGATCGATGACCGCGCGCGCGGCGAAATCGCCGCCCAGACCGAAGCGCCCCAGCCACGCGCGCACCTGCTCAGCGCGCCAGGTCGGCCGACGCCCCTGCACATGGACGAAGGGCGAGCCCTGGCCATCGAGTTCGGCCAGCAGGTCCTGGGCGAAGTAGCCGATCTTGAGCCCGCGCGCCCGGCGCACCTCGCCCGCCCTGGGCGCCAGCCGATCCGCCAGCAGGCGGGCGAACGTGGTCTTGCCGTTGCCGTTGGCCCCGATCAGGGCGATACGGTCGTCGGCGTCGAGCCTGAGGTCGAGGCGCGCGAGCACCGTGCGTTCGCCGTAACCGACCGAGACCTTGTCGAGCACCATCAGGGGCGGGGCGAGTTCGGCCGGTTCGGGAAAGGCGAAGTGCCGCTCGTGCTCCTCGGTCAACTCGGCCAGGGGTTCGAGCCGTGCGATCGCCTTCAGCCGGCTCTGCGCCTGGCGCGCCTTCGATGCCTTGTAGCGGAAGCGGTCGACAAAGGATTGCAGGTGCTTGCGGTACGTTTCCTGCTGGTTGTGCAGCGCGGCGAGTCGTTCCTGTTCGGCGGCGCGCCGCCGCTCGAAGGCATCGTAGTCGCCTTCGTAGAGCGTGAGTCGGCCTTGGTCCACGTGCAGCACCCGGTCGACCACGGCGTTCAGGAAGTGGCGGTCGTGGCTGACGATGATCAGGGTGCGCGGGTAGCGGCGCAGGAACGTCTCGAGCCACATGGACGCCTCGAGGTCCAAGTGATTGGTCGGTTCGTCGAGCAGCAGGAGGTCGGGCTCCAGGAACAGCGCCGCCGCTAGGCCGACGCGCATGCGCCAGCCGCCCGAGAACGACGCGAGCGGCCGCGCCTGGGCCACGGCATCGAAGCCGAGGCCGGCCAGGATCGCCGCGGCGCGCGCCGGCGCGGCATGGGCGTCGATGGCGCGGAGCCGCTCGTGCACGTCGTCCAGGTCGTGGCCGTCACCGGCGTCCGCGCGGGCCAGCAGCCGGGCCCGCTCGCGATCGGCCGCGAGCACCGCCTCGAGGGGGCTCGCCGAACCGCCGGGCGGTTCCTGGTTGATCACGCCCAGGCGCGCGCCCCGGCGCAACGCCAGCTCGCCGCCGTCGGCCTCCAGTTCGCCGGTGATCAGGCGCAGCAGGGTCGTCTTGCCGGCGCCGTTGCGTCCGACCAGACCAACACGGTGGCCGGCCGGCACATGGGCGCTGGTCCGGTCGAAGACGAGCCGTCCGCCGTAGCGGAAGGTGAGGTGGGTGATGCGCAGCACGGGCGCCTACATAGACCGTTTGCGCGTCGGCGCAAACCGGGTCAGGCGGCGACGGGGAACTGGTCGATGAACGACTTGATCGAGCGTTCCAGCGCCTCGGTGACCTGGAAGCAGAGGTGCGTGCGCCCTTGCGACACGCCGGTGACGATCACCGGCATCAGGCCGTCCTAGCCGTGCAGCGAGAGCTGGCCCAGTTGACCGGCCCCGCAATCGAGCGCCGCGTCGATCGCCGCGCCGCCGAGCGAAATGTTGATGATGCGGCAGTCGGTCCACGACCCTTCGACCAGGATCTTGGCGCTCAGATCGGCGTGCACGCGGTGAAAGCGCCGGCGATCCTCACGTCCGGCGAACCCGGCCAGGATCGTCGCAATGCGATCGAGCGCGGTGTCGATCGCCTGGCTCGCCTCGGTTGCGCGCGACCGCACGTCCGCCACGTAGCGGTTCGCCAGCGCGAGCATGGCGACCAGAGGGTCAAGGCCCTCGCGCAGCCGCTGGGCCGCGCGCAGAAGATCGTCGACGCCATCATCGGCATCCCCAGCGGCCGCCGGCGGATCGACGTCCGGCGGCTGGGCCAGAACCTCGTCGAGCGCCACCAGGCGTTCCTCGACCGCGACGATCGCCGTGGTCAGCGCCTCGATGCGTTCGTTCAACCGGGCGGCCCGGACGCGGGCCTCCTCGACACTCTCGTCGGCTCGCGCCGCGATGGTGGCCAGGAAGTCCTGGAACGTCGTGAGCCATACGCCGGCCAAGACCACGTGCTTCGACGCGATCCTCGCCGCCCATGGCTGGGTGAATGCCGTGCGCCGGCGGTCGATAGCCGAGCGAGCTATGCGGGCGCTTCGTGGTCAACTCCACGGCCGGGATCGGCGGGTTGCTGGACGTGGCGACAGGCCTGGGCCTGCCGGTCCACGACGCCGATTTCGGCCAGACGCTCTATGTCTACGGCCTGGGCCCCGGCCCGTTCCTGGTGCTGCCGCTGTTCGGCCCCAGCACGATGCGCGACGCGACCGGCTAGGTGGTCGACAGCTTCCTCGATCCGCTGGGCTACATTCTGCCCTTCGAGGCGAACCTCGGCCTGACCGCCGGCAAGGCGATCTCGAAGCGCGAGGAGATCATGGACCCACTCGATCAGCTCCGGCTGGGCTCGCTCGACTACTACGCGGCGGTGCGCGGCGCCTACTATCAGCATCGCGCGGCCGAGCTGGGCCTAGCCGACGACGCGCCCGCGACGGCGGCGGCCGAGGACGCCTTCCAGTCCTTCGAGTAGCCGGGCCGACCCGGGCCCCTGCCCGCCTGGACAAGCGCCGCCCGTTGGATACAGTTCGTGTCCGGACGCACGCGAAAGCCGAGGGAATCGGTCATGAACGACGTCATCGCGCGCTATCTCGACGCTGCGACGCGGGCCGCGGTCGCCGCCCCAACGAAGACCGCGGCGAGCCTGCCGCCCGGCCTCTACACCGATCCTGCCGTGTTCGAGGCCGAAAACCAGCGCCTGTTCGCGCGCACGTGGATGTGCGCCGGCTACGCGCACGAAGTGCCGAACCCGGGCGATGCCCTGCCCTCGACCGTCGCCGGCCTACCGGTGGTGTTCGTACGCGGCCGCGACGGCGTGGTCCGCTGCTTTCACAATGTCTGCCCCCACCGCGGCAACAAGGTGGTCACGCGCCCGCTGAAGGGCGCGCCGACGCTGGTCTGCCGCTATCACGGCTGGGGTTTCGACCATCAGGGCGCGTTGAAGCTGACGCCCCACTGGGGCGGCTACGGCAAGCCGAACGACGCGGGCTTCGACCGCGCCTGCCACGGGCTCACGCCGGTGCGCATGGTGCACTGGCACGACTGGCTGTTCGTCAACCTATCGGGCGACGCGCCGTCCTTCGAGACCTTCATGGCGCCCTTCGCGCGCCACCTGGAAGCCCACGACCTGAGCCGGCTTCGCCACGAAAGCGCGGCGACCTTCAACATCGGCGCCAACTGGAAGCTGGTCGAGGAGAACTTCCTCGAGGTGCTGCACCTGCCGACGGTGCACCGGGGCTTGAACGCGGTAGCGCCCTTCCAGGAGCACGAACTGGTGCTGGAGGACGCGTGCCTGGGCACGATCATCCGCACGGGCCTGCCCGAATCGTGGGCTGATCCGGCCCTGCCCCGCTTCCCCGGCGTCGCGGCGGACAACCGCACCGCGTTCAACCTGGCGCTGTTTCCGACCTTTAAGCTGGTGGTCGGGCCGGACCATTGCGCCAGCATGATCGAGTTTCCGGTGGACGCGAGCCACACGCACCAGCGCTGGGATTTCTACTTCGTCGGGGACGAGGCCCTGCACGACCGCTATGGACCCACGCGGCGTGCAATCATCGACTTCTTCTCCGAGGTCAACAGCGAGGACATCGGCATTCTCGAGGACATGCAGGCGACCCGCGCCTCGCCGGTCGCGGCGAACACCGTGTTCTCGGCCACGTGGGAGCCGGTGGTGCACGGCTTCCAGAAGTTGGTCGCCCGGTCCCTGGCTTAGGCCGACGCCTCCAAAAACGACACAGCGCCCTTCCCCTTGGGGGGAAGGACGCCGGACGCTGGCCCGCCGCGGGGGCGGCTTCGGGCTCAGGCGTCGTGCACCATGGGCTGCGCCGCGGCGTTTAGTCCGCTCATGCGGTCGAGGGCATCGTCGAGGGCGCGAAGGTCCTACACGCGGCGCCGGCTGAAGTGCAGCGCCACGGGCAGCAGCCCTTCGGGGACCAGGCGCGTGAAGCATGAGACCGATAGACCGACGTAGCGCGCCGCCTGGTCATGGTTGAGCCCGCGCGGGTGGAGGTTGACCGCGATGCGGCGGTCGCGCACCACGCGCTCGGTCCATTCGCGGACGACCTCGGACATCGGTCGGTGGTCCTCGACGGCTGGTGCCGGCGCGGCCGCCGGATCCTCGGCCGTCGGCTCGGCCTGCGCCACGACCGCGAGCGGCACGGGGCACGTCGCGCCCACCGGCGCCTCGGCCACCCGTTCCGCCACCGGGTGCAGGCGGGTGATCAGCGTGGCCAGGTTGCCGTGATAACTGCCGCTGGCGAGCTCGACATGGGGCTCGGCATCGGTGCGCAGAGCCTCCGATTCGTGCTCCGACCATTCGGCCATGGCGGGCTGGGCGGTACCCTTGCGTGCCAGCAGCAAGCTTTCGAGCACGGCGAACTTCACTTTGCGCATGGCGCTCATCGTCTATCCCCTCGTCCTCAGGCGGTGTGGGCGGCACGGCAGCCGAAGGCGGCGTGCGCGTGGTCGAGATCGATGTCATCCGGCGGTTCGGCGCGGCCGATGGGCGTACGGTCGAGCCCGCCCTGGACGACCACCGGGCGCGGCTGGATGCGGCGCAGGCGGCCGGCCAGGTAGTCCCACAGCGCGACGATCTCGGTGGTCGAGCGCGAGTCCGCGTCGCACTCCATGACCGTGCGGCCGTCAATCATGCTGGACGCAAAGTCGGTGCGGTGGTGGATCGTGACCGGCGCGACGGTGCCGTGCTGGCTGAGCACGATGGCCGCGTCCGAGGTGATGCGCGCGCGCGGCGTCGCGTCGTTGACAACGAACATCAGCGGCTTGTTGCGCCCTTCGACGATGTCGAGCGCGGCGCCCACCGCGCGCAGGTCGTGCGGGCTGGGCCGGATCGGGATCACCACCAGGTCAGCGAAGGCGACGACGTTGCGGATCGTGGCGGTGACGGCGGGTGGCGTATCGACGATGACCTGGCGCGTGCCCCGCGCACGCAGCTCCTCCAGGTCGGCGAACAGGCGCTGCACGGTGGTCTGCACGAACACCGGCGTCTCCGCCCGGCGCGCGTTCCACCAGGCGGCCGGGCTGCCCTGGGGGTCGGTGTCGATCAGGGCGACCGGCCCTTCGCCGGCTCGCTCCGCTTGGACCGCGACGTGGCCGGACAGCGTGGTCTTGCCCGATCCGCCCTTCTGGGAGGTGAACACGACGACGCGCATCGACGACAACATGGTGTTCTCCTTTCGGCAGCCCCGCTGCCTCGCCCCATCGGGGGCCTGAGGCCGGTGGCTTTGCGTCCCGCCGTTGCCGACGGTTTGCCTGTTCGAGGATTTCCGCTTCGGCCCTGGGTGTCGGTCCCTGGTTCGCCGGGCGCCTCGTCCGCGACCCTATCGGAAGGCCGCGGACGCTTCAGTGACGCCGGTCACGACCGCACCGCCGCGATCAGGCCGACCATGACCATCACCGCGCAGCCGTTCAGGTAGTGGATAGCGCTGCCCGAGGCCAGGAAGTCGATCACCGGCTGCGCCAACTCGAGAACAAGGCGGCCAATGGCGGTGTCAGCGAGCTCGTCGCCGGCGGCGACGCCGAACAAGGCGCCAACCGCCGCCACCGCGAAGGGAAAGACCACGCCGAACAGCCAGTGGCCCTTGGTCTTCTCGCGGCGCAGCGCGTCGCCGAGCGCGCGGGCCCGGCGGTCCGCCAGAGCGACGGCGCGATCCTGGTCGATGATGTCGCTGGACAGGGAATGCACGTTAGTCAGTGACACGTCGATCTCCTGTCGGTAGCCCCGCCGCCTGGCGACACGTCGTGGTCCTAGGCCGGTTGCTTTACGTTCCGCCGTCGCCGGCGGTTTGCCCTTTCGAGGTTGGAGCGCCGCTTGTCCCCGCGCGCTCCTCTCGTCGCCCATGGTAAATAGCGCATGGCGCCGCGGCGCCCAGTGATCGCCGTCACCCGCGCCGCGAATACCAGCTGGATCGTGGTGAACGCGCCTTAACCGTCGACGACGGGCAGCGTCACGTGGGAGGGGCGCCCGGCGTCGTGGAACAGGCGGACGGAGGCGGCGCGCGCATCGCGATAGCCGCCGTGGCGGTCGGCGCGGAAGGCGTTGAGCGTGCGTTCGTAGAGCGGGAAGTTCGTCCCCGCGATCTCGACGCGCACGCGGTGGCCGGCGCGGAGCCGCGCCGCCGTATTCCCGACGCGGAAGGCGTAGCGGTAGACCCGATCGGGCTCGATCGGCGTGGGTGCGGCGCCGGGCTCGCGATGGCTGGCTCGCAGGATGCCGTCCACCAGGTTGATCGCGCGGCCGCACGGGTGGACGTCGACCAGCTTGACCGCGAAGTCTGTGTCGTCGGTGGTGGCCGAGGCGTGCAGCACCACATCGACCGGGCCGACGATCTCGAGGTCGCGTTCGAGCACCGCGCCGGTGAACACCAGAACGTCGGGCCGCGCCTCAATGGCGCGCTGGTCGCGCGGGCCCATGGGCGCCAGCTCGGCCGGGCAGCAGCTCCGCCCGCCGGCGCTGGGCACCGGCGCGAACGGATCGACCACGTAGATGTCGTGCGGCTCGTCGGCGCCCGGCGCGGCGGCCTCAAGCAGGCCGTCGCCGTCGATGGCGTTGGCCCGGCCCCCGCCGCGCAGGTAGAGCCGCGTGGGCCACATGTCCTTGGGCGGGAAGTCATCGTCGGTGCGCCAGCGGTCGGCGCCCATGACGTAGACGTTCGACGCGGGCTCGGACCCGATGCCATCGTCGTCGTCGGCGAGCCACCTGCGGTACCAGCGCACGACGAGCTCGTCGGTGCGGTTGCGCCCTGAGGGCCCAAAGTCCAGATCGCCCGTCGCGCGTGACCAGGGCTGGTGGTACCACGGGCCGATCACCAGGCGCTGGGCGACGCGCGCCGCCGCCGAGCGGGCGCCTGCGCGCAGGCCCTGGAAGTTGCGGATCGTGCCATCGACGAAGATGTCGTACCAACCGCCCAGATGGAGCGCGGGGATGTCGATCTCGCCATAGCGCCCCGCGATGTCGAACGGGCGCCAGAAGCCGTCGTGCAGCGGGTGCGCCAGCCAGTCGTAATAGAAGGGCGCGAAGCGCCGGTCGATCAGCGGGTGATCGTCGAGCGGCAGGTGACCGTAGGACCCAGCGATGGCGCCGGCGGCGTTGAGCGCCGTCGCGATGTCGGAATCGCTGCCCCGGCGGAACGCCTCGGGCACCGCGAGCGCGCTGGCCCAGGATTGGGCGAAGGCGAGTTGGAGAACGCCGTGGCGGTACGTCCAATCGGCATAGGTACCGTCGCAGGTGAACGAGGGCGCGATGGCGGCCAGCCCGTCGGGCCGGTGGATCGCGGCCATGAGCTGCACGATGCCGGGATAGGAAAAGCCGTACATGCCGACGCGGCCGTTGGCCTTGGGCAGGCGGCGGCACGCAGCGATGGTGTCCACGCCGTCCTCGGCCTCCCCGTGGAACGGGTTGAACGTACCCTCCGAGGTGAAGCAGCCGCGCACGTCCTGGCTGACCACGATCAGGCCCTGCCGCGCGTACCATTCGGGGTGCAGGATCGAGAAGTACTCCGACGTGGTCTTGTCGTAGGGCGAGCGCATGAGCAGCACAGGGTACGGGCCCGGACCCGTCGGGGTGTAGACGTCGGCCATCAGCCGCACGCCGTCGCGCATGGTCATGGCAACCTCGCGCGCGACCTCGACCGTGTGCAGTCCGCTCATAGGGCCTCCTGAAGGATCGCCAATGCCTGGGCGTGGACGCGCCGATCGCCGGCGGCGATGACGCAGCCGCCGCCCGCCGCCGGGCCGCCGTCCCAGCCGGTGACCACACCGCCAGCGCCCTCGACGATGGGGATCAACGCCTGGATGTCCCACGGTGCCAGATCGCCCTCGACCGCCAGGTCGAGCAGCCCGTGGGCGACCATGCAGTAGCTGTAGCAATCGCCGCCCGGTCGGACCAGCGCCACGCGCGCCTGCATCCGCTCGAACGCAGCCCTCTCCTCGGCGCGGCGGAACATGCGCACCGTGGTCATGCCGAGCCGCGCCTCGGCCAGCGTGGCGCAGGCGCGCACCCCGAGCGGTCGCCCGTTCAGCGCAGCCGTGCCGTCATGGCCGACGAAACGCTCGCGGGTGAACGGCTGGTCGGCGATGCCGAGGATCGGCCGGCCCCGGTCATTGAGCGCGATCAGGGTCCCCCAGGTGGGAAAGCCGGTGATGAACGCCTTGGTGCCGTCGATCGGGTCGAGCACCCAGGTGAGGCGAGCGTCGGTGTTGCTGTGGCCACCCTCCTCGCCCAACACGCCGTGGTCCGGGTGGGTCGCCAGGATCAGCGCGCGCATGGCGGCCTCGGCATCGCGGTCAGCGCGGGTCACGGCCGAGACCTCGTGGACGCGGTCGCCCTTGTCGGCCACGTCCAGAGGCGTGCGGAACAGCGGCAGCGTGATCGCCGCCGCCACGTCCGCCAGGCGGTGGGCGAAGGCCAGCAGCGCGGCATCGACCGGCACGCCGTCATTCCTTGACTTGGTCATGCCCGGTGCGCCATGGTCGCTCCACAAATTCCCACAGAAAACCCACATCGAGACCCTGGATGACCGCTTCGCCTCCGGATCAAGCCCGCATCGTCGTGATCGGCGGCGGCATCATGGGTTGTTCGACGGCCTACCACCTCGCCAAGCTCGGCGGCAAGGACGTCGTCCTGCTGGACAAGGACAAGCTGACCTCGGGCTCGACGTGGCACGCGGCGGGCATGGTGGGCCAGCTGCGCAACAACGCCAACATCACGCGCCTGCTGGGCCAATCGGTCGCGGTCTACGACGCGATCGCGCGCGAGACCGACCAGCCGGCCGGCTGGCGCACCACCGGCTCGCTCCGGCTGGCGTGCACCAGGGACCGTGTCGTCGAGTACGAGCGCCTGGCGACCACGGCGCGTTCGTTCGGCCTGGTGTTGGAGCTGATCGGACCGGCCGAGGCGAAACGGCGCATGCCGACCATGAACGTGGACGACGTGATCGCCGCCGCGTGGCTGCCGAGCGACGGCGTCGCCAACCCCTCGGACCTGACCCAGGCCTTCGCCAAGGCGGCGCGCCGCCAAGGCGCGCGCCTGCTCGAGGACACCGCCGTGACTGGTTTCCGGCGCGCGCGCGGGCGGATTACGGCGGTCGAGACGGCGCGCGGCGCGATCCGCTGCGAGACGGTGGTGCTGTGCGCCGGCATCTGGACGCGCGAGCTGGCGCGCCGGCTGGGCGTCAACGTGCCGCTGCAGCCGTCACACCACCAGTACGTGGTGACCGAGCGCATCGAGGGGTTGGAGCGCGGCGCCCCCGGCGTGCGCGACCCGGACCACCTGACGTACTTCAAGGAGGAGGTCGGCGGCCTGGTCTTCGGAGGCTACGAGACGACCCCGCGCGCCTTCACGGCCTCGCCGATCCCCGAAGACCACGCCTTCAAGCTGCTGCCCGAGGATGTCGACCAGTTCGAGGTGCTGATGCGCGGCGCAGTGCATCGGTTCCCGGCGCTCGAGACCACTGGCATCAAGCGCTGGTTCAACGGCATCGAGAGCTTCACTGAGGACGGCATGTTCATCCTGGGCAAAACGCCCGAGGTGCCGGGCCTGTTCGTCGGCTGCGGCTTCAACTCGTTCGGCATTGCGGCGGCCGGCGGTGCCGGCCAGGTGTTGGCCGAATGGATCCTGGAGGGCGAGCCGACCTACGACCTGTGGCCCGCCGACATCCGCCGCTTCGGCGCGCATCTGCGCTCGGACATCCAGGTGCGCGAACGCGCGCTGGAGGGCCAGGCGCACCACTACCTGATCGCGTGGCCCGGCGAGGAAACCCTGGCGGGCCGGCCGCTGCGCCGCAGCGCTCTCTACGACCGGCTGAAGGCGGCGGGCGCCGTCTACGGCGCCAAGGCCGGCTGGGAACGGCCCAACTGGTTCGCGCCCAAGGGTGTCGAGCCGGTCGATCGCTACAGCTTCGAGCGGCCCAACTGGTTCGCCCCCGTCGCCGCCGAGCACCGCGCGTGCCGCGAGGCCGCCGCCCTGTTTGACCAGAGCTTCTTCTCCAAGTTCGCGCTGGTCGGACGCGACGCGGAACGGGTGCTGCAGACGATCTGCGCCGGCGACGTGGGCCGCGCGCCCGGCCGTGTCGTCTACACCCAGATGCTGAACCGGCGCGGCGGCATCGAGTGCGACCTGACGGTGACACGCATCGCCGAGCATGAGTACTTCATCGTCACCGGCACAGCGTTCGCCAACCACGACGGCACCCATATCCGCCGCCACATCCCGGCGGACGCCGACGCGCACCTGATCGACGTGACTTCGGCCTACGGCACGCTCGCCCTGATGGGTCCGCGCGCGCGCGACATCCTGGCCGCCGTCGCCGAGGACGACGTCGCGAACGCCGCATTCCCGTTCGGCACGCACCGGTCCCTCACGCTGGCGGGCGCCCCGGCGCGCGCGCTACGCATCACCTTCGTGGGCGAGCTCGGCTGGGAGCTGCACATCCCGACCGAGTTCATGGCGACGGCCTATGACGCGCTGCGCCAGGCGGGCGCGCCACACGGCCTGCGCGACGCCGGCTACCGGGCGATCGACAGCCTGCGGCTGGAGAAGGGCTATCGTGTGTGGGCCGGCGACATCGGCCCCGACTACACGCCCTACGAGGCGGGGCTCGGCTTCGCCGTCGCGCTCGACAAGAACACCGGCTTCATCGGCCGCGACGCCCTGGTCGCGCAGAAGGGCAAGCCGCTGACCAAGCGCCTGGCCACCTTCACGGTCGAGGACCCGGACGTGGTGCTGTGGGGCCGCGAGACGATCCTGCGCGACGGCCAGGTGGTGGGCTGGATCGCCTCGGCTGGGCACGGCCACACCATCGACAAGGAGGTCGGGCTCGGCTACGTGCGCCGCGCCGAGGGACTCGACGATGCCTGGCTGGTGGCCGGCCGCTACGAGCTGGAGGTGCGCACGCGCCGCGTGCCGGCGACCATGACCCTGCGCCCGCTCTACGACCCCAAGGGCGAACGCATCAAGGCGTAGGCGCGAGGCCAAGAGCGTCGCGCAGCGCCGCCCACAACGCGCGATCCGGCGCCAGCAGGTAGCCCTGCCCCAGGGGCAGCGCGAACGGATCGTACGCCGTGCCGTCGACGTGCGCGGCGTACCCGCCGGCCTCGGCGTGCAGCAACGCGCCGGCCACGTGGTCCCACGGGTAAAGCCGGCGGTAGAGCGCGTAGTGCAGGCGTCCCGAGGCGAGCCACAGATAGGTCAGGGCGGCGCAACGCGGCTGCATGACGAAGCCGACGCGGTCGAAGCGTTCGGCGACGGCCCCGGCGGCACCGCCCTTGAAGAAGCGGAGCGCAATCGCCCCTTCAATGCGCGCCGGTGCCTCGGGCGCGGCGACCGCCAGCCGTTCGCCGTCAAGCAAGGCACCCGTGCCAAGCCCGGCCCATGCCATCTGGCCGCCCAGCGCATCGAGGATCCACGCGGCGCGCGTCCGCCCGCCCACCACCTTGGCGATCATGGCATCGAACAACGGGATGCCGGCGGCGAAGTTGTTGGTGCCGTCCAGGGGATCGACGAACCAGACGGTCTCGTGGTCGCGCGCGCGTTCGAGGAACGCGGGTTCGGCGGACGCCGCCTCCTCGCCGACCACCAGCGAGTCGGGTGCCATTTGGCGCAGGCCCGCCTCGATGATCGCCTCCGCCTCGCGATCGGCGGCGGTGACCGCGTCGCCCGGCCCCTTCTCGTGGCGCTCGTGATCGGCGAGCCGCCGGTAGCTCGGCACCACCGCGCTATCGACGGCCGAACGCAGCAGGTCGGCGACCGTCCGATCCTCGTCGGTCATGATCGCTCAGCCGCGCGTGTAGACCGCCGCCGTGGCCGAGCGCCGGCGCCCGGCGCGCGCCGCCACGACGGCCGCTTCCAAGTCGTCCAGGTAGGCGTCGATCGAGCCGGCGTTGATCGGGTTGATCAGGTTGATGATGCGGTCGGGTTCCAGCCCGCGGCCGATAGACCATCGGCGTTCGTCGATCACGTCCGCCACCGCCGCCATGTCGAGTGTGTCGGAGCCGTAGCTGACCAGCCCGAGTTCGGGCCGCCCGTGGACGCGAAGCCCGAGCCGATCGAGCCCGGTGTAGAGGCGATCGCGCGTCGCCATGATGGTGCGCGCGGCCTCCAGGTACCCCACCTCGCCCAGCACGTGGAACAGCGCCCAGGTCGCCGCGATCGGCCCGCCGGTGCGCGAGCCGCCCATGCCCGCCGTGGTGTAGGCACCGGCGGGCCAATCCCGGAACGAGAAGGTCGAAAGCTCGCGCAAGGCGCCGTCGCGGTAGAGCACGCTCGACAGGTTCTTGGGCGCGAAGCCGTACTTGTGTAGATCGGCGGAGAGCGACCACACGCCGGCCAGCCCGAGGTCGAAGTCGGGCACGGGGTGCCCGAGACGCCTGACGAACGGCGCCAGGTAGCCGCCGACGCAGGCGTCGACGTGGAACCAGATGCCCCGCCCCTCGGCGAGCCGCGCGAGGTCCGCCAGCGGATCGAAGACGCCGAACGGGTAGCACGGCGCCGAGCCCACCATCATGATCACGTCGTCGTCGAGCGCGTCGGCGGTGGCCTGGACGTCGGCGCGGCCGTCGCGGCCGTGGGCCACGCGCGTAACCGCCAGACCGAAGTAGAACGCCGCCTTGTCGAAGGCCGCGTGCGCCGTGCGCGGCACGACGATGCGCGGCGCGCGCGCCTTCGGGCGATGGCGCTTCGCCCATTCGCGCGCGCCCAGCACAGCGAGCAGGATGCTTTCGGTGCCGCCGCTGGTCAGCGTGCCGCCGGCCCCCGCCGGCGCGTTGAACAGCTCGAGCACCATGGCGAGCAGTTCGTCGCGCAGGCCGACCAGGCTGCCGAACCCGGTGCCTGGCTTGCTGGCGAACTCTCCGGCGTAGATCGCGTTCTCGACCAGGAAGTCGGCGCTCGCCTCGCGCAGGAGCAGCACGTGGTCGCCGTCGATGACGTAGGACGACGTGAGCATGCGCCCTTCGTTCCAGCGCACGTCGTCGGCCTGGCGCGCGTGCAGTTCGGCGCGCACCTCCGGCCACGGCCGGCCCTCGGCCGGGAACAGGGCGTTGCGCATGGCGATCCTCGCGCGGCACGGGGCCGCGCCAACCGACGCGGCCCTGACCCAGGCTCGTGTTTAGTGCACGCCCTTGGACTTCGCCACGTGGGTCGCGATGGCGTCCATCAGCGGCGGCGACAGGCAGTCATAGGGTTCGAGCTTGAGCTCGCGCAGACGCGAGAGCACCGCGCCAATCTGGTCGGGCTTGGCACCCGATTCGATGATCGAGGGGACGAACGCGGCGAACTCGGCGGGCGCCCAACCGCTGTCCTTCGACAGCTCGGTATGGATGAAGTCGAGGCCGTAGAACGGGCGCGCCTTGTTCTCGATGCGGCCGTACATGTGCACGCCGCAGTCCTTGCAAGCGTGGCGCTGGATCGCGGCCGCGGCGTCGACGGCCTTGAGCTTGTCGGCGCCGGCGCTGACCTTGACGTTGTCGCGCGGCACCACGGCGACCTGGGAGAACAGGGCACCCTTGGGCTTCCAGCACTTGGTGCAGCCGCACACGTGGTTATGGGCGCACTGGCCCTTGATGGTCACCTGCACCGGGTTCTGCTTGCACTGGCAACTCAGGGTGCCGCCGGCGAAGCCACTCGCAGCGGGCTTCAGGCCGCCGTCAACTGAAGGATGAATGGAGAGCATGGGAGACCCTCTCTGGAGGCGCCCGGGCTGGGACTCGGCCCGTGCCGGGCGCGGTCCGGAGCGGCCAAGGGAGACGATAGGCTTCTCGCTCCCCAATCACAATCCCCTATGTGTCTTGCGGTTACCGTCGCCGTTCAACGCTCCGGCACGCCGGCGGCGAGCAGGGCCGCCCTGAAGCGCGCGACAACGGCGGGATCGTGCAGGGGTTCGCTGCGCAGAACCCCCCTGACCGTGCCATCCGTCGACGTCTCTCGATACGTCGACGCGCAATCGCGCGCTTCGTCGAGCCGCCCGAGACCGACATGACAGATGGCGAGATAAGCGTGCGCCCAAGGGGTGATCTCGACGGCCCGCTCGATGGCGCCAATCGCGCTTTCGTACTGCTCCGCGACGACGAGGGGTACCGAGTAGACGTCCCAGTACCAGTCCAAAGGGAATGGGTCGCGACGCAGCACGGCTTCCATTTCGGTGAGGGATTCGTCATTGCGGCCGATGTAGTTGAGCCACATGGCATGCAGCACGAGAAAGAACGGGTCGTTCGGATTGAGCGCCACGGCCGGTCCAGATAGGGATCAGTTTCGTCCAGACGGTTCAAGAAGACGAGCGGGTGGCCCATGGCCATATGGCACCACGCCTCCTGGCGGTCGAGCTCGATGGCGTTCCTGGCATGACCGAGCGCGACCTCCAAGAATCTTGGATCGCCCTCGACAAAGAACCTGACCACATTGACGGGGCTCAACAAGGCGTGGGCCAAGGCAAACCGCGGGTCGGGCTCGATCGCCCTCAACAGGAACGGCTCGGCCTTGGGGGCATTCTCGTAGCCCCGCATGTGCTCGCGGGCGCGGAGGTAGTTCTCGTGGGCGGACAGGCTGTCGGTCGGCCGCCGATGGGCGCGCTCGGCGCCCACCGCCTTGGCTCGGCCGGCGACGATCGTTGCGATGGTACGCGCGACCTCGTCCTGGACCTCGAAGACGTCGGCCAGGTCGCGGTCGTAGCGCTCGGCCCACACGTGCTTGGTGGTCTCGGCGTCGATGAGCTGCGCCGTAATGCGCACGCGTTTGCCCGCCTTGCGCACGCTGCCCTCGACCACGTAGTGCACGCCGAGCTTGGCGGCCGCGTCCTTGACGTCGACATTGTGGCCCTTGAACACGAATGATGAGTTGCGTGCCGTCACCAGCAGTTCGTGGGACCGGCTGAGCTGGGCGATGATGTCCTCGGTGATGCCGTCGGAGAAGAACTCCTGGTCCGCATCGCCACCCATGTTGGCGGAGGGCAGGATTGCGACCGACGCCTTATCTTCATCGGACAGCCGTGGCTGGTTCGGCGTCTCGATGGCGACGGCCTCGACTTGAAACACACGCACCGGCTTGGCGATGTTCTTGACCGCGTGCTCGCCTAGGCCCTTGAACCGGCAAGGTACCTTGCCCTCGACCTGCTCGTGGACGTTCTGCGCGACGCAGATGCCGCCGGCCGGGGTCAGCTTTTCGATGCGGGCGGCGACATTGACGCCATCGCCATGGATATCTGCGCCATCGACCACGATGTCGCCGAGGTTGATGCCGATGCGGTACGCCATGCGGAGGTCCGCGGGTAACGCCGTGTTGCGCGCGCGGAGATCGTCCTGGACGGAGATGGCGCAGGCCACGGCTTTGACCGCGCTGCCGAACTCGATCAGCAGGCTGTCTCCCGCGCTACCGACGATGCGGCCCTTATGGGCGCCGCCACATGGCCGTCGATGACGGCGCGGTACGCCGCAATGCACCTTAGCGTGCCGGCCTCGTCGGCGCCCATCAGCCGGCTGTAGCCTTCCACATCCGCCGCGAGGATGGCGGCGAGCCGACGGTCCTGACGTTCCACGAGCGGCCTCCCAGCGATCGCGGGAGTGTAGACCAGCGCCCGCGCCGATCAGAAACAAGTGGGGCCGCGCGGTTGCCCGCGCGGCCCCATTCGTAGGCTCGTTCGACTGGACTAGAAGTCCATGTCGCCCATGCCGCCCGGAGGCCCGCCGGCCGGAGCCGCGGCTTCCTTCTTCGGCTTCTCGGCGACCATGGCCTCGGTCGTGATCAGCAGGCCCGCCACTGAAGCGGCGTCCTGCAGCGCGACGCGCACCACCTTGGTCGGATCGACGATGCCGGCCTTCACCATGTCGGTGTAGACCTCGTTCTGGGCGTCGAAGCCGTAGTTGGTGTCCTTGCCCTCGAGCAGCTTGCCCGAGACCACGGCGCCGTCGATGCCGGCGTTCTCGGCGATCTGGCGCACCGGCGACTGGATGGCGCGCCGGATCACGTCGACACCGGCCCGCTGGTCGTCGTTGCCCGGCTGCACCTTGGCCAGCGCCTTCGTCGAGTAGAGCAGCGCCGAGCCACCGCCCGCCACGATGCCTTCCTCGACCGCGGCGCGGGTCGCGTTCAGCGCGTCCTCGACCAGGTCCTTGCGCTCCTTGACCTCGACCTCACTCGAACCGCCGACCTTGATCACCGCGACGCCGCCGGCCAGCTTGGCCAGCCGCTCCTGCAGCTTCTCGCGGTCGTAGTCGGACGTGGTCTCCTCGATCTGCGCGCGGATCTGGTTGCAGCGACCCTCGATGCCCTTCTTTTCACCCGAGCCGCCGACGATCGTCGAGGTCTCCTTGGCGACCTCGACCTTCTTGGCGCGGCCGAGCATGTCGAGCGTGACGTTCTCGAGCTTGATGCCGAGATCCTCGCTGATGACCTGGCCGCCGGTCAGGATCGCGATGTCCTCGAGCATCGCCTTGCGGCGATCGCCGAAGCCCGGCGCCTTGACCGCCGCGACCTTGAGGCCGCCGCGCAGCTTGTTGACAACCAGGGTGGCCAGCGCCTCGCCCTCGACGTCCTCGGCGATGACCAGCAGCGGACGGCCCGACTGCACGATCGACTCGAGCACCGGCAGCATGGCCTGCAGGCCCGAGAGCTTCTTCTCGTGGATCAGGATGTAGGGGTTGTCCAGCTCGGTGATCATCTTCTCCGCGTTGGTGATGAAGTACGGAGAGATGTAACCGCGGTCGAACTGCATGCCCTCGACGACGTCGAGCTCGGTGTCGATGCCCTTGGCCTCTTCCACCGTGATGACGCCTTCCTTGCCAACCTTCTGCATGGCCTTGGCGATCATGTCGCCGACCGTGCGGTCGCCGTTGGCCGAGATGGTGCCGACCTGGGCGATCTCCTCCTCGGTCGAGATCTTCTTCGACCGCTTCTTGAGATCGGCAACCACCGTGTCGACCGCCAGGTCGATGCCGCGACGCACGTCCATGGGGTTCATGCCAGCGGCCACGGTCTTCACACCCTCGCGCACGATGACCTGCGCGAGCAGCGTCGCCGTGGTGGTGCCGTCGCCCGCCAGGTCGTTGGTCTTGCTGGCGACCTCGCGCACCATCTGGGCGCCCATGTTCTCGAACTTGTCGGCGAGCTCGATCTCCTTGGCGACGGTGACGCCGTCCTTGGTGATGCGGGGCGCGCCGAACGACTTGTCGAGCACGACGCAGCGGCCCTTGGGGCCCAACGTCACCTTGACCGCTTCGGCCAGGGTGTCGATGCCGCGCAGCATGCGCGAGCGCGCGTCACCCGCAAACTTGACTTCCTTCGCTGCCATCTTGGTTCCTCCTGAATGCGCCGACTAGGCGGCCTTCTTCTTGGATTTCACGGCACCGGTGATGATGCCCATGATGTCGGACTCCTTCATGATGAGGAGCTCCTCGCCATCGAGCTTGACCTCGGTGCCCGACCACTTGCCGAACAGCACGCGGTCGCCCGCCTTGACGTCGAGCGGGACGAGCTTGCCTGCGTCGTCGCGCCCGCCGGGGCCGACGGCGATGACTTCGCCCTGCATCGGCTTCTCCTTGGCGGTGTCGGGGATGATGATGCCGCCCACGGTGCGCTCGCCCTCTTCGATGCGGCGAACCACAACGCGGTCATGCAAAGGCCTGAATTCCATGGATTTTTCCTCCCAACAGCTGGTTCGTGTCCAGAGTGCGGACGTAGCCGGAGGCTCTTGTTAGCACTCTCCCCCGGCGAGTGCTGGGGAGTTAGTGGTCCCGAGGGCGTCTGTCAAGCCCCCTGCGACGCATCTGAGGCTGGATCGGCGCGATGCGGACCCATCGGATGGAGGCCCTCGCGTTCGGTTAGGGGTCCGCTAAACGATCGCGTGTCCAATCGCGGAATGCCCAAGACAAACAGACCGGTTCACACCCCCGCCGTCAGCAGCCGCGCCGGTCGATTGCCAATGTTCGACCACGACCGTGACGGCCGTTGCTGTGGTCGTGCCGCGTTAAGCATGTTCTTTGCATGGGCGGTGCCAGGGGACGTCGCCTGCGCGACGACAACGACGGTTTCGTACCCGGAGGTACCGAGCCCATGACCACCAGTGACCTCGCCTGCCAGCTTGAAGGCTATCGCCTGACCACGGCCGAGATTCTCTATCGCATGCCCGACCACCCGCCCCTGCTGCAAACCTTCGTCTGGCAGGCGCTCGACCTGGCGCCGCGCTATCCGGTCCTGCACCCGTTCCTGGAGTTCTGGCAGAGGAATCTGGATGGGCCGCTGCATTCCGTCCGCGTGGCCCAGGCGCCGCTGATCCGCCCGGCGCGCGTGCGCCACGCCGAGGCCCTGCTGCGCATCCACTGATCCCGGTCCGGCGCACGAGCACGTGCGAACGACTCGCGGGCCTTGACGGTCCGATCGAGCGACCTACATGGAGGGTGTCGGGCGCCGTAACGGGCCCGACGGCGCGGTCCCGGCCCAAGCGGTGGCTCGCGCGGACCCTTAAATGTCATGTTGCTCGATGGAGGATGTGACCATGCGTGCCTACGATCTTTCCCCCCTGTTCCGCTCGACCGTCGGCTTCGACCGACTGAGCGACCTGTTCGACGCGGCGTTCGGCGGCGAGGAGCCGACCAACGGTTATCCGCCGTACAACATCGAGAAGACCGGCGAGGACGCCTATCGCATCACCATGGCGGTGGCGGGCTTCGGCGAGAGCGATCTGACCGTGACCGCGCAGGAGAATCTTCTGGTCATCGCGGGCCGGCTTCAGGGCGCGGCCGAAGGCGAGCGCCGGTTCCTGCATCGCGGCATCGCGACGCGCGCCTTCGAGCGCAAGTTCAGCCTGGCCGACCACATCAAGGTCGCCGGCGCGTCCTTGGTCAACGGACTGCTGAACGTCGACCTCGTACGCGAGGTGCCCGAGGCCATGAAGCCCCGCCAGATCAAGATCGGCATCAAGGCGGCGAAGGAGCCGCAGGTGATCGAGGGCTCCAGGTCCGCGGCCTGACGCGAACCACAGCACGACGACAACGACCCAGCGGGGCGCCAAGGCGCCCCGCTTTCGTTCCACCACCCCAATGCGCCGTTGACGGCGCGGCCCGGCGGGCGTCATCCTCCGCGCCCCGCGGCAAGGAGGTTCACATGCTCGCCTACGTCATGGTCGGTTCCAACAACATCAAGAAGTCCCAGAAGTTCTACGACGCTGCGCTGGCGCCGCTTGGTCTCGCGCGCACGCAGAGCGATAAGCGCTACATCGGCTACGGGCCGAAGGCCGCGCCCAAGAAGTCGGCGTTCTTCGTGACCAAGCCGTTCAACAAGAAGGCCGCGAGCTTCGGCAACGGCACCATGATCTCGCTGGCCGCGAAGTCGAAGAAGGCGGTCGCCGCGTTCCACGCCGCCGCGCTGGCCAACGGCGGCACCGACGAGGGCAAGCCCGGCCCGCGCCCGGCCGACGGCAGCAACTACGTCGCCTACGCTCGCGATCCCGATGGCAACAAGATCTGCGCCTACTGCGCTAAGGCGAAGTAGGCCGCCGATGTTCTACTACATCACCATCGGCACCAACGACGTGGCGCGCGGGACCCGGTTCTACGACCCGGTCATGAAGGCCCTGGGGTTCGAGCGCAACATGGCCGACGACACCGAAATCGGCTACGGCGCGCCGGGTTCCAAGACGACCGTGTTCTACATCACGCGCCCGTTCGACAAATCGCGCCCCGCCGGGCACGGCAACGGCACCATGCTGGCGTTCCCCGCCAAGACCCGCCCCATGGTGGACGCGTTCCACGCCGCCGCGCTGGCCAACGGCGGCAGCGACGACGGCAAGCCGGGCCTGCGCCCCTACGCGCCGGACTGGTACGCCTGCTATGTGCGCGACCCGGACGGCAACAAGCTGAGCGCCGTCTGCCGCGACGGGTTCTAGCGATCCTGGGCCAGGCCGGCACCGCGCGCGCCGCGGTGCCGGCATCCCGGGGGTTGGCGCCGTGACGCCCCATACCCTGAACCGGATTCCTGGGCCGGCGCTCGTGCTGCTGGCGATCGTCTCGATCCAGGGCGGCTCGGCCCTGGCGATCGCCCTGTTCGCAATCTACGACCCGCTGGCGCTGCTCGCGCTGCGCATGGCGTTTGGCGCCGCGGTGCTGTGCCTCGCGCACCGGCGCGCGATCATCGGCGCCGCGCGGTCGTCGCCCGCGGGCATCGTGGCGCTCGGCCTGACCATGGTCGCCCAGAGCGGCGCGTTCTATGGTGCGATCGACCGCATCCCGCTCGGCATCGCCGCGTCCATCGAACTGCTGGGTCCGTTGGTCCTCGCGCTCGCCACTTCACGCCGGACGATCGACATCGCCACTGTTCTGCTCGCGGGCGCGGGCGTAGCGGTGCTGGCACCCGACGTGGGTGAGAGGCTCGATCCCATAGGCGTCGCGTGCGCGGCCGGGGCCGCAGCCGGCTGGGCCGCGTTTATCCTGATCGGGCGGCGGCTCGGGCGCACGTTGGACGGCGGTGTCGGGCTCACGTTGGCGATGGCGGTGGCGGCGTTGGTGCTGCTGCCCTTCGTCGGGCCCCGTGCCCTGGCCACGGCCGCCGGCGCGCCGCACACCATGGTCGCGGTCGTTGGCGTCGCGCTGTTCGCGTCGGCATTGCCGCTTCTGTTCGAGTATCTCGCGCTCAAGACCGTGTCGCCCACGCGCTACGGCGTTCTGCTGTCGATCGAGCCGGTGGCCGCGACCTTGGTCGGGCTCGTCGCGCTTGGGCAAAGGGTCGCGCCCGACGCCTGGGTCGCCGTCGGCCTAATCTCGGGGGCCTCCATGCTGGCCGCGTGGTTCGCACGCAGCCAGCCGCCCACATCGGGATAGAGTCCTCATCCGCCCACGCCAACCGAGGGAGAACGACATGACCGCGCTCACCCACTATCCACAGGGCTTCCAAGGATTCCTGGACGCGCCGCGCGTCGCGGACCTGGATCGGCTGGAGGCCGACATCGCCGTCCTCGGCATCCCCCATGGCGTGCCTTACCGCGACAACACGTACACCTACGCCGCCAGTTCCATCGGCATGGCGCGCGCGGTGCGGCGCGAGACCACGTACAACCCCGGCTACCTGAAGCACTGGGACTTCGACCTCGGCGGTCCGCTGTTCGGCGGCCGCGACGTGCGCCTGGTGGACTGCGGCGACGTACCCCACGACCCCACCGACGTCGCTGGGTCCTCGCGCCTGGCCACGGCTGCGGCGCGCAAGATCGTGGATTCAGGTGCCCTGCCCATCATGATCGGTGGCGACGACAGCGTGCCGATCCCGTTCTTCCGGGCATTCGCGGACAAGGGGCCGATCACCCTGGTGCAGGTCGACAGCCACATCGACTGGCGCCACGAGGTGGGCGGCATCACCGAAGGCTATTCCTCGACCATGCGGCGGGCCTCCGAGATGCCGTGGTTCATGCGCATGGTGCAGATCGGCCAGCGCGGCGTGGGCAGCGCCCGCGAGGCCGAGGTCAAGGACGCCTTGGCCCACGGCGTGCGCTTCGTCGGGGCCCGCGATGTGCACGCAAAGGGTGCCGCCTGGGTCGTCGACCAGGTGCCCGGCGATCGCTTCCTGGTGACCATCGATTGCGATGGCCTGGACCCATCGGTGATCCCGGCAGTCAACGCGCCCAACCCTGGCGGGCTGTCGTTCCACCAGACCGTCGATATCCTGCACGGCCTGGCGCGCAAGGGCCGCATCGTCGGTTTCGACATCGTCGAGCTGGCGCCGCACCGCGATCCGGACGGCATGTCGGCCATGACGGTCGCGCGCATCGTGCTCAATATGATCGGCGCGGTCGCGCGCAACGGCCAGCTCGGACGCTAGGACGGCGCCCCGATCACGATCGCGCCAGCCCTTCGGAGGTCGCGATCATGGCGCTTGCGGGGGCGTCGCGAAAGGGATCAGTATCGTCGTCAATCGCAGGCCCTAGGGCCCGATCCATGAACAAAGACCGGGAGGCATACCCAATGAACTGCATCAAGTTTGTCGACCGCATGGCCCAGGGGCGCGTGGCACGGCGCGACATGATTCGTGCCGCCGCCGCCTTCGGTGTCGGCGTCACCGCCATGCCCGTGCACGTGCGCGCCTCGGACCAGATCACCGTGTTCGAGTGGAGCGGCTACGATATCCCCGAGCTGATGCCCGGCTACGCCGAGAAGCACGGCAGCCCGCCGGATTTTGCCATCTTCGCCAGCGAGGAGGAGGCGTTCCAGAAGATCCGCACGGGCTTCAAGTGCGACGTCATGCACCCCTGCACCTACTCCGTCTACCAGTTCAAGGACGGCGGCATGACGGTTCCCGTGGACACGTCCAAGCTGTCCAACTGGCCGAACGTCATCCCGGCGCTGCAAACGGCTGAAGGCGTGGTGATCGAGGGCGCCGTGCACATGGTGCCGACCGACTGGGGCAACTCGTCGGTCATCTACCGCACCGACATGGTCGACCCGGCGTTCCAGCACGACGAGTCCTGGGGCATCCTGTTCGACGAAACCTACGCGGGCAAGATCGCGCCGTCGGACGGCGAGTCGAACATCGAGATCGCCGGGCTGCTGATCGGGTTGGACCGCAATCAGATTTTCCGCATGACCGACGAGCAGCTCGAGCAGGTGCGCCCGCTGCTCGAGAAGCAGGCCAAGATCGCGCGCTTCTACTGGTCCGACCCCTCCGAGTTCGGCCAGGCGATGGCGGCCGGCGAGGTCGTCGCGGCCTACGCCTGGAACGAGGCGGTCAAGAGCCTCACGGAACAGGGCATCCCGGTGAAGTACGCCAACCCGAAGGAAGGCATCTTCACGTGGCTGTGCGGCCTGAGCGCGCTGAACACCGGCGAAGGCGACAGTGCCATGGTGCACGACTTCATCGACGCCTGGATCTCGCCCGAGGCCGGCAAGTTCCTCATCGAGGAATACGGCTACGGTCACAGCAACAAGGTGGCCTTCGAGATCGCCTCGCCCGAATCGCTCGCGGCTCTGGGTTTCTCGACCGACCCCAGCGAAATGCTGGCCGACGGCATCCTGTTCCAGCCGTTGGTGGGCGAACTGAACGACAAGTACGTGAACTTCATCAACGACATCAAGGCCAACGCGGCGATCTGAGCGTGGCCAGTTGCCGCCGCTCTCGCTAACCAGCCATCGATGCGATGGCCGGTTGCGCGATGGCACTCCAGCGGCTAAGAGTCCTGACGAGGCCGGCAAATGACGGCCCGTGGCGGCTGCGTCCGCCCGCGGGACCGCGGCTCGGGGGACAGGAGGCACGGTGACGACCCAGAACCATCGACACATCACGCGTGGCCGCCGGTAGCCGGCGGCGGATGGCCCTTCGTGAAAGGATAAAGGATAACGTAATGGCAGACCGAGCAGGGGTGTTGACGTCGCCCGCGCCGATCGTGCGGCAGGACAGCAGGATCCAAAGGTTCTTCCTGCGCCATGAATGGGCGCGCGGCTATGCCCTGCTGTCACCGACGCTCGCGGTGATGGTCCTGGCCATGTGCCTGCCGGTGTTCATGCTGGCGGCGCACAGCTTCTGGACCCAGAACTACCTGACCATCGACGAGACGTTCACCCTGGCCAACTACGAGCAGGCGCTCGGTTGGCTGTGGGGCGCCGAAGGCGCCAAGCCGATCTACATCCGGCTGCTCTGGAAATCGATGCAGATCTCGTTCGGCGTCACGGTCACGACGCTGATCCTGGCCTACCCGTTCGCCTACTTCCTGGCGTTCAAGGTTCGCCGCAACAAGAACCTGTGGATCATCCTGATCAGCGTGCCGTTCCTGACCAGCTATCTGCTGCGAGTGTTTACCTGGAAGATCATCCTTGGCTTCAACGGCGTGATCAATTCGGGCCTGATGTCGCTGGGCATCATCTCAGAGCCGCTGGAATTCCTGCTCTACAACCCGACCGCGGTGCTGATCGTGCTGGCGCACGCATGGGCCGCGTTCGCGATCCTGCCGATCTACGTCTCGCTCGAGAAGATCGACCGTTCGCTGCTCGAGGCGGCGACCGACCTGGGCGACGGCCCGTTCCGCCGCTTCTGGCGTATCACGTGGCCGCTCTCGGTCCCGGGTGTCATCGCCTCGGGGCTCCTGGTGTTCATCCCCACGGTTGGTGACTACGTGACGCCCAAGCTGGTGGGCGGCACCGAAGGCATCATGATCGGCAACATCATCCAGTCGCAGTTCGGCAAGGCGAACAACTGGCCGCTCGGCTCGGCGCTGTCGATCGTGATGGCCATCGCCATCACCATCGTGGTGCTGATCTTCCTCTACGTCATGAGCCTCGGCCGAGTGAGGGCGAAATGAGCACGCGCGCTGACGCCGGGCAACCGGTCGAGTACTCCCCCTCCAAGGTGGTGGAGGGCAACCGGTACGGGTGGCTCTTCGTGTACGCGGTGCTCTACATCGCGTTTCTCTACGTGCCGCCGCTCTTTCTGCCGCTGTTCTCGTTCAACGACTCGATCTACGTGGCGTTCCCGATCAAGGGTTTCACGTTCGAGTGGTACCGCCAGATGGCCAAGAGCACGGGCCTGCTCGACGCGCTCTACAACAGCCTCAAGGTCGGCGCGGTGGTGTGCCTGGCCAGCACGCTCTTCGGCATGCTGGCCGCCAAGGCCATGACGCGTTACACGATGCCGGGCAAGGGGCCGATGGCCAGCTTCATCATGCTGCCGCTGGTGGTGCCGGGCATCATCCTGGGCATCGCGCTGCTGGTGCTGACCAATCAGGTCGGGCTGGAACTCTCGCTGTTCACCATCGGCGTCAGCCACGTGCTGATCTGCGTGCCTTTCGGCATGCTGGTGCTGATCTCTCGGCTCGAAGGCTTCGACAAGAGCCTGGAGGAAGCGTCGCTCGACCTGGGGGTCAACGCGTGGAAGACCTTCTGGCGGGTCACGGTGCCGCTGGCGCTGCCGGGCATCATCGCCAGCATCATGCTGACGTTCCTGATCTCGTTCGACGAATTCATCCTGGCCTTCTTCCTGGCCGGCAACGAGGTCACCTTGCCGATCTATATCTGGAGCCAGTTGCGCTTCCCGGCGAAGCTGCCGAGCGTGCTGGCCCTTGGGACCTTGATCCTGACGGTGACCATGGTCCTCGTCGCGGTGGCCGAGTGGATCCGGCGTCGCGGCACCGCCACCACCAAGCCCACGGCAGGATAGGGATAGACAGTCATGGCCACGAGCGACGCGATTATCAAGATCACCAGTTGCTCCAAGCACTTTGGACCCGTCCGCGCGATCGACGACGTATCCTTCGACATCGCGCGCGGCGAGTTCTTTTCGCTGCTGGGTGCCTCGGGTTGTGGCAAGACCACGCTTCTTCGCCTGCTCGCGGGCTTCGAGCAGCCGACCAAGGGCAACATTTTCATCGACGGCCAGGGCATGGCGGGCGTCGCACCGAACCACCGGCCGACCAACATGGTGTTCCAGAGCTACGCGATCTTCCCGCACCTCGATGTGCGCCGGAACATCGGCTACGGCTTGCGCGACGCAGGCCTGTCGAAGAAGGAGCTGGACGGCAAGATCGACCAGATGCTCGAGCTCATCAAGCTGCCGGGTTTCGGCAGCCGCGCGGCGCACCAGCTTTCGGGCGGCCAGCGCCAGCGCATCGCGCTCGCCCGCGCCCTGATCAAGCGGCCCAAGGTGTTGCTGCTCGACGAACCGCTCGGCGCGCTCGACAAGAAGCTGCGCGAGGAGATGCAGCTTGAGCTGCGCGCGCTTCAGCGCAACGTCGGCATCACCTTCGTGTTCGTGACCCACGACCAGGAGGAAGCGCTCACCATGTCCGACCGCATCGCGGTCATTTCCCAGGGCAAGGTGCTGCAGATCGATACGCCGACCAGCCTCTACGAATCGCCCAACTGCAAGGAAGTGGCCGGGTTCATCGGCACCATGAATTTCTTCGACGGCACAGTGAAGAGCATGGAGGAGGCCAACGCCGTGGTGGACGCGGGCCCGCTGGGCGATGTCCGGACCCGTCCTTTCGCCGCCAAGTTGCCGGCGTCGGGCGCGTCGATCACGGTCGCGATCCGGCCGGAAAAGATCAATCTGAACCCCAGCCGTCCCTCGGCGAGCCATAACGTCATCGAGGGCCGCATGAGCGCCGCAGCCTATCTCGGCGATCGCAGCCACTACTACGTCGCGGTCAAGGGGCGCAATGCGCCCATCGCCGTGGCCGCCCAGAACGTCAACGCGGCGCGCAGCTGGCTGGGCGGGCAGGATCAGCCGGTGTGGTTGAGCTGGCGCGAGGATTCGGTCATTCTGCTTGATCGCTGATCGCGGTCGGCGTCGATTGACGCCACGCGGCCGGCGCTTGGCGGGCGGCTTTGGCCTCATAGTTAACGTATCCTGACGGCGTCGGGGCCGCTGAACCTGGTTGCATGCGCAACCAGCGTGCCTCGCGCCGTGGTGTAGTCCTGTATGCTGATTGGTTGGACCGACATGCCGGTCGGGCCCAAGATCACGTCGGTGAGCCGATCGCGGCTTGCCGAGGCTCCGACTACGTACGCGCATGATTTTCGCGGTTTCGCGAGTTGCGTGGTCCGTCGCACGGCAATACTTCAACTGTGGCGGCGGGCACCCGAGGCAAGGCTGCCGTTCCGCGTAGGATCAGTGCTTCGGATACGTCATGCGGGAGTTGATATCATGAGCTTCATTCGACTGCTGGGCGCCGGCGCGCTCGCGGTTCTGGTCAGCAGCTGCGCCTTCGTCGACGTCGACGATGTGCGCGCGCTCGATCCCCAGGGCAGCGATTTCGCCAAGGCGCTGTTCGCGGAGTACGTCACGCTGGCCGACAAGTCGGTCGCGGAGTACGATTTCGAGGATGCTTCCAAGTACGCCGCCAAGGCGTAGCTTGCCGCGGGCGGCGAGGAAGTGTTGCCGTGGGAGCCGTCGGCCTGGGACCTTCCCGCCGACATGCTGCCTGACTTCGAGGACGCGAGCGCGCGTCTGATCGCGGCGCTCGATGCCGGTGGCCGCGCGGCCGCCCCAGCCGACGTGGCGCACGCGCAAGCCATGTACGACTGCTGGATCGAGCAGCAGGAGGAAGGTCACCAGCCCGAGGACATCAACCGCTGCCGTGGCGCCTTCGAGCCGGCGCTCGCCAACGTGCTGAAGGCCCTCGAGCCCGCGCCGATGGCCGAGGAAATGGGTCCGGTGAAGTACATCATCTACTTCGGCTTCGACGTCGCGACGACCGCGGACAGCGCCGTGGGCGTGATCAGCGAGATCGCGGCCGCGGCGGCCGAGATGGGCCCGGCTTCGATCACGGTCCAAGGTCACGCGGACCGCGCCGGCAGCGACGACTACAACCTGGCGCTCTCCGCCCGGCGCGCGGCCAACGTGGCCGAGGCCCTGGCGGCGGCCGGCGTGTCGTCGGACCTGATGCAGGTCAGCGAGTTCGGCGAAGGCGCGCCGCTGGTGCCGACCGACGACGGCGTGCGCAATCCGGAGAACCGGCGCGTCGAGATCGAGTTCATCAAGTAGAGCGAACTCGAAACGACGTCACGACCTCGGGGGCGGCGTTCGGCCTTCGATACGGCCCCCTCGCGGGCTCGGGGGTCACTCGGGCCGAACGGACCGTCTTGGCCGTTCTCGGTGAGAGGCCGCGGAACGCGGCCGTATCGATCCACGGAAGGCCACGTGGCGAGCCCGCACCGAGCCAGTCGAAACCTTGTATCTTTGAACCGTCGGTGAGTTGGCGGTTTATGAGAGCGGCGCGCGCCCCAGTGCCGCGACGAGGCGCACGTAATCCTGGTGCGAGAAGCCCTTGGCCCCCGGCTCGATGGCGATGGTGCCGCCGCGTGCGATCTCGAGCACGCGCTTGCCGATGACATCCCACGGCGAGCGTTCCGCGGTGCCGATGTAGCGTTCCGGGTAGCACTCGATGCGCGCGTCATCGAGATAGACGGTCGGATACGCGCAGTGAATGTCCATCTCGCGCAGGATCATGATCGGGTCGGTGTCGCCGGCGCGCACGATGACCACCTGGGGCACGTAGTCCGACCGCCCCTCGTAGCCGGCCAGGTAGCACATGTGGGCTTCGCCCAAGACGACCAGAACGTCGATGCCCCTGGCCTGCATGGCCTTCGACACCGCCGCCACCGGCGCGCGGTACTCCGCCGTCTCGAACGCCGCCATGGCACGCTCTCCTGTCATCGGTCGCTGTCGCGGGCGACGATCGCCACCCATTCGCGTCGCGCGATCAGCCCGAAGGCGTGGCGCATGAACACCCGTCCAGCCACCGGCGCGTGCTGGATCGCGGGCGCCGGCCGCGCCGTGCCCAGCGGATGGATCTGGCCGATCGGCTGGCCCTTCGCCACCCTGGCCTCCAGGTCGACGAACGGCTCGAAGATGCCGCCGACCGAGGCCTTGGCGTAGCAGTCGTAGCTCAAGGCCTCGAGCACGCGGCTGCGTCGGCGCCCAAGCCACGGCGCCGTCACGGGCCGTCCGGCCATGATGCCGAAGTGCTTGAGCACGTTGCGCACGCCGGTCTCGGCGATGCCGACCGTCTCGGGCGTGACCATGCCCGCGCCGCCCAGTTCGCAGCAGCCGAAGATCAGGCCCATGCGTTCGGCGGTGGTGTCGATCATGCCGCGCGTCTCGTACTCCTTGATCAGGATGCCGGCCGGCGCGCGGAACGCCTTCATGGCGTCGACGGTGCGGCGCGTGCACTGGGCGTCGCGGAAGACGTGGGCCATGACGCTGGGGATCATGACCGAGGTCCGGCCGCCCGCGTGCAGGTCGAACAGCGCCACCGCGTGCGGCAGCACGGCTGTGGTGATGGCGTGGGCGATGCGCTCGGTCGGCGTGCCGTTCGCGCACCCGGGAAACGATCGATTGAGGTTCCGGCCGTCGAGCGGCGAGGTGCGCGTGCCGGCCGCGATGGCCGGCGGGTTGATCGCTGGCATGAAGATCGCGCCACCCTGGACCAGGTCGCGCGGTTCCAGCGCGCGGGCGATCTTCATCAGGGCGATCGGCCCTTCAAACTCGTCACCGTGGTTGCCGCCGGTGAACAGGACCAGCGGGCCGGGGCCGCGCCGCACCACCGTCACGGGCAACGCGATGGGTGCCTTGCCGCGCAGCGGAATCGCGATGCGACCGTGGCGTTTGCCGGGGCGGAACGGATCGATCCCGGTCAATCGCCCGAAAGCGTCGAGATCGTGTGACTCCTGCCTAGGCGCCATGGCTGCCTCCCGCGCGCAGGATACCCCGCCGGCGCGATCACCGGGAGTGGGAGTCCCGGCGCTCAACCGGCGTGATCAGCGGGCGGGCGCGCGGCCTTCGTGGAGGTCCATCTCCCAGCTCGCGGCGCGGCGCGCGTAGGCTTCGGGGTCGCGCATGCGCTGTTCGTAGGCGGCGCGCAGCAACCGGCAATCCTCGAACAGCCGACGCAGCGGGCCGATGGCATCGGCGTCGTAATCGACGCGCAGGTCGAGCACCGCCGAACGCCCATCCCCGTAGACGAAGGGGTCGACCGCGCTGTTGAAGACGCGCACGAAGGCCGAGAGCTCGGGCTTGTGGTGCCCGTCCGTGTCGGCCTGCCCGCCGGCCGCGGCACCGCGCTCGAGGGCGTCCACAAGCCGCCCGGCGAGCGTGGCTCCCGGGTCCGCCGCGTAGCCCTCGGCCATGGCCTGAACCGGTGAAGACGAACGACGGTCCGTTCTTCTCGATGATCCCGAGCTGGCGCCACTCCAGGTGGGGGTCCGACCGCCGCAGTGCGTCCTCCAGCGCCTCGAAGGACATGCCGTTGCGCAAAGCGTCGCCGGCCTCGAAGCCGAGGCCCGGGCGCGCGACCGCTTGGGAGGCGATCATCCACTCGCGCCCGCGCGCGACCACCCACTGGCCGAGGCGTCCGCCGACGGCGATCGAGGTGGTGGTGGAGGCCAGGCCGATCTCGCCGCTCCGCCGACAGAAACCCAGCATCGTGAAGGTCACGGCGCCCTCCCCGCACGGCCGGCCGCCGGCGCGCCGGTCAGTTCAGCGTCAGGCCGCCCCGGCCGGACGTGAGGCGATAGCAGCCGTCGTCGACGACAGGGCCGAACGCCTCGGTCACCTTCGGGTGGCGCACCGGCCCGTTCTCGGCGTCGGGCAGCAGGTTCTGCTCGCTCACGTACGCCTCGTAGCAGGTCTGCTCGTTCTCGGCGTACAGGTGATAGAAGGGCTGGTCCTTGCGCGGCCGGATCTCCTCCGGGATTGCCGCGTACCATTCCTCGGTGTTGTTGAACTCGGGATCCACGTCGTAGATCACGCCGCGGAACGGGAACAGCCGGTGGCGCACGATCTGGCCGATGCGGAACTTCGCTACCCTGGTCGCCATGGCCCCGAGGCGCCGATCCTTCGCCGTGGAGGTCGCGCGAGTCGGGCCCGCACGGACGTCATCTCTACAATCCCAGCTCCCGGCCGGCAAGCGACGGCCCGCACGGGGTGCGGAAATTGCCGTTTTGTTCATGATGTAGTAAACATCCTACTTGTGTGCGCCATGGCAAATTGACCGCTTCGAATCCGATACGGTGCCCATGACGGGCCCGAGGATCCATTTCGCATGAACTTTGCGTTTCCTCAGCTGCGGGCGAATCGCCGCGAAGGCCGATCCGTCTTGCCGGCGCTTGTCGGATTGATCATCGCCGTCGCGGCCTGCGCCCAGACGACCGGCGGCAACGCCCCGATCGTGGCGAACTCCGACGAATCCAATGACTTAGTGATCGATTCGGCGATCAGCGGCGCACCATCGCCCTTCGGCAGCTATCTGGCTGGACGGTTCGCGCGCAACGAACGGGACCTGGACGGCGCGGCCGACTTCCTGGTTCAGGCGCTGGCGATCGACCCGGACAATCACGACCTGCGGTTCCAGGCGTTCCGCGCGCTGGTCGCGGCTGGGCGCCTCGACGAGGCGCTGCCCCTCGCCGAGGAACTCGTGGCGGTCGACCCTGAGGCGCCAGGCCTAGTGCTCGCCCTCGCGGCCTTCAAGGACGGCCAGTACGAGGACGCCCGGGGCTTCCTCTCCCAGCTTTCGCCCAGCGGCTACAACGCCTTGCTGGTACCCCTCGTCGAGGCTTGGCTCACCTTTGCCGAGGGCGACGCGCCGGCGGCTCAGGGCATCCTCGGGTCGATGCCGGAGAGCGCTGGATTCACGGCGTTCCGCGCCCTGCATCAGGGTCTGATGTACGAGCTGGCCGACGAGAGCGACGCTGCCGAGGCCGCCTACAAGGTGGCGGCGAACGCCCAGCCGGGCGCGTTCCGTGTCGCCCTGGCCCTGGGCGGGCTCTACGAACGGCTCGACCGACTGGACGACGCGCGCGCGGTCTACGACGCCTTCGTCGAGGCCAACCCCGACGCGCCCTGGCTCGATGACACCATCGCGTCGCTGGGCGCGCGCGCGACGCCCGCGCCCCTGATCGCCACTCCGGTCGAGGGCGCGGCTGATGTTCTGTTCGGCCTGGCGGACGCCCTGCAGGGCGAGGACGAAAGCGGAGAGGCGCTGGTCTACGCGCGCCTGGCCGACTACCTGCGCCCCGACCACGACGCGACGCAGTTGCTGTTGGGCGAGGTGTTTGAGCTGCAGGGGCTGCCACACGAAGCCATCGCCGCCTACGGCCGCGTGGCGCCCGGGTCGCCCCTGGCCTGGACCGCGCGCCTGCGCGTCGCGACCAACCTCGACGCCCTTGATCGCAGCGCCGAGGCGGTCGCCAACCTCGAAATCATGGCATCCGAACGGCCGGCCCGGCCGGACCCCTGGGTCACCTTGGGTGACGTTCGGCGCGGCGCCCGGGAGTGGGCCGCGGCGGCGGCGGCCTACGACAAGGCCATCGCGTTGTCGGGCGAGGCCCAGCCGCGGCATTGGCGGCTCTACTACGTGCGGGGCATCGCCTTCGAGCGCGCCCAGCAATGGCCGCGCGCCGAGGCCGATTTCCTGAAGGCGCTCGAACTAGAGCCCGAGCAGCCCTACGTGCTGAACTACCTTGGCTACTCCTGGGTCGATCAGGGCATCAACCTGGCCGAGGCGCTCGACATGATCGAGAGCGCCGTCGACCAGCGGCCCAACGACGGGTTCATCGTCGACAGCCTGGGCTGGGCCCTTTACCGACTCGGCGACTACCGCGAGGCCGTGCGGCACCTCGAACGAGCGCTCGAACTGGAGCCGGACGACCCGACCATTAACGACCACCTTGGCGACGCCTTGTGGCAGGTCGGCCGGGTCGTGGAGGCCGAGTTCCAGTGGCGACGCACGTTGTCGCTGAATCCGGACGAGGCGCTTGCCGCGTCGATCAAGGCGAAACTGGAACGCGGCCTGGTGGTGGCGTCGCCGTCGAACGGTGACGGCTGAACGCCGGGCACTGTCGATCGACGCGCCAGCCAAGGTCAATCTCTATCTTCACGTTCTGGGGCGCCGGGCCGACGGCTATCACAACCTGGACAGCCTCGTCGCTTTCGTTGACGTGGCCGACACGCTGGTCGTTCGACCGTCGGACCGGCTGCGCCTGACCATCACCGGCCCCGAGGGCCGCGGCGTCGACGCGGGCGCCGACAACTTGGTGCTGCGCGCGGCCCGGCTGCTGGCCGAACACGCCGGTCGCAACACTGGCGCCGATATCCGACTGGTCAAGCGGCTGCCCGTGGCAGCCGGCCTCGGCGGCGGTTCGGCGGACGCCGCCGCCACACTCCGCCTGCTCGACCGGCTGTGGACGACGCGCGCGAGCGACGTGGATCTGGCGCGGCTCGGCGCCAAGCTCGGTGCGGACGTGCCGGTGTGCCTGGCGGGCCGCGCGACCCTGGTGCGCGGCGTCGGCGCGCGCCTGCGACCAGCGGCGCCATTGCCGCCCGCCTCAGTCGTCCTGGTCAACCCACGACGACCCTTGGCCACGGTGCGGGTTTTCGGCGCGCACGATCCGCGACCCCGGCGGCCGGCACGGCCCTTCGGCGCCATCGCCGACGTGCGCGACCTAGCGCGTCGCTTGGCCCGGCGACGCAACGACCTTACGGGAGCTTCGTCGCGACTCGAACCCGCCGTGCCCGTCGTGCTGGCCGAACTGGCGACGGCTGGGGCCTTGCTCGCGCGCATGTCGGGCAGCGGCGCCACGTGCTTTGGCCTGTTTGGTGACGAGCACGAAGCGTCGGCAGCGGCCGCCTGGCTGTCCGACCGTCACGAGGAATGGTGGATCCAGGCCACGCGCTTCAAGATCTCGGCTCCACCGATCGAGGGTGTGACATGATTGCCACATACCTTTCGTTTGGCGCGCTGGCGCGACCATGGGCTTGACGGATCGCGCGCCGAAACTAGGTTATGCCCCGGTTCTGGTACGAGTTTAACGATTTTCGTCCGGATCCTTTTTTTGGTTCTGTCATCGCGGCGGAACAAGGGTTGGGAACGAAGCGTTAAGGGATAGAGGGCATGGTGCCCGCGTTTTCGTCGCCGAGACACGCGGCCTGATAGATGGGGGAGACAACGTACATCGTCGGACACAAGATCAAGGCCCTGGCCCTGGCTGCGGCTATCGTGCTGGCGCCCACCTTGGCCCTTGCTCAGGAAGAAGGGGTCGCGGCTGGCGAAGAGGCATGATCAACACGCCTTTCGGCGCGGCGAGCCCGGTCGTTGTGGGTGGTGTCGTGCTCGGCGCGGTGATCGGTCTGACGATCGCTCTCGATGACAATGGCGACAGCGACGAGGCCAGGGGCGCCACGGGCGCCGGCGGCACGGGCGCAGGCGGCACCAGTCGTCGCGACTCCTACAGAAATTCGCGAAGTGGCGGCCTCTGGCCACCGCTTCTCGTTTGAGGGTCCCGTGTCGCGCTGGGGGCCCCAGGCTGACGAGATCGGTATCTAGGCTCGGCGCCCGGCCGAGTCGTCGGTCGTGCTTGCCAGGGCATGCAGCACGCCGCGCGCCGTGACGCGGCCGATTTGGGAGCCATCGGCGCCGCGCACGGGGATGGCCTCGGTCCGGTCGCCGAAGCGCGGCAGGAGCTGCTCGAGCGAAAGGTCCGCCGCGACCGCCTCGACGCCGTGGATCGCAGCGGTGCCGGGCTCCATGGCTTCGCGCACCGTCAGGACCTTGACCCTCGGCACATCGCGCGTGAACTCGGTGACGTACGCGGTCGCCGGACGCATGACCACGTTGGCCGGCGAGTCGATCTGCACCACCTCGCCGTCCTTCATGATGGCGATGCGGTCGGCAAGTCGCAGCGCCTCGAGGAAGTCGTGGGTGATGAACACGATGGTCTTTCGCAACACCTTCTGCAAGCGCAGGAACTCGTCCTGCATCTGGCGGCGGATCAGTGGATCGAGCGCACTGAACGGCTCGTCGAGGAACCACAGCGCCGGCTCCACGGCCAGGCTGCGCGCGAGGCCGACACGCTGCTGCTGACCCCCCGACAGCTCGCGCGGGTACGACCGTTCGCGCCCGGCCAGGCCGACCAGTTCGATCATCTCGAGCGCCCGCTTCGTGCGCGCGCCGCGCGCCAGGCCCTGCACCTTGAGCGGGAAGGCCACGTTCTCCAGCACGGTCAAATGCGGCAGCAGACCGAAGTTCTGAAACACCATGCCTATCTTGTGGCGGCGGATGTCGATGAGCTGGGTGTGCGACACGCGCAGCAGGTCCTCGCCGTCCAGCATGATCTCGCCGGCCGTCGGTTCGACCAGGCGCGACAGGCAGCGCACGACCGTCGACTTGCCCGAGCCGGACAGCCCCATGATGACGAAGATCTCGCTCTGGTGGACGTCGAAGCTGACATCGCACGCGGCCGCGATGTGCTGGGCGCCCCGGATGCGCCCGATGGTCTTGGCCCGGTCAACGACCGCGCCATTGCCGGAGACGAAGAACTGCGCGGGATCGGGGCCGTACACTTTCCAGACGTGCCGGCACGAAAGCTTGACTTCGCGGGACGCCGAGCCCGCCGCCGTATCCACCATGCCCCTGATCTCCCGTCGCGAAGCCCCGTCGTCGCTTGATTTTTCGTTGTGCTTCGCGCCGGCGAAGGGATTGTTTCGGCTCGGCCGCGGCGGGTCAACCCAACAATGAGTTTCGGCCTTCCCGCCGTCGCCTTCGTGGCAGCGGTGGCAAGGCCGAAAACCTGCATGCCATCGCCGACAAGCGCCGGCGCGCCGACTACATCATGGCGGCGTCAACCCACGCCTGCCACTTGTCCTTGTTGTTCTCGACCCACTCATCCGCGATCTCGTCGACAGTGTGACCCTGCGAATCGACCGCGTAGAGCATGGGAAGCTGCTCCTCGGTGGTGAGCTGGAAGGCCTTGAGGAACTTGTAGGCGGCGGGCCAGGTGTCCTTCATGCCGGCCCACGCGATCTTGAAGACGGGCCGGCCTTCCGGCCAGTCGCAGTCAAACGTCTCGTCAGGGTTCATGCCCCAGGCCGGGTCCGAGACGCACGCGTCCTCGTAGGGCGGCAGCTTGACCTGGTGCATCTCGATTTCGGCATGCACCCAGTGCGGCGACCACAACTGTGTCAGGATCGGCTGCTTCTTCTCGACCGCCGACTTCAGCTCGGCGACTATGTTGCCCTCGCTGCCGGCCGGAATGGTCACGAAGTCGAGGCCCAGCGCCTTCATGCGCGGAGCGTTGAGGTCGCCCCAGTCGGCCGGGTAGTCGACGAAGCGGCCCGAGGGCATGGTATCGGGCGTGGCGAAGATCTCGGTGCACTCCTTGAGCGCCGTCCAATCCGGCAAGCCTGGGCACATCTCCTCGACATAGGCCGGGTACCACCACGTTTCGCGCGTGACCAAGCCCAGGTCGCCCAGTTCCTCTACCTTGCCGGACCCGACCGCCTCGCCGTAGCCGTCGCCGATGTTGCTCATCCAGATCTCGAGCGACGCGGTGACGTCGTTGTCGGCGAGGCCCTGGAGCTGCGGATAGTAGCCGGCGGTGATGTACTCGACCGCATAGCCCATGCGCTCGAGGATCTTGCCCGCGATCTTCGTGGTCAGATGCTGGCCGGTCCATTCGTTGATGGCGAGCTTGATCGGCTCGGACGATTCCGGCACCGAGCCGGCCTGCGCGCCGCCGGCGCCCACCAACGCGGCCACGGCCAGACTGCCGAGCCAAGCGGACGTCCTGCGGTTCATTCCTAACCTACCTCCGTGTGGTTCCGCCGCGTAGGCCGGCGGATCGAGGTGCCATTGGAACCTCCCGCACCTGCCCTGGCAAGGACTTTGTAGCTTACGTTTGCGGGTGCATACGACCGTCGACGCCCAGGAACGCGCGTCCTTCGGCGTCGTAGAAGCGCGTGCGCCCCGCCGCGCACAGCACGCCCAGCATGGCCGGCACCGGCTGCCTGGCCGCCTCGAGTCGCTGCGCGACGTCCAACGGGTCGAGCTCGTCCAAGAGCTCGAACGGCCCCTTGGCCCAGGCGTAGCCCCAACGCATGGCACGGTCGACGTTGACGATGTCGTCGGCGATGCCGGGTACCAACCCGGCCGCGTAAGCCAGCGTGCCGCCCACCACGTCCCAGGCCAGCCGGCCCAGCGGCCCCTGGGACACGATAAGGTCCCGGGCGGTCCGCTCCCGATCGCCGAGCACCGCCTTCGCTTCGGCCCGCCACGCCCCGGTCCGCAGATCGAACGTCTCGCGCACGCGCGAACCATCGGCCGCCTTGCCCATGCGGTAGAACCCGGCGCCCGCCTTGCGGCCGATCTGGCCGCGCTCGGCCATGGCCTGCACCGGCGCCGGGAAGCGCAGATAGGCACGGCCCGCGTCGCCTTGGGGCAGGTTGGCGGCCAGGTTCTTGGCCACGAAGTCCATGACGTCCAGGCCGATCAGGTCGATCAGGCCGAACAACCCGGTCGAGGGCAGCCCGACCGGTTCGCCGAGCGCCGCGTCGATCGCCTCGGCGCTGGCACCCGCCTCCAGCGCGTCCATGGCCTTGTGCAGGCCCATGAGCATGAAGAAGCAGCCGATGCGGTTGGCGATGAAGTTGACCGTGTCCTTGGCGTGGACGATGCCCTTGCCGAGGCGCACGCCGATGAACGCCTCGAACGCGGGGACCACGTCCGGCGCCGTCTCGGGCCCCGGCACGATCTCGCAAAGACGCATGACGGCGACCGGGTTGAAGAAGTGGGTGACGACGATGTCGCGCCGCAGATGCGCGGGCATGTCGCGCACCAGGTCGCGCAGCGGGATGCCCGAGGTGTTGGTGCTGACCACGGAGCCCGCGCGCCGCGCGGCCTCGATGCGCGCGAGCAGGTCGCGCTTGGTGGCGAGGTCCTCGAACACCGCCTCGCACACCCAGTCGCAGTCCGCGATCCGGCCGAGGTCGTCCTCGACATTCCCTGGCGTGATCAACGCCGCCTTCTCGAGCCTCTTCATGGCCGCCGGGCGCAAGCCGGGCAGCCGTTCGATCGCGGCGCGCGCCGGCCCCGCCCGGTCGCCGGCCGGCCCCGCCCGGTCGAGCAGCACCACCGGAACGTCGCGGTCCGCGCACAGCGCCGCGATGCTAAGCCCCATGGTGCCCGCACCGATCACCGCGACCTTGCCGATCGTCAGCCCGCCGCTCATGGCCGTCTCCCTCGCCGCCGCACGCCCCGGTTGGACGCGCTTCGCGGCTCGTGTACGCTGCCCGGCGTCCTCTCCGCAACCGGCTTCGCCCGTGGCCTCCGACCCCGATCAGCCATCCTTCGACACGCTCAGCCTGCACGCGGGCCAGGAACCCGACCCCGCGACCGGCGCGCGCGCCGTGCCGATCTACCAGACCACATCCTACGTGTTCCGCGACGTGGACCACGCGGCGGCGCTGTTCAACATGGAGCGGGTCGGCCATATCTATTCGCGCATCTCGAACCCGACCGTCGCGGTGCTGGAGGAACGCATCGCCGCGCTCGAAGGCGGTGTCGGCGCCGTGGCCACGTCCAGCGGCCAGGCCGCCCTGCACCTGGCGATCGTGACCCTGATGGGCGCCGGAAGGCACATCGTCGCCTCGGCCTCGCTCTACGGCGGGTCGCACAACCTGCTCAACTACACCCTGCCGCGCTTCGGCATCGCCACGACGTTCGTCGACGTGCGCAAGCCCGAGGCGTTCGCCGCCGCGATCCGCCCCGAGACGCGGCTGGTGTTCGGCGAGGTCATCGGCAACCCCCGGCTCGAGGTGCTGGACATCCCGGCGATCGCCCGCGTCGCGCACAGCGAGGGCCTGCCGCTGCTGGTCGACGGCACGTTCGCCACGCCCTATCTGCTGCGTCCCTTCGACCACGGCGCCGATCTGGTGTTCCATTCGGCGACCAAGTTCCTGGGCGGGCACGGGGTCGCCATCGCCGGCATGCTGGTGGACGGCGGCCGGTTCGACTGGGCGGCGTCAGGCAAGTTCCCGACACTGACCGAGCCCTACGCCGGCTACCACGGTCTCGCCTTCGCCGAGACCTTCGGGCCCCAGGCCTTCGTCATGCGAGCCCGCGCCGAGGGCCTGCGCGATTTCGGCGGATGCCTGAGCCCCGCGAACGCGTTCCACATCCTGCAAGGGGTCGAGACCCTGCCGTTGCGCATGGCGCGCCACGTCGCCAACGCCGAGCGGGTAGCCGCGTTCCTGGACGGCCACGACGCGGTCGCCTGGGTCGCCTACCCGGGCCTGCCCAGCCATACCGATCACGCCCTGGCCAAGCGCCTGCTGACCAAGGGGGCCGGTGCCATCCTGTCGTTCGGCATCAAGGGCGGCCGGGCCGCCGGCGCGCGGTTCATCGAGCGGCTGCGCCTTTGGTCGCACCTGGCCAACGTGGGCGATGCCAAGTCGCTGGTGATCCATCCGGCCTCGACCACGCATCAGCAGATGGACGCGGCGGCGCTGGCCGCGGCGGGAGTCGGGGAGGATCTGGTCCGCCTGTCGGTGGGCCTGGAGGATGCGGGTGACCTGATCGCCGACCTGGACCAGGCGCTGCGCGCGGCGCGCAAGGCGGCGGCATGAGGATCGGGGTTCCGAGCCACCCCGGTTTCGCCGCGACCGGCGGCCGCCCCTGGTCGCGCGCCGCCGAGACCATCGTCTTCGTCCACGGCGCCGGCATGGACCACACGGTGTGGTCGCTGCCGGCGCGCCACTTCGCCCACGCGGGACGCGCCGTGCTGGCCCCGGACCTGCCCGGTCACGGCCGCTCGGGCGGCGCCGCGCTCGGCGACATCGGCGCCATGGCCGACTGGCTGATCGCGTGCCTCGACGGGCTCGAGGTCGCGCGCGCCGCCCTGGTCGGCCACAGCATGGGCGCCCTGTTGGCGCTGGAGGCCGCGTCGCGGCGGCCCGAGCGGATCGCGCGGCTGGCGCTGTTCGGCGCCGCCCCGCGCATGCCGGTGCATCCCAGCCTGCTGGGCGCGGCGCGCGACGATCCGGCACGCGCCCACGCCATGATCGCGGGCTGGGGCCATGGCCGGCGCGGCCGGATCGGCGGCCATCCCGGCCCCGGGCTGTGGGCGCGCGGCGGCACGGTCACGCTGCTTGCGCGCGCCGGCACGGGCGTGCTCGCCGGCGACTTGGCGGCGTGCAATGGCTACGACGGCGCGGCGGCCGCGGCGCGGGTGCGTTGCCCGACGCTCGTCGTGATCGGCGCCGAGGACCGCATGACGCCGCCGCGCGAGGGCCGCGCCTTGGCCAAGGCGATCGCCGACGCCCGCCTGGTCGAAGTCCCCCGCGCCGGGCACATGATGGTGGTCGAGGATTCCGACGTTACGCTCGACGCACTGCGCGGCTTCATGCTGGCCTGACCATGGACGCGGCGATCCTCGTCTCGGCGGTGCTGGCGGGCGGCATCGTCGTGCTGACCCCTGGCCCCGCCGTGGTCGCCCTGATCGGCATCGGCGCCGCCCAGGGGCGGCGCGCCGGCGCGGGCTTCATCCTCGGCCACCTGGCCGGCGACCTGCTGTGGTCGATCCTGGCGCTGGTCGCCCTGGTCGGCGCGCACCTGATCGCGCCGGCGGTCTTTCAGGTGCTGGCCGTCGCGTGCGGCGGCTATCTGCTGTACCTGGGCACGCGGTCGCTGCTGGCCCGGCGCGGGCCGGACGGCGTGGCCGGCGCGCGGGTCGAACGGCCGCTGATGCGCGGGCTCGCCTTCGGCCTGACCAATCCCAAGAGCTACCCCGTCACGCTCGCGATCTTCACAGCCCTGCTGGCGGACAAGCTGGAGGCGTTTGACGCCACCAGCGCGCCGGCGCTGCTGGCCGCATGCTTCGCCGGGTTCCTGGTGGCCGATGCGATCCTGGTTTGGTTCGTCGGGCTGCCGCCGCTGCGCCGGCTCTATCTCAGCCACGGGGTGTGGCTGGTGCGCGCGACCGGCGCGCTGTTCATCGGCTTCGCCATCGTCACTCTCTGGGACGCCTTCGCGTAGCTCAGCGCTCGATGACGCTCTTGCGGCCCGGCCGCGCGGCGACCGTGGGCGTGGCGGCCGAACGTACCGGTTCGGCGGGTGGCCGAGCGTCCGGAGGCGGTTGAGGGGTCGCTTTCGCCGGCGCCGCCGTGGTCGAGCCGGCCCTGGCGGCGGCCCCGCGCGCCGCGATCTGTCGGATCAGGCCAATCATGCTGTCCGGCTTGGCGGCCGATTGCTTCAGGCGCGAGGCGATGAACAGCACAACGGCGCCGGGCAGCGCGTTGTCGACCAGCAGGCCGACGACGGTGCCGAACAGGTCGTCATCGCCCAGCGAACCCGACGTGGCGCGGCCCGCCACGATCACGACGGCCCCGACCACGCCGATGACGATCCAGCCGATACCGACCCAGCGGAGAATCCGTGCAATCTTCTCCTTCGCAGTGCCTCCGAACCTTGGGCGCGGACCATGCCTGCTTGATCGTACAGCCGCCGTCGACCATCAGGTTTTGCCCGCGGACGCACGACGCCTCGGTTGAGGTCGCCGGCGCATTATTCACCGGGCTTGCCATCGCGACGCCTTGGAGTGTGTCACGTGGCTCAACGCTCGATGACGCTCTTGCGCGCGGACCCGGCGGCGATGGTGGGCCACTCGACGGGCCGGATGGTCCCGGCGCGGGCCCCGTAGGCCCGCTTGCCAACGGGCGCCGGGTGGGAACCGCGCGCCCTAGCCTCGGTCATGCGGCGGATCGCCTCGTCGAGTCGGGCCGTGGTGGCGCCGTGCCGGGCGCCCCATCGACGGAGACCACGCGCCGCGAGCATCAGGCCCGCCCCAGGCACGGCGAGGACCAACGCGTCTGCAATAGCCGCCCACATGACAACGCCTTCGGGCGCGCCGCGTGGGGCATCGCCCATCAAGGCGATGAACCCGCCAAACAGGATGCCGATGCCGATCAGCAGCATGCCGATGACGCGCACGAGCGTCGCGAGGCGCTCCAGGACCAGCGTGCGGATCGTGACAGCGTCCGTGCCGTCCGCCATGTGCCGGGTCACTTGATCGTATAGCCGCCGTCGACCATCAGGTTGTGCCCGGTGATGAACGACGCGGCGTCGGAGGCGAGGAAGATCGCCGCGTTGACGAACTCCTCGATGCGGCCGCGCCGCTGCAGGGGCGTGGTGCGGCGGATTTCCTCCTCCAGGTCGCCTTCACCCGGGTTGACGTCGCCCTCGGGCGGCAGATGGTCGGTGTAGCCACAGTTGACGCTGTTGATGCGGACGTTGCGATCGCCCCACTCGACCGCGCAGTTGCGCACGATCTGGTCGACGCCGCCCTTGGCCGCGGCGGTCGCCGCCAGGTTGCGGTAGCCGACCACGCTGGAGTTGGCCGTGAACATCACGACCGCGCCATGACGCTGGGCCAGCATGGGGCGAGCCGCCGCGACCGCCAGGCGGAAATAGCCGGTCAGCTCGGTCGCCAGGCAGGCGTCCCACATGGCGTCGGTCATGGCCTCGGCCGAACCCATGGACTCGGTCGCCGCGTTGGCCACGGCGATGTCGAGCCGCCCGTAGTGGTCGAGCGTCGCCTCAACCACGGCATGGCAATCGGCCGAGCGCGTGATGTCGCACCGGCGCGCGATGGCATCGCCGCCAGTCGCGCCGATCGCCTTGGCCGTCGCTTCCACGTCGGCGAGCGTGCGGGCGCACACCATGACCTTGGCGCCGGCGCGGGCGAGGCCCAGCGCGACCGCCCTGCCCAGCCCCTTGCCGGCGCCGGAGACCAGCGCGACCTTGCCCGCGAGCGAGAATGGATTGGTCACGTCTGATCCCCTTCTTAGTCGGTGTTCTTCATATTTCATCGGCTTTGGCAGCCATTGTGCAATCACCGAGTGCCGCGGTGATCGATGGCACGGCAAATTCGATGAACGCACGGACGGCCGGCGCGACATGGTGGCCCGAAGCCATCACCAGGTGCACCGGAACCTCTGGCGGTGCGAAGGCGCCAAGCACGGGCACCAAATCGCCACGCCGCAACGCCTTGGTGACCATGTAGGACAGCGCCACGGTGATTCCGTACCCCGCCGCGGCGCTGCTGAGCGCCGACGCGGTGTCGTTCACGGTCAGGCGCGGAGCGAGCGCGATCGAACGCGGCCGGCCCGCCGACACGTGGTGCCACGCTCCAGCCGGCATCAAGCCGGTCACGGCGATGACCGCATGGTCGCGCAGATCGGCTGGCACCGCCGGCGAGCCACGGCGCGCCAGATAGTCGGGGCTGGCGACGAGCAAGCGGCGCACCGCGCCGACCCGGCGCGCCACCAGAGAGGAATCGGGCAGATGGCTGATGCGTATCGCCAGGTCGACGCCTTCCTGGACCATGTCGACGATTCGGTCGACCATCAGCACCGTCACGGTCACGAGGGGGTGAACGTCGAGAAACCCGGCAATGATCGGCATCAGGACCGTTCGGCCGAACATGGCCGAGGCGGTGACGGTCAGGTGCCCGCGCGGCATGACGCCCGCACCGGAGGCGTCGTTCTCCGCATGCTCGATGTCGGCGAGCAGGCGTTGGGCATTCGCCAGGAACCGGATACCGGCGTCCGTCAGGCTCAGGCTGCGCGTCGTACGGTGGAACAGCCACGTGTCGATCCGCGATTCGAGCGCGGCCAAGGCGCGGGTCACTGCGGGCGGCGACAGCCCGAGCGTGCGCGCGACCCTGGACAGTCCGCCCTCGGCGGCGACCGCGACGAACACCTCCATCTCGCGCAGGCGATCCATGGATTATTCCGATTTCAGGAATAGTCACTTCCGCAAGAAGCGTATTCCTATCGATGGCATTGGCCGCCATGGTGTCGGTGTTCAACCGCGCCGAGGCTCGAAATGGCCCACCGCTACGCCGCCATCGCGTTCACGCCACAAGTCCGTGCCGTCCAGGACAAGCTGAGCAGCCGCAAGTCCTACGCCCGCATGGACGACGGCGAGGCCCGGGGGCATGTCCTGGAACAGGACGAAACCGACTTCATCGCCTCGCAGGAGAGCTTCTACATGGCGACCGTCGGCGCCACGGGCTGGCCCTACGTCCAGCATCGAGGCGGACCGGTCGGTCTCGTCCAAGCGCTCGACGCGACCATTATCGGCTTCGCCGACTTCCGCGGCAATCGCCAGTACATCAGTGTCGGAAACCTGACGACCGACGACCGCGTGTCGCTGTTCTCCATGGACTACGTGAACCGGCGCCGACTCAAGCTGTTCGGCCGTGCGGCGATGATCGGCGCCGAGCGCCAGGATCTGCTGGGCCGGCTCGAACTGCCGGGCTACCGGGCACGTGTCGAACGCGGCGTGATCATCACGGTCGAGGCGTTCGACTGGAATTGTCCCCAACACATCACGCCGCGCTACACCCTGGCCGAGATGGAGGTCCTCCCTCGCTAGCCCTTGAACGGCTCGGTGGCACCGCCCGCCTGCAACCACGCGTTCATGCCGCCGGTCAGGTTGACCACGTCGGCGTAGCCCATCTCCTGGAGCGTGCGGCAGGCGAGCGCCGAGCGGCCACCCGCTGCGCAGTTGACCACCAGGCGCTTGGCGCCGCCGATGGCGGCCTTGTGGCTCGGGCTGGCCGGGTCGGCGTAGACCTCGAGCATGCCGCGCGAGGCGTTCACCGCGCCGGGTATCGTGCCGGTCTTGCGCAGTTCGTCCGCGTCGCGCACGTCGAGGAAAACGACGCCGGGCTGGCCGACCAGCTTCTTGGCATCGTCGACCGAGACCGCCTTGATGACCGCGTTCGCCTCGGCGACCATCTGTTGATAGCCCTTGGGCATACTGTCCTCGCTCGTGGTTACTGGCCAAGAATAGGCTAATGGCGGCGCCAACGTCACCCCGTGCTTGATCGCGGGGCTCCGGAGCGGCAGATTGCGCGGCCCCACGCGCCTCCCTACATGGTGCTAGAACCCCAGGATATCCATGGACCTGCGCAACGTCGCCATCATCGCCCACGTCGACCACGGCAAGACGACCCTGGTCGACGTGCTGCTGCGCCAGAGCGGCACGTTCCGCACCAACCAGGCGGTCGCCGAGCGCGCGCTGGACAGCGGTGATCTAGAGCGCGAGCGCGGCATCACCATCCTGGCCAAGTGCACCTCGGTGGTCTGGCGCGACACCCGCGTCAACATCGTGGATACCCCCGGCCACGCCGATTTCGGCGGCGAGGTCGAACGGGTGCTCGGCATGGTCGATGGCGTGCTGGTGCTGGTCGACGCGGCCGAAGGCCCCATGCCCCAGACCAAGTTCGTGGTCGGCAAGGCCCTGGCGCGCGGCCTGCGCCCGATCGTGGTGGTCAACAAGGTCGACCGCGGCGATGCGCGCCCGCACGAGGTGCACGACGAGGTGTTCGACCTGTTCGCCGTACTCGGCGCCGACGACGCGCAGCTCGACTTCCCGACCCTGTTCGCCTCGGCGCGCGAAGGCTGGGCGGCGCTTAGTCCCGATGGGCCCAAGACCGACATGGCGCCGCTGTTCGACCTGGTCGTGAGCCACGTCAGGCCGCCGCGCGTGGACCCCGACGGAGGGTTCGCCATGCTGGCGACGATCCTGGAGTACGACCCCTATCTGGGCCGCGTGCTGACCGGGCGCATCCACGCCGGGCGGGTGCGTAACAACGACACGATCAAGGCGCTGTCGCGCGAAGCGCTCGAGCTCGAACACTTCCGCGCCACCAAGCTACTGGCGTTCCGGGGCCTGGAGCGCACGGCGATCACCGAGGCATCGGCCGGCGACATCGTGGCGATCGCCGGCTGCGCCGAGGCGACCGTCGCCGACACCCTGTGCGACCCGGCCGTGGACCGGCCGATCGCCGCCAACCCGATCGACCCGCCGACGCTGGCCATGACGTTCATGGTTAACGACTCGCCCCTGGCGGGAACCGAGGGCGACAAGGTGACCTCGCGCATGATCCGCGCCCGGCTCGAGCGCGAGGCCGAGGGCAACGTGGCGATCCGCGTGTCGGACCTGGAAGGCACCGATGCCTTCGACGTGGCCGGGCGGGGCGAACTGCAGCTCGGCGTGCTGATCGAGACCATGCGCCGCGAAGGCTACGAGCTGGCGATCGGACGGCCGCGCGTGCTCTATCGGAACGATCCGGCCAGCGGCGCGCGGCTGGAGCCGCTCGAGGACGTGCTGGTCGACGTGGACGAGGCGTACGCCGGCACCGTGGTTGAGGAGATCGCGCGGCGCCGCGGCGAGATGACCGAAATGCGGCCTTCGGGCGCGGGCAAGGTTCGGCTCGCCTTCACCGTGCCCTCGCGCGGCATGATCGGCTACCACGGCGATTTCCTGGCGGCCACGCGCGGCACCGGTGTCATGTACCGCACGTTCAAGGCCTACGGACCGTCCCGCGGGCCGATCCCGGGGCGGCGCACCGGCGTGCTGGTCGCCAACGCCGATGGCCAGGCGGTGCCCTACGCCCTGTGGAACCTAGAGGAGCGCGGCAGCCTGTTCATCGCGCCCGGCGAGAAGGTCTACCAGGGCATGGTCATCGGCGAGAACAGCCGCGACAACGACCTGGACGTCAACCCGCTGCGCGCCAAGCAGCTGACCAACATCCGCGCCGCCGGCAAGGACGAGAACGTGCGCCTGACGCCGCCGCGCCGGCTGACGCTGGAGCAGGCGATCGCCTACATCGCCGACGACGAGCTGGTCGAGGTGACGCCCAAGTCGCTCCGATTGCGCAAGCGTCACCTGATCCCGCACGAGCGCAAGCGCGCGAGCCGGGCCACCGAGGCCGGCTGAACGTGCGCGGTGCGCGCCAGCGGGCTACCTTGACGGTGTGACCAGGGCGCCCTCGATTCCGTGACGCTCGAACCGCGCTTCCTCGACGGGCTGCGCGGCCGGCTGTTCGTCGTGCGCCGCGCGCCTGCGGCGGACGATCGCGGCATCGACGTCGTGATCGCCCCGCCGTTCGCCGAGGAAATGAACCGCTCGCGCCGCATGATGGTGCTGCTGGCGATCGCCCTGGCCGAGCGGGGCTTCGGCTGCCTGGCCGTCGACCCCTTCGGCACCGGCGACAGCGACGGCGATTTCGCCGACGCCCGCTGAGACGGCTGGGTCGAGGACATGCTGGTGGTGGCGCGCGCGGGCGGTCGGCGCGTCGCGGTGCTGGGACCCCGGCTCAGCGCGCTGCTCGCGGCCGAGCTGGCGCAGCGCAGCGCGGCTGAACGCCTGGTGCTGTGGCAGCCGGTGGTCAACGGCGAGGCGTTCATGACCCAGGTTCTGCGCCTGCGCCTGGCCGGCGACCTGGCCCAGGGCGACGGCGAGCGCACGTCCACCAAGGACGTGCGCGCCCGGCTCGGCGCCGGCGAGGTGCTGGAGTTGGCCGGCTACCCATTTGCGCCCGAGCTGGTGGCGGGCGAGCCGTTCTGGACACTGCAGGAGACGACCGTGGCGCCGGCCGTGGTCGCGGCCACCGTGGCGCGCCTGACAGGAGGCACGCCATGACGGCGGGCGCGGAAAAGGCGTTCGTCCTCGACCTCGGCGGCGACGCCATGGTCGGCATCCTGCACCCCGCGGCGGCGGCCGATGGGCTGGGCGTCGTGCTGCCGATGGGCGGGCCGCAGTACCGCGTCGGCAGCCACCGCCAGTTCGTCCTGATCGCCCGCGCCCTCGCCGGGCGCGGGCATCCGGTCGTGCGCTTCGACACGCGCGGCATGGGCGACAGCGACGGCGGCTTTCCGGGCTTCGAGGCGATCGACGACGACCAGCGCGCCGCCGTGGACGCCCTGATGGTTCGTTCCCCCGCCGTACGCCGCGTCGTGCTGTGGGGCCTGTGCGACGCGGCCTCGGCGATCCTGTTCTACGCGCACCAGGATCCGCGCATCGTCGGCGGCGTCCTGGTCAACCCGTGGGTGTGCACCCTGGAGGGTCAGGCCAAGGCCGAGGTGCGCCACTACTACGGTGGCCGGCTGGCCAGCGGCGCCTTCTGGCGCAAGCTCGCTCGCGACGAGGTGGCCGTAGGCGCAAGCCTGCGGTCGCTCGTGGGCACGCTCGCGCGCGCCGCGCGCGGCCGGCCGTCGGGCGCACCGAACGCACCCACGCTGCCCGAACGCATGGCGCACGGCTTCCGCCGTTTCGCCGGTCCGGCCTTGGTCGCCCTGTCGGGCAAGGTCCTGACGGCGCGCGAGTTCGAGGACGCGACGCGCGGGCCCGCCTGGCAAGGCCTTCTGGAGAACTGGCGCGTCGCGCTGCACCGGTTGCCCAACGCCGACCACACGTTTTCCCAGGCCGCCTGGCGCGCCGAGGTGATCGACTGGACCGCCGCGTTCCTGCGCGACCTGCGCTGATCGTTACAGACGGTCGAGCAGGCCGAGGGCGCCTTCGGCGTCGCCCTCGCCCACCGCGAGCCACGGCAGCCGGCCCGATTCCGCGTAGGGCTTCAGTGCGCGCACCAGCACCATGGGCGAGGCCATGCCCGTCGTGCCCGACGGCACCAGCTGGCCCAGCGCGTCGGCCACCGAGATCGTACCCAACGAACTGCGCGGCCCGCGCCCCCGCTCGATCAGCAGCACGGCGCGCGTCGCGTACGCGCCGCCGTAACCGGCGAAGCCCGGCAGCGAGCGGGCCAGCACGGCACGGCGGTCATCGCCGTGGCGCGCGGCGAACAGCGCGGACCCCGCGCCCCCCGGTACCGCGTCGGCAGCCTTGATGCCCTCGTCCAGGCGCAGCTTGAGGCACTTGGGAAACGCCGCCAGCGACAGGCCGGCCAGCGCGATGCGGTCATCGCCCAGCACGGTGCGGCCCTGGCACCAGGCGGCGTGGGCCAGGTAGCTCTTGCCGGCGCGCGGCGCGCCGAGACATGCGACGGCGCCGCCGTTCACGGCGTAGGCACCGGCGTGCAGCACCGTGGTCCCGCCTGCGTGGACGAAGGCGTGACCGACGGCCTCGAGCAGCAGCATGCGCGCCGCGGCCAGCGTGGTCGCGTGCACCGTCTGCCCGGCGACGCTGACGCGGTAGCCTGAACCGTCGCGGCGCGCGACGACGTGGGCTGAACCCGCGTCGTCCGCCGCGACCGCGTCCAGCGCCAGGAAGCGCGCGAGGAACGGACCCGTGTCGGGCCGGTCCGCCTCGACCAGGACCGACTGGCCGCGCCAGCCGAGCCGCCAGCGACGGATCATGGCCCGCGCACGGCCAGCCCCGCCTCCACCAGCCGATCGAGCGTCGCCGCCACGTCGGCGCGCACGCTGGCGGCATCGGCGCCCGCCGCCGCGAACACCGCGACGAGGTCGTCGAGGCTGGCGCCTTCGGCCAGCGCGTCCCACACCAGCTGGGCGGTGGCGTTGAGCACCACCACGGCGCGGCTGTCGGGGTTCATGAGGATCAGGTCGTCGGCCAGCGTCTCGCGGTCGAAGCGCGCCGCCCGGCGATAGATCGCGCTCACGCCGGGCAGGCCTTGCGCAGCACCCCGGCGCGCGCCGCGACCCACGCAGCCACTGCGTCGCGCCCGGCGCCTTGCAACGCGGCCGGGAACGCGTAGCGGCGGTCGCAGTGGCCGCCCAGCCGGCCGGCAAGTGCGGCGAGCAGCGCCGTGTCCTCGCGGCCCTCGGCCGTCTCGGCCACCAGCAACGCCAGCGCCGGTGGGACGATATCGGGGTTCTCGGCCAGCAGCAGGCGCGCAGGCGCGACGTAGCCCATGGCGGCCAGGGCCACGGCCGCCTCGACCCGGCCGTCGATGTCCCCGGACCGCGCGGGGCGCGCCTCGGGGTGGTTGAACGCAGCGAGCCAGGCACGGAACGCGTCGCCGCCGGTCGCCTGGGCGTAGCGCGCGTCCTCCAGCGCCAGCACCCGGGAATCTTCGCCCCGCCGGCGCGCCGCGGCCGCCAGGGTGGTTGCGCTCCCGTTTGGCGCGCATGGTCGCGGCGTCGGCGTAGCCGTCGTGCTCGATGATCACGCCGTCCAGGATGAAGGGGTCGCCATCGCCCAGTCCCGTGAGCGTCTCGTGGACCGTGCCCGCCCAACGCACGCCTGCGGCGCGCTGCTGTAGCCGGACGATGGGCCGTGGCGTCAGGTCGGCGCGATCGCGGATCCACACGCCGTACGCCGCGTCGCCCAGCCGCGCGAGGTCGACCGCGCACGCGACCAGCCGCTCGTCGTCGTCGAGCCACAGAAGCCACGGCGCGTCGACCTGGTCGAGCACTTGGTTGCGCGCGTCGGCGACGTCCTCGCGCCACGTCACCGGCACGACGCGTACCGCGGCGTCGAACGAACCCACGACCCGCTGGCAGGTGGAACCGACCACCACCGGCAGGCCGAACGCGGCAGCCGAGGCGATCGCGGGTCCGGCGGCGGGCTCGTCGCCGGGCGACAGGATGGCCGCCGTCGGTCCGGTCACGGACCCTTGCCGGTCTGAAGCAGGGCGCGGCTGTCGTCCTGCAGCACCAGACACGTCAGCACGCCGCTGAAGTAGGCGCCGGTGTCGATACCGATGCGGTTGCCGGCGTCCACGGCCTCGGGGTTAATCGAGTGGCCGTGCACCACCACGTGCCCGTGATCGCCGCGCGCGGCTAGAAATTCGTCGCGGATCCACATTAGGTCGAACGGGTCCTGCGAAGCCAGATCGCCCCCCGGCCGGACGCCGGCGTGGACGAACAGGTAGTCCCCTTCGACGTGATGCAAAGCGAGCGAGCGGTAGAACGCCAAGTGCGCCGGCGGCAGGGCCGCGCGCAACGACTGCTGCACGTCGTAGGCGGCGCGCATGGCCGCGGCTTCGGTACGTGGGGTCACACCATAGCTGGCCAGGGTCGCGAGCCCGCCGTTGTAGAACCAGTTGGGCGCGGCGGCGTGATCGTCGAGGAACGCGAGCATCAGGCCCTCGTGGTTGCCCTTGAGGCAGACGCGCTCGAAGCCGTCATCGTGGGGTCCGAGGATCGCGTCGACGACGCCGCGTGTGTCCAAACCCCGGTCCACATAGTCGCCGAGGTACACGATGACGCGCCGCGCCGCCGGGTTGGCCAGGGCGTCGGCGCGGATCATGGTGTGCAGTTCGGCCAGCAGATCGGACCGCCCATGGATGTCGCCGATGGCCCAGAGGCGCGTCCCCGGCGGCAGGATCGCCGCGCGGGGCGGTCGCACAGGGCGTCCGAACAGGCGGCTGAGCACCGCCTAGGCCCCACCCACGGGCTCGCCGATGCGCGACCATTCGGCGGCGGCGGCGCGGTTGGCGACACGGTTGGCCAGGGCCAGCACCACGTTGGGATCGAAGATCTGACCGCGATCGGTCATGAGCCGGTCGACCGCGTTCCCGACGGCCAAGCCCGCGCGCCATGAACGCGGGCTGACCATGCCGACGAAGGCGTTGGCCACGGCGATGATGCGCGCGGGCAGCAGGATGCCGTCGCCCCGCAGGCCGTCCGGCTGGCCCTGGTCGTCCCAGCGTTCGTGAAGCTGGCGCAAGGTGGCGGCGACGGGCCCGTCGAACTCGACGCCGGCGACCAGATCCGCACCCATGCGGAGCGATTCGCGCACTTGGCCGAGTTCCGCCTCGGTCAGCCGGCCGCCCCGCGTCAGCGGCGCCTCGGGCACCAGGATCTTGCCCAGGTTCATGAGCTGGCCGGCGATGGTGACGGTCTCGACTATCGAGGGCTCCAGCTCCATCTCCTCGGCGATCGCCTGGGCGACCGTCGAGACCCAGGCGGAATGGTCGGCGGCGAAGGGGTCGCGCCGGTCGATCACCTTGACCAGGGTGGCAACGAGCTGGCGCATCAGGCGCACGCGCTTCTCGCGCGCCTCGACCACCGGTGTCACTTCCTCGGCCACAAGGAGGACCCGGTCCACCGTGGGCTCGGTGCCGAACGGGACGAACTGGGCGCGCACCACCGCCTGGCCCTTCGGGCCCGCCAGGTTCAGGGTCGACTCGACGGTCGCTTGCCCGGCGCGCGCCTGACGCGCAGCATCGTCGATGACGCGCGCGGGCAACGGCCCGAAGGCGTTGGCCACGGGCTTGCCGGTCAGGCCCGCGGCGTCGGACCCGGCGAGCGCGCTGAGTGCGCGGTTGACCCAAGAGACCCCCTGGTCGGCCTCAAGCACGGCGAGGCCCACAGGCTGGCTTTCGGTGACCAGTTCGAGGAAGCGGTTCTGGACGTCGAGGCGCACCGCCAGCTCGCGCGCGCGCCGGGCCGCCAGCGCCTCGCGCCGCGAGGTGCCGTGTCGCCACGCGGCGACCAGGATGGCGGCCAAGCCAACGATCACCAGGAGGGAGATCGCCACCAGGGCGGTACGACGCCCGCGCGCCGCGGTCGCCAGAAGGAGGTTGCGCAGGTACGTGCGCTGGGCCGCCTCGTCGGTAACCCCGGCCGCGATGGCGCCGGCGACCCGGGCGATCCAGTAGGGCACGATCTGACCCGCCGGAAATCGACCTCCGGCCCACAGGCCGAGCGTGACCGCCGGGTTGAAGTGGCCGCCCGAGATGTGGCCGACGGCGTAGGCCATGGTCAGCACGGTCAGGCCGAAGGCGAGCGAGGCACCGGCCAAGCCGATGCCGAGATCGGGGACGGCCGCCGCGAGCACGGCGCTGCCGCAGCCGCCGAACATTAGCCAGAACGTGCCGAGGAACTCGGCACCCAGTTTCCGCGTCATGGACATGGTCGTCTCTCGTTCATCGCCGAAGTACGCACGTATACGAACACAGGCCGTTTCCCACGGCCGAACGGAACGCTAGATCGGCGGCCGGCGCCGCGCCCAGGGCCGCGCCAGTTCCATGGCCTTGCCGATGCGCAGCACGCCGAGTTCGTCGAACCTTCGGCCGATGATCTGTAGGCCCAGCGGCAGCCCGGCATGAGTGAACCCGGCGGGCACGCTGAGCGCCGGGCACTGCGGCACGTTGTTGAACACCTCGGTCATGTCGAGCGCGACGATCCGACCCGCTGCGTTGCGATGGCCGAAGTCGGCGTCGGACTTGGTCACCTCGGGCGCGGGGCGCGCCATGGTCGGGCACAGCAGCACGTCATGGGTCTCGAACACCTTGGCCAGCGCGCGCCACTGCTCGGTGCGCACGATCTCGGTCTTTTTGTAGTCGACCGCCGAGACCTTGAAACCGGCGTCCATCAGCGCGGCCACGTTGGGGTCCATGCGATCCCGCCACGCGGGCAGCAGGTGGCCGAAGTAGGTGGCCATGAACACCTGCCACAGCACGTACCAGGCGTCGCGGATCGCCACCGACCAGCCCAGGTCGACCTCCTCGACGATCGCCCCCGCCGCGCGCAGGGCGTCCGCGGCGGCGCGCACCTGCGCCTCGACCTCGGGGTCGACGTCGTAAAAGCCGAGATCGACATCGAGCGCGAGCCGCAGCCCCTTGACCGAGGCCGGGACGGTGGCCGGAAGACGCAGGTTCGTGCCGATCGACTGGATGTCCGCGTCGCTCGGCCCGTGCGCTACCTTGAGGAACAGCGCGGCGTCGTCGACCGTGCGGGCGAGCGGCCCGAAGTGCGAGATGCCGTCGAACTGGCTAGCCAGGATGTCCATGGGGATGCGGCCGAGGCTCGGCTTGAGCCCGACCAAGCCGCAGTGGGACGCCGGGATGCGCACCGAGCCGCCCATGTCGGTGCCCTCGGCGAGCGGCACGCAGCCGCTGGCCACCGCCGCGCCCGAACCGCCGGACGAGCCGCCGGGCGTGCGCTGCGTATCCCACGGGTTGCGCGTGATTCCCCACAGCGGGCTCTGGGTGAAGCTCGCGTGGGCGAACTCAGGCGTCGTGGTCTTGCCGATCACGATCGCGCCGGCGGCCTTGAGCCGTTCGACGATCAGGGCGCTCCGTTCAGGCACCCAGTGCTCGTGGGTGCGCGAGCCCAGCGTGGTGCGCTTGCCCTTGGTCGGCGTCAGGTCCTTGATGGCGATGGGCACGCCGTGCAGCGGCCCCAGCGCGTCGCCACGCATCACGGCAGCCTCGGCCTCGCGCGCCTTGCGCAGCGCCTCGTCGGGATAGACGAAGCAGAAGCAGTTGAGCCGCGCGTTGGCCGCCTCGATGCGCTCGAGCGCGTTCTTGACCAGGACGACCGGCGAAAGATCGCGCGACCGGATGCGCTTGGCGAGCTGAGTCGCCGACGTGAAGCAGAGATCGAGGTCGGTCATGCCGGTTTCCAGTCAAAGCCGATCAGGACGCAGCCGGTCTCGGTGCGCGTGTTGTGCCGCGTGCCCGGCGCGTAGGAGACGACGTCGCCGGCGCGCAGCACGGTGCCGTCGCTCTCGATCACCTCGCCCTCCAGGATCAGGAAGTCCTCGAACCCGGCGTGGGTGTGCTCGATCGTGACGGCGCCAGGCGACATGCGCATGAAGTAGACGCCCTCGCCACGGGCGCGGTCGTAACTCAGGTTGAGCAGGCCGATCTCCGGCTGGACCGGACCCTCCAGGTCGTAGACCTCGAGCGGCGCGGTGTTGATGGCTACCACGCGCCGATCCTTGCGATCCTTGACCCCCATGCCGGCCTCCCACCACAGTCCGGCGAAGCCTACCACAGCGGCGGCGAGGTGTTTCATGCCCTACGACACCGTTGACTACGGCGTCGAGGACGGCGTCGCGACGCCGCTGCGCCGCGCGTTCATGGCGATCGCGAGCAAGGACGGCCTGAAGGCGGCGATCGCCTGGCGCGACGCCCGTTTCGCCGGCCGCCGCGACGAGGCCTTCGAACCGGAGGAGTAGAGGCGCCGGTCAGGGCGCACGTGCCAATGTGTCGTAGAGGTGATCGCACGGCCCGGGCGATGGGGCCGCCGAGCCCGGCAGGTTGTCCATCAGGAACCGAAGCACGTGGAGACCGGCGATAACCTTGATCGCATCTTTTGGTACGTCACGCTCCGCGAGCGCCGGAGCCAGGAGAGGCAACCCCGTCGCGTCGAAACCGAACTGCTCGTAGCCGTCGAAGTCGGAGCCAAGCGCGATGAATCGTGCGTCAAACTCCTTCTTGATCATGAAGTCGACGCGATCGGCGAATCGTCGTGCGTAGGTGTCATCGACATCTTGGGGAGCGGTACCCTCCTCGATGATCGGACACAGGGCGTCGTCCCACAGGCCAGGCCCGATCAGCCCGCCTGTGTTCGCGATGAGATGCGCGTCCTCAACTTTGAGATTCCGCGCCGGGCTGCACGCGTCGTCGTCGGGTGCCGGATTGATTCCCGTGTGCGACACGACGATCGGAAAGGACCCCTCCACGCGGAGGTCGATCACGGCCCGAATGAGCTCCTTCGACGCGTGGGCCAAGTCGATGATCATGCCCCGCCTGGCCGCCTCGACAATGACGGCCTCGCCCGCATCCGTCAAACCACGCTTGTGCTCTTTCCCCTCGTGCTGGGAACTTCCGTATGCGTTGTCGAAGAAGTGCACGAGCCCCAGCAGAACGAACCCGCTTTTCCTCAAGACTCCGATGCTCTCGGCACCATGTGTCAGCGCCTGCGCGCCTTCCAGTCCGAGCAGGCCACCGATCACCTCGGGATCCTTGAGCTTGCGCTCGCAGAACTCATCGAGCGTCGGCCGATCGCGCACGAGCACGAGCTTGTTGTCCGGGTCGGCCGCCAGGTTCGCGAGCCTATGGGCCTGATGCAGCGCGAGCGCCTCGTAGTCGAACCAGGTCTCGGGCGGCCACAGAGCGCTGATCGCCAGCGCGCTGATCATGTTGGGATGCTCGCCGCAATCCTCATTGTCCTTGCACCAGGTCTTGTTCGTTGGCACGCCGAACACCTGGAGCCCGACCCCGCCCTGGCGCAGCCGCAGAATGTCAGTGTGGCCGACGGGTTCGCGCGCCATTGGCGCGTCCACGCCGATGTCACGCAACGCCAGCAGGGGGTCGGCATGGATATCGGCGAAGAACAGGCGCGGTCCGGTGTTGGGCGCATCGCCCCACTGGAATGGTCGGCTGCCTTCGACCGTGTTGTAGCGTTGTTCGACCAGTCCGGCATCCACGGCACACGCACCAAGTGCCGCGACGACAGCAAGCGCCACGACCACGATCCAGCAACGGTGCCCCTTGGCCAAACTGCCCCGCGGCACGCCGAGTTTCGTAGACGAGCGCCCTGGGACTCGGCAGCGGCTCGTTTAGGAGCTAGACGATGTCGAGGATGCTGGCGCCGAACTGCTTCGGTTGCCAGTCGTGGGGCAGGCTGGCGTGCTTGCTCGCGCTCGACTTCAGGACCGCGCGGAACGCCTCGACGATCTGCCATGGTCGGGCCTGGTACTGGTGCAGCGCGACATCGTGATGAGCGATCCACAGCGCCGCCGCCCCCGAGACATGGACCGTGGCGTAGGACGCGCCGTCGCCGTCATTACCGTAAACGAACTGTGGATGGGGCCAGGAGCCGATGGTCGTCGCACGCCAGATTTCGACCGCGGGCGCCGAAACGTCGACCCACTCGCCGCGGCTCGACCCGGTCCACGGTCGTCCACGGTTGGTGACGCCCGCGATGACCCCCGCCGCGATGATCTTGCCGAGCGTGATCCAACCGTCTGGCGCCGACTTCTGCATGAGGATCGCGAGCACGTCGAGGTTCATGTAGTCAGCCGCGGCCCACGCCACGACCAAAGCGATCGGCGCCCTGATCTTAAATTTTATGAAGACATCGACCAGAGGGCCCCATTCGAACAGCACGGAAAGTGCACGTTCGAGAAACATCGCCATGACGACGATGATGATCAGAAGGCTGATCAACCGCTCGAAATTCGCCTGCTCAAAAATATTCAACGAAGACAGTTCCATGAATCTCTTCGCGCCCTATGCTGGCGTTAGAGGTTTCAGCAGATCTTCTAGGGGCGTCAACATGGATTCTAGCGCCCAAGGGGCCGGTCAAGCGACGGCGGGCGGTTGGTGCGGCAGGGCGATGTAGGCGGCCGATTGCATCTCGGCCAGGCGGCTGACCGTGCGGGCGAACTCGAAGGCGCCGTCGCCCTCGGTGTAGAGCGCCTCGGGCGCGGCCGCCGCCGTGCACAGGAGCTTCACCTTGTGCTCGTAGAGCACGTCAATCAGGGTGATGAAGCGGCGCGCCGCGTTGCGCTGGTCCGCGCCCAGCGCGGGAACCCGGTCGAGCACCAGGGTGTGGAACGCGCCGGCCAGCGCCAGGTAATCCGCCGCGCCGAGCGGCCGTTCGCAGAGCTCGGCGAAGGACGCGCGCGCGACGCCACGCGCCGCCGCCGGCACGACGACCTGGCGACCCTGCACCTCGAGCGTGACCGGTGCCGGCGTCTCGTCGCCGATCAGGTGGCGGAAGTCGGCCTCGAGCCTGCTCTGGTTCTCGGCCGTGAGCGGCGCGAGGTAGACCGCCTCGTGGGTCAGGAACGAGGTGCGGTAGTCGGTCGGCCCGTCCAGGTGAAGAACGTCGAGCTTCTCCTTGAGGAGATCAATGAACGGCAGGAAGAGCTGGCGGTTGAGCCCGTCCTTGTAGAGGTCGTCGGGCGGCCGGTTCGAGGTGGCGACGACGACCGCGCCCTGCTCGAACAGGCGCGCGAACAGCCGCCCCAGGATCATGGCGTCCGCGATGTCGCTGACCTGGAACTCGTCGAAGCAGAGCAGCGCCGCGCCGGCGGCGACGCGCTGCGCCACCGGCGGGATCGCGTCGCGGGTGTGGCTGCCCGGGTTCTCCTGGCGGCGGAACGCGTGGATGGCGCCGTGCACCTCCTGCATGAAGGCGTGGAAGTGCACGCGCCGCTTGGCTGCGACCGGCGCGTGGTCGAAGAACAGGTCCATCAGGAACGACTTGCCGCGCCCGACCCCGCCGAACATGTAGAGCCCGGTCGGCGGCGCCGCCTTGGGCGCGCGGGCGAACCAGCGCTTCACGCGGCCCTGGGCCGGCGCGTAGCCGTCGAGCCGACGTGCCAGAAGCTCGAGCTTCTCGACCGCCAGCTCCTGGGCGGGGTCACGCTCGATCGCGCCCTTGGCCAGCAGCGCGCGATAGCCCGCGATGGGCGATCCGGCCACGGGCCGGGCTCCCGCGCGGCTCAGGCGGGCTTGGCCTTTCGCGGCGCCGCCGGCCGGCCCTCGCGCGTCACGGTGCGGATGAACGAGCCGACGCAGGAGTCGCGGAACGCCTCGAGATCGCGCACGGAACGCCCGGCGGCCTCGCGCCGGGTGCCGTCGATCAGCGCCTTGCGCGTCTTGGCGCTGAGCCTCGTCGGCTTGAGCGTCGCCCATTTGCCGACCGAATCGCCGAAATGAGCGAGTGTCGCGGTCATGCCGCCCTCGCCGCCGGTCAGGTGGTAAGTCAGGCACGGGCCCATGACCGCCCAACGCAGGCCGGGACCCTGGGCGATGGCGATGTCGATCTGCTCCGGCGTGGCGACTCCTGCTTCGATCAGATGGACGCATTCGGCCCACACCGCGTCCTGGATGCGGTTGGCCAGGAAGCCGGGTACCTCCTTCTTCAAGAGGAGCGGCGTCTTGCCGATGGCGGCGTAGAACTTCATGGCCCAGGCCAGCACCGCGGGCGAGGTCTTGGCGCAGCCCAGCAGCTCGACCAGTGGGATCAGGTAGGGCGGGTTGAACGGGTGGGCGATCAGGAACCGCTCGGGCCGCTTCATGCGCCGGGCGATGCGCGTAGGCAGGAGCCCCGAGGTCGACGACGCGATCACCGCGTCGCGCGGCGCGGCGGCATCCAGCCGGGCGAGCAGGTCGATCTTGAGCGCCTCGTTCTCAAGGGCGTTCTCCTGAACCAGCTCGGCCTGGGCGACCGCGGCCTCGGGCGTCGCGGTGAAGATCAAGCGGTCGGGCCGGCGACCCTTGGCCAGGCCGAGCTTGGTCAGCTTCGGCCAGATCTTGGAAAGCTGGGCGTCCAGTCTGGCCGCCGCACCGGGCGCCGGGTCCCACGCGGTGACGGTCATGCCGCGCGCCAGGAACAGCGCCACCCAGGCCGAACCGATGGTGCCGGTTCCGATGACGGCGGCGCGAAGGACCTTGTCGGGAGCTGGGCGTGCCATGACCTACCTCGCTGTTGCGGCGCCGGCAATCTATGGGTTTTCGCGCCGCGCCGGCAATGTCAGCGACCGCCCCGGGCCACGGCAACGAAGCGCGCAAACGGCCGGCGATCGCGCAGCGCGGCGAGCGGTGCACTGAAGTGGCCCCCGGGCAGGACGATCCGGTTCACCGTCGGCAGACCCCAGGCCTCGCACAGGGCCTCGCCGCCCGCGAAGGGTGTCACCGCGTCGCGCCGCCCCAGCAGCGAGACGATGCGGTCCGGCGCGATGGCCGGTCGGGCCGTGGGCGCGATCGCCTTGGAGAAGGGTTCCAGGCGTTGTGCCGTCCAGCCGGCGGTGGCCAGCGCGCCATCGGCGCCAAGCCCGGTCGCCAGCCGGCTCGACCATAGGAGTTGGCCGGGATCGCCGTGGTGCACCACCAGGAGCGCCGCGTCGGGGCGCATCGCCGCGGGCCACGCCGCGCAGTGGCTGACCACGAGCTGGGTCGCGAACGAGCTCATGCTGACGCCGCCGACCGCGACCGGTCCGCCGAAGACCTCGCGACACCAGCCGACGATGGTCGCCGTCTCGTGCACCTGCGCTTGCAGCAGAGCCAAGGGACCCACGGGTGCGGTCGCGATGAACGGCTCGCCACCGTAGTGCCCCGGCACCGTGCGCCGGCCGTGCCACGGCGACGTCGGCTCGACGACACGGCACCCCAGCGCGACGAACGCATCGGCGGCGCCGATGGTCGTGCGCCACAGCTCGGCGTCGACGAGCAGGCCGTGCCCCACGATCACCGTGGCCACGGCCGGGCCTTGCGGCTCGGTCACGCGCGCCGTCACCACGTCGCCCATGGTGGGCGAGGCGAAGCGCAGCCACGAGACGGCAGCGGAAGCGGCCTCGTACCCGGATGAACGGCTGACGGCCTGCGCCGACCGGGGTGGCCGGTACGCCTGGGCGGGGTCCGCGATGACCGCTTGCCACTCGGCCGCCGCGCGATCGGGCGTCGGCACGGCCCAACGCACCTTGGGCGGATCGACACCGCGCAACAGGGGCAGGAAACGCAGCCGCTGCATCATGAAGGCGTGGCTGGCAGCACGCCGCTCCACCTCCAAGTCCCGGACCCGCTCAGGCGCCAGTCGCGTCGCGCCGAACAGCGCCGCCTCCCAGCGCGCGTCCAACGCGCTCGCGGTACGCGCCGCGGCCGCGTGCTGGTCGAGCAGCACTCGCGCGAAGCCGCGCCGGGGACCGGCGAGGCGCTCGAGTCCCGACTCGGCGGCGAAGCGGTCCACGTCGGCGGTAGCCGCCGCCGCCCACAGGCGCGACAGCGGTACGTACCAACGCAACAGGCCCCACAGCGCGAACCGGTCGAACCAGGGGCGTGTGGTCAAATCGCCGAGCGGCGTGGCGAGGACCGCCTCGAGCGTGCGGTCCATGTCGCGCGGCTGGCGCATGGGCACTACGGCCCTGACGTCACCAACGCACCGCCGTCGGGCGCGGGGCGCACCTCGAGCGCCCGGTCATGGTACTGCTCGAGCGAGGCGCGATGGCCGATGCTGACCACCGTGGTCGCGGGCAGGCGTTCGCGGATCAGCCGGTAGACCCGATCCTCGGTCGCCTGGTCGAGCGCCGAGCTTGCCTCGTCCAGGAACAGCCAATCGGGCTTGATGACCAGGGCCCGGGCGAAGGCGATGCGTTGCTGTTCGCCCTGCGACAGGCGCAGCGACCAGTTGTGCGCCTCGTCGAGCTTGTCCGTGAAGGCGCCGAGGCCGCACGCCTCCATGACCGCCCGGAGTTCGGCGTCGCCGACCGCGCCCTCGGCGGCCGGGTAGCAGATCACGGCGCGCAACGTGCCGATGGGCAGATAGGGCCGCTGCGGCAGGAACAGGACGCGCGCGTCCCTGGGCCAATGCACCGTACCGCCGCCATAGGGCCAGATGCCCGCGATGGCGCGGAACAGCGTGCTCTTGCCCGAGCCGCTGGGACCCCTGACCAGCACCGCCTCGCCCGGCGCAACCGTGGCGTCCGCGTGGCGCAGCAGCGTGCTTCCGTCCGGCAGCGCCACGCCGACGTCCTCGAGCCGGAGCGCGCCCGCCGCGTCCTGGGCGACCACGATGTCCGAGGGCCGCGTGGCCGCACGCTCGATCGCCGCCGCGAAGCCGTTGATGCGATCGACCGTGGCCTTCCACTCGGTCAGCCCGGCGTAAGCGTCGACGAACCAGCTGAGCGCGCCCTGCACCTGACCGAAGGCGTTGCCCGTCTGCAGCAGAATTCCGATCTGCGCGTTGGGGTCCGCGAAGTAGCGCGGCGCCGCGACGACATAGGGGAAGATCACCGCGAGCTGACCGTAGGTGGAGGTCAGCATGTTCAGCAGCTTCTGGCGCTTCATGATCGCCCAGAAGTTGGCCAGCACGTTGCCAAATCGCTCGACCAGGCCGCGCTTCTCGCCGGCCTCGCCGCCATAGAGCGCGATGCCCTCGGCGTTCTCGCGGAAGCGGATCAGGGAGAAGCGGAAGTCCGCCTCGAAGCGCTGCTGGTCGAAGTTGAGCCGCACCAGCCGCCGGCCGACCAGATGCGTCAGCCAAGTGCCGATCACGGCATACAGCACCGCCGCCCACATCATGAAGCCAGGGAAGGCAACGTCGACGCCCCAGACGAAGAACTGCATGTCCTTGCTGAGGCCCCAGAGGATTGTCATGAACGAGACGAGCGTCACGACCTCGCGCAGCAGGCTCAGCGTGTAGCCTATGGTCTGGCCGACGAACATGCGCAGATCCTCGGCGATGCGCTGGTCCGGGTTGTCGGTGCCACGGTCGACGAGCTGCATGTGGTAGTAGGCGCGTCGCGCCATCCAGTGGTCAAGGAACGCCGTGGTCAGCCACCGACGCCAGCGGATCTCGAGCATCTGGTTGAGGTAGATGCGGTAGACGATGAGCGCGATGAACAAGAACGCCAGAACCAGGAAGCGCAGAAGCTGGTGATAGAATTCCGCTTCGTTGCGTTCCTGCAGGGCGTTGTAGAAGAGGTTGTACCACTCGTTGAACTGGACGCTCAGGTAGACCTGCCCCAGGTTGAACCCGACGATGACGGCCAGCAGCCCGCGCGCCGACCAGCGTTCCTCGGACTTGAAGTAGGGCCAAGTCAGGGTCCAGGTATCGCGCAGGAACTTGGCGACGGTCGTACGCATCGATCAGGTCTCCGTGACGGTGCGTGGGAGCGGGGTGTCGCGGCCGGCCAGCCGGTCGCGCTGGGCGAGCAGCGCCGTGGCCAGCCCATCGAGCAGGGCGCGCACGCGCGCGGTGGCGCTCAGGTCCTCGTGGTGCAGAAGCCACAGGTCGGTGTCCCAGCCTTCGAGCGGCGGCGTCAGCGCGGTCAGGCCGTGGTGCCGGCCGATCAAGCACGGCAGCAGCGCCAAGCCCAGCCCGGCGCGCGCCATGGCGCCCAGCACCGAAACGTTGTCGGCGCGCAGGACGATGCGTTCCGTGGGCACGTGCTGGCGCACCCAGCGCGCCATGACCGTGGACGCCAGGCTGTCGTCGGGCACCAGCCAGTCGTGCGCCGACGGGTCGAGCGTACCGGTCGGTTCGAACCCCGGCGCGGCAAAGACCGCGTGGGCGATCGGCGCGATGCGCCGGCCGATCAGGGTCTCGGGCGGCTCGTTGGTCACGCGCAGCGCCACGCCAGCCTCGCGCCGGGTCAGGCTGGCGTGGGTGCCGGCGATGGCGAGCTCCACGTGGATACCGGGATGGGCGGCACGGAACGCCGCGAGCGGCGCCGGCAGGATCAGGGTGGCGAGCGTGTCGGTGGTGGCCAGCCGGACCGTCCCGGTCAGCCGCAGGTCGCGCCCGACGATCCTGCGGCCCAGCGCCGCCACGTCGTCGTCTATACGTCCGGCCGTCTCGGCGACCCCCTGGCCGGCCGCGGTGGGCACGTAGCCGCTGGGCAGCCGATCGAACAGGCGGACGCCGAGCCGCTGCTCGATCACCCCGAGCCGGCGGAACACGGTCGCGTGGTGCACGCCCAGCTTGCGCGCGGCCGCCGACAACGACCCGGCCCGGGCGATGGCCGCGACGAAGCGCAGGTCGTCCCACGACTTCATGTGCGGCCCTGCAAGCGTGTGTTGCGACCTTGGCGCCTTGCTGTGCACGGATTCGCGGGCCAAGTCGAGGACTTCGACCCAACCACGCGACCCTTCAGAGGATACCGCCATGCTGCCCGCGCCCAACCCCGCCTACGTCGCCCTGATCCTGCGCCTCGCGCTGGGCGCCATGTACCTCGCCCATAGCGTGATCCTGAAGCTGGTGGTGTTCACGTTGCCGGGAACCGCCCAGTTCTTCGCCGGCCTGGGCCTGCCTGCGGCGGGCGCGTATCTGGTGTTCGCGGCCGAGGCGGTGGGCGGCGCGCTCCTGGTGCTCGGCATCGGCACGCGCTACGTGGCCCTGGTCCTGATCCCGGTGCTGCTGGGCGCGACCTGGGTGCACGCGGGCAACGGCTGGGTGTTCAGCGCCGCCGGAGGCGGCTGGGAGTACCTGGTGTTCCTGATCGTCGCCAGCCTGGCCCTGGCGGCCCTGGACGACGGCGCGCACGCCCTGCGCCTGGGCCGGGCGGCGAAGTCCTAGGCGGTCCTGAACAGCGCATGGACGCGCCGGCCGATAAGCGCCGGCGCGTCGGGCTCCAGACACGTCGGCCCGAACAGCACGACGCCCGCGTCGAGGCGGTGCGGGTCGACGTGGATGCTGGGCTCGCCGTCCTGCAAGGCCGTGGCGAGCGCGAGCGCGGTCATCGGCGCATCGGGCGCCAGCGCCAGTTCGACCATGGGAACGCTGCCGTCGACGCCGGCGTCGCGCAGGCTGACGCTGGCACCGTTGAGCCCGCGCAGCGCCGCGACGAGATCGGTCGCGAGGCCGCGCCAGCGCCGGGTGCGCGCCGCGTCGCCCTCGGCCAGGAACAGGCGCAGCGCCGCGACCAGGCCGACGATCTCCTCCTTGCCGGCCTTGCACGGTCGGCCGATGCCGTGGGGCGGCGCGCCGACCAGCCGCGCCTTGTCGATCAGCGACGGCGGCGGCGACCATTGGGCAAACACCACGTCCATGTCGAGCATCTGCAACGCCGCGGCCATGACCAGATCACGCCGGCCGCACAGGATGCCCGAGGCCTGCGGCCCGCCGATCGCCTTGCCGCCGCTGTAGGCGACCAGATCGGCGCCCTCGGCGATGAACCGGCGCAGGTTCACCGCCGGCGGCAACTGCGCCGCCGCGTCGACGATGACGGGAACGCGCGCCGCGTGGGCAACGCGCGCCACCTCGGCCAGGGCTGGGCGCGCCTCCCCTTGGGCGACGTAGAGCACGGCCGCCGTGCGTTCGCCGATGGCCGCGGCGTACTCCCACGACTCGGCGTCGCGCACGCCGGCGCCGCTGACCCTATCGGGCAGGCCGACCTCGACCAGCCGCGCCCCGGCCGCGCGCACCGCATGGTCGTACTGATTGCGCTGGGAACGGGCGACCACCACCTCGTTGGCGAAACCCGTGGTGTCGGGGAGCCGCGCCATGCGCGCCGGATCGAGCCCGGTCAGCGCCGCCGCCGTGCCCAGCAGCAGCGCCGCCGCCGCGCCCGAGGTGACCAACCCGGCCTCGGCGCCCGTCGCCTCGGCGATCGCCCGGCCCGCCGCCGCCTGCAGCTCGGCGATGTCGACGCAGGCGCGCGACGCCTCGGCTATGGCGGCGGCGACCTCGGGGCGCATCAGGCCGCCCGACAGCCGGGTGGACGGCCCCTTGGCGTTGATGATCGTGCGCACGCCGAGCGATTCGTAGACTCCGGTCATCGGTCAATTCTTGGTTGGGTCGACGATATGGTCGGCCAGGCGGGCACGCACGTCCTCGGGGATCGGCAGCTTGGTCCGCGCCACCAGATCGAAGTGGACGGCGATCATCTCGCAACGGGCGGCCAGAAGGCCGGTCGCGGCGAGGCGCATGCGGTGGACCAAGCCGATCGAGGAGGTGCCGATGCGCGAGAATGCGCTTGCCACCTCGACCAGCGCGCCGACGCGCAGCTCGGTCACGTATTCGATGGTGTCCTTGGCGTCCACATAGCCGCGCCCGGCGTCGGCCAGCGCCTCGGGCCCCAGGCCGTGGCGGTTTAACAGGTGCCAGCCCGCCTGATCGAAGATGCCCAGGTAGTGCATGGTCGTAAGGTGCCCTTGGTGGTCGCACTGCCAGGGATAGACCATGCCCCGATAGGTATCGCACCAGCCCGCCATGCGCCCCTCCGCCCCGCTGACCGGGCGGACCGTAGGGCCGGGCGCCGGACCGGTCAAACCCCGGACGTCACAACCGGTCGATCGGCAGCTTCATGTAGACGACGCCGTTGGATTCCGGTTCCGGGAAGCGGCCGGCGCGCATGTTGACCTGGATCGCCGGCAGGATGAGGACCGGCATGTCCAGCTTGGCGTCGCGCGCCTGGCGCATGGCGACGAACGCGGCCTCGTCGATGCCGTCGCGGATGTGGACATTGCCGGCGCGTTGGGCGGCCACCGTGGTCTCCCAGGCGAACACATCCCGCCCCGGCGCCTTGTAGTCGTGGCAGACGAAGACGCGGGTCGCGTGCGGCAGATCCAGGATGCGCCGGATCGAACCGTAGAGCTGGGCCGCGTCGCCGCCGGGAAAGTCGCAACGCGCCGTGCCGTAGTCCGGCATGAACATGGTGTCGCCGACGAACGCCGCGTCGCCCGCCACGTACGTCACGCACGCCGGGGTGTGGCCGGGCGTGTGCATCACCCGGACCGCCAGGCCGCCCACCGTGACCGTCTGGCCGTCGTCGAGCAGCCGGTCGAACTGCGAGCCGTCGATCGCCACGTCGGGCAAGTTGTAGACGGCGCGGAACGTGCGCTGCACCGTGGTGACGTGGCGACCGATGGCAACCGGCGCCCCGGTGCGCCCCTTGAGGAACGGGGCCGCGGTCAGGTGATCGGCGTGGACATGGGTATCGAGGATCAGGGCGATGCGTACGCCCGACGCCTGGGCGGCCGCCAGGATCGCCTCGACCGACCGAGTGCCGGTACGCCCCGACTTAACGTCGAAGTCGAGCACAGGGTCGATCACGACCCCCTGGCCACTCGCCGAATCGCTGACCAGGTACGACACCGTGAAGGTCGGCTCGTGGAAAAAGGCCTGGACGTTCGGTCTCATCGGGCTCTCCCGCACGTTCTCCGCGTGGAACCGCTTGATCCGCCCCCAAATACGTGCTTACTTGAGGAGTTGATCCTTGTCTCGCGCGTGGACCCTACACCATAGACAGCCAGACAACCTTGCGCTCGATCAACGCGGAGGATGCCCGCGCCCGGCTCGAGGCCGGCCAGGCCGTCCTGCTCGATGTCCGCGAGGCCGACGAATTCGCCCGCGAACGCATCGCAGGCTCTTGCTCAACGCCGCTCTCCGGGTTCGACCGGCTCGACCCGGCCGTGGCCGAGGGGCGGTCCGTGATCGTCGCCTGCCGCAGCGGCGCGCGCACGGCCATGAACGCCCAGCGTCTGCTGGCCAAGGGTTTTGCCGACGTGGCGGTGCTCGACGGCGGCCTGGATGCCTGGAAACGCGCCGGGTTGCCGGTGCAGGTGGACCGGCGGGTGCCGATCGACCTGATCCGCCAGGTGCAGATCGTGGTCGGAACCATGGTGCTGGGCGGCACGCTGCTGGCCCTGCTGGTCTCGCCCTGGTTCGCGATTGTGCCCGCCTTCGCCGGGGCCGGGCTGCTGGTCGCCGGGACCACCGGGTTCTGCGGCATGGCGCGTATGCTGCGGCACGCGCCGTGGAACCGGGCGCTGTTCGCGCCCGGACCGTAGCTTCGCGTCACGCCGCCCCGGTCACCGCGCCGAGCAAGGGGCCGATTTCGGCGCGCACCACCAGATCCGCCGCCGCGTCGAGGGGCGTGGGTTCGCGGTTGACGATGACCAACCGCGCCCCATTGCGCTTGGCCAGCAGGGGAAATCCGGCCGCCGGATAGACCACCAGCGACGTACCCATGGCCAGGAACAAGTTCGCGGCCAGGGTCTCCTCCCTCGCCCGGCGCATGGGCTCCGCCGGCATGACCTGGCCGAACGCGATCGTGGCGGTCTTGACCAGGCCGCCGCACCCGCAACGGGGCGTCGTGCCGTGCGTCTCGAAGGCGACGCGGATCGGCTCCAGTTCGAAACGTGCCGCGCAATCCAGGCACTCCGCGTAGGTCGTGTTGCCGTGCAGCTCGATGACGCGATCGGCCGCGACGCCGGCGCGCTGGTGCAGGCCATCGATGTTCTGGGTGACGATGGCGGCGAGCCGCCCGGCCGCGACCAAGGCGGCCAGCGCCCGGTGGCCGCGGTTGGGCTGGGCGCCGGCCACGGTGGGGTGGGTCGCGAACTTGCGTTCCCAGAAGGCGCGCCGGGCGTCCTCGGAGGCGAGGAAATCGGCGTACTCGATCGGTTTGAAGCGGTCCCAGATGCCGCCCGTGCTGCGGAAATCGGGAATGCCGGATTCGGTGGAGAGCCCGGCTCCGGTGAACGCCACCGCGTGGCGTGCCGCGCCGATCAGGTCGGCGAGCCTAGCCGCCGCGTCGCCATCGGCCATCGAGGACCGCGCCATCGCCATGGCCTCGTGGTAGCCCGGCGAAGGCCTCCGCACAAGCCGTCGGCTTGATCGGGGCCCATGCGCCGGGGCAGTGTGGCCGGCCACCGGGGAGGCGACGATGGATGCCAAGGCGCGCGCGCTTTTCGACGGGGTGTTGGTGTGGGACGCCCACTCCTGCCTGCCTCTGAAGCCGGGCATCGACGTGGACGTGCTGGAGCGCCACCGCGCCGCAGGTATCGACTACGTCTCAATCAACGTAGGGATGGACTTCAACCCGTGGCCCGACTGCCTGCGCGTGCTGGCCGCGTTCCGCGCTCACCTGCAGCGCCACCCGAACCGTTACGTCCTGGTCGACACCACCGCCGACGTCGCGCGCGCCCAGCGCGAGGGCAAGCTGGCCGTCGCCTTCGACCTGGAAGGGTCGGACATGCTGGACGGTGACCTGGACATGCTGCGGCTCTACCACGACCTGGGCGTGCGCCAGATCCACTTCGCCTACAACCGCGACAACGCCGTCGGCGGCGGCTGCCACGGCGCCGACGTGGGCCTGACCGCGTTCGGCCGGCGCCTGGTGCGCGAGGTCAACGAGGTCGGCCTGATCATGGACTGCTCGCACACGGGGCACCGATCGAGCCTCGAGATTATTGCGGCCTCGGCCAAGCCCGTGGTCTTCTCCCACACTTGCGTCGCCGCCCTGAAGGCGCACCCGCGCAACGTGCGCGACGACCAGATCGACGCCTGCGCCGCGAACGGCGGCGTGGTCGGCATCACCGGCATCGGCGTGTTCCTGGGCGCCAACCAGACCGAGACCGCAATCGTGCTGGATCACGTGGCCTACGTCGCCGACCGGGTCGGCCCGCGCCACGTGGGCATCGGGCTCGACTTCGAGTTCCTGGCCGGCGTCGACGACTTCCCCAAGACGGCCAAGCGCGGCGACTGGTGGCCGGCCGCCCATTACGGCGGCGCGGGCCTCGGCCCAGTAAAGTTCGTCCAGCCCGAGCAGATGGCCGAGATCGCCGAGGGCCTCCTGGCGCGCGGCTGGCCCGAGGCGGACGTCGCCGGCGTTCTGGGCGGCAACTTCCTGCGCGTCGCCGAGGCGACCTGGCGGGCGTGACGCGGCGCCTCAGCGCTGCTTGGTGCGCCAGTCGGGATTGACCCAGGTGGGCGCGTTCGATGGCGGCAGCGCCGGGCGGCCGAGGATCATGTCGGCTGCCTTCTCGCCGATCATGATGGTCGGCGCGTTAAGGTTGCCGGACGGGACCGACGGCATGATCGAGGCGTCGACCACGCGCAAGGCTTCGAGCCCGTGCACCCGGCATTCGGGGTCGACCACCGCCATGGGATCGACGCCCATCTTGCACGTGCCGCACGGGTGGTAGGCACTTTCCGCGTGCTTCCGTAGGAAGGCGTCGATGTCGGCGTCCGAGGTGACGTGCGGGCCGGGCTGCAATTCGGCGCCGCGGAACGGATCGAACGCCGTCTGGGCGAAGATCTCGCGGGTCAGGCGCACGCCGGCGCGGAACTCCTCCCAGTCCGCCGGTTCCGACATGTAGCGGGGGTCGATGATCGGATGCTCGTCGGGGTTCGCGCTGCGCAGCTTCAGGTAGCCGCGCGATGGCGAGCGCATCGGGCCGATGTGCGCCTGGAAGCCGTGGCCCGTGGCGGCCTCGGTGTCGTAGTACTTTTTCACCATCGGAAAGAAGTGGTACTGCAGGTCGGGGTGCTGGACGCCGGCACGGCTGCGGATGAACCCGCCCGCCTCGAAGTGGTTGCTGGCGCCGAGCCCGCTGTTGAACAGCAGCCACTCGATGCCGACGCGCAGGCGCCCGAGCGGCTTGAGCACCGGGTAGAGCGTCACCGGCTGGGTGCACGCATACTGGACGTAGCATTCCAGGTGGTCCTGCAGGTTGGCGCCGACGCCGGGCAGGTGATGGACCACAGGAATGCCCAGAGGGCGCAGGTCGTCGGCGTTGCCGATGCCCGAGAGCATGAGCAGTTGCGGCCCGTTGATCGAGCCGCTGGCGACGATGACCTCGCGCGTCGCCCGCGCAAGGGTACGCGAGCCCCAGCGCCGGTATTCGACGCCCACGGCGCACCGGCTGTGGACGACGATGCGGTCGGTCATGGCCTCGGTGACCACGGTCAGGTTGGGGCGCCCCATCACCGGGCGCAGGTAGGTCACCGCAGTGCTCTGGCGCCGGCCCTTGTGCACGGTCATCTGCATGTGGGCCAGGCCCTCCTGCTGATAGCCGTTCATGTCCTCGGAGATTGGGTAACCGGCCTGACGCCCGGCCTTGAGCCAGGCGCAGTGGAGCGGGTTCACGGCCGCGCCGGTGCGCACGCGCAGCGGGCCGTCGCCACCGCGGTAGGAATCGGGCCCGGATTCATGGGTCTGCGCCTTGCGGAAGTAGGGCAGGACGTCGGCGTAGGACCACCCGCGCGCGCCCTCGCCGGCCCAACGGTCGTAATCCAGCGCGTGGCCGCGCACGTAGACCATGCCGTTGATCGAGGACGAGCCGCCCAGCACGCGTCCGCGCGGCCAGTAGACCCGGCGCCCGTCCAGGTTCTGCTGCGGCTCGGTCTCGTACCACCAGTTGTACTGGGTGTCCTTCATCGGCTCGGCCAACGCGGCCGGCATGTGGATCTTCCAGCCGCGGTCCTCTGGGCCGGCCTCGATCACGAGGACGCGGTTCGCCGGGTCCGACGAAAGCCGGTTGGCCAGGACGCAGCCAGCCGACCCGGCGCCGATGATGATGAAATCGAACTCCGCCTCGCCCGCCACGGTGCCCCCCGCTCGCCAGTGCCCTTTGGCCAGTCTATCACCGTGTTGCGCCTGCGGCACCGTTGCGTCAGGATACGCCGCACTTGGGGCCGGGATCAGCGCACACCAAACCGTTCATGACAGGGTGACACACATGGAATCGAAACGCGACATTCAGCGCTTCATCGACGACATCAAGTATGGCCGCGTGACGCGGCGCGACTTCAAGCGCGCCATGGCCTCGGTGGGCCTGGCCACGGTCATGCTGCCGACGGGCCGCGCGCGGGCCGCTTCGCCCAGCGACCTCATGATGTTCACATGGGCCGGCTACGAAGTGCCCGACATGCACGCCGAGTTCACGGCGAAGTACGGCGAATCGCCGAGTTTCTCCCTGTGGGGCGACGAGGAGGAGGCCGAGGCCAAGATGCGCGCGGGCTTCCAGCCCGACACGTCGATGCCGTGCTCCTACAAGGTCGTGAAGTGGAACGACCTGGGCTTCCTGAAGGAGATCGACACCAACCGGCTGAGTCATTGGCCGGAGATCATCACCAGCCTGCACAACGTCCCGGACACCATCATCGACGGCAAGCGCATGTGGATCCCGGGCTGGTGGGGCCTGACCTCGGTGACCTTCCGCCACGACCTGGCGCCCGAGTACGTGCCGGTCGAGAACCACACCTGGGGCATCCTGTGGGACGAGAAGTACTCCGGACAACTCTCAATGATCGACAGCCTGATCGACGGCGTCATGGTCGCCGCGATCTATTCGGGCGCGGCCAACCCGTTCGACATGACTGAGGCCGAGGTAACCAAGTGCAAGGACCTGATGGTGCAGCAGCGCTCGCTGCTGCGCTTCTACACCAACGACAACACCGGCTGGCAGCAGGCGCTGGCCAGCGGCGAGCTGGTGGCGGCGGCCTCGTGGAACGACACCATCCTGAACCTGTCGAACCAGGGCGTCCCGGCCACGTTCATGCAGCCCAAGGAAGGCGCCATGACCTGGACCTGCGGGCTGTGCCTGATGTCCTCGGTGACGCCCGACAAGGAGCAGATGGCTTACGACCTGCTCGACGCCTACCTCGCCAAGGAGACGGGCTACTACTGGGTCAAGGAAATGGGCATGGGCCACTCCAACCTCGGCGTGTTCTCCGAGTTTTCCGAGGAGGAGTTGATCCAACGCGGTCTGACCACGCCGGACAAGATCGACGCCTACATCGCCTCGGGCATCTTCCAGGCGACGATCCGCAACGAGCCCGTGCTGCAGGCCATGTACGAGGAGGTGAAGGCGGGGCTGTAGCCCGGCCTTCGCGTCACACGTTACTGGGCGGAGCGCTGGGGCGCTCCGCCCCTTCTCTTTTTCGGTGCTGTCATGGCCGTCGACACCGGCGCGGCGCGCCGGCCCCACAGGTCGTAGGCGTCGGCGCGTTCGATGGTCACCGGCACGATGTCGCCCGGCTGGAGCGGACGGTCCGCCGTCACGTGCACCGATCCGTCGATCTCGGGCGCGTCGCCCTTGGACCGCCCGGTAGCACCCGTCCCGTCCACGCTGTCGATCAGCACGTCGATGGTGGTCCCCACCTTGGCGGCGAGGCGCAGGGCGCTGATCCGCTGCTGGAGCGTCATCAGCCGGTCGTAGCGTTCCTGCTTCAGCGCCTCAGGTACGTGTTCCGCCACGTCGTTGGCCACGGCGCCGGCGACCGGCTCGTACTTGAAGCAGCCGACGCGGTCGAGGTCCGCCTCCTCGAGCCAGGCGAGCAGATGCTCGAAGTCCTCGTCCGTCTCGCCGGGGAAGCCGACGATGAAGGTCGAACGCAGGGTGAGCTCGGGGCACGCGCGGCGCCACGCGTCCAGGCGGGCGAGCGTCTTGTCGGTGTTGGCCGGCCGGCGCATGGCCTTCAGCACGCGCGGGCTAGCGTGCTGGAACGGAATGTCTAGGTAGGGCAGCACCAAGCCCTCGGCCATCAGCGGGATGAGCTGATCGACGTGCGGGTAGGGATAGATGTAGTGCAGGCGCACCCAGGCGCCCAGGCCGCCCAGCGCGCGCGCCAGATCGACCACGTGGGCGCGCACCGCCTGGCCGCGCCACAGGCTGGGGCCGTGGCGTAGGTCCAGCCCGTAGGCGCTGGTGTCCTGAGCAATCACCAGCAGTTCCTTGACGCCCGCGGCGACCAGCCGCTCGGCCTCGCCGAGAACCACGTCGGTCGGGCGGCTCACCAGATCGCCGCGCAGATGGGGGATGATGCAGAACGTGCAGCGGTTGTGGCAGCCCTCGGCGATCTTCAGATAGGCGTAGTGGCGCGGCGTCAGGCGCAGGCCCTGCGGCGGCACCGGGTCGAGGCGCGGGTCGTGGACGGGCGGGCGCGCGTCGTGGATCGCCGCGATCACCGCCTCGTACTGGTGCGGGCCGGTGATCGCCAGCACGCCCGGGTGCTGGCTTCGGATCAGGTCGGCCTCGGTGCCCAGGCAGCCGGTGACGACGACGCGGCCATTCTCGGCCAGCGCCTCGCCGATGGCGTCGAGCGATTCCCGGCGCGCGCTGTCGAGAAACCCGCAGGTGTTGACAAGCACCACGTCGGCGCCCTGGTAGCTGGGCGTGAAGGCGTAACCCTCGGCGCGCAGGTGCGTGACGATGCGCTCGGTATCGACCAGCGCCTTGGGGCAGCCGAGGCTGACGATGCCGACCTTGGGCGGGCGACGGGCCATGGATCAAGACGGGGTGGTTGGCGTGCGCTCCGGTAGCACGGGACGGCCCGGCTGCCTACCCCCGCCTATCCCTCAACCTTCGACGAAGGGCAGCGTGGTGACCGTGGCGCCGACGGCGCCGCCCGGATGCTCGACGCGCACCGCCTCGCCCACCGCGACCGCCGCATCGACCAGGGCGATCCCGATCGAGCGGTCGAGCGCGAAGGAATGGGTGGCCCAGCGCACAATGCCCAGCCAGCCGCGCGCGTCCGTCACCGGCCAGGGCCATTCGATGCGTGGCACCTCGCCCTTGATTAACAGGCCGACTGTCCGGCGCTTGGCACCCCCGGCGCGCACGCGCGCCAGCGCGTCGCGGCCGATGAACTCGGCCTTGTCCAGGTCGACCAGGCGCTCGCCGCCGGCCTCGAAGGGGTTCATGCCCGCGTTGGTGGCGTAGGCGGTGTCGGTGACGTTGCGCTCGACGGGCTGGGCAAGGATCAAATCCTGCTTGCCGATCGCGCCTACGACAGCGACGCCCTGCGCCCGCCGCTCGCGGCTCGCGGTGCCTGGGCCAACGTCAAGCCCATGCCCAACCGCAAGAGAGTGCCCGCGTTCAGCGCCTTCCTCTACCGCTACCGCAACCTCGTCGAGCGCTTCTTCAACAAGCTCAAACACTTCCGTGCCATCGCCACGCGCTACGACAAGCACGACGCCAACTACCTCGCCCTCATCAAGCTCGCCGCAGCACGACTCTGAATGCGTGCTTATGAGTCGGTGACCTAGAGTACCCCCGCCGCGCGCAAGTCCGCGATGGCCCTGGCGTCCATGTCCAGGAGATCGCGCAGCACCTCGTCGCTGTGTTGGCCGAGCGTCGGCGGCGGGCGCCGGTGCTCGGGCGGCGTCGCCGACAGCCGGATCGGGCTGCGCACCGTGGGCACGTGGCCGGCCAGCGGGTGGTCCAGGTCCAGCCGCATGCCGCGCGCCTTGACCTGCGGGTCGTCGAACACCTGGTCGATGCGGTTGATCGGGCCGGTGGGCACGCCCAGCTTCTCCAGCCCCTCCAGCCAGAACGCGCGCGGCTTGCGCTTGATCCGCGCCGCGATCAGCGGCACCAGCACGTCGCGGTTGCGGATGCGCTGCGGCATCGAGTTGAAGCGCTCGTCGGTGGCCAGCTCGGGCGCCTCCATCAAGCCGCACAGCTTGCGGTACTGCTCGTCGTTGCCGACCGCGACGATGACCGGGTCGTCGGCGGTCTCGAACGCCTGGTAGGGCACCAGGTTGGCGTGGGCGTTGCCGTAGCGCCCCGGCGCCTTGCCCGAGGTCAGGTAGTTCAGGTTCTGGTTCGCCAGCAGGGCGACCAAGCTGTCGAGCAGGGCCATGTCCACGTGCTGGCCCTCGCCGGTGCGCTCGCGGTGGTTCAGCGCCGCCAGGACGCCGATGGTCGCGTAAAGCCCGGTCGCCAGGTCGGCCACCGCGACGCCCACCTTCTGCGGCCCGCCGCCCAGGTCGTCGCGCTCGCCGGTGATGCTCATCATGCCGCCCATGGCCTGGATCATGAAGTCGTATCCGGCGCGGTGGCGATAGGGGCCGTCCTGGCCGAAGCCGGTGATTGAGCAGTAGATCAGGCGCGGGTTGACGACCTTCAGGTCGTCCCAGCCGAGCCCGTACTTGGCCAGGCCGCCGACCTTGTAGTTCTCGACCAGCACGTCCGACTTGGCGGCCAGCGCGCGCACGATTCCCGCGCCGAGCGGGTCGGCGAGGTTCAGCGTCAGCGACTTCTTGCCCCGGTTGGTCGAGAGGAAATAGGCCGCCTCGCTGGTCTCGTGGCCGGCGCCATCCTTCAGGAAGGGCGGGCCCCACTGGCGGGTGTCGTCGCCGGCGCCGGGCCGCTCGACCTTGATGACCTCAGCGCCCAGGTCGGCCAGGATCTGGGTCGCCCAGGGTCCGGCCAGGATACGGCTGAGATCGAGGACGCGCAAATGGGCGAGCGGTGGAGCCATTGGTCTTGTCCTTGGCGAACCCGGAACGCGCGACAATAATGCGATCCGTGTCGCGCCACCAGCGACCGGCCTCGTTGAGAATCCGTCATGGTCCGGCTATAACCTGACGGTCATGACGGTATCGCTCGGAGCCTGTCCCGCGCTGCTGCTCAACGCCGACTTCCGGCCGCTGAGCTACTACCCGTTGTCGGTGTGGCCCTGGTACGAGGTGGTCAAGGCCTCGTTCATGGGGCGCGTGCACATCGTCTCGGAATACGACCGGGTCGTGCGCTCGCCCACCGCTGAGATGCGACTGCCCAGCGTGGTCGCGCTCAAGCAGTTTATCCCGCTGACCAAGCGCCCGGCGTTCACGCGCTTCAACGTGTTCCTGCGTGATCGCTTCACGTGCCAGTACTGCGGCGATCGGCTGCCCGCGCATCGCCTGACGTTCGACCATGTGGTGCCGCGTTCGCGCGGCGGGCGCACCACGTGGGAGAACGTCGTCACCGCGTGCGCCGACTGCAACCTGACCAAGGGCAGCCTGCTAGCACAGGAAACGGGTCTGCACCCGCTGATCGCGCCACGCTCGCCGACGACCTACGAACTGCGCGAATCCGGGCGGGGGTTTCCGCCCAATTTTCTTCACGAGAGCTGGCGCGACTATCTCTACTGGGACACCGAGCTCGATCCGGATTGAGCGCGGCGTTCGTTCTTCGCTACGGTCCCTTCGACAGGCTCGGGGGCCTACGCGGGACGAGCGGTTGTAGTTTGCCCGTTCGCGCTGAGTAGGGTCCGAGCGTCGCGAGGACCCGTATCGAAGGGCGGTGAGCGAATCGCAATGGCGTTTTGGGTCTACATGCTCCGGTGCCCCGCGACGGCTCGTACTACACAGGCCACACAGACGACCTGGAACGGCGCCTCGCTCAGCACAGTTCGGGCGATGTCCCCGGTTGGACTTAGACGCGGCGTCCGGCCAAACTTGTCTACGCCAACGAGTTTCCGACACGCGTCGAGGCCTTGGCCACCGAACGCCAGATCAAGGGCTGGAGCCGGGCGAAGAAGGAAGCGCTGATCCAACGCGACTGGGCGCGCCTCTCGATCCTGGCGCGCAAGGATTGGAGCAAGGTCCGCTGACCCCGCAAGACCCGTGTCCTTCGATACGGCCCCTTCGACAAGCTCAGGGGCCTACTCAGGACGAACGGAGAAACGAGTGCCGTGCACCCTCGGAACCCTCGGCAATGAAACTCCGTTCGCCCTGAGTAGGGCCTGAGCGTCGCGAGGACCCGTATCGAAGGGCGGGCCGACGTGCCGTGCCGCGGCGTCATACCCGTGTCGACAGCCAGATGGCGAGCCGGGTGGCCCCCTTGATCGCGGCGGTCAGCACCTCGTGGGCGGGGGCGTCGGCGGCGCCATGGGCGATCGCCGTCGCCTTGTGCTCGATCTCGTCGGCGCGGAACTCCTCGATGGCGGCGCGCAGGTCAGGCTCTTCCGCGCCCAGGCGCTCGGCCTGGCGCGCGTAGTGCTCGTCGATCACGCTCTCGACCGCCTCGGTGCACGCCATGGCCGCGCGCGGACCCATCAGCGCGGTGGCCGCGCCCAGCGCGAAGCCGGCCGCGTCCCACAAGGGCGCCAGCGCGGTCGGGCGCACGCGGCGCTCGACCACCAGCCTGTCGAAGGCGTCGAGATGCCGTTGCTCTTGCTCGGCCATGCGGCGGATTGGCAAGGCCTCGGGCCGATTGCCGAGCACCGCGAGCTGGCCCTCGTAGATGCGCCGCGCACCGTACTCGCCCGCGTGATCGACGCGGATCATCGCGGCGATGGCGGCCTCGCGGTTGGGATCGCCGGGCAGCCGGTCGGCGAGGATGCGGCGCGGCCTAGCCACGGGCCCCCCGCGCGGCCGCGACCAGGGCGATGCCGCCCAGCGCGGCCGAGATGGCGCCGTTCCACCCGGCCATGGACACGCCGAGGAGCGACCACGGCACCTCGTCGCAGCGCGCCGGCGGCGTGGCGAGCAGAAGCTCGGCCAGCTCCTCGGCGCTGAGCCCGGCGGTGGAGCCGCCGGTGCAACTGTCGAGCCCGGCCCACCAGCGGAACTCCACGCCCACGTGGAAGCCGGCGATGATGGCGCCGGTCAGGAACGCAGCGCCCGCGAGGCCCAGCAGGGCATGTTGCACGATGCCGCCGGTGAACGCCGCGGCCAAGGCCAGCGCGATGCCGGCGCCGTGCGCCCAGCGCTGGTCGAGGCAGAGCGGGCAGGGCCGCAGGCCCTCGACGTATTGGAAGTAGAACGCGCCCAGCAGCGTCAGGGCGCTGGCCGCGGCGAGCACGAACGCGACGCGGCGCCGCGCGATCCCCGCGGCCGTCGTCATGGCCTTCGTCCTGGTCCGCCCGCGTTCACCGCACGCCCAGCACGTCTTCCCATTCGCCGAGCGAACGGTCGAGCAGGTCGACCAGGTCGTCCACCTCGCCGGCGGTGATAGTGAGCGGCGGCGACACCCAAATGGGCAGGCCGCGGCTCATCATCGGCGCGCGGCGCGGGCCGTAGAGCGTCGAGTAGAACACCAGCCCGTTGGCCAGGGTGATCGACTGCAGGAGCTGCTCGGCCTTGCGCTCGGGCGCGAAGTAGCCGCGCGGGCTGCGCGTCTCGACCAGCTCGAGCACCATGAACAGGCCCCAGCCGCGCACGTCGGCGACCGAGGGGTGCACCAGCAGCCGGTCGCGCTGGGCGTGCAGGTGCGCGCCCATGGCCGCGCTGTTCTCGACCAGCCGGTCCTCCTTGAGGATCTCGATGACCTTGACGCCGGCGGCGCACGCCAGCGGATGCCCGCCATAGGTGAAGCCGTGCACGAAATAGGCGCCGTCCTTGAACGACCTGTCGATGCGGTCGCTGACCGTGACGGCGGCCAGCGGCGCGTAGCAGCTGCCGATGCCCTTGCCGAACACCATCATGTCGGGCACGACGCCGAAGTGATCCATGCCGAACCAGCGGCCGGTGCGGCCGAAGCCGGTGATCACCTCGTCGGCGATCAGCAGCACGTCGTAGGCGTCGCAGATGCGGCGGATCTCGCGCCAGTAGGCGGCCGGCGCGACGACGCCGTAGTCCGGGCCGCAGCCGTGCGGCGTGGCGATGAACGCGGCCACCGTCTCGGGCCCTTCGTACAGGATCGCGCGCTCAAGCTCGGCGGCGCACGTCATGGCCCAAGTCTCGCGGTCGACGCCCTCGGGCCGCCGGTAGTCGCTGTACTGCTGGATATGCAGCCACTTCGGCAGCAGCGGCTCGAAATGCTGGGTCGTGCGCGGGTTGCCCGACAGCGCCATCGTGGCCAGCGTCATGCCGTGATAGCTCTCGTTCAGCGCGATGGTCTTGTACTTGCTGTGCTGGCCGGTGGCCACGTGGTACTGGCGCGCGATCTTGATCGCCGTCTCCACCACCTCGGAGCCGCCCGAGACCACGTCGGTCGCGTTCAACGACGGCGGCGTCACGCTGGCGACCGCGTTGCACAGATTGGCGCGCTGGCGGTTGGCCAGCACCGGATGGACGTAGGCGTAGTCGTCGAGTTGGGCCGTCAGCACCGCCTTCATGCGCGCGTCGTTGTGGCCGAGGTTCACGGCCATGGGCCCGCCCGAGGCGTCGATGTAGCGCCGGCCCTCGGTGTCGTAGAGATGGATCCCCTCGGCGCGCGCCAACTCGACGTCCATCGGGTGGTACGAGAAGACGTTGCGCCAGTCGCCCTCGGGCTCCAGCAGGCCGGGCAGGTTGCGCACCTTGGTCGACGTGGTCATGGCAGCCACCGTGGATCGCGGGGCCGATGGTACGGCAAGCGCGGCGCTCAGAACACCCAGCGCAGCGCCGCGAAGCCCGCGACGATCAGGACCAGGAATCCCCACGCGATGGGCACGGTGTAGCGGTCCAGGATCGCGCGTACGCTCGGCCCCCAGTACCACAGGATCGCCGCCACCGCGAAGAAGCGCAGTCCGCGGGTGGCCGCGGACGCCAGGGTGAAGGCGATCAGGTCGAAGTGAAAGGCGCCCGAAGCGATGGTGACCACCTTGTAGGGCACCGGGGTCAGACCGCCGATCACCACGGCCAACAGGCCGTACTCGTCGTAGAGCCCCGCCACGCGGTCGAACTCCGTCATGGCGCGGTAGAACTCGACGATCGGCCGGCCGATCGCCTCGAACAGCAGGGCGCCGATGGCGTAGCCGGCGAGGCCGCCCAGCACCGAGGCGATCGTGCACACGGTGGCGATGCGGAACGCGCGCGCGCGATCGGCCAGCACCATGGGCACCAGCATGGCGTCGGGCGGAATGGGGAAGAACGAGCTTTCGGCGAACGAGACGACCGCCAGCGCGGGCAGCGCGCGCCGATGCGCGGCCATGCGCATCGTCCAGGCGTAGAGCCGGGTGATCATGAGTGTGCGAGCATCCGCTAGGGGCGAGGGACGCCATCGCCCATGGCAAGCGTACCCCCTCCCCTTGTGGGAGGGAGTAGGGGGAGGGGCGCGGCGACGAAACGACGGGTCAGGGCCACTAGGCCGCTTTCTCCAGCCCGCACCAGTCGGCGACGAACAAGGCGATGGCCTGGGTGTTGCGCCGCATGGTTTCCAGCGACACGCGCTCGTTGAAGCCGTGGATGCTCTCGGCCGTGGGGCCGTAGACCATGGCCGGGATGCCCTGGTAGAGCCCAAAGAAGCGCGCGTCCGTGGTGCCGGTGCCGACGCGCGCGTCGACCTCCTTGCCATAGACCTCGCGGTGGGCAACGCGCAACGTCGCCTCCGCCTCGCTCCCCTCCGCCAGCACGTAACCCTCGGCCTGGAAGCCGTCGAACACCACCTCGGGCGGGTTGTTGGCGAGGAACCGGTTGGCCGCGGCGGCGGCGCGGATGGTGTCCTCAATCTCGTTGCGCGCGTCCTTCATGTTCTGGCCGGGGAAGACGCTGATGCGCACGTCGAAGCGCACCCACGCGGGCACGCTCGACGCCCAGTCGCCGCCCACGATCTTGCCGATGTTCAGGTTGATCGGGTGGTCGTGGCCGGCCCACAGCGGGTGGTCGTGCTTCTTGCCGTTCCAGCGGTCCTCCATGGCGTGCAGCGCCTGGATGATCGGCATCGCCGCCTCGATGGCGTTCATGCCGGTGCCGGCGTAGGCCACGTGCACGGGCACGCCCTTCAGCTTGACGTGGAACCACATGACGCCCAGCTGGCCGCGTCCCAGCCGCTCGGCCGACGGCTCGGGGATCAGCGCCGCGTCGGCCCGGTAGCCGCGCGCCACGCAGGCGAGCGCGCCGTTGCCGGTGCACTCCTCCTCGATGACCGATTGCAGGTAGACGTCGGCGGCCGGCCGGTAGCCGATCCGGCGCAGCGCCGCAATGGCGTAGACCGCGTCGGCCAGCCCGGCCTTCATGTCGCCGCTGCCCCGGCCATAAAGCCAGTCGCCGTCGCGATGGGGATGGAAGGGCGGCGTGGTCCACATGTCAGTCGGCCCCTCGGGCACCACGTCGATGTGGCCGTTCAGGATCAGCGACCGGCCCTTGGGCGCGGGCGCGCGCAAGGACCCCACGGTGTTCAGGCCGTCGCGGCAGCCATCCAGCACCGGCGAATAGCCGGGCAGGTGGCGGATCGCGTCCAGATCGATCTCCCAGCGGTCGACCGCGTAACCGCGGGCCCTCAGCTCGTGCGCCATGAAGTCCTGGGCGGTCTGCTCGCGCCCGCGCAGGCTCGGGAACTTGACCAGTTCCTCGGTGAAATCGACCTGCTCGTCGAAGCCGCGATCGACCGCGTTGCGGATGTCCTTGGCCAGGGTCGGATCGATCATGGTTCCTCCGATCGGTGCGCTGCGAGGCAACCCGATCGGTCGCGCCGCGTCAAGCGGCACGGCGTCGCTCGAGAATGGCCTCGAACGGGGCGATCTGACCGCGGCTGGTCTCCGCCCAGTCGAACTTCTCGGCGTAGGCGCGGGTGGCGGCGGCGCCGGCGGGTCGTCCAGCATGGCGCGGATGCCCTCGGCGATGGCCTCGGGCGTGCGCGCGACCAGCAGCCCCGATTCACGCGGGCCCACCACCTCGCGCGTGCCGGGGATGTCGGAGGCCACCACCGGCGTGCCGCACACCATGGATTCGAGCAGCACGTTGGCCCAGCCCTCGCTCTGCGAGGCGAGCACGCTCACGTCGGCGGCCGCGAACCAAGTGGCGACTTCGGCGTGCGGCACACGCCCGACGAAACGCACGCGGTCGGCCACGCCGAGCCGGCTCGCCTGCTCGGCGAACAGCGCGCGGTCGGGTCCGTCGCCGACCAGCGCGAGCCGCACGCCCGGCAGGCGCGCGAGCGCGGCGATGGTCAGGTCGTGGCCCTTGAGCGTCAGCAGGTTGCCGACCGACACGATCAGCGGCCCGTCCATGGCCACGGCGCGACGCGCCGCGTCGCGCTCGATCGGGTGGTAGTGCCGGGTGTCCACGCCGTTGCGCAGCACCGCGATGCGTTCCGCACCGACACCCAGCTCGACCAGGCGGTCCTTCAGGCCGGCGCTGACCGTGATCAGGTGGTCGGCCCGGGCCGCCGCTTCCAGCATCAGACGGCGCGGCACCGGGAAGTCCATCAGCACGTTAACGTCGCTGCCGAGCGCGGTGATCACCACGGGCAGGCCCAGCTTGCGAGCCAGCCACGTCGCCACGACTCCGTCCGGATAGAAGTACTGCGCCTCGATCAGGTCGATGGCGGGCCCGAGCGAGCGCACCAGCGGCAGCGTCGCTGCGTAGAGCGACCTGGGCGCGACGTTCATCGCCACCTTGGGCGGCAGCGGATAGCGCAGATGGTGCACCGTCAGGCCGCGCCGGGTATCGCGGCGCGGGATGCGCGCGTAGGCGCCGTAGCGGCCGAACACCGTGTGCGGCAGGGGGAACCAAGGCACCGGCGCGACCACGGTGCTGGTCGCACGGCCCGACGACACCAAGTCGTGCAACCGGTTCTCGGTGAAGATGCCGAAGGTCGGTTGCTCGACGTTGGGGTAGAGCGTCGTGAAGGTCAGCAGACGGATCATCGCCGCCGCGCCACCGCCCCGACTCAGTCGGCGATGGGGATGGTCCGGCGCACGTAATCCATCAGCCGCTCGATGCACACCTCGACGTCGGCCCCGGCGGTGTCGACTTCCAGCTCGTGCGCGTCGGGCGCCTCGTAGGGCGACGAGATGCCGGTGAACTCCCTGATCTCGCCGGCCCGCGCACGCCGGTACAACCCCTTGGGGTCGCGCCGCTCGCACGTGGCCAGGTCCGCCTTGACGTAGATCTCATGAAAGGAGTCCTTGGCGGCCCGGCGCGCCCGGTCGCGGTCCGACCGGTAGGGCGAGATGAACGACGAGATGACGATAATACCGGCGTCGGCGAACAGCGCGGCGACCTCGCCCACGCGCCGGATGTTCTCGGCGCGGTCCTCGGGCGAGAAGCCGAGGTTGGCGTTCAGCCCCGAACGCACGTTGTCGCCGTCCAACACGTAGACGTGATAGCCCTTGGCGAACAGCCGGCGCTCCAGCTCGACCGCCAGCGTCGACTTGCCGGCGCCCGACAGCCCGGTGAACCACAGCACGCCGCCCTTGTGGCCGTTGCGCCCGGCGCGCGCCTCGCCGGTGATGCCGTGGGCGACCTTGACGATGTTGGTCGAGCGCACGGTCACCAGCTCGCGCTGGTCGGCGTAGCCCTCGATCGAGATGATGCCGCCGCCGGCCGCGTCGTACTTGTCGATCAGCACGAAGCGCCCGGTGCGCGTGTGCGAGCGGAACTCGTCCAGCGCCACCAGCTTGCGCGCGCGCAACACGATCTCGGCCACCTCGTTGCGCTCCACCTCCACCGCGTCGCGCCGCGACAGGTCGGTGGTGCTGATGACGCGCTCGATCGACTGCACCGTGACCGGGAACTCGGCCGTGGCCAGCTTGCACTTGTAGCGCGCGCCGACCTTCAGGGGGTCGCGGCCCAGCCAGAACAACTGGGCGCAGAACACGTCGGTCTCGATTGGCGCGTTGTCCTCGTGGCTGGCCATCTCGCCGCGCTCGACGAAGAGCTGGTCGTCCAGCGTGATGCCGACCGACTGGCCGGCCTTGGCCTCCATGGGCACGGCCGCGTTCCACGCCTCGATCGAGGCGACCCGCGCCGTCTGGTTCGACGGCGAGAACATCAGCCGGTCGCCGACGCGCAGCACGCCGCTCTCGATCCGGCCGGCCAGGATGCGCCGATCGTCGAACTTGTAGACGTCCTGGATGGGGAAACGCAGCGGCTGCTCGGTCGGCGCCGAGGTGGGCTGGAAACGGTCCAGCGCCTCGATCACTGTCGGCCCCTGGTACCAGGGCATGGCGGAGGACCGGGCGGCGATGTTGTCGCCGCCGCGCGCCGAGGCCGGGATGATGTAGGTCGGCGTCACGCCGATCGACGCCAGGTACTGGGCGTACTCAGGCCCGACCGCGCGGAAGCGCGCCTCGTCGAAGCCCACCAGGTCCATCTTGTTGCACACCACGGCGACCTGGCGGACGCCCAGCAAGTGCAGCAGGTAGCCGTGGCGGCGCGACTGTTCCTTGACACCCTCGTGCACGTCGATGACCAGGACCGCCGCGTCGGACGCCGCGGCGCCGGTGATCATATTCTTGAGGAACTCCTTGTGGCCCGGCGCGTCGATGATGACGTAGTCGCGCTTCGCGCTCTTGAACCAGATCTGCGCGGTGTCAATGGTGATGCCCTGGTCGCGCTCGGCCTGCAGCGCGTCCATCAGGAACGCCCACTCGAAGGGCATGCCGCGCCGCTCGCACACGGCCTTGATGGTTTCGAGTTTGCCCTCGGGCAGCAATCCGGTGTCGTGGAAGATGCGCCCCACCAGCGTCGACTTGCCGTGGTCCACGTGACCGACGATGACGATGCGCAACAGGTCGCGCGCGGCGGCGGGCACGGCGCGGCCGCCGACGGCGGCCAGCACGGGACCGGGTTCGGGATTTGCCATCGGGTGCGTCCTCGTGATCCTACATGTAGCCGTCGGCGCGCAGGCGCTCGAAGGCGTCCTCGGCCTCGTGGTCCATCGCGCGGCCCGAACGCTCGGCGACCTTGGTCACCTCCAGTTCGGCGATGATCTCCTCGATCGTCGCGGCGTCGGACACGATCGGGCTGGTGATGTCCTTGTCGCCGAGCGAGCGGTAACGCTTGCCGTTCTTGGCGTAGTAGAGTTCGACCAGCGGGATCTTCTCGCGCTGCACGTAGCGCCAGATGTCCAGCTCGGTCCAGTGCAGCAGCGGGTGGATGCGCACGTGGGTGCCGGGCGGGAAGTCGGTCTTGAACTGGTCCCAGAACTCGGGCGGCTGGTCGCGGAAGTTCCACTCGCCGGTCTGGCCGCGCGGGCTGAACACACGCTCCTTGGCCCGCGTGCCTTCCTCGTCGCGCCGGATGCCGGCGATGATGCCGGTGAAGCCCAACTCCTCGATCTTGGCCTTCAGGCCGGCGGTCTTGCGCGCGGCCGATCGGGCGGCGGGGGGCAGCGTCTCGTCCATCTGCTCGACCGGCGGGCAATCGCCCAGGATCAGGTTCAGCCCCCATTCCTTGGCGTAGCGGGCGCGGAACGCATACATCTCGGGGAACTTCTTGCCCGTGTCGATGTGCATCACCGGGAACGGCACGTGGCCCAGGAAGGCCTTCTTGGCCAGCCAGACCATGACGTTGGAATCCTTGCCCAGCGACCACATCATCGCGATCTTGTCGATGCGGTTGTACGCCTCGCGCAGGATGAAGACGCTCTGGCTTTCCAGGTTATCGAGGTGGCTGAGCATGGTCCTTCACACGGGTCGAACGGGGGAGGCGCGGGCCGCCGCGGGCCCAAGGGTTATGACACGGCCTTGGTGACTGGACCCTGAACCGGGGCCATGGCGTCAACGGGGACCCATGGCCGGGCCTAACGTGGGCAGGAAGGGCGGCCCCGCCGCGGGGACCGCGGTCTGCGCCTGCTGGCGATCGGCCAGCGTGCGCTGAACCACCGCCGTGGCGCAGACCGTGATCGCCATCAAATAGTACGGCAGGTCGAAGAATGCCAAGTTCAGGAAGGCTCCGCCCACCGCATAGCCGACCAGCGAAACCTGCAACATGGCGCCCAGCTCGGCCGCCCAGAACAGCTCAGCCTTGCCGCGCGCCAGCTTGATCAGCGACCCTGCCATGCGGAACGTCGCGAAGAACAGCGCCAGGAACAGGGCCAAGCCGACAAACCCGTGGTAGCCCAGGACCTCGAAATAGATGCTGTGCGGCGAGCGGTTGATCGTCGCGCCTGGCACCAGGGATTTGTACAGCGCCTCGTTCTTGTAGACGTCGAAGCCGCCGCCCACCAGCGGGCTGACGAGCGCGATGTCCAGGTTGAAGCCCCACGATTCCAGCCGCGACATGGAGGAACCGTCCTCCTCGTACTCTTTGATCGTCTCCATGCGCTCGGTCCAGGAATCCGGGGCGAAGCCCACCACCAGGCCGACGAAGAACAGGCCGACCAGCCCGGCGACCACCTTCTGGCGCGACTTGATCAGCATGAACATCAGCATGGCCGAGACGACCAGGAACGCGCCGCGCGACTGGGTGCCGATGACCGAGGCCAGGGTCAGCCCCATGCACGCGACCAGAATCCAGCGCAGCCACGGTTTCTGGACGATGGCGTGCAGATAGCGGAACAAGGGCAGGGTCACGACCAGGGCGAGCGCGAGCGCGTTGTTGTCGCCGATGAACCCGCCCGGACCCCACAGGCGCGACGCGACGCCGGTCATGATCGTGTGGACGCCGCCCTTGATGCCGTAGAAACCAATCGACACGGCGCCCACTGCGGTCAGGATGATGATGCGCCGCTTCTCGGTCATGGTCGTCATGGTGACGAACACCAGGAGGAAGATCTTGAGGACCTGGGTCCATACGGCGAAGGCGGAATCCGGCGCCTTGGCGAACACCGTGGTGATGCTGATCCAGACGCCGAAGGCGATGAACAGCTTGACCGACAGGGCCTTGGGCGCCGACTTGGATTCACGCGACGCCACCCAGCCCAGCAGCGTAGCGCCCGCCACCATGGCCGCGAAGGGCATGTCGTAGGCGAAGCCCCAGGTGAGCCGGTGCAGGTTCATCATCGACACCCAGGCAAACACCACGGTGCCGATCCACGGCCAGCGCATGGCCGGTACCAGGCTGCCGAACAGGAACAGGGTCAGGGGGACGTCACGCATCGACCGCAAATCCACCAGGTTGAACGCCGCGACGCCGCGACCTCGGCGCGGGTTCCCGCGTCGGATCGGAACCGGATCGTCCCACGACCATTTTAACGATTCGGCGCGTCACGACCATGTCGACGACGACTTCCGTGCCAAATCGGGACGCATCGAGCGTCCCGCGTCGCCGACCATGTCGTTCTCCGCGATCCCGGCGTTAACCAAAAGAACGCGCGGCGCGCGCTCGTCAGGTCCCCCGCGGCCACGTATCGTCTCGTGCCGAGGAATCAGCAAGTCCCATGCCAGCGGCCGCCCGTGTCGTTGGCCGGCCATGTCGCTTGCGCTCACCGCGGGCGCGACCCATTCTCTACCCTGCCTCGTCGGAGCTGGTCGTGTCGCCCTTGCATCGTGGCCGTGTCGGCCTGTTCGTCACCTGCCTGGTCGACTTATTCCGCCCGACCGTTGGATTCGCCGCCGTCCGCCTGATCGAACGCGCCGGGTATGCCGTCGAGGTTCCGGTGCAGACATGCTGCGGCCAGCCCGGGTTCAACAGCGGCGATCGGGCCGGCGCCCGCCGGCTGGCCGAGGCGGTGATCGCCGCGTTCGAGGGCTACGATCACGTGGTGGCGCCGTCGGGCAGTTGCGCTGGCACGATCCGCGTCCACTACCCCGAGCTGTTCGCCGGCGACCGGGTGTGGCAGCCGCGCGCCGAGGCGCTGGCCTCCCACACCCACGAGCTGGTGGCGTTCCTGGCCGATGTGGCCAGCGTCGAGGACGCCGACGCCGTGTTCGACGGCACGGTGACGTACCACGATTCCTGCTCGGGCCTGCGCGAACTCGGCGTGCACGATCAGCCGCGCCGGCTGCTCACCAACGTGGAGGGCCTGACGTTGGTCGAGATGCGCCACCCCGAGGTGTGCTGCGGATTCGGCGGCACGTTCTGCGTCAAGTACCCGGCGATCTCGACGCGCATGGTCGCCGACAAAGTGGCCGACGCGGCGGCGACCGGTGCTGGAACGCTGCTGGCCGGCGACCTGGGCTGCCTGCTCAACATGGCCGGCCGGCTCGAGCGCGAGGGCCGGCCGATGACCGCCCGCCACGTCGCCGAGGTGCTGGCCGGCATGGCCGATGGCCCGCCGATCGGCCGGCGCGCGTGACATGAAGTCGACGGCGCACGACTTTCCCGCCAACGCCGCCGCGGCCATCGCCGACCCGGCGCTGCAGAAGGCGCTCGGCCGGCTCAAGGGCCACTTTATCGACAAGCGCGCGGCGGCGCGCGCCAAGCTGCCCGAGTTCGACGCCCTGCGCGACCAAGCCAAGGCAATCAAGGACCACACGCTGGCCCATCTCGACGCCTATCTCGAACGCTTCGAGGCGCGCGTGGTCGCGGCCGGCGGCCAGGTGCACTGGTGCGCCGACGGCGCCGAGGCGCGCGCGACCGTGCTGGAGATCTGCCGTCGGGCCGGCGCGCGCACCGTGACCAAGGGCAAGACCATGATCGCCGAGGAGATCGGGCTCAACCCGTTCCTCGAGGCGAACGGCATCGAGCCCGTCGAGACCGATCTCGGCGAGTACATCATCCAACTCGCCAAGGAACCGCCCAGCCACATCATCGCGCCCGCGGTGCACAAGAACAAGGAGCAGATCAGCGACCTGTTCGTCGACCACCACCACGGCGGCGATCGCTCGCGCCGGCTGCAAGGTATTCCCGAGCTTGTGACCGAGGCGCGCGAGGTGCTGCGCCGCCGCTTCCTCGCGGCCGACGTCGGCATCACCGGCGCCAACCTGCTGATCGCCGAGACCGGCCAGACCGTGATCGTCACCAACGAGGGCAACGGCGACCTGACCCAGACCCTGCCCGGGGTCCACGTCGTCCTGGCCAGCCTCGAGAAGGTGGTGCCGACGCTCGAGGACGCCACGACCATCCTGCGCGTGCTCGCCCGCTCGGCCACGGGCCAGGAGTTCTCGACCTACACCACGTTCAGCGCGGGCCCGCGCCGCGCCGGCGATCACGACGGGCCCGCCGCGTTCCACGTGGTGCTGCTGGACAACGGCCGCACGACGCTGCTGGGCAACGAGATGCGCGACATCCTGCGCTGCATCCGCTGCGGCGCGTGCCTCAACCACTGCCCGGTCTACGGCACCATCGGCGGCCACGCCTACGGCTGGGTCTACCCCGGGCCCATGGGCTCGGTGCTCAGCCCGGCGCTCATCGGGCTCGACGAGGCGCACCACCTGCCCAACGCCTCGACCTTCTGCGGCCGGTGCGAGGAGGTCTGTCCCATGCGCATCCCGCTGCCGCGCCTCTTACGCCACTGGCGCGAGCGGGAATTCGCCGCCGCCAAGGCGCCGGCGGCGGCGCGCTGGGGCTTGGGCGCGTGGGCGTTCCTGGCGGCGCGGCCGCGCGCCTACCGCCTGGTCGCGCGTCTCGTTGCCCGGACTCTCGCCCTGCTCGGCGGTCGGCGTGGACGCCTCGCCGCGCTGCCCTTCGGCGCCGGCTGGACCGCGACGCGCGACATGCCGGCGCCCGAGGGCGCCACGTTCCACGCCCAGTGGGCGGCGGGGCGGCGGCGATGAGCCGTGCCGCGATCCTGGCGGGCGTGCGCCAGGCGCTCGGGCGCGACGGCCCGCTCGAGGGCGAGGCCCTCGCCGCGCTCGACCGGCGCCTCGCCCAGCCTCGGCCGAACCTGGTGCCGACGCGCGGACGCGTGCCGCTCGAGGATCGCGTCGCGCTGTTCGCGCGCCTGGCCGGCGAGGTCGGCGCCACGACCGAGCGTCTCGCGGCCACCGACGTGCCCATGGCCATCGCGCGCTACCTGGCGCAGCAGAACCTGCCGGCGGCGGCGGCGATCGCGCCCGATCCGGCGCTCGACGCGTTGCCGTGGTCCACGGCGCCCATGCTCGCGCTCAAGCGCGGTCCGACCCAGGGCGACAATCTGGTCGGCGTCTCGCGCGCCTTCGCGGCCGTGGCCGAGACCGGCACGCTAGTCATGCTCTCGGGCCCCGACAGCCCGACCACGCTCAACTTCCTGTCCGAGACCCACGTGGTGGTGCTGCCCGTGGCGCGCCTGGCCGGCACCTACGAGGAGGTCTGGGCGCGCCTGCGCGCCGAACGCGACGCCATCCCGCGCACGGTCAACCTGATCACCGGGCCGTCGCGCACCGCCGACATCGAGCAGACCATCCAGCGCGGCGCCCACGGGCCGCGCTGGCTGCACATCCTACTGGTCGACGACGAGGGATGACCGGCCGGCGCCGGCGCGAGGACGACGACGAACTCGTCTGGTGGTGGGCCATGCGCGAGGTGGCGCCGCTGCCGGGCAAGACACCGCCGGCGCGGCCCGCGGCCGGAGACGCCTCACCGCGGCCCCTTGCCGCGCCGGACGAGGGCGACGCGGCGCGGCCACGGCGCCCCGCGTCGGGCGCGCCGGCCGCCCCCGATTTGGCGCCCGGCCGCGCGCCGGGTCTCGACCGCCGCACCCTGCAACGGTTGGGTCGCGGCATCCTGCCCATCGAGGCGGAGATCGACATGCACGGCCTGAGCCAGGCGCGCGCGCGCGACGCGCTCGCCGCGTTCCTCGCGCGCTGCCGGCGCTCGGAACGCGTCTGTGTGCGCGTGATCACCGGCCACGGCCGGCGCGGTGCCGAGGGCACGGGCGTGCTGCGCGACGCGGTGCCGCGCTGGCTCAACGAACCGGACCTGCGCGGCCTGGTGCTCGGCTTCGCCACCGCCCAGCCACACCACGGCGGCCACGGCGCGTTCTACGTGCTGCTCAGGAAGCGGGGGTGACGCTCAGCGCGCCGCGACGAACGGCAATTGTTCCGCCTTGGCTAGGTCGTCGGGCGTGTCGATCTCGCCCCAGGCGAGGCCCTCGATCGAGCAGATGTTCACCACACCCTGCCGCGCCAAGCGGGCGACCACCGACAAATACCAGGCCTTCAGGCCGGTCGGCGACATCATGGCGCGCGCTACCGCGTCGGCGAAATGGCGCGGTCCCTCGCCGCGGAAGGCGTGCAGGCCAATCGCCTCGCCGTCGACCACCTCGGGGTCGAGCGACTTGCCGATGTCGCGCAACAGCGCGCCTTCGGTCGAGACCTTCATGTCGTCGGCGTCGTAGTGCGCCTTGTGGTTGATGGTCACGGTGACCTGGGCCTCGGGCGAGGCGCGCAGGCGTTCCAAGATCGCCGGCTCGAACAGGGTGTCGCCGTTCAGCAGCACGAATGGCTCGGTCATCTCGCCACGCGCCAGGAAGCAACTGCCCAGGTTGTCCGACACCGGATAGAACGGGTTGGGCAGCGTGCGGATCGCCAGCCCCGGCCGGCCCATGGCCGGCAGGGCGTCCTCAACCCGGTCGGCGGCAAAGCCCACCACGACGACGATCTCGGTGATGCCGCCCGCGGCGAGCGCGTCGATCTGATGGGCCAGCACGGCGCGCCCGGCGACCGGGACCATGCATTTCGGCCGGTCGGCGGTCAGCGGCATCAGGCGCTTGCCCTGGCCGGCCGCTAGCACGATGGCCTTCTTGATGGTGGTCCTGGTCATGGCGGGTCCCGACGCGTGTCGCGAAGCGGCGCACATTGGTCGAGCCCGCGCGGCGCGTCAACCAGTCGGCACGCAGGCACCTGAAACGAGAAACGGCGGCCGAAGCCGCCGTTTCCCTCTTGTCGTGTCATACTGTGTCGTGTCGTACGCTACTTGCCTCAAGCCGCCTGGCGACGCCGCGCCAGCGTGCCCAGGCCGACCAGGCCGCCGCCTAGGAGGGCGATGGTCATGGGCGCCGGGACCTCTTTCTCGACCAGCGTGCCGACGACCTGCACGATCTTGAAGGCGCCGCCGCCGTCCTTCATGACGGTGGTCGTTTCCTTCCACTTGCACTTGAAGCTGGCGCCGGAGCTGGTCGAACCGAAGTTCGAGCGGTTGTCCGCCGCGTAGGTCGTCGCACAGAACTGCGCCCTGGCACTGCCGCCAGAAATGCCGGAGTGCACCGTCGGGTTGATCACGGGCGAGGTGCTGGTCTCGGCGTGCACGGCGGCGGTCGAGGCGATGATCATGAACTTGCCCGTGCCGCCCTGGTTGAAGAACTGCGATTCGCCGATGGGCACGTCCTCGAACACTTCGGCGGTGAAGCCGGCCAGCGCGACGCCCGTCTGCAGGTAGCTCAGGAAGGCGCCCAGGATGCCGTCGCCGCCGATGAACGCCAGAATGTCGTTGGTCCCGCCGTACTCGCAATCGCTGTCGCCGTCGCCGCCGAAGCCGCAGCTCCAGCCGGTCATGAAGCTGACCGGCTCGTAGTCCGCTTCACCGAATTCGAACCGCACCAACTCGTCGAAGCCAATATTGTCGACCGCGTGATCGGGCGAGCGCGTGTTCTCGTCCGCCGCGCCGTCGATCTCCCAGTGCACGCCCAGGCCGCCCTCGAAGATCGAGATCTCGGCGGGCAGAATCGCCGTGGTGGTGGTGCCGCCGGCATTGGTGTCACCGCGATGGGCGGTCGCCGTCAATTTGTGGTCGATGCCGTCAACGTTCTCGGTGAACTCCAACGAGTTGTTGTTCAACCCGGGCGGGTTGGTGTGGACCCGAGGCGACCCGACGAGGCTGAAATCGATGCTCGGGCCGGGCACCGAAATGTCACAATCGTTCGGGGTGCCGTCGCCGTCACACGTGTTCCACGTCACCGTCACCGCGCTGGCCGGGCTGGCCAACGACAGCGCGCCGGCAACCAGGGCGGTGCCGACAAGAGGTAATGTTTTTATAGGGCTAATCGCTCCTTCAACTCGATCCCATCAACCTGGTGCGTCTCAAATTGGCACCTTGGTACGTCTGATCTGCCCCAAAATGAAGCAACTGTCGTGCCAGAGTGGGGAAGCGTAGCAGTTTCAAGGACTTGGCATGTTTGGTCTGGTCCGTGTGAGCACACGAGTGTAAGCTGGACCAACATCGTGCAACAGCCAAACAGGTATGTAGCCCAAACTGGGTACAAGAAAACGTCATTAAATCATACCATTAGCAATCCGTCATGATTAACGTTCGTTGTAAGGTGCCGTTGACAGTCCGGCGATCCGGTCGATTGCAACGACGGTATCCGCCGAGCGCCCGGTTCGCCACCGATGGCTGTCCGCTCGGCGATCGACGAGAAACCAGGCTGTGGGAAAGGGTCTTGGACCCGTCCCTCCGAGAGAAAGGAATACCCGCCGGCGTAATCCGGCCGGCCGGCTTGGCTCCGACGTGCGACGGCTTGGGCGGAAACGCCGACGCCCCATCGAAGGTGACGCAGCGGTCCAACCTCTGGCACGTGACATCGGCTTGGGTCGTGGCTCGACATCACGTAGATGTCTCGGGCCTGGAGGGCACACCCCTGAACCTGTTCGTGGCCCGAAACCCGCCGCGAAACCCGAGGCATCGGGCCAGGAAATCGCTACGCGAGACGCCAAGCGCCTTGACAATATTTCGATATCTCTTTAACTATTTCATGTGGAACGATCCCAGATCATCGACGCCCTAAACGCGCTGGCGCAGGAGACGCGGCTGGACATCTTCCGGCTGATCGTCGGCGCCGGTCCCGCGGGCCTGACGCCCAAGGTCATGGCGCGCCAACTCAAGATCGCGCCGCCCACCCTGTCGTTCCATCTGGGTCGCCTGGCCCACGCCGGCTTGGTGCGTTCGCGGCGGCGCGGTCGCTCGATCGGCTACTCGGCCGAAACGGCGATGATCGAGGCATTGCTCGAAACCCTCGGCGCCAGTCTGCGCGCGGCACCTCCCACGCCCGAGCCGTCGGCCGAGGACCAGGGCGCGCGCAGCGCCCCGGCGAAGCCGAAGGACACCGAGACCAAGACGAAGGACGACGCGCCCGCCGCCAGCGGCGCGCCTGGCGCCTGAGCGATCGTCGCCGCTATCGCGGCGTGTGCCGCACGCGCGGCGCGGGACAGTCCGCCAGGCGCGCGGCGATCGCATCGGCGCGCGGCATGCTGGGCTGCGCGCCCTCCATCAGGCACGCGAGCGCGCCGGCCACCACGCCGTGGCGCAGCGCGTCCTCAAGAGTTGCGCCACCGTCGAGCGCCGCGGCGAACGCGCCGACGAACGCATCGCCCGCGCCCGTCGTGTCGACCGGCGTCACCGGCAGCGTGCCGACCGTGATGACCCGCTCGCCGTCGTAGGCGACGGCGCCCTTCGCGCCCAGCGTGGCGACGACGATGCGTCGCCACGCCGTGGCCAGGACCCGCGCGGCCGCCGTGCCGCGCCCGGGAACGCCGGCCGCCCTCGCCACGGCGGTTGCCTCGTCCTCGTTGACGATCAGGATGTCGAAGGCCGCCGGATCCACCGGGCCGGCGGGTGCCGCGTTCAGCACCACGCGCGAACCCGCGCGCCGCGCCGCGCGACCCACGGCGAAGCACGCGTCGTAAGGAACCTCGAGTTGCAGCACCACTGTGCCCGCGCCGAACCAGTCGGCCGGCACGTCCGCCGCGCGCGCCTCCAGGTTGGCGCCGCTGGCGACCAGGATCTGGTTCTCGCCTGCGGCGTCGACCGCGATGATCGCCAGCCCCGTGGGTGAGCCGCCACTCTGGATCGCGCTCTGGTCGATGCCTTCGGCGGCGAGCGATTCGAGCAGGCTGTCGCCCATTTCGTCGCGACCGACCCGGCCGACCATGCGTACGCCCGCTCCGGCGCGCGCCGCCGCCACCGCCTGGTTGGCGCCCTTGCCGCCGTGGGCGCGGGCGTAGGTGGGCGCCAGCACGGTCTGACCGGGGCGGGGCAGCGCCGGCAGGCGGAAGATCAGGTCGACGTTAAGCGAGCCGAAGACCAGGATCACGGACCGTCGCTCCGTCGCCCGGTCGCCCGGTTTAGCAGTCGAGCGTGTGGTTGCGCTCCCACTCGGTCAGATGGCCGCAGAAATCGTTCCACTCGCGCGCCTTGAGCTTGATGTAGCTCTCGATCACCGCGTCGCCGAACGCCTCGCGCAGCATCTTGCTCTTGTCAGTGAAGCGCAGCGCGTCCAGCAGGTTGAGCGGCAGGCGACGGACCTTCAGCCGCTTGTACTCGCTCTCGCGCCGGTGCTCGTACATGTTGATGTCGAGCCGCTTGCCGGGATCGCGTCCCGCCACCATGCCGTCCAGGCCGGCGGCCAGCAGCACCGCCTGCAAGAGGTACGGGTTGGCGGCGCCGTCCATCAGGCGGAACTCGAGCCGCCCGGCGTCGGGAATACGCACCATGTGGGTGCGGTTGTTGCCGCCGTACGAGATGGTGTTGGGCGACCAAGTGGCGCCCGACGCGGTGACCGGCGCGTTGATGCGCTTGTAGCTGTTGATCGTCGGGTTGAAGAAGGAGCACAGCGCCTCGGCGTTATGCAGCACGCCGCCCAGGAACTGGTAGCCCAGCTTCGCGACGCCCAATTCGCCCTTGGGGTCGTGGAACAGGTTCTTGGTGCCCGTCTTGTCCCAAACCGAGGCGTGGGCGTGGCAACCGTTGCCGGTCAGGTTGCGGAACGGCTTGGGCATGAAGGTCGCGCGCAGCCCGTGCTTCTCGGCGATCGAGCGCACCATGAACTTGAAGAACTGGTGCCGGTCGGCGGTGACCAAGGCGTCGTCGTAGTTCCAGTTCATCTCGAACTGGCCGTTGGCGTCCTCGTGGTCGTTCTGGTAGGGGCCCCAGCCCAGTTCCAGCATGCCGTCGCAGATCTCGGTGATGACGGCGTAGCGGCGCATCAGCGCCTGCTGGTCGTAACACGGCTTGTCGTGCACATCGCGCTCGTCGGCGATGGCGCTGCCGTCGGGCTGCAGCAGGAAGTACTCGCACTCCACGCCGGTCTTCAGGCGGTAGCCCTTCTTGGCGGCGCGCTCGACCTGGCGCTTCAGCATGACGCGCGGGCTGGCCTCCAAGGCCCTGCCGCTCATGTGAAGGTCGGCCGCCAGCCAGCCGACCTCGCGGTTCCACGGCAGCACGGTCAGGCTGTCGGTGTCCGGCATGGCGAACATGTCCGCGTCCGCCGGCGTCATGTCCAAGTAGGTCGAGAACCCGGCGAACCCGGCGCCGTCCTTCTGCATCTGGCCGATCGCCGCGGCCGGCACCAGCTTCGAGCGGGCGACACCGAACAGATCCGTGTAGCTGATCAGGAAATAACGCAGGTTCTTCTGCTTGGCGACCTTGGCGAGATCGACGGCCATGTTTTCTTCCCCCCGACGGCCCCCATGGCCGCGCTTTGGCGCCGGATGTTGTAGAACAGGCGCGCGCCGGTGGGAATGATCGAAAGCTCGCGTCCGGCAGCGCGTGCGACAGATTCGCAAGGAGCCCCCGATGCCCGATCTGGCCCGCTTCGACGCCCGCTCCGTTTCGGCCGACGACGTCGGCGCCGCCATCGACGCCCATGGCTACGCCATCGTCACCAATCTGCTGGAACCGGCGGCGGTGGAACGCCTGCGCGGCGAACTGGCGCCGCACTTCGGCGCGACGCGCTACGGCGAGACCGGGTTCCTCGGCGGCAAGACCAAGCGGTTCAACAACCTGTTCATGCGCGCGCCGACCACGCGGACCATGGCGACCCACCCGCTGCTGCTGGCGGTGGCCGACCGCATCCTTCTGCGCTGGTGCGCCCGCTACCAGATCAACTACACCGGCGTGATGCACCTGGAACCGGGTGAAACGGCCCAGGCGCTGCACCGCGACGCGTTCTACTACCCGTTCCGCAACCCCGGGCCGATCACCACGTTCAACTCGATCTGGGCGGCGACCGATTTCACGGCCGCCAACGGCGCCACGCGCATCATCCCTGGCAGCCACCTGTGGGACGAGGACCGCCAGCCGCGCGAAGCCGAGGTCGTCGCCGCCGACATGCCCGCGGGCTCGGCCATCTTCTACGTCCACGCCTTGATCCACGGCGGCGGCGCCAACACGACGGCGGCACCGCGCACCGGCATCGGGCTCAACTTCTCGCTCGGCTGGCTGCGCCAGCAGGAGAACCAGTTCCTGACCCTGCCGCCCGAACTGGCCAAGACCCTGCCGGACCAGCTCCAGCGGCTGATTGGCTACGATTTCGGCGCGCCGTTCCTCGGCGCCGTCGACGGCCAGAGCCCGCACGCGCTGCTCGAAGGTCCCGACGCGCCGCGCGGCCCGCGCAACGACCCGGCGCTCGAACGTGACTACCGCGAGCGCATCTTCTGGCTGAAGGCCGAGCCGGTGCCGCCGCCGCCCGGTGTCGTCCCGACCGACTGAACGGGTCCCCGTGTCGGGCGGTTTTGGGATCGCTGGGATCACTCGGTCTGTCATCCCCGGGCCGACCGAAGGTCGGAACCGGGGATCCAGAATGGATGAACCGAACGGCGACCCTGGACCCCCGGTTCGCCGCGCGCGGCGCCCGGGAGTGACAGGGATTAGGCGGCTCCATCGACGCTAGCGGATCACACCGCGGCGTTTCAGTCGCCAGACCAGCCAGGGCAGCGCCAGGATCGGGTGGCGCCGCTGCCACGGCGTCGGCGTCACCGTGACACCGGTATGACGCTCGATTTTCCACGCCAGATAATCCGCGCCGCCCTCGAAGGTGAACGCGGCCTTGGCCAGCCGGGCGACGCTGAGAGCCTTGCCGAGGGCGCGGCGCAGGCGCCAGCCGGCACGCGCGCACCATCCGCCCACGCCGATCGCCGGATCGCCGGCCGCCGCCAGGCCGGGCCCGGTCAGCGCGGCGTAGCGCGGGGCGTCCGTCTCGACCACCAGGTCCGCCCGCGCCGCCGTCTCGGCGCGCAGCTCGGTCGCATAGGTTGCCCGGAAGACAGCGCGCCACGGGTCGAGCGGCGCCGCGCCCGCCGGCACAAGCCGCGCGCCGTGCCGAAGCGCGGTCGCCACGGCTCGGGCGCGGGCGCGCGCCACGCGCCAGGCGGTCCGCTCGTCGCGCGCGTGCACCAGCACGGTCGGCTGAGCGAAGCGCGCCCAGACCGAAGGACTCCAGACCTCCGGCGCCATGGCGCGCTCGAACGCATCGAGCGTCATGACCGCCACCTTGACCGGCGTCGGCGCGGGGGCCGTCGGCGCGCTCAGGTGGAACACGTTGGGCGGCAGCAGCCGGTTGGCCAGCGCCAGGCAGGAGGCGTCGTAGACTGCGCGGTAATCGTCGACCAGGGCGTAGACGTCGACGACACCCTCGAACGTGCCTCGGCGCAGGCACGAGCCGTAGAACAGCACCGCCGCCACGGCCGCGCCGAAGCGCGCGCGCACCGCCGTGACCACCGCGTCGGTGCCGGCCGGCACCGGGCGCTGGTCGTCCTCGGCGACCAGGCCGGCCAGGGTCTCAAGCGGGTCGGGCGGGCTCATGGCCGCACGAAACGCACCGGCGCGCCGGCGCGAATGCTCAGCGGCCGTCCGGGTTCCAGCCGCAGCCACTCGCCGTCCAAGAGCGCCTCGTGCTCCAGCACGACTGTGACGCGCGCCGCCCGCGCGCTGCGGTACGCCTCGGCCATCCACGCGCGCGGCCGGGCGCTTAGCAGCGCCGGCACGGCGCAGGCGAAAGATGGCGGCGGCGCCGCGATGTCCAGCACGTTGATGGCCCCGGGCCCCCGGCCCCAGAACGGATGCAGGCCGAGCACCAGCCGCTCCAGCGTGGTCGCCAGCATCAGGAAGCGCGGCCCCGCGACCGCTGGCAGGTCGTCGCGCGTGACGGTCATGGGCACGCCGCGCGACAGGCGGCTGCCACGTCCGCCGGCCAGCAGGCACAGGGTCGTCGCGGCGATGCCCAGCACCGTCCCGGCGGTGTTGGCGAAGCGGCCGCGCTCGATGTGCCGGCGCGTCAGATGCGTGCCGAACGCCAGCGCGCCCGCGCCGAAGAAGAAGCCGATCTCGGTGGTACCGTCGCCGCGCTCGACCACCAGCGGCGCGCGCTCGACCGTGACGTCGTCGAGCCCGGGGCAGCGCAGGCGAGCCACCAGCCGCGCGAACGCCTGGGCGCGCCCACCGCGCGGGCCGACGTCGCCGGCGATCAGGTTGGTGGTTCCCGAAGCCAGCGCCATGATCGCCGGCGGTGTCGCGAACGCCTGGCCGAGGCCCGCCAGCACGGCGCGCACGGTGCCGTCGCCGCCGTCGACCACGACCACGCCGACGCCCGCTCGCGCAAACTCGGCCAGCACGGCGGGCAGCTCGGCTACGCGCGCCACCGCGCGGTGCAGCGCGCCCGCCGCCGCCGCCGCCGCCGGATCGACGCCGAACCCGGCGCGCCGGTTGCGTCCGCTCGCGGGGTTGCTCACCACCCCGATCGGAGTCATGCCGGGCCGTCGAGCCACGAGGCGATGCCGGCGCGCCGCGCCACCAGCGCCTGGGCGATGCGCACGAAATGAAAGCCGAGCGAAAGGGCGGTCCACGCCGCCATCGCGACGAAGCCCAGGTCCGGCCGACCCGCCACGGCCGCCACGCTCAGGATCAGCAGGTTCGGGTTGCGCCTGGCCGTGATCAGGCGGAAGCGCGAATCGAGCCGGCGCCAAACGTGCAGCTCAAGACGGAACAGCCACAGGAACAAGCCTTCCTGCAGGCGTCCGACCACGTAGCCGCCGACCACCAGGGCGACGATGGCGTCGTGCCACGGCCCGGCCAGGCCGGCATCCTCCAGCGCCGCCGCCCAGGCCAGGTACCAGAACGGCGGGTGGATCAGGTCGATGCCGTGGTCGAAGGCGTTGCCGAACCGGCTCGATGTCAGGGTGACGCGGGCGAGCTTGCCGTCGACCGTGTCGAGGAAACACATGGCCCAAGCGCACGCCAGCCCGGGCAGGAACGCGCCCTGGCGGAACAGCACCAAAGCCGCGATCACGAAGCCCAGGCTGACCCAGGTCACCAGGTTGGGCGACAGGCCCAGCGCCGCACACGCGCGCGTCGCGTGGTACGCGGGCCACGGCCACACGTACTTGGTCACCAGATCGGTGACGCCCTTGTAGGACGCGTCGTACAGGCGGTGCTCCACGTCGCGGCGGCGCGCACCGTCGAGCGCCAGCAGCAGCGGCCGTGCCCGCTTGCGCAGGGCCTGGTTGTGCGCCGAGGCGAGCGTTGTCGCGTCCAGCGCGTCCATGCCGACCGGCGGCGCGCCCGCACCGGCCAACGCCGCGACCAACGCCGATGCCTCGGTCGCCGCCACATGTCCGGCCACCGCGCGGCCCGCGTCGTCCACCAGCACCGCGCCCGGCCGGGCGACCAGCGCGCGCACCAGGCCTTCGTCCAGCACATGGTCGCCGCGCGCGACGACGACGGTCCCGGTGGTCGGGGGCGCATCGGGATCGCGCGAAATCGGCGCGACGCCGGCGCGGGCCAACGCGCGCGCCAGCCGTTCGGCCGACGCGATACCGAAGGGGTGGATCGCGTGGTCGCCCACAATCAGGCCGCCGGGTGCCGCGCGCGTCACGGGGCCCCTCCGGGTCGCCGCGCCGCGGCTGGGTCTTGGTGTCGGGTCATGGTGGGACTATTTGATACACTCCACGCCCGTCCGCCGCGAGACCGCAGCGTCCATGACCGCCTTCTCCCTGGCCCATCTGTCCGACCCGCACCTGCCGTTGCCGCCGCCGCGGCTTGGCGAGCTGGGCTCCAAGCGCGTCCTCGGCGCGCTGTCGTGGCTGCGGCGCCGGCGCGTGGTGCACCGGCGCGAGGTGCTGGCCGCCCTGGTCGCGGACCTGCGCGCTCAGGCGCCCGACCACGTGGCGCTGACCGGCGATCTCTGCAACATCAGCCTGCCCGCCGAGTTCGAGCAGGCCGCCGCCTGGCTCGAGGCGCTGGGGCGGCCAACCGACATCACCGTGGTGCCCGGCAACCACGACGCCTACGTGGCGGTCGATGCGGCCGTGGGGCTCGACCGTTGGCACGCCTACATGGCGGGCGACGACGGGCGGGGGTTCCCGGCGCTGCGCGTGCGCGGGGCGATCGCGCTCATCGGCGTCAATACCGCCGCGCCCATGGGCTGGACCAGCGCCGGCGGCCTGGTCGGCGCCGCGCAGACCGAGGCCGCTGCCGATCTGCTCGGCCGCACCGGCGCCGAGGGGCTGTGCCGCGTCGTGCTGATCCACCACCCGCCGGTCGACGCCGGACCCCGGCGCAAGCGCCTGATCGACGCGGAGCCCTTCGCCCGTGCGCTCGAACGCGCCGGCGTCGAGCTGGTGCTGCACGGCCACACGCACGGCGCCTGCCTCGCGCGGCTCGACACCACGGCCGGCCCGGCGCCGGTGATCGGCGTGCCGTCGGCCTCGGCCCGGCCGGTGCGCCACGCCGAGGCGGCGGCGTGGAACCTCTACCGCATCGCGCGCGAGGGCCGGCGCTGGCGCATCGACGTGACGACCCGCGCGCTTCAGGGCGTCGGCTTCGCCGATCAGGCGGCCTTCGCGTTGGCGGCCTGAGGGCGCTGGCACGGCGGGCGCGGCCCCATTATCGTGCGCGCCATGACCGTCAACGCCACCATGACCAAGTTCGGCTACCCGGCGACGCGCCTGGCTGAGGGCGCGCGCTGGGTGGTGCTGGCGCGGCCGCAGCAGGTCACGCTGGGCTCGCTGGTGCTAGTGTGCAAGGATCCGGCTCGCGCGTTCGGCGCGCTGGACGCCGAGGCCATGGTCGAACTCGGCCGCCACGTTGCGGCCGCCGAGGCGACGCTCGCGCGCCTGTTCGCCTACGACCGCATCAACTACCTGATGCTGATGATGGTGGACCCGGACGTCCACTTCCACGTCTTCCCGCGCTACGCCCAGCCGCGCGACTTCGCCGGCGTGACGTTCCGCGACGAGGCCTGGCCCAAGCCGCCCGATCCGACCCGGCCGCTCGACCTGCCGGCCGCCGTGGTGCCGGCGCTGACCGCCGCGCTCGGCGCCGCCTGGCCGACCTGACCGGGCCGCCGCTGGCGGCGCCATGGCCATCCTGGACCGCTACATCGTCACCGAGGCGCTAAAGCCGCTCGGCCTCGCGCTCGCGGTCGTGCTGGCGGCGCTGCTGCTCGAACGGCTGCTGCGGCTGCTCGATCTGCTCGCCAACAAGGGCGGGCCGCTCACGCTCGTGCTGCGCATGATCGCCAACCTGGTGCCGTACTACATGGGCATGGCGTTGCCGGCCGCGTTCTTCCTCGCGGTGTTCGCCGTGATGAGCCGGCTCGCCGCCCAGAGCGAGCTCGACGCCACGTTCGCCGCCGGCGTCGGGTTCATGCGCCTGATCGCGCCGCTGGTGGCATGCGCCGCCGTGCTGGCCATGGTCAGTCTGGCGCTGTTCGGCTGGCTGCAGCCACACGGCCGCTACGCCTACCGGGCGGTGCTGCACATGGTCGGCACGGCAGGCTGGCAGGTGGCGATCGAACCGGGCGCCTTCATCGGCGATGGCCGCACGACCCTGATGGCCGAGGGCATCGACGCGTCGCGGGATGAATTGACGGGCGTGTTCATCGAATGGCGCGACGGCGCGCGCGGTGCCACGACGACGGCGAGCGCGGCGCGCCTGGCGAAGGGGACGCGCGCGGGCACCGTGGTGGTCGAGCTGTTCGACGGTGTGCAAATCCGCTCGGACCCAGGGCTCGGCGATGCGTCGGCGCTGCGCTTCGACCGGCTCGACGTCGAGCTCGACATCGCCGCCGAGGCGACGCCGTTCCGCGTGCGCGGCGAAGGCGAACGGGAACTCACGCTGGCCGAGCTGTGGGCCGCGCGCGCGGATGACGGCGCCCAGGGCGCGCGCAACCAAGCCGAACTGCACGCCCGCCTGGTGCGCGCCGCCTCGCTCCTCATCCTCCCCTTCGTGGCGGCACCATTCGGTCTGGCGGCCAAGCGCACGCGCCAGGGTGCTGGGCTGGTCGCGGCGGCCCTGGTTCTGCTGATCTACCACCACCTGCTGCAGTTCGGCGAAAGCCTGGCGGATCTGGGGCGCGTGCCCGCGGCGCCAGCGCTGTGGCTGCCGTTCGCGGCGTTCGCGGCGTTCGGGCTGTGGCTCAGCGCGCACGCGGCGCGCACGCCGGGCGCCGGTCCGCTCGATGGCGCGCTCGATGCGCTCGACGGCCTCGGCCGGCGGCTCGCCGTCCGGCGCGCTCGGTCATGACGCTCGCCGACCGCTATCTCGCGCGACTGTTCGCCACGCGCTTCGCCGCCTGCCTGCTCGGCTTCGCGGCGGTGGTGCTGCTGCTCGATCTGCTGGAGAACGCCACCGCCATGATGACGCGCGGCGAGGGCGGGCTCGGCGCGGTCGCCACCTACGCGGGCCTGCGCCTGCCGCTGGTGCTTGTGCAGCTCGTGCCGATCGCGGCGCTGGTCGGCGCGCTGCTGGCGCTGGCGCGCGTCGGCCAGACGCTCGAGCTCGTCGCGATCAAGGCGGCGGGACGCTCTTACTACCGGGTCCTCGCTGGGCTCGTGCCGGTCGCGCTCGCGGTGGCGGCGCTGCACTTCGCGCTGAACGACCTGGTGGCGCCCGACGCCGATCGCGCGCTGCGCGTCTGGCTGGAGCGCACCGCCGAACCGGACGAGGACATCGAGCGCCTTTGGGTGCGCGACCGCGGCACTATCCTGGCTTTCGAAGGCGTCGATCCGGACGGCCGCTGGCTCAGCGCGCCCCTGATCGTCGAGCGCGACGCGGCCGGCGTGGCGACCGCACGCACCGAGGCGCGCGCCGCCGAGCACGGCGAAGGCGGCTGGGTGCTGCTGGACGCGACCCGCGTCGCGGCCGACGGCACGGTCACGCGCGCGGCGCGCCTACCGTGGGCGACGCGCATCGTCCCCGACGACCTGGCCGGGCTGGCGCGCCCGGCCCAGGTGTACGCTCTGGCCGACCTGGCGGCGCTGCGCGACGACGCGCGGCTGGGTACGCGCACGCGCGCCTTCTATCAGGTGCAGTGGCACGAGAAGTTCGCGGCGCCGCTGGCGGTGCCGCTGATGATCCTGATCGCGGCACCGGTGGCGCGCGGCGTGCGCGGCCGTGCGGGCACGCTCGGCCGGCTGGTGTTCGGCGGCGCCGTGGCGTTCTGCTACCTTTTGGGCGACGGCTTGGCCCAGGTCGTCGCCGAGGCGGGCGTGCTGCCGCCCGCGCTGGCCGCCTGGGCGCCGACGCTGGTGTTCGCCGCCGCCGCCGGGGCCGTGCTGGTCGCCACCGAGGAATGATCGCTCCTCCGCCATGAAGGTCTGGATCGACGCGGCCGACACGGCCGCCCACGAACGGCTGTTCGGCCTGACGCTGGTCGAGCGCTCGCGCCGCGCGCTCGCGCGGCTCGCACCGGCGCCCTTGATCGTCGTCTCGACGGATGCCGGCGCAGCCGGCGATCGGTTGGCGCGCGATATGGCCGGGTCCACGGGAACGGTCCTCGTGCTGGACGGCCGCGACGTCATCGATCCGCGCGTGATCGCGCATCTTGCCGCTGAACCGTCGCCGCGCGCCGTCGCCCTGCCCGAAGGCGCGCGCCTGGCACTGGCCCGCGTCGAGGATCTGGCCGTGGCCGCAGGCGCTACCGACGTGGACGCGGTCGTGGACGGGCTGCGCGCCGCCGGCCGCGTCGCCGACTTCGACGCGCAAGGCCTGCCCGGCTTCGTCGTGAACCTGCGCCGCGAGGTGCCGGCCTACGGCTACCGCCTGACGGACCTGACCGCGCGCGCGGCCTGCGCGCGCGCCATGTTCCGCGCCAACTACAAGGGCTCGACCGATTTCCTGACCAAGTGGGTCTACCCCCCGCTGGTCTGGCGCCTGACCCGCTGGGCCGGGGACGCGCGCCTGCACCCCACCTGGGTGACCATCGCCGGCATCGTGCTGGCCTTTGCCGCGGTGCCGCTGTTCGCCACCGGCGCCTGGGTGCCGGGGCTGGCCTGCGCCTATGCCATGAGCGTGCTCGACTCGGTCGACGGCAAGCTCGCGCGCCTGACGCTGACCGATTCGCCGCTCGGCAACCTGCTCGACCACGGCCTCGACATCGTGCACCCGCCGCTGTGGTACTTCGCCTGGGCGTGGGCGCTGTCGGATCAGGGCGCGGCCAGCGCCATCGTGCTGGCCGGGGTCTGGCTGTGCGTCGTCTACGTGCTCGACCGGTTGATCCTCATGGTCGCCAAGGCGCGCTTCAAGCGCGGGCTGCACGCCATGACACCGCTGGACGGCGCCGTGCGCACCGTGATCGCGCGGCGCAATGTCAACCTAGTGATCATGACCGTCGGGTTGGCCCTGGGTCACGGTGTCGCCGCGTTCGTGGTCGTGCTGGCGTGGCACGTGCTGACCGCGCTGTGGCACGGCGCGCGGACGCTTTGGCTGGCCGCGCGCTCGCCGCGACCCTTGTCGGCGACCGCCGGGCGGCCCTAAGATCGCGGCCAGCCATGGACTTTTCGTCATGAACGCCGCTAAGGCTTGGCGCGGCCGCAGCTACGACCTGGGCAAGATGGACCTGCGCGCGCTCGTGCGCGTGTTCGCCACCTACCGGGCGGTCTTGGTCTACGTCGCCTTGACGCTCGCCGCCGCCGCGCTGGCCACCCTTGCCTACGACGGCGATGGCGTCGGGCTCTCGCTGGCGGTCGTGCTGGCGCTGCTCGTCTACCCTCTCGTCTGGTACGGCCTGCATCGATTCGTCCTGCACGGCCGCTGGCTGTACCGCTCGCCGCTGACGGCGGCGCTGTGGAAGCGCATTCACTTCGACCACCATCAGGACCCGCATCGGCTCGAGGTGCTGTTCGGCGCGCTCCACACCACGATCCCGACCATCGCGCTGGCCACCATGCCGGTGGGCTGGCTGGCCGGCGGCCCGGCGGGTCTGGCCGCCGCCTTCGCCACGGGGCTCGCGATCACGGTCGGCTACGAGTTCTGCCACTGCGTCCAGCACCTGAACGTCAAGCCGCGCCAGGCTTGGCTGGTCCAGCTCAAGCAGCTGCACCTGGCGCACCATTTCCAGGACGAGAACGGCAACTTCGGCATCGTCAGCTTCGCGCCCGACCGGCTGTTCGGCACGTACTACGGGCTGGCGGAGGATCGGCCGCGCAGCGCCACCGTGTTCAACCTCGGCTACGACGAGGCCGAGGCGGCGCGCTTTCCCTGGGTGGCGCGCCTGAGCGGGCGTGCGCCCATGGCCCAGCCACCGGGCTTCCGCGATACGGCCGGAGCGGCGGGCGAGCGCTGAACCCTTGAGCGAACCCGGGCCTGTCACCGTCGTCGCGGTCAGCGATCACGCGAGCCTGGACGCGTTCATCGACGTGCCGCGCCGGTTGCAGCGCACCGACCCCGCGTTCGTGGCGCCGCTGGCGCTGGAGCGGCGGGAGGCGCTGGATCGCGCGCGCAACCCCTACTTCCGCCACGCCGAGGTACAGTTCTGGCTGGCGCTACGCGATGGCCGGCCCGTGGGCCGCATCAGCGCCCAGATCGACCGCCTGCATCTGGCGAAGTTCGCCGACGCGACCGGCTTCTTCGGCCTGATCGAGGGCGCGGACCGCGCCGTGTTCCGCGCGCTGTTCGGCGCCGCCGAGGGCTGGCTCGCCGAACGAGGCATGGGCCGCGCCGTCGGGCCGTTCAGCCTGTCGGTCAACGAGGAATCGGGTCTGCTAGTCGAGGGCTTCGCCACGCCGCCCATGGTCATGATGGGCCACGCGCCGGCGGCCTACGGCGGCCACGTCGAGGCGTGCGGCTACGCCAGGATCAAGGACCTGCTGGCGTACGACTACGACATCGCGACGCCGCTGCCGGAGGGCGCGCGGCGCATGGTGGCGCGTGTGGGCGATCGGGTGCGCGTGCGCGCCGCGATCCGCAAGACCTACGACGCCGACGTGGCCGCGGCGCTGGCGCTCTACAACGAGGCGTGGGCGGCCAACGCGTTCGCGCTGCCGCTGACCGAGGACGAGCGGCGCCATATGGCCGCATCCATGAAGCCGCTGGTCGATCCGGATCTGTTGGCGCTGGCCGAGCTCGACGGCCGCCTGGCCGCTTTCGCCGTGGCGCTGCCCAACATCAACGAAGCGATCGCCGATCTGGACGGACGCCTGCTGCCGCTCGGCTGGGCCAAGCTTCTGTGGCGGCTCAAGGTGCGCGGCGTGCGCTCAGCCCGCATGCCGCTCATGGGTGTACGGCCCGACGTGGCCGGCACGCCGGTCGGCGCGGCGCTCGCGGTCATGGTCATCGACGCGGTGCGCACGGCCGCGCTGGCCAAGGGGTACGCGCGCGCCGAGCTGAGTTGGCTTCTGGAGGATAACCTGCCCGTGCGCCGCCTGGTCGAGGCAGTGGGCGCGCGCGTCGCCAAGACCTACCGGCTCTACGCCAAGGCCTTGCCGGGCGCCGCCGGGGCAGCGGCGTGACCGCGCGGACCGCCACCGCCTTGGTGCTGGCCGCGTCGCGCGGGCCCGAAGACCCGATCGCGCGCCAGGCCGGCGTCGGCCACAAGGCGCTCGTGCCTGTGGGCGGCCGGCCCATGCTGCAGCGCGTGGTCGAGGCGTTGGGGGCGAGCGGCTGCGTCGGGCGCATCGTCGTCAGCATCGACCGCGCGGCGGTGCTGGCCGCCTGCCCTGCGCTGGCCCAGGCCGCGGCCGCGGGCGGGCTCGAGGCGTTGGCCAGCCGGGCCTCGGCCTCGGCCAGCGTCGCGGCCGCGTTCGACGCGCTCGAGCCGCCGATCCTAGTCACCACGGCCGATCACGCCCTGCTGACGCCCAACCTGGTGCGCCGCTTCTGGGCGGGCGTGCCCGAGGGCGTCGACGTCGCCGCCGGCATCGTCGAGGCGCGCCTGGTCCGGGCCGCGTTCCCAGAAGCCCGGCGCACGTTCCTGGGCTTCCGCGACGGCGCGATCAAGGGCACCAACCTGTTCGCCCTCATGACGCCAGGCGCGCGCGCCATCGCCGACTTCTGGGCGCGCGCCGAACGCCACCGCAAACGCCCGCTGCGCCTGCTGGTGCAGGTCGGGCCGCTGACCGGGGTCGCCTTCGCGGCGGGGTTGCTCACACGCGCGGGCGCCGTGCGCCGTCTGGAACGGCGCACCGGCCTGAACATCGCCCTGGTGCCGTTGGACGACGCCCTGGCCGCGATCGACGTGGACAAGGCCGACGACCTGGCGCTCGCCGAACTCCTGCTGGCCGCGCGCGAGGGCGACCGGTGACGCTGACCCTGCTCACCTGGAACGTCAACTCGGTGCGCCTGCGCGTGCCGCTGCTGGCGCCGTTGGTCGATGCCGCGCGGCCCGACGTGATCGCGCTGCAGGAGACCAAGGTGGCGGATGGGGGGTTCCCCCTCGCCACCTTCGCCGAACTCGGCTACGGCCACGCCGCGCTCAACCAGGGCGCGCGCGGTCACGGCGGCGTCGCCATCCTGTCGCGCCTGCCGATCGCCCACGTCGAGCGGCCGACCTGGTGCGATCGCGCCGATGGCCGCCACGTCTACGCCACGCTGCCCGACGGCATCGAGGTGCACAGCCTCTACGTGCCCTCGGGCGGCGAAGAGTCGGACCCTGCGGCGAACCCGCGCTTCGCCCACAAGCTGCGCTTCCTGGCCGACGTGGCCACCTGGTTCGCGGCGCGCAAGCGGCCGCGCAACCGCTTCGTCCTGATGGGCGACCTTAACGTGGCGCCGCTCGAATCCGACGTCTGGTCGCACCGCCAGCTGCTCAAGGTGGTCAGCCACACACCGGCCGAGGTCAAGGCGTTGGCGAGCCTGCAGCGTGCACACGACTGGATAGACGCCGTGCGCTATTTCGTGCCGGCGGACGAGTGGCTCTACTCTTGGTGGAGCTACCGCGCCGCCGACTGGGCCGCCTCAGACAAGGGCCGGCGGCTTGATCACGTGTGGGTCACGCCGCCCTTGCGCCGGCGGCTGCGCGCCGCCGCGGTGCTCAAGGACGTGCGCGGCT
>Ga0194131_10000055_pt1 | contig 155312 bp, 138 predicted proteins | sample TA2KigO120mmetaG_FD_148631 | JGI IMG/M metagenome (GOLD analysis project Ga0194131, IMG submission 148631) | Freshwater microbial communities from Lake Tanganyika, Tanzania - TA2015053 Kigoma Offshore 120m | ecosystem: Environmental > Aquatic > Freshwater > Lake | place: Tanzania: Lake...
CCAGCCCCCCCACGCCGTCTTCGTTCACCCGGCCGTCGCCGTCATTGTCGTAACCTTCCGTGAACATCAGGTACTCGCCCTGCCCCATCGGCACGTTGAGCATCAAGCGGCCCTGAGGATCCCGCGTATCCACGTTCGCGTTACCCTTGCCGGGGCCGACGTACTGACGCATCTGGCGAATGAACCCGTCGCCGTCGAGGTCGTCGCCCGGGTCTTCGTCGAACAGCCCGTCACCGTCGTTGTCCATCGGACGCACCGATGACCGCAGCGTCTGCGCGGTGTAGTGATACAGCGATGCGCCATCCGGGTTGTTGTGGGGCTTGACGTAGAAGGTCTTGGTGTCGACCAGCTTCGTCATCGCCGGATCCTTTCCGTAGTTCGTGATCAGGTGATTCGCAAAGTACAGCGTGGCCTCGATGCCGGAGATTTCGCCGGAGTGCCGCCCACCTTCAATGAACATCGCCGGCTTGTCGGTGTGCCGACCGGTCTTCTTGTTGGTCAGCGTCATCTGCCAGATCTGCCGCCCTTCCAGCGACTGACCGACCGAGTACACCTCGACGAGGTCCGGATGTTCGCGCTCCCACTTGCGCAGGATCGCCGTGGCTTCCTCGTAGGTGTGGAAATGCTGAAAGTCCACCTGCCCCTCGACCAGCGGTTTCATCTGCGTGTAATTCGTCCGCGGAAACACCGACGGGCCGTCACGATGCCCTCCACCCACCCGATACATCGTCGGGTTGTCGCCGCCCGGCAGCTGTGGCCCCTGCGTCCCTGTCGTCGCCGTCCATGCCAGGACGGCGACGAGCGCCGGTCCGAGTGTTGTCACGAGATGTTGTTTCATTGTGTGGTTCCTTCCCTACGCGTTACGCGTTCCCTTCGAGCAGTGGTTCGACGGACTCGAGACGTCCACCCTTGGCGTCACAGACGGCGTACTGTCCGTTGCGCGAATACAGTGCGACGCCGGCATGTTCCCCCCTGGCGTTCACGACATAGAAGTTGATGTTGAAGTTCGGCAGCCCGCGATCGTTGAGCAGGCGCTGCTCGATCGTGTTGCGCTGGATGCGCCGGCAGGCTTCCATGCCCGCGTCCTTGGGATGTTTGCCGCGACGCATCTCTTCCACGATCAACATGGAGGCCAGACTGAAGAGATTGGCTTCGCCACGCCCGGTCGACCCCGCCGCGCCGATTTCCCCGTCAACGTAGAGACCGGCGCCAAGAATCGGCGAGTCACCCAGACGACCCGGAATCTTCCACGCCAGACCGCTGGTTGTCGTGACACCGCAGATTTCGCCCCTGGCGTTGACGCCGTTGCAGTTGATGGTGCCGTAGATGTGGTTTTCGTCCACGAGCCCTTCAGCGACCATGGCCATCATGACGTCGCCCATCGCCTTTTCGCGCCGATTCGGATCGAGGTAGCGAAGCGGATCCGTGCGACGTTTCCACTCGAGCCAGAGACCGCGCGACCGTTCCGTGTTGAGATCCGCTTCAATCGGGAAGCCCATGTTGCGGGCAAACACCTGGGCATCCTTGCCGACGATGAGGTGATGGTCGGTGTGATCCATGACCGCTTTGGCAACCGCCGCGGCCGTACGCACCCCTTCGAGCGCACCGACGCCGCCCGCGCGCTTTTTCGGGCCGTGCATCACCGACGCATCCAGCTGCACCACGCCATCAGCGTTGGGCAGGCCACCGTAACCGACACTGGTGTCCGCAGGATCGAGCTCGACAATGGTGACGCCGGCGATCAGCGCGTCGAGCACATCCTCGCCGGCCATCATCTTGTCGTAGGCCATCTCGACGCAGCTCTTTGGACCGCCATTCCTGCGCGTCTGTCCATTGGCCGAGGCAATCACCACCGGCCGCACACTGCTCTGCACTCGCACCTCCGGAGCCTTGCTGGCGCCTGGGTCTGCCTCGGACGCTCGGGCGACCGGGCCTGTGGCCGCCGCCAACCCCGCTGCCGCCGTCGCCGCCATGAAATCGCGCCTGTTCATACGTCCCCTCCGTCCGCGCCAAGTCTACATCTGTCCACGGTCCGCAGTCCGCGGTCCGCTGGCCGCGGTTCACCTGATAGGATGAACAATTCTGATGTCTGCTCCTGCTCGTGCCATTTCGCTTGAGACCGTCAAGGACGCTGCGACCCGGGTGTACTCGGTCGCTGTCCATACGCCCGTGATCCGGCTCGACCCGATTGCGCGCGGCGGCCCGGAGATCTTCCTCAAGCTGGAAATATTTCAGCCGATCGGATCATTCAAGCTGCGCGGCGCAGCCAATGCGGTGGCGAAGTTGTCGCGCGAGGCGCTGGCAGAGGGCGTCTGGACGGTCAGCGCGGGTAATGCGGCCCAGGGCGTGGCGCTCGCGGCGCGCGAGGCAGGCGCCAAGGCATCCGTCCTGGTGATGGACACCGCTCCAGCCACGAAGATCGCCAGCATCGAACGCCTCGGCGCCACGATCCACCGCGCGCCCTACGAGGAATGCTGGCGCGCCGTCGAGAATCACCGCTCTGATCGCATGACGGGCCGCTTCGTGCATCCGTTTGACGACGATGACTTCATCAGCGGGAATGGCACGTGCGCACTCGAAATTCTCGAGCAGGTACCCGATGTGGATGCCGTGGTCGCCTCAATTGGCGGCGGCGGGTTGCTCGCCGGTGTCGGCTGCGTGATGCGTGCCGCGCGACCGGGTGTGAAGGTGTACGCGGCGGAACCGGAAACGGCCGCGCCGTTGTCAGTCTCCATGGCGTCCGGCCGTCCCGAACGTTTTGACGCGTGGACGGCATCGTATGTGGACGGCGCCGGGGGCAAGTCCGTGCTGCCTTCGATGTGGCCGTTGCTCCAACAGTGGGTGGACGCCTCGATCGTCGTCTCCCTCGACGACACCGGCCGCGCGATGCGCCTCGCGGCGGAACGGTGTCACATCATTGCGGAAGGTGCGGGCGCCTGTGCCATCGCCGCCGCCCTCTCGCCGCAGGTGCGCAACGCAGGCCACACGAAGGTTGTGGTCATCGTGTCCGGCGGCAACATTGACCTCTCGCGTTTTTGCTCGCTCGTAACTGCATGACACCACCCGATCTCGCCGCGCTGCCCCACCGTCTGTCCCGTCTGCACGAATTGGCGATGGACTTGTCCTGGACCTGGAGTCCCGCCCGCGAAGTCTTTCGCCGGCTCGACTATCGCCTCTGGCAGCAGACGCGGCACAACCCGGTGCTGATGTTGCGGCTGATGGATTCGGAGGCACTGGCACGCGCCGCCAACGACGCCGACCTACTGGCCGTCTACGACCGCGCGGTCTCCGGTCTGGACGTGATGCGCACAGGCAACGGCCACATGGGCAACGGGCAGCCGCGCACCTGGTGGCACAGCGTGGTTTCCGCCAGCACCACCGACGTCGTCGCCTACTTCTCCGCAGAGTTCGCGGTCCATCAGTCGTTGCCGATTTATGCCGGCGGCCTGGGCGTGCTTGCGGGTGACCACTGCAAGGAAGCCAGCGACCTCGGCATCCCGCTCATTGGTGTCGGCTTCATGTATCCGCAGGGTTACTTCCGGCAGCGTGTCTCGCCGGAAGGGTGGCAGCAGGAACAGTACGAACGGATCGACTGGGCCAATGCGCCGGTGCAGCGCGCGCAGACGCGTGACCGCAAGCCGTGCATCGTGCAGGTGCCGCTCGGCACACGCACGGTGTTGGTACAGGTCTGGGAAGTGCGGCTCGGTCGCGTGCGTCTGCTCCTGCTCGACACCGACCTCGAACAGAACCAGCCGTGGGACCGCGAACTCTCCGCCCGGTTGTATGGCGGCGGACAGGACACGCGTCTGCAACAGGAGATCGTTCTCGGCCTCGGTGGCGTGCTGGCGCTGCGCGCCCTTGGACTCACGCCGGCGGTCTGGCACCTCAATGAAGGCCACGCGGCATTTGTGATCCTGCAACGGTTGCGCGATCTGTTGGCGGCAGGCACGCCGTGGGAAGACGCGCTCGTGGACGTGCGGCGGTCCACGGTGTTCACCACCCACACCCCCGTCCCGGCCGGCCACGATGCGTTCCCGTTCAGCCTCGTCGAACAACACCTGGCCGGCTGCTGGGGGTCGATGGGCGAAGAGCGTGACCACTTCCTCGCGCTCGGCACCTACGACAACGGCGCAGGTCCGCAGTTCAACATGACGGCCCTGGCCATGCGCTCGGCCGGCGCGATCAACGCCGTGAGTCAGCTGCACGGTGACGTCACGCGCGAGATGTTCGCGCCCCTGTGGCCCGACCTCGCGGTGGGCGACCGGCCCGTCGGCGCCATCACCAACGGCGTCCACGTGCCAACCTGGGTCGCCGGCGGCATGGCCCGCCTCTTCGACCGCCATCTGGGCGCGCAATGGCGCGACCGGTACGACGAACCCGAGTTGTGGCTCCGTCTTCACGAAATCCCCGACGACGAGTTGTGGGCGGCGCGACAGGCGCTGCGCAACTCGTTGTTCCAGTTTGTGCGCGAACGCGCGCGCGAACGTTTCGCGGAAGACGGCGGCGTCTCACGCGCGGTGGCCGGCGGCGCGATGCTCGATCCCGAAGCGCTCACGATCGGATTCGCCCGGCGCTTCACGGGCTACAAACGTCCGGACCTGATCTTCCGCGACGTCGAACGCCTGGCGCGTCTCGTCAACGACGCGCGCCGTCCTGTGCAGTTCGTGTTCGCCGGCAAGGCCCACCCCGCCGACGAGGCCGGCAAGCACCACTTGCAGCAGATCTTCCGCCACGCGCTCGACTCGCGGTTTGGCGGACGCATCGCCTTTGTGGATGACTACGACCTGCACGTCGCCCACCTCCTCGTGCAGGGCTGCGACGTCTGGCTCAACAACCCGCGGAAACCTCTGGAAGCCTCCGGCACCTCGGGCATGAAGGCCGCGATGAACGGTGTGCCGCACCTCTCGATTGGGGACGGCTGGTGGGCCGAAGGCTACGCGGGCGACAACGGCTGGCTCATCGACGGGCGCGCGGAAACGACGGACCAGGGCGTCGTCGATGACGCCGACGCTGCGGCACTCTACGACCTGCTCGAACAGTCGGTCATCCCGGCGTTTTATACGCGTGGCCCGAAGAACCTGCCCACACGCTGGCTGGCCATCGTCCGGCGGTCGATCGCGACGGTGACCCCGCGGTTCAGCACGCGGCGCATGCTGAAGGACTACATTGAGCGGGCGTACGCGCCTGCGTTCAAGCGATAGAATTGGACCACTGATACATGGCTCGAAAAGGGACGGAACCCATCCGCTGTGCGCTCTGCAGCGCAAAGGACGTCGTTGAACCCCGTGGCGACGAGCGGTACTGCCGCGACTGCTGGGACAAGAAGATCGCCGTCGAAGACATCGTGGCGCGCGAGTTCACCCTGAAGCGGTACATCCGGGCCCAGAGCGCCGAGAAGTACCTCGTGTATCACGCCACCCAGAAGCGCCCGGTCGGCATGATCATGGTGATCGACGATGGGTTTGACCTGTTTCTGACCGTGCTGCTCTACCCGACGTTCACCTGGGAAGACCCGGCGTATCACCTCGAGAAGGACCCCGAACAGCGGACGTTCCACGAAATCCTGGTGGACGTCATCGCGGCCGACATCATCGAGCCGTGGGGTGGCGGGAAGTGGCATCTCGAAGTGTTCCGGTCCACGGCGCCCGAGCCTGAGGACTGGAACGGCGAAATGTAAAGCCGGCGTTAAAGGCCGGCCGGCCGAAAACTTTCAGGCGCGCGGGGTCGTCCTATGGGTTGGGTATACTTTGTTGGGAGCTGAAGGCAATGTCGAACCGTAAGGCCACGTTCTTCTATAGTTTCCTGATCGCCGTCGCCTCGCTGGCGGCCGGCATGGTGATCGCGTCACGCCTCGATCTGACGCCCGCATCGTTCGCCCGCACGGTCAATATTCCGGCGACGAACAGCGCCCCGCTTGACGGGCCGCTGGATGCGTCCACGTTCCGGAACATTGCGTCCTCGCAGAATCCGGTCGTGGTCAGCATCCGGACGCGCACCGAACGTCGCTCCGGTCGCGGCGGCGGGGACGGTGGCCTCCTCGAAGAGTTCTTCCAGATGCCCGGCCAGCCCCGTGGGCGGCAGGCTCCGCCCCAGCAGCAGTTGCCCCCCGCGGAAGGTGGCGGCAGCGGGTTTGTGATCGACAAGGCGGGCTACATCCTCACGAACAACCACGTCGTGGAAAACGCGTCGAGCATTGAAGTCTTTCTCTACGGGATGGATCCGAATGGCCTTGAGTCCGGCCTGTCGGCGAAGGTCGTCGGCCGCGACGTGCTGACCGACAGCGCGCTGATTCAGTTGACCGAAATGCCGGAGACGCCCCTGACGGAAGCGAAGTTTGGTGACTCCGATCAGCTTGGCCCCGGCGACTGGGTCATGGCCATCGGCAGCCCGTTCGGTTTCACGAACACGGTGACCGTCGGCGTGGTGAGTGCGGTCGGCAGGACCGATGCGGACCTTCGTCCGGTGCCCGGGCGTGATCTGGAGATGATTCAGACGGATGCGGCGATCAATCGCGGCAATTCCGGCGGGCCGTTGCTCAACGTGCGCGGTGAAGTGGTCGGCGTGAACACGGCGATCATCTCCGACCGGTCCGGCGGCAACATCGGCATCGGCTTTGCGGTCCCGATCAACACGGTCAAGGAAATCCTCACCGGGCTGCGCGGCGGCAAGGTCGTGCGAGGGCGCATCGGCGTGTTCGTGTCGAACCAGCCGATCAGCGCGGCCGATCTGCGCGACCTGGGCCTGCCCTCGACGGGTGCCGCACTCATTTCGCAGGTCAACGCCAAGGGCCCGGCGGATCTCGCGGGCGTGAAATCCGGCGACTTCGTCGTGGAATACAACGGCAAGCCGGTGAGCAAGAGCGACGACCTGACCAACATGGTCACGCGGACGGCCCCCGGCACGAAGGTGCCCCTCAAAGTCGTCCGTGGCGGCAAGCCGCTGACGCTCACTGTGACGATCGAAGAGCTGGACCTGGCAACGGAAGTGGAGACCGCCGGCGGCGACGAACGTCCGGAGGTGACGCCGGAACCTGAAGCCCCGACCGAGATCGGCCTCGGCCTCTCGATCGAGCCGATCACACCGGCGGCGGCGCGCCAGCTCCGCATTCCGCAAGGACGGGGCGGTGCCGTCGTCGCCAACGTGGATCCGTCAAGTGCCGCACGCGGTCTGTTTGCGCGTGGTGACGTCATCCTCGCGATCAATGGCGTCGCGGTGACGTCGGTGGACGAAGTGGCCAAGCGCCTGAGCAGTGCGCGGGCCGGTTCACTGATCGTGGTCGGCGTCTGGCGCGAGGGCGCCGAGCAGTCGGTGCCGATTCGCAAGCGCTGAGAGTTGAGCGGGTGGGTCGATGGGCGGGTGGGCGGTGGCTCAGCCGTCCACCTGCCCATCTGGAAAGACGATGCACCGCGTCAGCGCGGCGCCTGCGCCCACCACTGCCCCGGGCCACACCACACAATCTCTTAATTGCGCTGTGGGATCGATGACCGCCGGTGACTGGTCTGGCGCCCAAGGGGCCTCGACCACAGGGGTTGTGCTCTGCCCTTCCGCGCGCGCAACTCGCAAGACGGCATCCAGGTAGTCCGCCGGCGTACCGACGTCGATGCATGGTGCGTCCACACGCCATGCACGGATGGCGCCGGGCTGATTGGCGACGAGCGTCCGATAAATGCCCGCAACTGTCTCGGCAGGAGTGTTCGCTGGGACGTCCGCAAAGACCCGCGATTCGACCACCTGGACTCCGATGAAATGCCACGTCTCTTCGGTGTGCCCCTTCGGCACAACGGCGATCACACGACCGTCCGCATCCAGTCGCAGCCCGTTGTAATGATCCGGCCTCGAATTTTCCACCACCGCCATCGTCGCCACCGCTCCCTCGGCGCGGGCGGCGTTGTGCGCCGCGATCAGGGGTGACAACGCGAAGTCCGTCAACGTATCGCCGTTGACGATGAGGCACGGGCCGTCATGGCCAGGCCAGAGGGACAGCGCCAGTTTGGGCCCGCCGGCTGACCCGAGGATCTCGCGCTCCCAGGAATACCGAACCCGCACACCCCACTGCGAACCGTCACCGACGATGCCCGTGACTGTCGCAGGGAGGTGATGGAGGTTGAGCACGAGGTCCCGCACGCCCTCACGCTCGAGCCATTCAAGGACGCGCACAATCAGCGCCTTGCCAGCCACAGGCACGGCCGGTTTGGCCAGCAGCCGCGTGAGCGGCGCCAGTCGGGTTCCAAGGCCGGCGGTGAGAACGATGGTGGGCAACATCGACGTAGATCATCCTCCAATTCCTCGATCACGCAATTCCCCAATTCACATCCTCAATCCCCAATCCCCAATCCTCCATGCGCACGAGTAGACTAGCGACGTGTCTCGCGCGCTTCCCGCTCCCGTCCAGATCTATCTCGATCGCACCAAACAAACGTCTGCGCGCGTGGTCCCCCTGACCGGCGATGCGTCGGACCGGCGGTATTTCCGGGTCATCCCGAAGGAGGGGCGGTCGTTTGTCCTGGCGGTGAATGCGGCGGCCTTCGACTACGCCTCGTTGCCCTTCGTGAACGTCGCGGAGCTGTTTGCCGCGATGCCGGTGCCGGTGCCGACCATCCTGGGTGAAGCGGCCGATCACGGCGTGCTCGCCCTGAGCGATCTCGGGGACGTCACGATGCAGGCCCACGTCGGTGCGGCGCCGTCTGCGGAACACGCGGCCCTCTATCGGCAGGCGGTCGGGTTCATCGAGACGATGCAGCGGCGCGGGCGGGAACTGGCCAGTCCGAAGTACGTGCCGTACGGGATCGCGTTTGATGTCGAGAAGCTCACGTGGGAGATGGACTTCTTCCTCAAACACTTCCTCGAAGCCTTTCGGGGCGTCGAGTTTGCGCCGGGAGATCGGGATGCCCTGCGTACGGAACTCGGGGCGCTCGTGGCCACGCTCGCGGCCGAGCCGAGGGTGTTGTGCCATCGCGATTACCACAGCCGGAATCTGATGCTGGCGCACGGGCAGCTGTGGATCATCGATTTTCAGGACGCGCGCATGGGCCCGGACACCTACGACCTGGTGTCGCTGCTCCGCGATTCGTACGTCGATATTTCCGACGAGGACGTGGACGAGTTGCTGGCCTACTTTCTGGCACTGGGCGGCCGGTCGGGTGAGGGCACCGACTTCCGGCGGCGGTTCGACGAGATGGCCCTGCAGCGCAACCTCAAGGCCCTGGGCACGTTCGGCTACCAGACGACCGCCAAGTCCAATACGGTCTACATCCAGTACATCCCGCGAACCTTGCGCTACGCCCGGGCTCAGGTCCACAAGTACCAGCGCTTTGCCCCCCTGCGGGACCTGCTCGCCCGGTACGTTGAGGAGTTCCGCTAGACTAGAACGGATGCACGTCTATATCGAAGACATCGCGAAGCACGTCGGCTCCCCGGTCACCATCAAGGGGTGGCTGGCGAACCGCAGGTCCAGCGGTAAGATCCACTTCCTCCAGGTACGCGACGGCTCCGGGTTCATCCAGGCCGTGATGTCGAAGGCGCAGGTCGGCGACGAGACGTTCGACGTGGCCAGCCACCTCTCCCAGGAAAGCGCCATCATCGTGCATGGCGCCGCGCGCGCGGATTCGCGGGCGCCGGGCGGGTGTGAGCTCGATATCACCGGCCTCGAGCTGGTGAGCGCCGCGACCGACTTCCCCATCACGCCGAAGGCACACGGCGTGGACTTCCTCATGGATCGCCGTCACCTGTGGATTCGTTCGCAGCGGCAGCAGGCCGTCCTCCGCATCCGCCACGAAGTGATCGATGCCGTGCGCGACTACTTCAACAACCTTGGCTTTGTGCTGGCCGACACGCCGATCTTCACGCCGTCCGCCTGTGAAGGCACCACCACGCTCTTCCCGGTGCAGTACTTCGACGATGCGACGGCCTATCTGACACAGAGTGGTCAGCTCTACAACGAAGCGAATGCGATGGCACTTGGGCGGGTGTACTGCTTCGGTCCGACGTTCCGCGCAGAGAAATCCAAGACACGCCGGCATCTGACGGAGTTCTGGATGGTCGAACCCGAGGTGGCCTACGCCAACCTTGAGGACATCATCGAACTGGCGCAGGGCCTGGTGGTTTCGGTGATCGAACGGGTGCTCGAGAAGAAGCAGCGTGAGCTGAAGGTGCTCGAGCGAGACACCGCGAAGCTCGAGCGCATCGCGAAACCCTTCGCGCGCATCACCTATGACGATGCCGTGACGTTGTTGAAGAGCAAGGGCCTGCCCTTTGAGTGGGGTGGCGACTTCGGCAGTCCGGATGAGACCGCGCTGTCGGAGCACTTTGATGGTCCTGTGGCGGTGACGGGGTATCCGAGTGAGATCAAGGCGTTTTATTTCAAGCCGATGGATGGTCGTCCCGAGGTGTCGTTGTCGGTCGACATCCTCGCGCCGGAAGGGTACGGAGAGATCATCGGCGGCGGTCAGCGCCTCGAAGACCTCGACGTGCTGCTGCAGCGCATCAAGGACCACAACCTGCCGCAGGAAGCGTTCGAGTGGTATCTCGATCTGCGCCGCTTCGGCAGCGTGCCCCACGCCGGTTTCGGCATGGGCATCGAACGTGTCGTGTCCTGGATCTGCGGACTCGACCACCTGCGCGAAGCCATTCCGTATCCCCGGATGTTGTATCGGATGTATCCATAGACCGGTGCTGAGTGCACAGTGCACTGTGCTGAGTGCGATTGCTGATTGCTGATATCCCTGATGAAGATTGGATTTGTATCACTCGGGTGCCCGAAGAACCTCGTTGATGGCGAGGTCATGCTTGGCATGGCGCAGGCGGCAGGGCATGAGTTGACCAGTGAGGCGTCCACGGCGGACGTGATCGTGGTGAATACGTGCGCGTTCATCGACAACGCCAAGGAAGAGTCCGTCGATGCCATCCTCGAGATGGCGCAGTACAAACGCGATGGATCGTGCAAGAAGCTGATCGTCACCGGGTGCCTGGCCGAGCGCTATCGCGATCAGCTCAAGACCGAGATCCCGGAGATCGACGTGTGCCTCGGCACCGGCGAAGTACTCGACATCGTCCCCGCAATCGCCGGCCAACCAGCGCCGATGCGACTCTTCAAGTCGCGCGCCGCCGCGTTGGGCACTGAGCACCCAGCCCCCCACATCACGTACCTCTACGGCTCCGACACCCCGCGGGTTCAGACCACGCCGAAACACTTCGCCTACGTGAAGATCGCCGAAGGCTGCGACTACACGTGTGCGTTCTGCATCATTCCCACATTGCGCGGCAGGTATCGGAGCCGGGACATCGACGCGATCGTGCAGGAAGCGGAAGTACTGGCGGCGCGTGGCGTGCGCGAACTGCTGCTGATCTCGCAGGACACGACGTTTTTCGGGATCGACAAGGGCAAACGAGGTGCGCTCGCGGAATTGCTCCGGCGTCTGAATCAGGTCGAGGACCTCGCCTGGGTCCGGCTTCTGTACCTCTACCCCACCACGATCACGGATGACGTGTTGCAGGCGATGGCGGAGTGCGAGAAGGTGTGCCGCTACATCGACCTGCCGCTGCAACATGCCTCTGCCGACGTGTTGCGCCGCATGCGACGTCCCGGCAATCGCGACAGCTACGACAAATTGCTCGCGCGCATCCGCCGTTTCCTTCCGGAGGTCACCCTGCGCACCACATTCATCGTGGGCTTCCCCGGCGAGACCGAGCAGGACGTCGAGGAACTGCTGTCGTTTGTTCGCGACACCAACTTCGACCACGTCGGCGTCTTCACGTATTCGCACGAGGAAGACACGCGGGCGTTCGAGATGGTCGATGACGTGCCGGCGGCGGAAAAACAGGCGCGTCGCGACCGCGTGATGAGGCTGCAGAAACAAATCGTGGCCGCGCGGATGAGGGCCCGAAAGGGCCAGGCCGTGCGAGTCATGGTCGACGGCCCGTCCCCCGACTCCGACCTCGTCGTGCTCGGGCGCCTCGAAGGCCAGGCACCCGACATCGACGCCCTCGTGTACTTCGATCAGTGCGACCCCGCGACCCTCGTCCCCGGCACCCTCGTGGACGCCACCATCACCGGCGCCCGCGGCTACGACCTCGTCGTCACCCCCCTCTGAAAAATGAGCTCGGAGGCGATTTCTGACAAAATCGCCTCCGAGCTCATTCATGCAGATTGGCGAACTCCAGATTTACGAGCGTATCGGCGAGGACGGGTTTGATCGGCTGGTTCGGGCGTTTTATGCGCAGGTTCCGGCTGACGACATCCTGGGGCCGATGTATCCGCCCGGCGACATGGCCGGCGCGGAAGCGAGGCTGCGTGACTTCCTGATCGGCCGATTTGGCGGGCCGGATCGCTATATTCAGCAGCGCGGCCACCCGCGGTTGCGTCAGCGCCACGCGCCATTTGCGGTCGATCAGGCGGCGCGCGACCGCTGGATGCAGCTCATGACGAGAGCCCTTGACGAGGCGACGCTGCCCGACGACGTCACCCTCACCCTTCGCAGCTTCTTCGACCAGACCACCACGTTCATGGTCAACCGCCGTTGACGAGCTCGGAGGCGATTTCGGAAGAAATCGCCTCCGAGCTCATTTTTCTTATAACGGGAGGCCCCCCAACAGCCGAGAGGACTAAGGTGAAGCGTCCCGTGCGTCTCGTGTTTGCCGTGTTGCCTGTCACCGCTCTGGCCGCGTGCGAGGCCTTGAAAGCCCCGACAGAGCCGGGCCTCCCCGCCGGGGCCGTGCGTTACGCGGCCGTCGGCGCGAGCGACACTATCGGCTACGGCGGCTCCGTGGTGTGCCAGCCGTTTGCGGCCTGTCCCGATGGCACGGGCTACGTCCAGACCGTCAGCCGGCGCCTGAAATCCGCGCACTCCGACTTTTCAGATACCAATCTCGGCATTCCGGGCGCAGTCGTGAGCCGCCGGTTGCTCGATCTGGGCAAATCCGTGGGGCGCGACCCGGTGACCAATTTCATCGATGCCCAAATGCCCTTTGTGCCCCGGGCCTCCACACTGGTTACCGTCTTTGCCGGTGGCAATGACGTCAACATCGTCGCGGCGGCGGTCAAGGCCGGTCAGGCCAACGGCAACGTGGACGCCTACATTACGGCCCAGATCACCTCCTTCGCGCAGGAATTCCGGGACCTGCTCACCGGCATCCGCGCCCGGGCGACGACGACCACGGTCATTGTTCTGAACCTGCCGAACCTGTCGCGGTTGCCCTACGCCAGCAGCCTGAACCCGACCGAACGCGAGTGGATGCGGCGGCTGGCTGTGGGTTATTCGGCGGCCATGAACGCCACCCGGTCCGCCGACGTGCTCATCGTGGATCTCATGTGCCACGCCCCGATGTACGACGCCGGCAACTACTCCTCCGACGGCTTCCACCCCAATGATGTCGGCTACCGCCGACTGGCGGACCTGGTCTCGGAGGCCATCGCCACCCCCCCGGGGGCACCGGCCACGGCGTGCGTGTTCATGAACTGAGCTGCTGGGCAACTGGGTGACTGGGCGGTTGGTAGCCCATGAACCATGAACCGATGAACCAGTAACCCACGCGCGGTGTATACTTGCGGGTGCTCGTAGCGGGAATGCGGTGGTAAGTGGGCCCGTGCCCACTTTTTCTGTTTTTAGGCCCCTTTTTCCCGTTCCGGCAACCTGCAGGATCCTGACGTGGCTACGACCCGCGAGCAAGCCGTCGACCGTGTGCGCGAAGCGGCACAACGCGTGGCCGAAAGCCACGGACTGACGATTTTTGATCTTCAGTTCCGGCGCGAATCCATCGGCTGGGTGCTGCGGGTGATGGTCGATCGACCATGGGACGTGTCGAAGGGCCCCGAACAGCCCGGAGACGCGGTCGGGATTGGGGATTGCCAGAAGGTCAGTCATGACCTGAGCGCCCTGCTCGACGTGGAAGACGACCTCGGGGCGGCACTCGACAAGGCCTACACCTTGGAAGTGTCCTCACCGGGTTTGGATCGACCGTTACGAAGCGAAGACGACTACCGGCGGTTCACCGGGCGTCTCGCGAAGATTGTGACGTCAGCGCCAGTGGACGGCCAGACGAGTTTCTCGGGCCGGATCACGGGAGTGGACGAAGGATCGGTGTTGCTGGCAGAAGGCCGGCGGACACACCGGGTGCCGGTGGCGGCGGTCAAACGCGCCCGGCTGGACGTGGAGTTCTGATTATGGCGACCGAACTGCAGCAGATGATTGACGTGGTAGCGAAGGACAAGGGCATCGACCCGTCCATCGTTGTCGGAGCGATTGAGGACGCGTATCTCGCGGCCGCGCGCAAGGTGTTCAAGGAAGAAGAAGACCTGCGCACACGGTTCAACCTCGACACCGGGCTCGTGGAACTCTACGCGGTGAAGCAGATTGTGGAGGCGGTAGCCGACCCGCACCGTGAAATCGCGCTGGCCGATGCCCAGGCGGAGTACGGCGAAGAAGCCGAAGCGGGGATGGAAATCGAATTCCCGAAGGAAACCGAAAAGCTCGGTCGCATCGCGGCGCAGACGGCCAAGCAGGTCATCGCCCAGCGCGTGCGCGAAGCGGAGCGCGAGAAGATTCACGGCGAGTTCAGCCAGCGCGTCGGCGAAGTGGTCAATGCCCTCGTCAAGCGTTTCGAAAGCGGCGATCTCATCGTGGAGATCGGCCGCGTCGAAGGCCAGATCCCGCGCAGGGAACAGTCGCGCGCCGAAAACTACGCCATCGGCGACCGTGTGCGCGCCGTCATCAAGACCGTGACGCGCAACGCCAAGGGCCCGCAGGTCGTGCTCTCGCGCACGGATCCGGCATTGCTCATCAAGCTGTTCGAGCAGGAAGTGCCGGAGATCTACGACGGCACGGTCATGATTCGCGGCTGCGTGCGTGAGGCGGGCGATCGTGCGAAGCTCGCCGTGTTCTCCCGCGAACGCGACGTGGATCCGGTCGGCGCCTGCGTCGGCATGCGCGGCACCCGTGTGCAGGCGATCATCCGCGAACTCCGCGGCGAAAAAATCGACATTGTCGAATGGTCGGAAGATCCGGTCGACTTCGTCACCAAGGCCCTCAGCCCCGCCCGTGTCCAGCGCGTCACGATTGTCGACGATGAGGCGCGCGTGATGGAGGTGCTGGTCGAAGATCGGCAGCTGTCGCTGGCCATCGGCAAGAAGGGTCAGAACGTGCGGCTCGCCGCGAAGCTGACCGGCTGGAAGATCGACATCAAGAGCGACGAGGACAAGAAGAAGGAAGTCGAGCTGCAGTTGGCCGGCCTCGAGTTCGGCGAGACACGTGAGGCTGAAGCGCCCCTGACGTTGCCCGATATCCACGACGAAGTCATCTCGCAGCTCAAGGCTGCAGGCTTTACGTCGGCAGACAAGATTCGCGAGGCCGGCACCGAGGCGCTGGCCGCGATTCCCGGGTTCGATGCGGAAACGGTCGAGGCGGTGCTCGCAGCTGCGGGTTCCGCGACGACGACCGAATACGAGTGAGGTAGCGTTTGGCCACTGTCCGGATTTACAAAGTCGCTGAGCTCCTGGGTCTGTCGAGCCAGGACGCGATGAGCCTGCTCAAGAGCGAGACCGGCATCGAGGTGAAGAGTGCCTCGAGTTCCGTCGAGGAGATCGTTGCGCGGCAGTTTGTCGAGCGCGAGGCGCGCAAGCGCCGCATCGCGTTGCCGCCGCCGACCGCCCTCTTCGCCGATGCCCCTGCGCCGCCCAAGAAGGGCGCCGTGAAGGCCGGCGCCAAGGCCGGCAAAGTCGTCGAGCCTCCGAAGCCGGCTGCGCCCGCACTACGGCCGCGCCTGGTCAAGACCGTCAAGCCGGCCGGTGGCCAGCCCGAAGACGCCCATGGCACCGCGCCTGCGGAAGACGTCGCGGCGCCCCCTGCACCGGCTGCAGAGCCCCTGGCTCCTGTCGCCGAGGCGGCCGATGCTGTTGCGGCAGGACTGGTGGCCGAGCCGGTCGCGGCGCCTGATGTTCCCGAGGTGGCTGGTGTGGCCGCAGCCGAGCCGGCACCTGCGCCTGCGCCCACAACGCTTGCGCCTCGCGGCAGACTGAAAGTCGAGACCGAGCCCCCGCCTGTGGGGGCGCGGCCCACACCAACGGCGACGGTGCCGGTCCCCCCTCCGGCCCGCGTGCCCCAGGCGCCGGCGGCAGTCACGCCACCGGCTCCACCCGCGATTAGCCCGGTCACGAAGCCGATCATTCGTCCCGGTCGCGTGGTGCCGCCGTCGCGTCGTCTGCGCATCGAAGATCCGCTCACGGGTGAAGCGCCGGCTGCGCGGCCGATGCCGCTGCGTCCGGCAGTGCGTCCCTCCGTTTCTGCCCCGGCCCCGACACGCCCTGCCGAGCCTGGCATGGCCGTGCGTCCCGGCCTGACCGGTCGTCCGATTCCCGCCGGTCCGCGTCCACCACTCGGCGGTCCGCGTCCCCTGCCCTCGCAACCCGTGCGCTCCGGTCAACCCGCCGGAGCTCCGGGCAGTCGTCCGCCGTTCGGACAGCAGCGCCCGGGCCAGTCGACCTATCGCCCGGCCTACTCGGGTCCGCGCGCGCGTGGTCCGCGCCGCGACGATCGGCCGTCCCAGGCGCCGATGGCGATGGAACTGCCGCCGATCACCAAACTCATCACCCTCGCCGAGGGCATGACGGTGAAGGACCTGGCGGACAAGCTCGAGGTCAAGGCGAAGGACGTCCTCAAGAAGTTGATGGACCGTCGCATGATGATGACCATCAACTCGACGCTCGACGCCGAGACGGCACAGCTCGTCTCACGCGACTTCGGTGCGGAAGTGCTCATCCGCTCCTTCGAAGAAGAAGTGGTGGACGTCGAAACCACGGCATCGAAGCCGGAAGACATGGTCGAACGCGCTCCGGTCGTCACCGTCATGGGTCACGTCGACCACGGCAAGACGACGCTGCTCGATGCGATTCGGAAGGCCAAGGTCGCGCAGGGCGAGGCCGGCGGCATCACGCAGCACATCGGCGCCTACTCCGTTGATGTGAACAAGCGCCGGGTCGTGTTCCTCGACACCCCCGGTCACGCGGCGTTCACGATGATGCGCGCCCGCGGCGCCAAGGTCACCGACATTGTCATCCTCGTGGTGGCGGCCGATGACGGCGTCATGCCCCAGACGAAGGAAGCGATTGACCATGCGAAGGCGGCGAACGTGCCGATCATCGTTGCGGTCAACAAGATTGACGTGCCCGGCGCGAACCCCGAGCGCGTGAAGCGCGAGCTGTCGGAGCTGGGGCTGCAGCCGGAAGAATGGGGCGGCACCACCGTCACGGTCGAGGTCTCGGCGAAGCAGCAGACCAACCTGGATCAGCTGCTCGAAATGATTCTGCTCGTGGCCGACATCGGCACGCTCAAGGCGAATCCGACGCGCATGGCGCAGGGCACCGTGCTCGAAGCCAAACTCGACAAGGGCCGTGGTCCGGTGGCGACCGTGCTCGTGCAGGACGGCACCATCCGCGAAGGCGATCTGTTCATTGCCGGCACCGTGGACGGCAAGGTCCGCGCGTTGTTCGATCACCTGGGCCGCAAGATCAAGTCGGCGGGTCCGGCGACGCCGGTCGAAATTCTCGGTTTGTCGGCACTCCCCTCGCCCGGAGACATCCTCCAGGTCGTGGACGACTCGCTCAAGGCGCGTCAGATCGTCACCTATCGTCAGACGCAGGCGAAGGCCAAGGCGCTCGGCGCGCGTGGCTCACGTCTCACACTGGAATCGCTGCAGCAGCAGATGGCCGAGGGCAACCTCAAGGAACTCGCCATTATCATCAAGGCCGACGTGCAGGGTTCCGCCGAAGTGCTCGCCGACACCCTCGCGAAGCTCTCCGATGAACGCGTGAAGGTGCGCATCATCCACACGGGCGTCGGCGCCATCAACGAGTCCGACGTACTCCTCGCATCCGCGTCCGACGCCGTCATCATCGGCTTCAACGTCAAGCCAGACCGCAACGCGGCGGACGTGGCCGAGCGTGAGGAAGTCGAGATTCGTCAGCACTCGGTCATTTACCACGTTACCGACGAGATCAAGAAGGCGATGACGGGGCTGCTCGAGCCGACGCTCAAGGAAGCGCGCATCGGCGCGGCGGTGGTCCAGGCGACGTTCTCCACGCCCAAGGCCGGCACCGTCGCCGGCTGCATGGTCACCGAGGGCAAGATCACCCGCGCGGGCGACGCGCAGGCCCGCCTGCTCCGCGGCGGCGAGGTGCTGTGGACCGGGCGCATCAGTTCGCTGCGCCGGTTCAAAGACGACGTCGGCGAGGTCAAGTCGGGGATGGAATGCGGCATCAGCCTCGACAAGTACAACGACATCGAAGTCGGCGACATGATCGAGGTCTTCCACATCCAGAAGATCGCGGCGGTGTTCTGACCCCATGGCGCAAGGCTCACGGCCCGACCGTGTCGGCGAACACATCCGGCAGGAGCTGAGCCAGATCATTGCCCAGCAGGTGCACGATCCGGGCATCGGCTTCCTCACGCTCACGCGTGTGAAGGTCACGCCCGACCTGCAGCTGGCGCGTGTGTTGTACACCGTCATGGGTGACGACAAGCAGCGCAAGGACACCCAGAAGGCGCTCGAGCGCGCGATGCCCTTCCTGCGCCGGCAGATCGGCTCGCGCGTGCGGCTGCGCCGCGTCCCCGAGCTCCAGTTCTTCTACGACGAGGCGATCGCCCATCAGGACCGCATCGAGCAGATCCTGCTCGACCTGAAGAAGGAACGCGACGAACGCGAGCCGACCGACGAATGAGTTCCGCCCTCGACGTCGCCGCCGCCATCCGCGCGCACGACCACTTCCTTCTGACCTCACACGCACGGCCTGATGGCGATGCCATCGGATCGCAGCTGGCGATGGCCTTTGCGCTGGACGCGCTCGGCAAGCGTGTCCGCCTGGTCAACAAGGACGCGGTGCCCGGCGCCTATCGCGGCTTCCCCGGCGCGGATCGCATCATCGTGGCGGGCGCCGTGCCCCCCCTCGAGGGCGTTCCCCTGGCCGCAGAAGCCACCATCGTCATGGAATGTGGCGATCTGAAGCGGCCCGAGGTGGACGGGCTGGATCGTCCCACCGTCATCAACATCGACCATCACATCGGTAATGCGATGTACGGCACGGTGAACTGGTTCGACGCCTCGGCAGCCGCGTGTGCCGAGATGGTGGCGGATGTCATCGACGCCCTGGGTGTCACCTGGACGCCTGACATCGCGTCGCATCTGTATCTCGGGATCGCGACCGACACCGGCGGGTTCCGGCACGGCCCCATCTCTGAGCGCACGTTCTCCATTTGTGCGCGCATCGCGGCCACCGGCGTCTCTCCCGCGCGGCTCTCCCGCGAGATCTTCGACAGCTTCTCCATCGGCCGCGTCCGGCTCACCGGCGCATTGCTTAATGCCATGGAGTTGCACCACGACGACCGTCTCGCCGTGTTGTATTACGACGACGAGCTGCTGGCGGCGTGCGGGGCCACGTCTGACGACACCGATGGCCTGGTGAACCTGCCGCTCGGCGCGAAGAACGTGCTCGCGGTGGCGCTCGTACGCAAGCAGAGCGACGCGCAGTATCGCGTCAGCATGCGGTCAAAGGGCGACGTCAGCGTGCGCGCGGTGGCCGTCCAGTTCGGAGGCGGGGGCCATGTGAACGCAGCCGCCTGCTCGATTCCCGGGTCGCGTGCCGACGTGACGCAGTCCGTCGTGCGCGCGATCGGCGCGCTCTTCTAGAACCCTCGCGGAGAGCTACTTGATGATCGCGGTGGGCTTCTTGCCTTCGTACATCAGCGTGATCTCTGACGCCGTGCACAGGTTGAGCTTGGTCCACTCGATCGAGTCGTCGTCTTCGTCGACAACCTTGAGGTCCCAGTTGCACTCGGTCTCGGCGCTGGAGAACACGATGTCCACCTTCTCGCGGTTTGCGAGCACATCCTTGCCCATCACGTCCTCGCCCCATTCGTCGGAGCTGGTCGGGCTGAGGTAGACCTCCATGATGGTCAGACCGGTCCGGTTGACCAGCGTGAAATCGAGATTGCGGCGCTGCTGGGTGGCCTGCAGGGTGATGGACGCAAGGGCGATGACCGCAAGGCACGAGGCGATGACGGCGGACTTCAGATTCGGTCTCATACAAGCACTCCGGAGCAACAAAGAGGACGGCAAGATGCCGCGCTATGCGATGCGCGATCGCCGGGAGGAGATCAATAACAATTTTGGTGCGACGCGTCCCGGCGTGTTGGACAATGGGGAGTGCTTCGCGAGCTCCATTCGATCAGCGCCTGGCAGGCGGCCCTTGCCCAGTCGGCCCAACGGCCGGCCGTGATCTTCAAACACAGCCTGACGTGCGGCACGAGCGCGATGGCGATGGAGGAGATCCAGAACCTGGCCAACTGTGCCGACCTTGACGCGGATATCTCCATCGTCCGTATCCAGGAAGCCCGAGAGGTCTCGCGAGCAATCGAACAGCAACTCGGCGTCCGTCACGAGTCGCCCCAGGTGGTGCTTGTTATTGACGGTCGCGTCGTCTGGCACGCGTCCCATTTCCGCGTGATGGCCGCGGCGATCCTCGCGGCTCTCAAACAGGCCCCCGGTCAGCTCACCACGTTGTCGTAGCCGGACATCAGCAGCCGGCCGGTGCCGTCGATCGATTCCGCGGATTTCCGGGAGCGCGTCTTGTGACGCGGATCGTACCGTCGCGTGTGCTGGGGACGCTCGTCCCCAGTCCGACAGTCCGCAGTCCGAAAATGCGGTGTAATCTGGGTACCCATATGAAGACAACCATCGAGATTGCCGATGACGTGCTTGTGCGGGCGAAGCGGCAGGCGCAACGCGAGGGGAAGACGTTGCGGGAGGTGGTGGAGGAAGCGCTCCGGCAGCGCCTGGCGCAGAGCTCGGCACGAGTCCCCTTCCGCCTGAAGAAGCACACGTTCAGGGGCGAGGGGTTGCTCCGCCACGATGCTGACTGGGAGTCCATCCGCGACACCATCTACCGGCTGGGTTGAGCCGATGATTGCGGTCGACACCAACATTCTGGTCTACGCGCACCGCGCAGACTCCACGTTCCATCTCAACGCTGACGCCGTGGTGACGGCACTCGCCGAAAGGCCGTCGGCGTGGGCGATTCCCTGGCCCTGTCTCCACGAGTTTTTTGCCATCGTCACCCATCCGCGCATCTACAAACCGCCGACGCCGGTGGCGGATGCGTTGATCCAGATCGATGCGTGGCGTGAGTCTCCGACGCTCGTGCTCCTGCACGAGGAAGAGGGCTACTGGGCCGCCCTGCGGCCGATGGTGGAACGGTCGCTGGTGACCGGTGGTGCCATTCATGATGCACGGATCGCGGCACTCTGCCGGCGGCACGGCGTCACGACGCTGTATTCAACAGACCGGGACTTCAGCCGCTTCCCGGATGTGACGATCGAGAATCCGCTGCTGGGAACGGACTGACATGGCCCCGACCGATCTGCTCGTTGTCGGTGCCGGCCCGGTGGGGCTCGCGTGTGCCATCGAAGCCCGGCGGCATGGACTCACGGCCCGGGTGCTCGACAAAGGCGCCCTCGCCAATTCCATTCTCGGCTACCCGGCGCTGATGGAGTTTTTCTCCACGCCGGACCTGATCGAGATTGGCGGCCACCCCTTCCCCGTCACCGGCTACAAACCCACCCGCGAGGACGCGCTGGAGTACTACCGGATGGTCGCCGCTCGCGAGGCGCTCGACGTGCGGCTGTATGAGGCGGTCGAGGGGATTTCCGGAACTCGCGGCGACTTCACCATCACCACCAGTCGCGGCCCCCATCACGCCCGACACGTGGTGATTGCCACAGGCTTCTTCGACTATCCCAACAGGCTCAACGTGCCCGGCGAAGACCTGCCCAAGGTCACACACTACTACCGCGAAGCTTTCCCGTATGCGCAGCAGCGCGTTGCGGTGATCGGCGCGAAGAACTCCGCAGCGAAGGCCGCACTCGACTGCCATCGCCACGGAGCAGCGGTCACGCTGATCGTGCGAGGGCCGGCGCTGTCGGACCGGGTCAAATACTGGATTCGCCCCGACCTCGAAAACCGCATCAAGGAAGGCAGCATCACCGCGCACTTCAACACTGGTGTCGAGGAGATTCGTGAGACCGCACTCATCGTCCGCGGCCCGGACGGGCGGCGTGAAATTCCAAACGACTGGGTACTTGCGATGACCGGATACCATCCGGATTTTGATTTCCTTCAGCGCCTGGGGATCACGCTGGCCGACGACGGCGTGAAGACGCCGGTGTGTGATCCCACGACATTCGAGACCATGCGGCCCGGCGTGTACATTGCGGGCACCGTGTGCGGCGGCATGAACACCGGCCGCTGGTTCATCGAAAACGGCCGGTTCCACGCACGGCAGATCGTGGCCCACCTGACGGGCACGGCGGCGGCACCGGCGATGCCGGCACCCGGGCACTGGAAGACCGAGGAGTAGAGGCACACGGGGGCCCGTGTGATAGCCTTTCCCGGCTATGAGTGAGTACATCTTTTCGTCCGAGTCCGTCGGTGAAGGCCATCCCGACAAAGTTGCCGACACCATCTCCGACGCGATTCTGGACGCGTGCCTGACCCAGGACAAACGCAGCCGCGTGGCCTGCGAAACCCTGGTCAAGAGCAACCAGGTCGTCATCGCCGGTGAAATCACCACCAAGGCGAAGTTCGACTACAACGAAGTCATCCGCAAGGCGATTCGCGGCATCGGCTACGTGAATGACGACGACGTGTTTCATGCGGACAAGGTGTTCATCACCAACCTGCTGACGACGCAGAGCCCCGACATCAGCCAGGGCGTCGACGCGGTCGCGGCCGAAGGCAAGAAGAAGGCGGAACAGGGCGCGGGCGACCAGGGCCTGATGTTCGGCTACTCCAGCAACGAAACGCCGGAGCTCATGCCGGCGCCAATCATGTTCGCCCACCGGTTGGGCCGCCACCTCGCCAAGGTCCGCAAGGCCGGCAAGGTCGCGTGGCTCCGCCCCGACGCCAAGAGCCAGGTCTCGGTCCGTTACGTGGACGGCGTCCCCACCGAAATCACCAACGTCGTCATCTCCACCCAGCACGCGGCGAGCGCGAAGCACAAGACCATCGAGGACTTCTGCATCAACGAGATCATCCGCAAGGTGCTGCCGAAGGGGATGCTGAACAAGAAGACCGAGTTCCTCATCAACCCGACCGGCAAGTTCGTGGTGGGTGGTCCGCATGGTGACTCCGGCCTCACCGGCCGCAAGATCATCGTCGACACCTACGGCGGCATGGGCCGGCACGGTGGTGGCGCGTTCTCGGGCAAGGACCCGTCCAAGGTGGACCGTTCGGCCGCCTACATGGGCCGCTACGTCGCCAAGAACGTCGTCGCTGCCGGACTCGCCGACAAGTGTGAAGTGCAGTTCGCGTACGCGATCGGCTATCCGGATCCCGTCAGCGTGCACATCGACACGATGGGCACCGGCAACATCTCGGATGCGGCCATCCTGAACGCGGTGTGCAAGGTGTTCGACTTCAAGCCGGCGGCGATCATCCAGACGCTGAAGCTGCTGCGCCCGATCTACTCGCACACCACCAACTACGGCCACTTCGGCAAGACGACCGACCTCGACGCGATCACCTGGGAACGGACCGACAAGGTCGCGGCGCTGCGCAAAGCGGTGTCCTGAGCTCGGAGGCGATTTTTCGTCTGGATGCGGCGAGGAATCGCCTCCGAGCTCATTTTCCATGACCGGTGTTTTGCTCATCGACAAGCCATCCGGCCCGACGTCGCACGACGTTGTGGCCCGGATGCGCCGTGTCAGCGGCGAGCGATCGATCGGACACGCAGGCACGCTCGATCCCCGAGCCACCGGCCTGCTCGTCCTGATGCTCGGCAAGGCCACCCGCATCGCCACACTTCTCACCGGACACGACAAGGCCTACGACGCCACGATTCGGTTTGGCTTTGCGACCACGACGGATGACGCCGCTGGCGAACCCATCAAGGTGAGCGGATGGGCGGATGGGCAGTTGGGTGGGTGGGGAGACGGGCGGGTTCTCTCGGACGACGCGATACGCACCGCCCTCGATGCGACCGTCGGGCCGTTTGAACAACTGCCTCCCCGATACTCCGCCAAGATGGTCGACGGTCAGCGGGCGTACGACCTTGCGCGGCAGGACAAACCAATAGACCTCAAGCGGGCGTCGGTGGCGCTGCATGGGTGGGAGTGGCTGGGGCGCGAGGACGACCGGCTCCACATCCGTGTGTCGGTCTCTGCCGGGTTCTATGTGCGCTCGTTGGCCCGCGACCTGGGTGAGGCTCTTGGCTGCCCCGCCCATCTGGACGCCCTGCGGCGCACGCGGTCGGGCCCGTTCGACGTGACCCGGGCCCTCCCCCTGGCTGAGGCCGAGCGGCTGGGCCCGGAGGTCGAAGCGCACCTGGTGCCCATGGCCGAGGCCCTGTCCGACCTGCCGGCCGTCCGGGTGTCGGAAGCGGGCCTGGTCAATGTCAGGCACGGCAACCCCATCGGCCCGCAACTGATTGAAGGGCCATGGGTTCCGGCTTCGGACACCCTCCGGAAGATCCGCCTGCTCGACGAGTCAGGCGCCCTTGTGGCCCTCGCCGACCTGCGCGGCGGGCTGCTCCAGCCCTCGACAGTGCTCGGCTGACCGGGCTACAATTAACCCTTTGTTGGGGTAAGAGTTACGGCGTTCTGGTCCTGCACACTTCCGTGCACTCTGGGGCGCTCGTGGAAGGAACGATAGATCGTGCTCACCAAAGACCGTAAGACAGAAGTCATCACCACCTACAAGACCCACGAAGGCGACACAGGTTCCCCCGAAGTGCAGGTGGCGATTCTCTCAGAACGCATCACCTACCTCACGGAACATTTCAAGACGCACGCGAAGGACCATCACTCACGCCGCGGCCTGCTCAAGCTCGTCGGCCAGCGGCGTCGTCTGCTGGACTACGTGAAGCGCAAGGACGCGGATCGCTACCTGGAGCTGATCAAGCGCCTCGGCATCCGCAAGTAGCCTCCCGCGCACGCACCACAAGCACACAGTAGAGAGCAGAAGGACAAGACACATGTACCGAAGAGAATTGACGATCGGCTCATCGACCCTGTCGATCGAGACCGGCAAGCTGGCCAAGCAGGCCGACGGCGCCATCATCATCCGCCAGGGTGACACCATGGTGCTGGTCACCGCCTGCCGCGCAGCCAGCGCGCGCGAGGGCATCGACTTCCTGCCCCTGACGGTGGACTACCGCGAATCCACCTATGCCTCTGGCAAGATCCCCGGCGGCTTCTTCAAGCGTGAAGGCAAGCCCGCCGACAAGGAAACCCTCACCTGCCGCCTGATCGATCGTCCGCTTCGTCCGCTCTTCCCTGCTGGGTGGACGTACGAAACGCAGATTGTCGGCATGCTGATTTCCGCCGACACGGACAACGATTCGGACGTGCTCGCGATCACGGGCGCCTCGGCGGCGCTCGCGATTTCGTCAATCCCCTTCGAGAAGACGATTGCCGGCGTGCGCGTCGGTCTCGTCGACGGCCAGTTCGTGGTCAACCCCACCTACACGCAGCGCAAGGTCAGCAAGATGGACCTGGTCGTGGCGGGCAGCGCGGACGCGATCATGATGGTCGAATCGGGCGCGAACGAAGCGACCGAAGAAGAGATGATCACGGCGCTGGAAACGGCACACGCGGCCATCAAGCAGATCGTGGCGATGATCGACGACCTGAAGAAGGAAGTCGGCAAGGCCAAGGTCTCGGTGTCGGCCAAGGTGATCGACGCGGCCCTGCGCGCGGATGTGGAAGGCAAGGCCTACGAGCCGATCGCCGACGCGATGCGCATCAAGGACAAGCTCGAGAACTACGCGAAGGTCGACGCGACCATCGCCGGGATCGTGAAGAGCTACCCCGAGGAACAGCAGGCCGACGTCAAGTCGATCATCGGTGGTCTCAAGGAACGCATCCTGCGCGAGGAAATCCTCGACCGCGGGCAGCGTCTCGACGGCCGTCGCTTCGACGAAATCCGTCCGATCTGGACGGAAGTCGGCGTCCTTCCCCGCGCACACGGCTCAGTGGTGTTCACGCGTGGCGAGACGCAGGCGCTCGTCACCGCGACGCTCGGCACCGACGATGACGCGCAGAAGATCGAAAAGGTCGACGGCGAGTCGTACAAGCGCTTCATGCTGCACTACAACTTCCCGCCCTTCTCGGTCGGCGAAGTGAAGTTCCTGCGTGGCCCCGGCCGCCGAGAAATCGGCCACGGTGCGTTGGCCGAGCGCGCGCTCGCGCCGGTGATGCCGTCGCAGGAGCAGTTCCCCTACACTGTGCGCGTCGTGTCCGACATTCTCGAATCCAACGGATCATCGTCGATGGCGTCGGTCTGTGGTGGCGCGATGTCGATGATGGACGCCGGTGTGCCGATCAAGGCGCCGGTGGCCGGTGTGGCGATGGGCCTCGTGATGAACGAAGAGAACGGCAAGTGGGCCGTGCTCTCCGACATCGCGGGTGCGGAAGACCACTACGGCGACATGGACTTCAAGGTCGCCGGCACCGCCGCGGGCATCACCGCCCTGCAGATGGACATCAAGGTGAGCGGCATCACGATGGACATCATGCGCAAGGCGCTCGAGCAGGCGCGCCAGGGCCGCATGCACATCCTCGGCAAGATGGCGGAGACGCTCGGCACGTCGCGCGCCGACATCTCCACGTTTGCCCCGCGCATCATCACGATCAAGATTCCGGTCGAGAAGATTCGCGACGTCATCGGCTCGGGTGGCAAGACCATCCGCTCGATCGTCGAGCGCACCGGCGTCAAGATCGATGTCGAAGACGACGGCCGCATCAACATCGCGTCGTCAGACGATGCCGCGGCGCAGAAGGCGATCAGCATCATTCAGGAACTGACCGCGACACCGGAGCTCGACAAGGTGTACATGGGCAGCGTGCAGCGCATCACGGACTTCGGTGCGTTCATCGAAGTGATGCCTGGGGTGGACGGCCTGCTGCACGTCTCCGAGATGGCCAACTACCGCGTGGCCAACGTGCGCGACGAGCTGAAGGAAGGCGAGCAGGTCGAGGTCAAGGTCATCAACATCGACCCGTCCGGCAAGGTGCGCCTGAGCCGCAAGGTGTTGCTCAAGGAAGGCGAAGGCACGTCACCGAAGTATCCCGGTGCGGGCGACGCGTTTGCTGCGAGCAATCCGAGCTACGGTGATGACCGCCGCGGTGGTGATCGTGACCGCGGCCCGCGCCGCGACCGCGGTCCGCGCCGGTAGACTGCGCTGCCCCACTGGCCTCACAACGAGGCGTGGAGGGCTGGGAGCACAATACGTAGGGCCGACTGAACTTGAAGTCGGCCGGCACGCCGAACAACACGAGAGCCGGGCAGGCTTACCTGCCCGGCTTTTTTTTCTCGCCGATAGTCCGTATTACGTGGGTCTTTCCCGAACATAACGGGCCCTTCGGTCCTCGGCTGCGACACACGTTGAAGCGCCGGGGTTCGCTGCGCGAGTCGGCCAAACGCGTTCACGCCGCCCGCATACCTCACGACCACCTCGTTCGTCGCCGGCTGGCAGGAGATACGCGATACAAACCACACGTCTGGCCTGGCGCGCAATGCCGCGAGTACCCGTTTGAGACCGACGGCCGGTTGAGACGCCTGCAGCGTCAGCAGGACGAACCGCCGCCCCTTCACCAGCATGGGCTGCCCTGCAGCAAGAGGCACTGGCAGGCTCTCGACGAGTGCCTGCGGGTCGGTCCCATCGGCGAGTCCCACCACGCATTCGGATGTGGCGCGGTCCAGATGCACCGGCTTGCCATCGAAGAAATAGAAATCGCCGGCATCGGTGACCGAGAGCGGTCGTGGCGTCTGCCCGACCAGCGGGGCTGCAGCGCCATGAACACCGGCTCCGCGGGCCGACACGAGGACGAGCCCCACCGCCAGCGCTCGCCCCCCGGTCCGTCTTCTGACGATGGTGCGCCATGCCGTGTCCGCCTCAATGGCGCCAGGACGGGCTCGGTCACAGATCACGGCGATTCCCCCGGGGCGTTCAACGCCCGATCGGAGCCGATGCTTAAGCATCGGCAGTCAGTACAGAAGGCTCTCTGGCGTCCCCCGGCGCCTGATTTGGCTGGCAGATATTGCGCGCCTGGTTCGCCTGACGCTCGACTGGACCGAGGCGTTCGATCTCGCGGTACACGCCCGATGTGCGCGCCCCGTGCTGCTGGGACTTCTGCTTGCGCATGACGTGCTGGACGCTGGCAGTCCAGACGCACTGCTCGACCGCGCGCGCGCGGACCGCTCGGTCACCGCTGCTGCGGCGCACGTGACGTCATACCTTCGACGCACCGTGCTGGCACACCCAACGACCATGGAACTCACCCGGTTCAACGCCCGGCTGGCCGAGGCGCCGTGGGACAAAGTGCGTCACTACGCCGCGCTGCTCAGGGCGCCGGCCGAACCGGATCTGGCGCTGGTGAGTTTGCCGCCTGCGCTGTTCCCCTTGTATTACCCGGTTCGATTTGCCCGCCTCGCGGCGAAATATGTTCCGCAGGTCTTCCGGCATCGTGCTGATTGATTGCCGGCGGACAGACACCGCATCGAAGCCCGCCCCCGATGCGACTGACGGCACTCAGGCGACGGTCGCGCTGACAGAACAGCGCACGCCCATCCTCAGGCACGCCGAGGGTTGACGTTCTCCAGGACAACTCCCAGCTCCGGCCTGAGGGGGGCGCTCCCATCGTCGGACATGGAGGGTGTCATGCCTGGGGCCGGCGTCCCCATCCGGTCTACTTCAGTCCGGCCAATTTCCCCAGATTCATTGCCGACGTGAACGTCCGCAACGTGGCCCCATCCGGCACCGCCGAGCCATGCACCGTCACGAGAAACCGTTTGGCAACCGCGACCGTGAGTTCGCCGCTGTGGCCGTCGTTGCGCCATTCCTCCAGCGCGGGATGGCCGTCGATGGTGACGGCGCGCTCGTAGCCGTCGCTCGACTCACGGCTGTATCCGGTGGCCATCATCATGCTGAACGGCGCAAACAGCAGCTGCGCAAAACCGGTGTCGACAATCGTGAGGTCCACACTCGCATCGCCCTTCCGGTAGCTGACCTCCGCCTGCGAAAACGGCACGGGGATAGTCATCCGCTCCCCTCTGGGTTTCTCTTTTTCCCAGCCATTCACGTCAGGTAGAAGGGCGATCAGTGACTGGAAGGTGACCGGTTCGACGGTCGCCGTGCCCTCATTGCCACCGCTCAATGCATTGGTGAATCCTTCCAGGGTCTTGCCCATGTCGGCCGCAGAAGCGGCCGTATTCTGGGCCGCGGTGACCGCGGCCTGCGCCGCTTCGTCGGCCGCCTGCTGTTCCGCCGACTTGCCGCACGCCGTCGCCACGCTCATCAGCACCACGACACCAGCCACCTCAATGATTCGTTTGCTCACCGTCACCCTCCCTGTTCCGCCCCTTGCGGGGACAAACGCGTTCATCAGACACCGCCGCCATTGCGACGGTCAAGCCCCGAAACCTCGGACGGCCCCCATTGCCGACGGCACGTTGTTCTCGGAGGCGATGACGCAGGACGAGGAGCCGATCACGCGTCCCAGTCCCGATGTCCCTGGCGGACTCAGTGGACGCGGAAGAACCGCCGCATCCGCTCGATCAGGGACGCCGCCGCCGGCGCGCGCGCGGCGCCGGGCGCCTGCCGGACGGCGTCGAGTTCCTGGCGGCGCGCCACCGCCGCATCGGCAATGGCGCCCAGCAGCGCCGGATGGCTGCGCACGCAGGCGCCAAACGCGTCGGCGGAAATTTCCAGGACGGTGGTGTCCTCCCGTGCAGTGACCGTCGCCGACCGCGCGTCGCCGGTCAGCAGCGACATCTCCCCGAAATAGCCACCGGCCTGCGTGACCGCCACCTCGCGCCGCTCCCCGCCCACCGTGACGGCCACCGACCCGTCCAGCACGATGAACATCGAGGCGCCAGGCTCCCCTTCGCTGACGAGGGCTTCCCCACGGCCGAACAGCCGCTCGGTGGCCGCCCCCGCCAGCGCGAGCTGCCCCTCGGGCGGCAACGGCGCCAGCAGCGGCACCGCCGCGAGATGGCTCCGCCGCCGCTCCAGCTGTGCATCAAGATCGACCGGCGCCTCCTCGCGCTGATACTCAATCTGAATCGGCCAGGGAATCTCGATCCCGCGGCGGCGGAACTCGTACCAGATCGCCGTGCGCACCTCGTCACGGGCGCGCGCATCCGTCGAGAAGTCGGACACCCAGAACCGCGCGTGGAAGATGAGCGCCGAGGCACCGAAGTCGGTCATCACCACATCAGGCCTCGGTTCGGCCAGAACCCTCGGACACCGCCGCATCGCGGCCATCAGGGCCTCGCGCACGACATTCGGCGGATGCTGATAGCCGGTGCCCACCTCCACGATGAGGCGCGTGGGCGCCGCCGGCTCGGAGTAGTTATTGATGGCTTCCTTGCCGACGATGTTGTTGGGCACCACGACGAGGTTGCCGGCCTTGGTCTGGATCTTGGTCGCGCGCCAGGTGATTTCCTGCACACGCCCCTGGAATGGTCCAACCTCAATCCAGTGGCCGGGCTTGAACGGCCGGTCGATCTGCAGCGCCAGTCCGGCGAAAAAATTGCTGAGCGTGTCCTGGACGGCGAATCCCATGACGACGGCGCCGACCGCCGACGTCGCCAGCAGCTGGCCGGGGAAGGCCATCGTCGCGCACACACCGAACACTGCCAGCACCACCGCGTTCTGGACGATGCCGGGGGTCCGCTCCCGGGTACTGTCGCCGAACCAGGGATTAAAGGCGGCGGTGACCGTCGCGTGGATGACGCCAAGCGTGAGCAGCAGCCGTTCGGTCACCGCCAACTGCGCGCCGACGGACGCGAGCCAGGGGCCGCCGGCGAGCGCCAGGTGCAACACGACCGCCGCACCCGCGACCATGGCGGTCAGGTGCAGGCGCCGGCGGATCCTGCTGTTGCGCGCCACCAGCGAGAGCAGCGCCACGCCGGCCAGCAGGGCCAGGCTGGCGTAGAAATGACCGGCCGCCGAGTGGTCCACGCGCGTTACCCCGTAATGCCCTGGCGGAACGCCGCGATGTCCGCGGCGGTAATCGTCACCGCCACCGCCCGTGGATTCGGCCCGCCCTTTGCGTCACGATCCGGATTCACCCCGCGGGAACCCGCCGACGCCACCGTCTGGTTGCCCGTCTTCTCCCCGCCGAGCCTCGAGGTCAGCCCGCCCAGGCCGAAGCGGCTGTCACCAGGCTTGGGGGCCGCCGGCGTCGCGGCCGCGCCGGGCGCAGCGGTGGCGACCGCCGTGACGGGCGTGGGGGCGTAGGTGATCGTGGCCGTGTACCGCGCCGCCACCGTCGCGGTGGCCGTCAGCTTCTTCGAGCTGATCTGGCTCTTCAGGCGGTCGAGCCGGCTCTTGGTTTCGGGGTGCGACGCAAACACGCCGCTGCGCTCCTGCAGGTCCTTGTTGCGGTCGGCCAGCTTGGTGAGGAACGACCCGAGGCCCGACGGCGCATAGCCGGCCGCATTCGACAACTGGATGCCGATCTCGTCCGACGAGTTCTCGTCCCCGCGGTCGAAGTTGTTCTCGAGCAGGCTCTCATACGCCGCGTCGGTGACCCGATCGAGCAACTGGCTGCGTGAAAGCGCAGTCGTACCCAGATCGAGCGTCTTCGACTTCCTGATCGCGTTGATCGTGTGTTTCTGCGTGACGTGGGCCAGTTCATGGCCGAGCACGCCGGCCAGCTCCGACTCGTTGCGGATGAGCGCCAGCGCCCCGCGGGTGATGTGGATGTACCCGCCGGGCGCGGCAAACGCATTGACGCCATCGGTGTCGAGCACGATGAACGTCCAGGAGAGGGCGGGCCGGGTGCTCGAGGCTGCCAGGACGTGTCCCACCAGCGAGACATACTTGTGGACGGCCTGATTCTGCACCACGCCGTACTTCTGCCGCAGCTTCTCGCTGATCGCGGCCCCCATCGCCATCTCTTCCTGTTCGGTGATGATCAGGTCCTTCACCTGATCGACCGCGTCCACCGCGTTGCGGACCCGGCCCGCCACCTGCCCCAGCTGCGCCGAGGCCGGCGCCGCCAGGCCGGCCATCACCAGTGTGCCCCCGATCATCAGCCGCATCATCACCCGACCTCCTGCATGCCATCCCGGCCGGCCCCGGCACCCACCGCGTGCACCAGCACCGCCGTGGTCTTGCCCTTGACCGTCACCGCCCCCATCTCGCGCGTCGCCACCGGCATCGTCAGCCGCGCCCGGGTCGCCTCGCTGATCAGGATGCGCGTGCCGAAGTCCTTGTTGAGCGACTCGAGCCTCGCGCCGAGGTTCACCGCATCTCCGATGACCGTGTAGCTCATGATCGAGGAGGAACCGATGTTACCCGCAATCATCTCACCGGAGTTGACCCCGATGCCGATCTCCAGCCGCGGCATCCCCCTCGCCTCCCAGCCGGCGTTCAGCCGGTCGAGCACCGTCACCATCTCGACCGCCGCCCCGACCGCATGGTCGGCATGCCGGGGATCGGCGACCGGCGCCCCGAACAGCCCCATCACCATGTCGCCGACGAACTTGTCGAGCGTGCCCTGATGCCGGAAGAGCACCTCGACCATCGCCGTGAAGTACTCGTTCAGCTGGGCGACAACCGCCTCCGGCGAGGCCTTCTCGGACGTGGAGGTGAATCCCCGGATGTCAGAGAATAGCACCGACATCTCGCGCCGCTGTCCGCCCAGCGCCACGTCGGGATGCGCGACCAGATGCGAGAACACATCCGGCGACACATACTTCCCGAAGAGCGCCTTGATTTGCCGCTTCTGGTGGCCCTCCACCGCCCATTGCCAGATCGTCCCGCCAAACAACGCCAGCGTCAGCCCGAGCGCCGGCGTCACACTGGCCAGCCAGAGGCCATGCCCGACGGCGCTCGTGAGCCCCCAGGCCAGCGTCATGGCAAAGACGGCAATCGCCGGCAGGCCGAGGCGCAGGAGACACACCACCGCCAACACGCCGGTCACCACGCTCGCCGCCGCCGTCACGGCCGCGCTGGCCCACGCCGGCGCGCGCCGCATGGTGCGGGCCGACAGCAGGTCATCGGCCGCGGCCGCGTGCAACTGTACGCCTGGCAGCGGCGGTCCGCCGAACGGCGACGTGTGCACGTCGTTCTCCGAGAGTGCGGTCAGACCGACGAACACCACCTTGTCGCGAAAGACGTCAGGATCGAGCGCCGGCGCCTCCCCCGCGTGCCATGCGTCCTCAGCGCGCAGCACGTCATAAAACGAGTACGACGGATACGTGCGGGCGCCGTCCGCCGTGGCGTACGGACCATGCTGCCGGAGCAGCATCTGCCGGGACGGCTGCGGCGGCGTGCCGGGCACCGGATCGGCCAGCAGCGCGAGGCGTGTGTCGCCGATGCGCAGCCACTCGCCGTCAACCGACACGTCCTCCGGCTGCCGATTCGTCGCGGCCAGCGCGGCGCTCAGTCCGAGCCACGGAATCATCCGCCCCTGCGCCTCGACGAACGGCAGGATGCGGCGTGCCGTGCCGTCCGGATCCAGGACCAGGAAGGTGTGGCCCACGCCCGCAGCCACATTCGCCAGCGGCTCGATCGGCAACGTGAGATAGGGGCGCCGCTGGAATCCTTCGCCCGGCGCGTACGAAATCCCGGGCAGCGGCGGTGCAACGGCCTCCGGAGCCGCGCCGCTCTCCAGCCCCTCAAACGCGGCATTGGCGGCAAGCACCACATTCCCGGCGCGGCCCACGCTGTCAATCAGGGCCTGATCGGACTCGGCGCCGCTCACGGTGCGCCCCCCCACCGGAAACGCGCCGCGAAGGTCGCGGTCCACGAACAGGATGTCGTAGGCGATCACCCGCGCGCCGGCGCGCGACAGGTAATCCACGGCCCCGGCGTGCACCAGCCGCGGCCAGGGCCACCGGCCGAACACCGGTTCCAGCGCGTCGAGCGACGACTCATTGATCTCCACAATGACGATGTCGTCGTGGGCGTCAGCGGGCCGATGCGTGGCGATGAGCCGCCGATCGAAGGCCGCCAGTTCGATATCGTCGAGCAGGCCGAATCGCGCCAGCCCCGTCGCGGCCAGCCAGGCAGCCAGCCCGATGACCAGCCCGACCGCCAGTTTCCGGAGCGTGGATGTCATTGGTCCAGCGCGGTCATAATCGCCTCGATCCCCTCGCGCAGGGCGCCGAGATCGTAGCCCCCTCGGTCACCACGGCCATACGGCCGGAGCTTCACCGCCGATCTTATCCCTTATCCGACGCTGGGTCGAGGACGAGGAGGTCGACCGGACTACGCGCCTGGCGGCAGCGAGACAGGCACGATGCATCGGATGGCGCCGAGCACGTCCGGCTCGCGTCAGCGGGTCGTTCACTCCAGGGGGACGGCCTTTTTGGGTGGGCTCAGTACGGGTCGGCGTTGACGCGCATGATCAGGACGCTCCCCTTGCCAAACTTGGAGGTGTTGACCAGGTCACTCTTCAGTCTAATCTCCAGCCCTGACGCGTCGACGACTGCAATCTTGGGTTTGAGCAGCGCCAGCGCTGCCGTCCCGGCCACGTTCGGCGACGCCATCGACGTCCCAGACATGGTCGTTGTGCCGCCCCCTCGTTTGGTGGACAGGATGTTCTGCCCCGGCGCCCAGACATCGACGCACGCGCCGTAATTGCTCCAGCTGGTTTCCGAGTCGGAGCTGTCGATCGCGGCGGTGGTCATGATGCCGTTGTCGCCTCGGCCCGTTCTTGCGGGCGACGACGTGCAAGCGTCGGTGCTGCTATTGCCGGCGGCAATCGCATAGAACACACCGCTGGATGCGGATTTGACCACCGCAGCGTCGAGCGCCTCGCTGACGCCGCCACCAAGGCTCATGTTGGCCACGGCTGGGTGCACGGCGTTGGCCGTTACCCAGTCCACGCCCTTGATGACGCTCGAGGTGCTCTCGCACATCTATGAGCCGTTTTTCAGCACCAAGCCGGTCGGGAGCGGCACGGGGCTCGGCATTCCCACGACGCTCAGCATCGTCCGGGCCCATGGGGGCTTCATGATGATTTACAGTGACGTCGGGAAGGGCAGCGTCTTCCGTCTGTACTTCCCCGCCGATGCCGATGCTGATGCCGTCGGCAGCGAGCCCCAGGCTCGGACGATCGATCTCCCGCGCGGGGACGGCGACATGCTGCTCGTGGTCGAAGATGACAGCTCCGTGAGAACCACGATGGCCGCCACCCTTGAGGCGTTCGGCTATCGTGTGCTGCTCGCGCAGGACGGAGCAGAAGCGATCGAGCGCTTCCGCAAGGCGCACTCGTCCATCGCTCTGGTGATCACGGATCTCACAATGCCCGTGCTCGACGGCCCGCAGGCGCTGCGCGCGATGAGGCAACTCGACCCGCGGGTGCCCTGCGTCGTGATGAGCGGCCAGTCGGACGTTGACACCCGACACCTGCCGCAGGACATCTCCGTCTCGGCCAGGCTGCCCAAGCCGTTCACGGCCGCGACGCTGCTGCAGACCGTCTCGAAGAGTAAACGCAGGACGACCTGAGGACAGTCCGCCGGTTCGTGTCTGGCAGCGGCGCCCTGTGGCGCGCGCTTCGCTCGATCCAGTCGTCGTCGACGTCTGCCTGGCCGCCACGTGGCGCGGCAGGTGCTGCCCCATCCGCACATCGTCATGAAGCCCCGGGGTTTTTGCTCCGTGGCTCTTTCCTGCGCCGATCGGCGGGCGGATGCGTGTAGACTGCGCGGCATGCGCCACGCCGTGGCTCTTGCCCTGACCCTTCACGTTGTCGCGTGCGGCAGCCGTGCCCGGCCGCCTGCGGAGGTCATCTACACGAATGCGCGGATCTGGACCGGCGAGGCCGCGCAGCCGGAGGCGCAGGCCCTCGCCATCGCCGCAGGCCGCATCGTCGCGATTGGGACTGCGGATGAGGTGGAACGGCATCGCATCGACGCGACGCGGGTGGTGGATCTTGGCGGCGCCCGTGTGGTACCCGGGTTCAACGACGCGCACTGGCATCTGCCGACACGGCGCACGGCTGATCTGGTCGAGGCCGGCACCGTCGCCGAAATCCAGCGTCGGCTGCGCGAGTTTGCCGCCACGCTTGGGCCCGACGAGTGGGTGACTGGACGCGGATGGGGACCGTCGGACTTTCCGGACCACCGCGCGCATCGCCGGTACCTCGACGAGGTGTTTGCTGACCGCCCCGTCGTGCTCACCGATCGCGATGGGCATCAAGTGGTCGTCAACTCGCACGCGTTGGCGCTGGCAGGGATCACACGCGCCACACGCGATCCCGAGAACGGCCGCATCGACCGCGACACCCGCGGCGAGCCGACCGGGGTGTTGAAGGAGGCGGCGTCGGGACTGGTGCGTCGGCTGATGCCCGACCTGACCGCCGACCAGGTGTACCGCGCGCTGCTGGAACAACTCGACACGGCCGCGTCGTTCGGGTTGACCTCGCTGCAGGTCGCGAGCGGCAGCGGCGCGTCTGGCATCGAGTTCGAGGCGTACACGCGGGCGCTGCGCGAAGGGACGCTGAAGGCCCGGCTTCGAGTGGCCGTACCGTTCGCGCGCGACATCACGCCGGAGCGCCTGCAGGAGTTCGTCGCCGTGCGCGACGCGCATCGCGACGGCCTGCTGCAGTTCGGCATTGCGAAGGGTATGCTCGACGGCACGGTCGACGCCCATACGGCCGCGCTGCTCGACCCCTACGCCCATCACAGCGAAACGGGCCTGCCGATGTGGCCGCAGGAGGATCTCAACCGCGTGGTGACGGACTACGACCGCGTGGGGCTGCAGGTGCAGCTGCATGCGATCGGCGACCGCGCGATCCGGATGGCGCTCGACGCGTTTGAACACGCAGCGCGGGTCAACGGCCCGCGCGACCGGCGCCATCGCGTGGAGCACGTCGAGGTGCCCGACCTGACCGACCTGCCGCGCTTCAAGGCGCTTGGCGTCATCGCCTCGACGCAGGCGATGTTCGCCAGCCCTGACGCGATCACGCTCACCAACTACGCACCGGCACTGGGACCTGATCGCGCGTCTCGCTCCAACGCGTTCAAGCTGTTTGATGACGCGGGCGCCGTGCAGGCATTCGGCAGTGACTACCCGGTGTTCACGATGGAGGTGATGCGTGGCATCCACGCGGCCGTCACGCGCCAGTTGCCGGATGGCACCCCTGAAGGCGGCTGGTATCCCGAGGGGAGAATCTCGGTGGACGCCGCGGTGCGTCACTTCACCCGTGATGCGGCGTACGCGAGTTTTGAAGACGATGTGAAGGGCACGCTGGCGGTCGGCAGGTTCGCCGACTTTGTCGTGTTGTCCGAGGATATTTTCGCAGTGCCGCCGACGACGCTCCATCAGGTCAAGGCCAGGCTGACGGTCATGGGCGGGCGGCACACTTACACTGTCGAAACAGCCCGCCGGTAGGATTGCCGCATGGCCCAACGCACAGTCAGCAGCACCACCGACGGCGGTCCGCGCCGGTACGGCGCACTGCCCCACGCGTCACAACGAGGCGTGAAGGGCCCCCGCCACAGACTCGGTGTGACGTTCCGCCCCGGGGGCGTCACCGGGCGTGGGTCTGTTTCTCCCTGGCGTGATCCTGCTGACGGATGGACTGAAGGCCGCTGCGGGGCATTCGCTGCGACAGTTGGTCGGCCAGCCAGCGCATGACGTCGGGCAACGCCTGACCGACGACCAGCGTGTGCCCTTCCGTGTCGTACCGCCGGAACTGGACGACACGGCCATCACGCCGCAGGGCCCCCATCTGCTGTTCAAGTCCAGCTGCACCGGCCAGCGGATCGAGCGCACCGGCGATCACCAGCACCGGCATCCGCGCGCCCTCTGCTGCGGCGGCCGCGCAACTGCCGGCGATGCACACGACGGCGTGCACCCGAGCGGGGTGTTCCGCCGCAGCGCGTGACACGACGCCCGCCCCCATGGAGTGACCGAGCAGCGCGACGCGGGTACCGTCAAGGCGATGTGAGTCCGCCAAGGCGTCCACCAGTCCCAGCAGGGCCGCAGGTGACAGCGGCGCCAGCGGAGTGACGACGGCCACACCGTGGGACTCGGCAAGCGCCCGAATGGATCCGGCACCGTACCCTCCGAAGAACATCCGTTCGTCGCCGCCGCTGCCGTGTACGGCCACCACGACCGGCCAACCCGCCGCCGGCGCCTCGCCCGGTGGCACGTGCAACAAATGCGGGACAGTCGCCGCACCGACCTGCTGCACACGGCGGGCGGCCGTCAGTGCGGTCAGACGCTCCTCCGCGCGCGACCGCAGGATCGTCAGACGTGCGGCATCACCCACGGTGGTACGGACCAGGGTGTCGAGCATGCCTATCGCGCCGGTCATGTTGCCCGCGAAGAAGGTCAGGGTCAGGCGATCGAACTCACGATTGAGTTGTATGCGGGCGTCGGTGGCCGTGACCGGGCGCTCGGCCAGGGCCAGCTCCAGCTGCAGATAGCCCACCGCCAGCTGATCGCGCAGGGCGAGGGCCTGCGGCGGTTGAGCGGCGGCGTGCCACGGCGCCAGCAGGGCCCACAGGAGACAGAGCCACAGGGCAGCGCGTGGACGACGAGGCGCACAGGGACGGGGGATCGGCATGCGCGATTGTGGCACAGTGCCTGTCGAGCGCCTCCTGCACGACCGTCACGGTGGACAACCGGTCACGCAACCAGCGGGTTCCCTGGCCGAAAGCCGTGGCGACGGCGTGCAGGAGGAGGCTCCCCGTCCAGGCCGGCCGCCCCAGTCATCGCGTCAGACCACGGCGAGGCCGAGATGTTTCAGGGCGAACAGGGCGAGGTCGAGGCGCGATGAGACGCCGGTCTTGTCGAAGACATGTGTCAGGTGACGCTTGACGGTGTCTTCGGTGATTCCCAGCTGCGTCGCGATATCCCGATTCGTGCCGCCGATCACCACCTGGCGCACCACTTCCATCTCGCGGGGTGTCAGCTGCACACGGGACACCGGAGCGTCGCGTTGCGATCGCACCAGCGTTTCCAGCTCCGTGACAAGGTTGGTGACGGCACGGCCTCGCAACCGGTAGCCGCCCGGTACCACCGTGCGAATACAGTCGGCCAGTTCCCGGCGTGTGTCCAGTCCAGGCAGGTTCGGCATGTGCAGACCGAGCAGCAGCACGTCAGGGCGCAGGTTCGCGATCTGCGTCAGCGCGTCTCGTCCGTCAGCGGCCTCTCCTACGACCGTGCTGTCCGGCTGTCCATTCAGCAGGTGACGGAGGCCAAGACACACAACCGGGTGATCATCGGCAACCAGGATACGAATCATCGCAGGGCACTCACCCGTGGAGAGTGTACCTCGACCGCCGTCGCAGGACGTCGCGGGTCCAGAGACGCGGCCTCATCACCCGCCACGGGCGCTGCGCTCACCACCGTTGGCCAGCGAGCGATATGGCCACCACTGCTATCGGGTGACCGGCTTCGTTCTTGCGCGTGCACTGAGCCGGGCAATCATCGTGCTGAAGACCGGCCCGTGGAGCGGGTACACGGCATACCAGTACATCAATCCGGGCAGGCCCTTTGGCGCAAAGAAGGCGGTCTGCACGAGCAGTGTGCGGCCATCCTCCTGCGGTCTGGCTTCGAACTGCAGCCACGCACGGCCGGGCACCTTCATCTCGGCGCGGAGGCGAAGCAGCCGGTTGTGATCAACCGCCTCGACCCGCCAGAAGTCGACCGCGTCCCCAGGGCGCAGTTCATCCGGGTCACGGCGGCCGCGACGGAATCCCACGCCGCCCATCAGCCGGTCGAGTCCGCCCCGCAGTCGCCACAGCCAGTTGAAACTCGGCCAGCCCCACTCCCCGCCGATCCGCGTGAACGCCCGGAAGACGTCTGCCGCCGACGCCGGCACCAGGTGCTGCCGCCGCTCGATGAACATGCCGTCCTGCGCGGTGAAGACCAGCGGCATCCGGTCGCGCTGCGAGGTGGCCAGCGCATCGCTCCATGACGATTCCACGTGGCGCACATCGAGTTCCCCGAGCGCCTGAGCCACGGCCGTCCGGTAGTCGAGTGGGTGCACACCGGGAAACAGACGCCGGGCCGCATCGTCGCGCACCACCACCTCATTGCGCAGGCCTTCGATGAGCGGCACCGCGATCTCGGCCGGAATCGGTGTCACCCAGTGCACCCAGTACGACGACAGCCGCGGCGTGAGTACCGGCACCGGCACGAGCCAGCGGCGCAACCCGCGCACGCGCGCGTAGCCGAGCATCATGTCGCCGTAGGTCAGTACATCGGCGCCGCCGATCTCGACGACGCGTCCGGCGGCCTCCGGGGTCCGGACCGCTGCCACCAGATAGTCGAGCACGTTGCTGATGGCGATGGGCTGCGCGCGTGTATACACCCAGCGCGGACAGATCATGGCGGGCAACCGTTCAGTCAGGTGCCGGATGATCTCGAATGACACGCTGCCCGCGCCGACAATCACGGCCGCGCGAAACTCGGTGACCGGCACTCCCGCCTCCCGCAGGGCGTCACCCGTCTCCTGGCGGGACCGCAGGTGATGAGAGAGGTCGGCGTCAGGATCGCCGAGTCCGCCAAGGTAGATGATGCGCTGCACGCCGGCGTGCCGTGCTGCCGCGCCGAAGTTCCTCGCAGCCGTCAGGTCACGTTCATGAAAATCGCCGGCCGCGCCGGCGGTCTTCTGCATGCTGTGGATCAGGTAATAGGCGCAGGTCACACCCGCCATCGCCGGTCCGAGCGACGCCGCCGACAGGGCATCACCCTGCACAATGTCCACCTGCGGGTGGTCGGCCCAGGCACGGCCCTGCAGCCGGCTTGGATCGCGCGCGATTACACGGACGCGATAGCCGTCCTCCAACAGCCTCGGGACCAGGCGCCCCCCCACATATCCGGTCGCACCGGTGACGAGCAACATGCCTCAATCATTCCACAGTCCTGCGTGAAGCGCGGGCAGGCGGGCTCACCGGAGAAGGCGCTCACGCGCCTGCGCAATCGCACGACGAAAGAACGTCCCTATCTCGCCGACTGGGCACCGCAGTTCGAGCATCGCCCACCCGTCGAAGCCCGCGTCATCGAGAGACTGACGTATCTCGTTCCAGTTGAGGACCCCGTCACCGGGCGGCAAATGGTCGTCGAGGTAGCCATGGTTGTCATGGATGTGGACATGCGTGAGCCGGGCACCGGCGACCTCCACGAAACGACGCCAGCTCCCACCGAGCCAGGTATGTCCGGTGTCCAGACAGACGCCAACCGCCGGGTCAAGGCCCTCCAGAATCGCGGCGAATTCAGCCGGAGCCCCCCCGATCAAGTGCGGCAGCGGAGACTCCACAGCCAGACGCACGTTCAGAGGCGCACAGCGCAGATGCAACGCGGCGATGCTCGCGACGGCATCAGCCACGCGCCCACGCACGTCATGGCGATGCCGCTCCAGATCGCTTGGATGCACCACCAGGATGTCGCCGCCCAGTTGCTGCAGGCCACACGCGCCATGGGCCCATTCCGGTGACCCGGAATAATCCAGCCGAAGTCGGGGGAGGCTTCCGACGGCTCCACCGCGAACAAGGTGATGGCCCCCTGCTCCTCCGCGAATCGCACCGCCGCTCTGACCCCACGCCGAAACGCATCGCCGTCCGCCACCGCGTGATCGGAGGGCGTCAGCACGACGACATCGTCAGGCGCTGCGGCAAGCACGGGCATCAAGGCCATCAGTACGCCGGTGGCCGTGCCTCGACCTGTCGGCTGAAACAGCACGGTCGTCCCCCTGGGAACGTCACCCGGGTCCAGCAGCGGCCGGTGGGACTCATCGACGATGACCACGGTGCGGTCAGGGCGGGCGAGTGGAGCAGTTCTCGCGAGCGTCATGCTGAGGAGAGACTCGCCAGCGGATGGACGAAAGAACTGCTTCGGCACGCCGCCGGTCACGCCGGAGAGTCTGCGGCCGGCACCTGCGGCCTGAATGATGGACCAGATGTGAGAAGGCACGGCACGGCACGGCACGGCACTGCACTTGCAGTGCACGAATGCTGCCACCGTGAACCTGCCTCTGCACTTCGCCAATCGTCATCACGCCGGGCTGCACCTGGCAGAAGCACTGCGGGAATTTTCGGATCGTTCAGATGTCACCGTCCTCGCATTGCCCAGAGGCGGTGTGCCTGTCGCCAGACCCATTGCCGACGCCCTGCGCGCCCCGTTGGATGTGCTGGTCGTCCGCAAGCTGGGTGCGCCGGGCCACGAAGAGCTCGCGCTGGGTGCCATTGGGGAAGGGAGCACACAGGTCAGACACACAGACGCCATGCAGGCCCTCGGCATCACCGCGTCCGTGTTCGACGAGATTGCCGCACGGGAGCGCCAGGAATTGGATCGCCGTGCCCTTATGTATCGCCGCGACGTGACGCATGCCCCCATCCGGGACCGGATCGTGATCCTCGTGGACGATGGCGTGGCGACAGGTGCGACGATGGAGGTGACGATCGCGGCAGTACGACAGCGACGCCCTGCGCAGATCGTGGTTGCGGTGCCGGTCGGGGCACCGAACGCTTGCAGGCGCCTTGCGGCACTCGCCGACAAGGTGGTGTGTCTTCTCTGCCCCACGGCGGCGTCCCGGAAGATGGAGGTCAAGGTGTCGTGACGGCCACACAGCCCCCTCGGACGGGGGGTGGGCCTGCAGTTATCCACTCCCGGGCACATCGCCGTACACCCCTCGACAGAGCACCTGGCGCAACGGCTTGGTCAGGCGAGCAGGAATCACACGTGCTCACCGAACGGGTTCATCTGTGCGCTGGTCCAGATGCGACCGGCTCTAGCGGGTCGGGACACGGACAATGGCGTCGGTGTTGTAGGCCTGTGCGCGGAGCGAGGTGTAGATCCCCGCCCACACGTCATCCGGGAGTGTCTTCGTCCTGGCCATGATCCACAAGTACTTCCGTGACGGGTACCCAATCACCGTGTAGCTGCCGTCGTCGGCAAGGTCAATGACGAGGAACGGCAGCTTGATCGGGATGAACCCCAGGAACTTCATCCTCACGCGCCACTCCGTGTTGAGACCCGGATTCTGCACCGTAGCCGTAAAACGTCTGACGATCCGTGTGCCGTCGAATCCATGTTTGTTGCATGAAAACGTGATCGCGACCTGGCCGTCGTCGCGCAGCGTGTATTGCTCAAGCGCGTTATGACAGCCCTCCTCGTCCGGCGTCGGGAGGTGCCCGAGCACGTGCCAGTCTCCCATGAAGGCCGGCAGGTCGAGCCGGTCGACGAGCTGCAAGGGGGCCGGCGTGGCGCCCGCTTTTCCCGTCGCACAACCGGAAAGGACGAGACAACAGGACAGCGACACGGCGGCCCGTGCCAATCCGTTCCGATTCCGGCCGCGCAGGATCAGCACGCCCCCAGCCAGCGCCACGGCGCCCATCACGATGCCGAACCAGACCGCGTCTGGGTTACCGCCGGTTTCCAAGTGCCGCCAGAGCCCCACGGCGACGGCGACCAGACCAAAAAGCAGCGTTCCCGCACCTGCCAGTTTTATCGCCATTGTCAGTGACCGGCAGCGTGGTGTTCGGCCATGCGCTTGACGTCCAGCACATCGTGTTCGATCGCCCTCCGAATCGTCCCGGCCATCGTCCACCCCAGCGGTGACAGCAGCCGGGACGGGAGCGACTGCGCCTCGGTGCTGAACGTAATGGTCAGGTCGGTGTCCTCGCCGCGGGGTTGGAAGGTGCACTGTGTGTCCACACGGACGTTATGGCCGGTGCTGGTAATCGTGTAGGCGCGGTTGTGCTCGAACGCCGTGACCTCGAGTTCCTCAGTCGCCCCGAGGCCCACCACTTCCCGTGTTTCAAGCCAGCGCGTCCTGAGGCCGAACGGCCCCACAGTGAGGATCTCGCACTTCTTGATGCCGGAGACCCGCTCACTGCAGTGTTCAAGGTCTGTGAACAAACCAAAGACGGTATCGACAGGCGCGTTGATCGTATTGGTGACGGTGACAGTGACCATGGTCCGACCGCTCCTTCCGGGCGGGACGCCTCCCGCGCCCATCACCATACACCAGGGCACAATCCTCCCTACCGGCAGGCCGGATCCCGCAACGACCAGCAGTCCGGGGATCTCTCCCTGGACCAGCTTTGATCGGGATCCCTTCATGTATGACCATGGCACACATCGAGACAATCTCGATTCGCGAACTCCATCGGCGCACGGGTGCCTGGGTGCGCAGCGCCGGTTCGCCCACGACCTGAGGCGCAGCCTCTGGCATCTGGCCGCGTTCGCGCGACTCAACGCGTCGACGTTCCTGCGGTCGCTCGATGCGCTGCACCTGGTCACGGCCAGCGCCGAAGGCGTCACGCGCATCTACTCCAACGACCGCCACCTGCACGGCGCCAGCGCGGGTGGCGCGGCTCGGCATCGGGTGCATGAGTGACGGATCGCCGGCCTGGCGGCCCTGGGCGCTCGATGAAACCGCGGCGCGACCATTTTTTGTGCGGGCACTGGACGCCGGCATCAACTTCTTCGACACCGCGGACATGTCATCGCTGGGGGTGAGCGAAGTGGACGAGACGCTGGACGCGTTGCACGATCTCGTGCGCACCGGCAAAGTCCGGAACTTCGGCGCCAGTTCAGGGCCGGGGCCCCCGCTCATCCATCCGGGAATGCCTATCGGTAATTGAGGGCCAGTTCGGCCTCCATGTTCCGGATCCGATCCGCGGGTCTGGAATGACTGCCGAGGAAAAAGTTGAGCATACGGTTGTCGTTGCCATACTTCTCCTGGAACCGGGTCCACACTCTGGGCGCGGCCGTCACGTCGAACCCGGCCTCGTGCACATACCGCAGGCCCACACGGTCGGCCTGGTCCTCATGGCCGCGACTGTATGTGCTCAGGCTGGCCACGGTGCCGGCCAGCGCCGTCACCTGCACCGCCGTGCGCAACACGTCGTTCTCGATGGTCTCGGCGGCGGCCGCCACCCCCAACCCCAACAGCTGCCTCCAGACCTCCGACTTGGCTGACCGGCGCGAGTGCTCGTGGGTCACGTGCGCCAGCTCGTGTCCGATGACCACCGCGAGTTCATCGTCCGACATGGCCTCCATCAGGCCGGTATAGACCCAGACGGCACCGTTGCCCATCGCCGCGGCGTTCCATTCGTCCGTGTCCACGACATAGACGCGGATGGCTGATGCCGGCAGATAGGCGGGCATCAACCGACGGGTAATCCGCGCCACGCGATCGACCTGGGGCCCGGAGGTCAGCAGTGAACCGATCACCGCGATGTCCTCGTCGGTCGGACCGGGTTCAAACATCATCCCGCGCTTGACCCAGAGCCCTTCCATCTCGTTGGTGACCGAGAGCACTTCGGCCTCGAAGAGTGCGTCCCCGTTTGGTTTTGCCTCGATATCGAGGGCACGGACGCTGCCGTCCGCCGCTCGGACCCCGCGGACCCTGACCTCATCCCCGAGCACGATCTGGCCCAGGCTGCGGGCATGACGCCCCCTGAAGACGGTGGCCGCATCGACGGACACCCGCTGCCCCTCGACGATCAGCAGGTCATTCAGACGAAACTCCGCATACGCGTCGAGCGAGACGCGACTCCCCGGTTCCAGGGACGACACGGAGGCGCACGACAGCGCCCCGGCCGTCGCCAGCACCATCACCATTGCTCGCCACAGGCTCATCATCACCCTTTGATTATTCATCATGGCGCGCACGATGCACAGCGGCGAGGTAGTACTCTAGACAACGCCATGGCCCTTGACCGACTTGACCTCTCCCTCGCCGCCGACATTGCCGACCTTGCGAACCAGGGACGCGCCAAAGCCCCAGAACGTGTCATCAACGGATACATCCCGGCCAGTGGAAGCCAGGGGCCGCGGTACACGCTTGAGGGACGTCCGGGCGCGTTTCTCCGGATGAACTCAAACAGTTATCTGTCACTGTCGCATCATCCGGCACTGCTCCATGCTGCCGACGAGGCGGCGCGGATCTTCGGCGCGGGCCCTGGCGCCGTCCGCTTCATCGACGGCACGGCGATTCCCCATACGGCGCTGGAAGCACGCATTGCGGCGTTTGTGGACCGTCCCGCTGCCAAAGCATTCAACTCGGCCTACACAACAGTGCTGGGCACCGCGATTGCCTTGTCCGGCCCCGACACCTGCTGGATTGGGGACGCGCTCAACCACAACTGCATCATCCGTGCGATGCGCATCGCGAACATCCCGTCCGAGCGGCGCGCCGTGTTCGCCCACAACGACCCGGCCGATCTGGCCCGCTGCCTCGAGGCGGTGCCCGAGGGGGTGGGACGTGTGATCGTGATCTTCGACGGCATCTTCAGCATGCGCGGCGATGCGGCACCGTTGCAGGACCTGCTGCGCATCACCGCGGCGCACGATCACCGGTTCCGCGACGGCGTCATCACGATGATGGATGATTCCCACGGCATCGGCGCCTATGGCGTGACCGGGCGCGGCACCGAGGAACATGCGGGCGCTCGTGTCGACATCTTCATCGGCACCTTCGGCAAGGCGTTTGGTGTCAACGGCGGGTTTGTCGCGGGAAGTCCCACGCTGATCGAAGCGGTTCGTCAGAAGGCCGACACCTACATCTACACCAACCCACTCGGTGCCGCCGATGCGGCGGCAGCCGTGGCGGCTATCAACATCGCCGACAGCGACGAGGGGCGCGCCCGACTCGCCCACCTCGCCGCTCGGACGCGGCAGTTCCGCGCCGGACTCACCTCGCTCGGCCTGGAATCGATTCCGGGACCACATCCGGTGGTCCCCCTTCTCGTCCGCAGCACCGACAACGTGCGTGCGATGGTGCAGGGGCTCTTTGAGCGCGGCATCCTGGCGGTCGGCCTCACCTTCCCGGTGGTGCCCAAAGGCGACGAGACGATCCGATTCCAGATCAACGCCGCGCACACCGAGGCTGATATCGCTGACGCGCTCGACACGCTCAAGGCGCTGGCGGAATGATTCGAGGCGCGTGTGGCCATGACTGCCCCGACACCTGCGCGTGGGTGGTGGAGGTGCAGGATGGGCGCGCGGTTTCGCTCGGGGGTGACCCGGAGCATCCGTTCACGCGCGGCACACTCTGCGCGAAGGTCAATCATTACCTCGAACGTGTGTACCACCCCGAGCGGGTCCTCCACCCGCTGCGGCGGGTGGGCGCCAAGGGCGGGGGGCGCTTCGAGCGCGTGAGCTGGGACGAAGCGCTGACCGACATCGCGCAGCGCTGGCAGGCGATCATCGCCGAGTCTGGCGCCGAAGCGATCCTGCCGCACAGCTCTGCCGGCGTGCAGGGCCTCATCCAGATGCAGTCGCTGGACCTTCGGCTCTTCGGCCGGATCGGCGCATCGCGCCTCGACCGCGCCATCTGCGGCCACGTCGCGTCCGCAGGGCTGAAGTCAACCATCGGCGTAGGCTCAGGAATCGACCCGGAAGACATCGTGCACAGTCGCTTCATCGTGTTATGGGGCACCAACACGATCGTGACGAATCTGCACTTCTGGCCGTATGTGCGTGAGGCGCGCCGCCGCGGCGCCACTGTGGTCGTCATCGATCCGGTGAAGACGCGGACGGCGGAAGAAGCGGACTGGCATCTGCCCATCCGGCCAGGGACCGACGCCGCGTTCGCCCTGGGTGTGATGCACATCATGGTGCGCGACGGCCTGGTGGATCACGATTACGTGACGCGGTATGCCACCGGGTACGACGCGCTTGTGGAACGGGTGCGCCGATATCCCCCGTCGGCCGTCGCATCGCTCACCGGCATTTCCGCCGACGACATCGAACGTTTCGCACGCACCTACGCCACCACACATCCGTCGCTGCTGCGCCCGTTGATCGGGCTCGAACACCATCGCAACGGCGCCATGCAGTTCCGCACCATCGCGTGCCTGCCCGTCCTGTCGGGCGCGTGGCGGCATCGCGGCGGAGGACTGGCGCGATCGACACACGCGCTCCACTTCGCGGCCCTCGACATGGCGGCCGTTGAACTGCCGCAGCACGACACCCCCGGTGTGCGCACACTGAACATGCGCGACATTGGTCGCGATCTCTGTGATCCGGACATGGCGCCGCCTGTGCGTGCGCTGCTTGTCTACGGCGCGAACCCGGCCGTATCGATGCCCAATCAATCACAGGTGCTCCGTGGCCTGGCGCGCACGGACCTGTTCACTGTGGTGCACGACCTGTTTGTGACCGACACGGCGCGGTATGCCGATTACGTGTTGCCGGCCACCAGTCAGATCGAACATCTCGACCTCTCCCCCGCCTGGGGCCATCTCCATCTCGCGCTGAACCGGCCGGCCATTGCCCCGCAGGGGGAATCGGTGTCGAACACCGAGTTGTTCCGCCGGCTGGCGGCCGCGCTGGGGCGCACGGAGCCGTGGCTGTTTGAGAGCGACGAGTCGATGCTTCGCGCCGCCCTCGCCAGCGGGCACCCGTGGCTCGACGGCATCACGTACGAGCGGCTGTGGGCCGAAGGTCACGTGCGGCTCAACCGCCCGGATGACTGGCGCCCGTTCGCTGAGGGGGGCTTTCCGACACCCTCAGGCAAGGCGGAGCTGTATTCCGACGCGTTGGCGGCCGCCGGTCACGATCCCCTGCCGGCACCCGGTGACATCACGTCGGCCTCCGGCCTGCAACTCATCACCGGCAAGACGCTGCATTTCCTCAACTCCGGGTATTCCCACATCGATCGTCACCGGCGGCGCACCGGCACGCTCACGATCGACGTGCATGCCGACGACGCGCGGGCGCATGGGGTCAGCGACGGCGAATTAGTGCGCGTCCGCAGTGGGCAGGGCACCCTCGACGCAATCTGCCGGGTGAGTGATCGCGTGCAGCCGGGCGTCGTATTCATGCCCTACGGAGGACTCGTCGATGGGGCCGGCGCACGGCATTCCGTCAACGTACTCACGGCCGAGGCGCCCACCGACTGGGGCGGGGGCTCCGGACTGTACAGCACATTCGTCGCACTCGAGCCGGCCCGCTGACACGATGGCGTACCATCAGCCAATGCCCAGCCGGAAGCGTTCGAATGTGTTCGTCAAGCTCGCCATTGCCGCCGTCGTGCTCGTCGGCCTCGGCTATCTCTTTATCTACTCTCTTGAGACGTCACTGTCAGAGCCGTACACGGTGGAGCCGGCGCGCCTTGGTCCCTGGACGCTGGTGATCGAGGCGGCTGACGGTCCTGGCGCACCATTGCTCTCGCTCCGTACGAGCCAGGAGCTGGTCGCAGGTCTCTTTCGCCAGCTGTTTCAGCGCAAGATGGAGTCGATGAACACGCCGGTGGCGGCGTCCATCCCTATCGTGCTGCACGCCGAGTTCGACCGTGGTCTGGCTGGCGTCATGACGGCCGACGACCTTCTCGCAGCCGCCCGTGAGGCCGGACTCGAATCCGTGTCACACGTGCCCAGGTGCCTGGCGCACCGCCGCATCAGCGAACCGGGCCGGACCCGGCAGGCCTATTTCGTCGTCATGGATTCCCCGGCCATTGCCGCCTTCCGTGCCAGCCTGGCGCAGCGGGGACAGGGCTTGTTTGACGCCGAGGCCGTCACGCCCATCATGTTTGTTGGTGCCACCGGCCCCGACTTTCATCAGTGGCTGCCGATCCGCGCCACGGACGATGACTGCGTGTCCCCGATCAGGGTCGATCCCTGATACCCCACGGACGTCTCGCGAAGCGTTGGGCCTCGAAGATCCGTTTCCCGTCAGGGTGGTAGCTGGTCCACTCGCGATCGTCCATGGGCCCGCGGTACCGGAGCAGCCGCGCCTGCCGGTCACGACCGATGGCCTGCGGGCCGAGGACTTCAGCCATCCGGCCCTCCTTGTCGCGACGCCACATCTCCATCTGCCACAGCCGGTCCTGTGCCATGACGTAGCCCTGGGCAAAAAACAGGTCCTCTGTGTGTTGCGCGTAGATGTGCGGGATGCCCCAGCGGTCGCGGATGACCTCCACCTCGTCGCGCAGTCCCTGCAGCCGCAGTTCGCCACTGAGCGGCGTGAGCGCCGCACGGGCCAGCGCGCGCAGGGCCGGGTCGACGTCCGGCTGCGTCGCCGGCAGGGCGACCAGGACCAGTATCAGGGTGACAACGCCGGCGAGGAGGTGTCGGGTTCGCGCCGTGCGCGAAGCTCACCCGAGTTCAGAGTGACGCGCGAGGCCAACACAGGTGCGATAGACTCGCCCTGTCCTCATGCAGACCACGCGACACCTGGCTGTTGTGAACATGAAGGGCGGCGTGGGCAAGACGACCACCGCCGTCACGCTGGCCTCCGGCCTTGCCGCAGGGGGACGGCGCGTGCTGCTCGTCGATGCAGACCCGCAGGGCAACGTGGGCCACCTGCTGAGTGTCCGCCCGGAGGTCACGATTCACGACCTGATGCTGGGCACCGTCGGCGTGGAACAGGCCATCACACCCGAGGTGCGGCCGCGGCTTGACCTGATTGCCGGCACGCCGGCCGCCTTCGGACTGGATGCCCAGTTGGCCGGTACCGTCCAGCGCGAAACCGTGCTCTCGCGACGACTCGGCGGGCTGACCGCCTATGACGTGGTGGTGTTCGACACATCGCCGGCCATGAACCTGCTGGCCTACAACGCCCTGCTCTGTGCCCGCGAACTCATCATGCCGGTGGCCATGGACTCGCTGGCGATTCTCGGAGCGCGGCAGACGCTCACGGGCGTGCGTGAAATCCGCAGCCTGTGGCCGGACCGCCCGCTCACGATTGCCGCTGTGGTCCCCACAGCCGTGAGTGCCCACACGCACGCAACGCGCGCCACGCTCTCGGCGCTTGAGGCAGACCCCGACTTCGGACCTGCGCTCATCCAGCCCGGTATCCGGCAGTGCATTGACCTGGTCTACGCCGCGGCCGCACATCAGACCATCTGGGAATACGCGCCGAAGAGCCGGGCGGCCGACGACTACCGGACACTACTGGCGGCTCTCGACCCTGACAGGCCCACCACACACACAGACCCACATGGCGAAACCACGCAAACCGCGCCCTTCATTTGACGTGCCCCCAACCTCGTCCACGGACTCCACAGGCTGGGCATACCGGACCGATGCGGAGACCCTCCCGGCGGCTGCCCCCTCCGCGCCGCCCTCCGTACTCGAGCGCATCATCACCACGCCGGTTGCGCTGGGCCTGTTTCTGGTCCTCGCGCCGTTCTCGTGGGGTCGCCGCCGGCCGCAGGGCTGACGCGCCCTCAGGCGTCCTTCGGCTTGTGTTTGAGGGGACAGGTGTCGCAGTTCAGCGGCTGTCCATCCGGCCCCAGCACCTCAGGCCCGCCGCAGGAGCCGCGCAGACACCGGTTCGAAAACAACACGCCAACCGACATGCCGCCCATGGCCAGGGCAATGAGCACCACGGTGATCACCACCAGTGTCGTCATGATGTCCCTCGCGGTCCGGACGCACCCGTCTCGCGCGCTTCGAAGGCCTGCGACCGGCGCTCCTCGAACCCGCCGTCAGGCAGCCTCAGGAGAAAGATGGCCGGCAGCGCGTGCGCCTCGGCAAACGCGGCGGCGTCCTCCGGGCCCATGGCCATCAGGGCCGTCGAGAGTGCATCGGCCGCAGCGCAGAGAGAAATGCGCCGGTGACGGAGAACTGCCGGAGTCCGGGGCCGGCCCATCCCATGAACTCGCGCTGCGTGCCTTCGGGCAGGGCCGCGACCTGGTTGTGGAACCGCTCCAGGTAGCCGTGCATATCCCCGGCGGCCGTCCGGCCGCTCAACACCGACCCCGACACCAGGCGGTGAACGCCGGGCACCAGGCCATCAGCCAGCAACTCCCCTGTGGAGGCCCCGACGATCGTCTCGACCAGGCGCGGCGACTGCACCGACGGACCGGACAGCGCCACCACGCGACGCGTCTCGAGCTGCCCCGTGCGGAACAGACGGCCGATCGCGAGCAGATTCTGATAGCCGACGTGCCAGACCACGCGCTGTCGACTCACCGGATCCAGCAGATGAACGTGCAGTCCGACGGTGCCTGCCGGATGCGGACCGTCAAACCGTTCGTGACGTACGCGCTCCACCTGCGGCGACGTCATCCGCGAGGCTACCGAGGTGCAGAAGAAGACCGACCCATCCGTCAGCGCCGCCAGGCCGGCGTTACGATCCGCATCGCGGCCCTTCATCACGACATCGACGTCCGGCGCCAGCGGGTCCGTATCGATCGCCGTGACGAAAATCGATCGCGGCCGGACCACCGGGTTCGCGACGCGCGAGAACGGTCGGCTGCGCAGGGTCGTCCACAGGCCCGACTCACAGAGCAGATCACGGACCTGTTCCCCGCGGAGATCGGCGACGGGACGTCCCGTGTACGCGGCGAAGTCGACCTGTCGTCCCTTCCCGGCGCGTGCGTCCTCCGACAGCGTGAGCACGAGTGACTCGAACGCGCCTTGTGCGCCACGATTGATCGCCGCGAGGGTGCCGGCCACCGGCGCCGTGTAGCGCACACCCGGCGTCTTCTTGTCCTCAAACAGGAGTTGTCCGCGATCGACGAGGGCACCGACCTCGACATGCATCGTGGGACGCATGCCGATGTAGTCCGCTCCAAGCAGGGCGACGTGCGTGACGCCCGGGCCGCGCTCAATACGCTGCTGGGGGTGACCGACGATGGGAAGCTGGAGTCCGCGCGAAATCCGATGAACGTGCATCACTGGGATACACCGAACCCATTGTCTTATCCGTCGCGCCACAATCGTCAAGCAGAGTCGGCGCGACGCGAGTACAATCCGGTGCGTGACTCGATGCGTGCTTGCCGCGGGCCTGGTTGGCCTCCTCGCTGCCTCCGGTGCGTGCGGTGGCCGCGCCCCCGACGCGGTATTCATCGGTACGGGTCCCACTGCAGGCGTGTACTACCCGTACGGTCAGGCGTTGGCCACCATCTTCGGCACGAACCTTCCGCAGACCGCGTTCTCGGCCATCGAAACCAGCGCATCGGTCGACAATCTGAAGCTGCTGCACAACGGCGGCGTGGATCTCGCGCTGACGCTCGCCGACACGCTGGCCGAGGCGCGCGCCGGCACCGGCAGCTTCGCCGAGACGGGTCCGATCGCGGTTTACAGCATCGCCACGCTGTACACAAACTACACGCACCTCATCGTCCCCGCCGAGAGCGGCATCACGCAGGTGACCGATCTCCGGGGACGACGTGTGGCGACCGGCGCGGCCGGCAGCGGCACGGAAGTGCTGGCGATGCGCATCCTGACTGCGGCGGGGCTGGACCCCGATGCGGATCTCACCCGTGTCGCCCTCAATCTCGGCCCGGCGACCACGGCGCTGCGCGCCGGCACGATTGACGCGTTGTTCTGGAGCGGCGGCATCCCGACGCCGGGCGTGCAGGCCCTGGCTGGGGAGTTCGACATCACGCTGGTGCCGCATGGCGTGTTGAGCGAGGCCCTCCAGAACCGGTACGGTCCGCAGCTGTACCGCACGCACGACGTGCTCGCCAACGCCTACCGCGGCGTGCGGCAGGACGTGCCGGTGGTGGGCGTGCCGAACATCCTGGTGGCGTCCGACCGGCTGCCGCCGGCCTTCGTGCAGCGCCTGACCGAAATCCTCTTCGGCGCGAACGAGACGCTCTCGCTGCTGCTGCCTGAAGCCCGCGCGCTGGCCTGGCCCGCGCATCCGAACACCACGCCTGCCCCGTTTCATCCCGGAGCCCTGCGCTACTACGAAGCGCAGGTCTGGCGGTGACCGCGCCGTAGTAGACTCCCTGTCCTACTGGAGACACGCACGCAATGTCGAATCCCGACTCGACCACGTTTGACGCAGACGACGATTTCGCCGAGGCTCCGGCCCGCACCCGCTGGTACCAGCGTCTCGGCCAGACCTCCAGAGGTTATGCAAACAAGCTGCTGATCATCACCGTCCTGCTCCTGTTCGCCACGATCTACTTCTGGCCGAACATGGTGCACACCATCCCGTCCGGTCACGTCGGGGTGTTGTACCTGCGGTTCGGCGGCGGCACCCAGACCGACCGTGTGTTCGGCGAGGGTCTGAAGATCATCGCGCCGTGGGACAAACTCTTCATCTACGAAGTCCGCGTCCAGGAGATCAAGCACACCTTCGACGTGCTGACGCAGGAAGGCCTCAAGGTCACGCTGCATCTCTCGGTCCGGTACCATCCGCAGCCGGACCTCGCGGGCCTGCTGCACGAGAGAATCGGCCCCGACTACAAGGACAAGGTCGTCATCCCTGAAGTCGAGTCGGCCCTGCGACTCACCATCGCCGGGTTCCCCATGCAGGATGTGTATGGTGCACAGCGCACGCTGGTCCAGGAGGCGGTGAACGCCGGTCTGGAGAAGGTCGAACAGAAATATGTCAAGGTCGACGAAGTCGTGTTGCGGGAGATCGTCCTGCCCCCCCAGATCCGCGACGTCATCGAACAGAAGATGACGCAGAAGGAACTGGCCGAGTCATATGCATTCCGGCTGGAAGTGGCCCGGCGTGAGGCCGAGCGCCTGCTCGTCGAAGCGAACGGTCTGAAGGCCTACAACGACGCGCTCAACGCGTCGTTGACGCCGGAGATCCTGCGCTGGGCGGGCATCGAAGCCACCAAGGCGCTGGCGGCGTCATCAAACGCCAAGACGGTGGTCATTGGCACCGGTCCGAACGGGCTGCCGCTGATCCTGGGCGGCGGGCAGTGAATCGCGTACGACGCGCACTCGAAGGCCAGACCTTCCTGCTGACGGCGGCCCTCGTCGCGGCCGCGCTGCTCGTCTACGTCTTCGTCTTCCGGTCGCAGTACTACCAGTCGCCGGCGGTGGTCCGTTCAGCTGGCCAGAACGAATGGCTGGAACAGGGATTCACCGTCGCCGTCGTCTGGCCGCCGCACTCCTCGGTCAGCCTGGTGGAGGGGATCACCCTCGCGATGGAGGAACTGCCCGTCTGGTCGCCGCTGCACGGCAAGATGCGCGTGCAGTTCTTCACGGAAACCGAGGACCACGGGGCGATCGCGCGCCGGATCGCCCGTCAGCCCGACGTGCTCGCCGTCATCGGTCACGAACTGGATTCGAGCACCGTGCCGGCGTCGATCACCTACGAGACCAACGGCATGCTGTTCCTGTCGCCGAAGTCCACCGACATCCGGCTGACCGGCCATGAGTTCCGCTACGCGTTCCGGCTGACGCCCGAAGACCGCGCCATCACCACGGCGTTGTCGCATTTTGCGAAATCACGCGGCTGGTTGCGGATCGGCACGCTGTATGGCCGGGCCGACCACGGCGAGTCCGCGATCAAGCAGTTCTTCACCGCTGCCGGACGCGACGACCTGCAGATTGCCTTCATGCGTTCGTTCTTTCACGCCCCGAATTGGAAGCGACAGGACTTCCGCGAGATGATTGCCACCTTCCGCGGTCTGCCTTTCGACGCGCTGATGCTCGCCGATCAGCTGCCGGGGGCCGCTAAGCTGTTGATGGACATGGAACTGATGGGCATTCGTCAACCCATCCTGGCCACCGACAAACTCGACTCCATGCAGGTCTGGCAGATGGCCAGTACGTCGGCCAACAATCTGTACGTCGCCAGCAGCGTCAACCCGGCCTCCCTGGAACCGGCCTATGTCTCGTTTCGCGACCGCTTCCGCAAGCGGTTCGGCGTCCCCCCGGGATACGGGGCCAGCCAGGGCTACGAAGCCATGCAGCTGCTGATCAACGCGATCACGCGGTCGGGCAGCGCCGACCCGATCGTCGTCTCGACGACACTGCGGACGAATCCGTGGCGGGGCTTGTTCGGCGAGTTCACGTTCAACGACACCGGCGACATCGTCGGACGCTCGATCTCCATCAAACGCATGCAGGACGGTGCGTTCACGACCGTGCTGACCATGACAGACGACTCTGTGAGGTGACGCAATGGCAACTCTCATTCCCTTCTGGATCCTGGGCGCGATCGTCGTCGCCTTCCTCGGCCGCAAGCAGCGGTTCGGCTTCTGGGGCTACTTCTTCGGTTCGCTGATGCTCTCGCCGATCATCGGCCTGTTGATGCTCATCGCGGCGACACCGACGCGTGAGGCCCGCAAGGCCATGCGTCGGGGCCAGTAGCCGGGTCCCCGCATGTTCAGTCTGCTGCTCGCCAACATCCCGCTGATCAAGCTGCTGCGACGCGGCTCCCACCGCTTCGACGGCAGCATGCTGGGGATGGTCGTGGTCTCGGGCCTGTCCAGTGCCGGTCTGCTCGCCATCATCAACGCGGCCGCCAACGCGGATGACACCGACCGCAACGGCCGCCTGCTGGCGTATTTCCTGCTGACCATCGGCGTCTACATCTACACGCAGCGGGCCATCCTCTTCGTCGCCATCGCGGAAGTCGAGAAGCTGCTCAACGACATCCGCATCCGCATCGCCGATCGCATCCGGCGGTCGGAACTGGAATCACTCGACCATGTCGGCCGGTCCGAAATCTACGGCATCGTCAGCCGCGAGACGCAGAACATCTCGCAGGCCGCCGCCACACTGGTGACGGCGCTGCAGTCGCTGATGATGGTGGGGTTCAGCATCGCCTACATCGCGATCCTGTCGAAGACGGCATTCCTGATCACCATCGGCATGATCTGGATCGGCCTGGTGCTGCACTTCCGGCGATCGACGGAGCTGCGGACGCTGCTGCAGGCGGCCCAGCGCAAGGAGAACGAGTTTCTCGGCGCCCTGACTCACCTGCTGGACGGCTTCAAGGAAGCCCGCATGAGCCAGGCCCGCTCCGGCGACCTGTACGACCACATCCGCGGCATCTCGCAGTCGGTGGAAACGGTCAAGGCCAAAGCCGGCACGCAGTTCTCGGCCCACTACGTGCTGACGCAGGCGATGCTCTACGGTCTGCTGGCGGGCATCGTGTTTCTGCTGCCGCGCGTCAGTCCGGATCATCTGGACATGGTGCCCAAATTGACGGCCGCCATCCTCTTCGTCATCGGTCCCCTGAGCGCGATTGTAGGCGCGGTGCCGCTCTACTCGACGGCCAACGTCGCCGCGTTCAACATCTTCGCGCTGGAGGAGACCCTGGCGAATGCCGTGGCTGACGACCTGGACGGCCGTCAGGAAGCGGCAACGCCTGCGACCTTTGCGCGACTCGAACTCAAGCACGTGATGTTCCAGTATGCGGATCACGGACAGGGCAGCGCGTTCCGGCTCGGCCCCGTGTCCCTGCATGTCGATGCCGGAGAGATTGTGTTTCTGGTGGGCGGCAACGGTTCCGGCAAGTCCACCCTGCTCAAGGCGCTGACCGGCCTGTACCACCCGCAGTCAGGGACGATCACGCTCGATGACACACGCCTCGTCCCCGAAACGGCGACGTGGTACCGCAGTCATTTCAGCCCCATCTTCAGCGACTACCACCTCTTCGACCGACTGTATGGCCTGAGCCACGTGCCTGCCGAACAGGTCAACGCGCTGCTGCAGCAGATGCAGATTGCGGACAAGACCACGTTCGAAGGCGGCCGCTTCACCACACTCGACCTGTCCAGCGGCCAACGCAAGCGCCTGGCACTGATCGTCGCGCTGTTGGAAGATCGCCCGATTCTGGTGCTCGACGAATGGGCTGCGGACCAGGACCCGCACTTCCGCAAGCATTTCTACGAGGTGATGCTGCCGGCGCTCAAGCAGCAAGGCAAGACGATCATCGCAGCCACACACGACGACCGGTATTTCGACGTCGCAGACCGCGTGATCAAGCTCGAATACGGCTCACAGGTGTAGAAAAACCTTTTTCGATGGCCGCGGCGACGGCCATCACTGCCGGGGGCCGCAGCACATCCGAGTGATTCCCCGGCACCTCCACCACCTCAACCTCCGATGCCCACCGGCCCCAGCCCATCGTCCGGTCGCTGTCGCGGCGCCGCAGGTCGGACGCAAATAGCAGCACGTTCACCGCAAGCGGTGCCGCAACGTATGCCTGCTCCGCACGACGATGCGCCTGAAACACCGCCCACGCGCGGCGTGCATCCGCTGCCGTGAAATTCTCCGGCAGAACGCCGGCTGCCACGGCCCGTTCCGTCACCTGCTGCAGCTGCACGTCCAGCGAAAGGCCGGCCAGCGCATCAACCGCCACGCCGGCATCCGCACCGAAGATGTCCCCGAGCAGCGTCGCCGAGTCCTTGGCCCACTCGGCGGGCGGCACGGCGCCGGGAGCCAGCGTGTCCAGAATGATCAGTCGCTCCACCTGCCGCCCCGCCGCCAGCAGCCGACGCGCCACGTCAAACGCCACGATCCCGCCGTATGACCATCCGCCGATGCGATACGGTCCCTGTGGCTGCTCACGCATGATCCAATCGGCGTATCTGGACGACAATCCTTCCACCGTCGACACCGGCACTTCCCCATCACGCAGACCCGGCGCCTGAAGACCGCAGACGGGCACGTCGATCGCCTGTGCGAGCGCCCCGTAACAGAACACCGTGCCTCCGGCAGGATGAACGAGGAAGACGGGCGCCGGACCATCAGGCCCCGCTGTCCCCTTCAGGAACACCAGCGGCGACCGTTCACCCTGCCGACGGAGGCGCTCCCCCATGGCTCCCGCCAGGGCTTCAAGACACGCGGCGCCGAGACCGTCAGCGGGTGAGCGCATGTGCACGCGCAAGTGCCCGTTGCTGACCCCGGCCACAAGCTCCAGCGCATACGGCGACTGATTCCGGGGACTGCTGCCGCGCCCGGGATCCTCGTCGCTGACCGCAACACCGTGGCGCTCCGACACGACGGCCTCCGCATCGCCGAGGAAGTTGAAGAGCACGGGCGGACGCCCCTGGCGCGACAATTCCGCATCCCCGGCCAGATACCGAAGGACGCCGTAACTCACACCCGCATGCGGCACGGCCGCGAGTACGGATTGGACCGTCGCCTGCACAGATGCCGCCGGATCAGGAGCGAGAACCACGGGATACACGGCAGTGAACCAGCCCACGGAACGGCTGAGATCGAGCTGCTCCTCCGGGGATACACGGCCGTGACTCTCCATGTCGACCGCCAGAACGGCCTGCCCCGTCACCTCCGTCCAGGCCTCCCAGAGCGCAGCCAGCACGTCCTGCTGGGACACACGTCGTCCAGACGACACCACAACCGTCGTCTGTTCGTGTGCTGCCGGTGCGCCCTTCGACACCGTCAGCGCCTCCTGTACCTGGGCCCCAGCCGCGAGGTGCAGCGGTCGACTTCTCCAATACGCCCGGTCGGACTCCAGCCGTCCCGACGCCGCCGCGTCCTGCCACGCCCAGAGCCACTGCCGCCAGGAGTGCGTCCGCGGCGACGGTGCAGGTGTCGTGCCCTGACGCAGCGCGGCCAGCGCCTCCGCGAAGTCCTGGACCAGCACGCCCCACGACATGCCGTCGATCCCGAGATGGTGCACCGCCCAGATCATCCTGGCCGGCGCACCGTCGTCGGTCGTGACATGCACGGCCCGCCACAGCGGACCACGACGCGGATCGAGCCCCGCCTGCAGTGTCGTCGCCAGTGCGGTCATCCTGGCTGGACGCGCATCAGCACTCACGCCCGCCAGCGACGCATGGCCGCAGGCCTCCGTGTCGTCCTCCACTACAGGCTCCGCGTACCAGACACGCACCGGATCCGCGGCAAGGTCGACCCGCAGTCGCAACGCCTCGTGTGTCGAGGCGACGACGCGCAGGGCCTCCCGGACCTGGTCCGTTCGCACATCTGCCGGCAACGACACGATCACGCACTGTCCGAAGTACTGCGGCTCCGCCAGCCCGAGGTCGGCAAACCATCGGACGATTGGCGCTGTCGGCGCCTCACCGACCACAGGCCCCGGCTCTGGCAGAATGCCGGATCCCGCATCGGGGCCCGATGTCGTCGACGACGCATCAAGGGCGGCGGCGAGTGCCGCCACGGTCTGGTGCTCCAGCAACAGCGCCGGGGTGACCGCCAGCCCGGCCCGGCGTGCGCGCGCCGCCACCTGGATGGCGCGAAGCGAGTCACCGCCGATCGCGAAGAAGCTGTCCGTCCGTCCCGGCGTCGCCATCTGCAGGACGTCCCCCCAGATGGCGGCGAGGACCTGCTCAGTCGGCGTCTCCGGACGGTCCGTTCCCGTCGACACGCCGACCTCCGGTTCCGGCAGCGCACGTCGATCCAGTTTGCCGCTCGGCCCCAGCGGCAGCGCCTCCAGCGGGACGACGACCGACGGCACCATGTACTCGGGCAGGCGCTGCGCCACAGCCGTCCGCAGCGCGTTGCTCTGCACCGTGCATCCGCGTGTCGGCACGACGTAGGCGATCAGCCGGTCGCCGGTGCCGACCGTGACGGCGGCATCCGCCACGCCGGGCTGCTGCCGCAGGGCGGTCTCGATCTCGCCCAGCTCGATGCGGAACCCGCGCAACTTGACCTGCGCATCGAGTCGTCCGAGGTACTCAAGCTGACCGTCCGGCCGCCACCGTGCCAGATCGCCTGTGCGATACAGCCGATCCGACTCCCCGGCGTCCGCGCGGAACGGATTCGGGAAGAAGCGCTCGGCCGTCAGTTCGGGTTGATTGACGTACCCGCGCGCCAGATTCACCCCACCGATGTGGAGTTCCCCGGCCACCCCGATGGGCACGCGCTCGAGACGTTCGTTCAGGATGTGGATGCGGGTATTCGCGATGGGGCGCCCGATGGGAATCGCGTGCGGGTCCGCTCCGATCCGCACCGGCCACGCGGTGACGTCGACCGCCGCTTCGGTCGGACCGTAGAGGTTGTACATCGGACATCCGTACCGCGTGAGGCACCGTCGTGCGGTCTCCCAGGACAACGCCTCGCCGCTCGTCACAATGCGACGCAGCGTCGGCAGATCGTCGGCCAGCGGCTCTTCCAGAAACACCTGCAGCATCGACGGCACGAAGTGCACGGTCGTCACACGCTCGTCACGGATGAGCCTGGAGAGATAGGCCGCGTCCCGATGGCCACCCGGCCTGGCGATCGCGATCGACGCCCCGACCATGAGCGGCCAGAACAGTTCCCAGACGGACACATCGAAGCTGATGGGCGTCTTGTGCACCACCACGTCGTCAGGCCCGAGCGGATAGGCCTCCTGCATCCACAGCAGCCGGTTCTGGATCGCCCGATGCGGGATTGCCGCCCCTTTGGGACGCCCCGTCGACCCGGACGTGAAGATGCAGTACGCCAGATCGTCGAGCGACCGTTCGACCCGGGACTCCCCCTCGTGGTCGTCCGGACCGTCAGGCCGCCCCACGGCGTCAACCACCAGCACGACCGGCGTACACGTCGTGCCCGCGGGCACCCCACGCGCCGCCAGCGCCTGTGTCGTCACCAGCACCGGCATCGCCGCGTCGTCGATCATCCCCGCAAGTCGCGCCGCCGGATACTCCGGGTCGAGCGGCACGTACGCGCCGCCGGCTTTGAGAATGGCGAAGAGCGCCACAAACAGTTCGAACGACCGCTCAAGGTAGACGCCCACGAGCGTGTCCGGCCCGACGCCCTGTGCACGCAGCCGCGCCGCGAGCCTCTCCGCATGCGTATGCAGGTCCGCATACGAGAGCGACGCCCCGTCGGCGCGCAACGCCGCAGCGTCCGGCGTGCGACGGGCCTGCGCCTCGAAGAGCTGATCGATCGAAGGGGATTCGCCATAGTCCCGTCCCGTGTCGTTCCACTGTGCGAGCCGGCGCAGATCTTCAGCGCCGATGAAGGGGATGTCGGCCACCGGAGCGGCCATGCGATCCGCCACCCAGGCGAGCCCGGCCACGTACCGCTCGGCCACCGTCCGGATGGTGGCCTGCGTGAACAGGTCGGTGCGGTACTCGAAGTGCAGCGTCACCGACCGCCCGTCATCATCTGCCGCGAGGGTCAGATCGAACTTCGCCGTGTCGTGCGGCAGCGGCACGTCGGTCACGGCGACGTCGGGCAGCGTGAGACGCGTACCGGCGACGTGCTGATACGTGAACAGCGTCTGCACCAGCGGACTGACGGCGGGATTGCGCGGCAGGGCCAGCAGTTCCACCAGGCGTTCAAACGGCAGCGCCTGATGGTCCAGCCCGCGCAGCGTCGTATCCCGTGTGTCACGAACCAGATCGGCGAAGGCCGCCTGCGCATCCACCCGCAGCCGCAGCGGGATGGTGTTCACGAAGAATCCGACAAGGTCCTCCGTCTGTGCCTGCGTACGATTCGCGACGGTGGTGCCGATGACGAGGTCGTCCCGGCCGCTCCACGATGCGAGCAGGGCGGCGTACCCGGCCAGCAGCACCATGTACATCGTCACTCCGTGCTCGCGCGCCGCCGCGACAAGCGCCGTGCGCACCTGCGGGGGCACTGTCACCGACACGGCCGCGCCGGCATATCCCTGACGCCCCGGGCGTGCATGATCCAGCGGGAGTTCGAGGACGGGCGGCGCACCGCGGAGTTCCCCACGCCAGTAGTCGGCCAGGCGGGTCAGTGCCTCGCCCTGAAGCACCTGACGCTGCCATGCGGCCCAGTCTGCGTATTGCATGGGCAGGGCCGGGAGCCCGTCCGTGCGCCCGGATCGTCGGCGTGTATACGCATCCCGGAGGTCGCGCGCCAGCACGCCGGATGACCATCCATCCGACACGATGTGATGCAGGACGACCACGAGCACCCACCCGTCGTCGCCCTGTGCCTGCGCACGTGCCAGCACCGCACGCACGAGCGGGCCCGTCTCCAGTGCAAACGGTGCCGTCACCGCCGGCTCCCAGGGACCGTCCGTCACCTCCAGTGCCGGCCAGTGATCGGTCAGAGCCGCCACGGGGACGCCATCGTCCATCCTGATGCAGAGGCGCAGCACGTCGTGACGGGTCACCACGTCGTGCCAGGCGCCGGTCAGCGCGGCGACATCCAGTGCGCCGCGCAACCTGAACACCAGCGGGATGTGGTAGGCAGCCCCGGTGTCATCGAACTGCGCCAGGGCCCAGAGTCGTTGCTGACCGTAGGACACGACGGGCGCCCCGCCCGATCGCGTCAATGGCGGCAGCGACACGAGGTCCGTGCAGCCTGCGGCCACCACGGACGCCAGCCCCCGCCAGGTCGGCTGATCAAACACCGTCCGGACCGGCAGGGCCCCACCCGCTGTAGTCCGCAAACGCGCCGCCAGTTGAGCCGCCAGCAGCGAATGTCCTCCCGCATCGAAGAAGTCCTCATCGGGCGATGCCGGTGGTCGTCCCAGCACCTCCGTCCACGCTGCGGCGACCACGACGGCCGCCGACGATGAGGAGGCAAAGGCATCGCCGTGTGCGAGGTCCGCCACGCCCTCCGTCTCTTCGGTCGCCGCCAGCGTCGTCAACCGGTCACGATCCAGCTTGCCGTTGGATGTCAGCGGCAGATGGTCGACGAACCGCACCGCGGACGGCACCATCACCTCCGGCAACCGGCGACGCAGGGCTGCGAGGAGTGCGGACTGGTCCACCGTCGCACCGTCGGCGGGCACGACGCACAGCACCAGTCGTGACTCCCGCCCACCCGCTGTCTCCAGCACGATGGTGGCGGCCTGTCGGACGACGGACTGTTCCGCTGCCACGGCATCGATCTCTCCCAGTTCGATGCGATGGCCGCGCACCTTCACCTGCGTATCCCGCCGTCCCAGATACTCCAGTTGCCCCCAGGCATTCCATCGTGCGAGGTCGCCGGTCCGGTACCAGCGCCGGCCGTCGATCTCGACGAAGCGCTCGGCGGTCAGCGCCGGCCGTCCGAGGTACTCGCGCGCCACCCCGGCGCCGGCGATGTGGATCTCGCCGACGGCACCGAGTGGCACCTCCTGCCCTCGTGCGTCACGCAGGCCGATGATCGTGCGCGCGATGGGCCGGCCGATCGGCACCGGACCGTCGGGCATGTCGGCCGCCCGCGCGGTGTACACCACACAACCGACCACGGTTTCCGTCGGCCCGTACTCGTTCGTGACCAGCACCTCCGGAGCGGCTGCGGCCCACGGCAGGATCGTGCGGCCGTGCAGTGCTTCGCCGCCAATCACCAAATGACGCACCCGCCCGCTGAGCGACTCCGGATCAGCACCAACGGTCACGGCATCAAGATGCGATGGCGTGATCTTCCAGAAGCTCTCATCGGCGGCTGCGCTGCGCGGATCGGCGAGGGCGTCGATTTCCTCTCCATCGGGAATCAGCCGCAGGCACTGTCCGACCAGCAGCGGACCAAAGACCGAGGTGATCGTGGCGTCAAACGCAATCGACCCGGCCACAGGTACGCCGCGGCCCTCCGTCATGCGGTACGCGTCCACCGCCCAGGCGAGATAGTGCTCCAGTGCGCCGTGTTCGACCACCACGCCCTTGGGTGTCCCGGTTGACCCCGACGTGTAGATCACGTACGCGGTGTCCGTGAGTACACGCGGCCCCTGCAGACGAACGTCGGACACCGCAGCCACGGCGTCTCGTTCACGGTCAATCGCCAGCATCGGCAGGTCGTCCGGCAGCGTGCCGCCGATCGCCGCCGTGGTGAGCACCAGTCGCAGGCGGGCGTCCTCCGCCATGAACGCGATGCGTGCCGCGGGGTACCGCGGATCGATCGGCACCCAGGCCCCGCCGGCCTTCCACACCGCCAACAGCGCCACAATCAGGTCGGGCGTTCGTTCGAGGCACACGCCGACCAGCACGTCGCGGGTGACACCACGCGCCACGAGCGCGCGCGCCAGCTGGTTGGCGCGGCGGTCCAGCTCACCGTACGACCACACACGGTCCGTCCCTCTGACGGCCGGTGCCTGTGGTGTACGGTCCACCTGCGCCTCGATACGTTCCAGCGGTGTCGGTCGCTGTTCGTCTGGCGCCTCGTACGTCGCCGTCCCGTTCCACGCATCGAGCTGCGCCCGATCGAGGGCCGACAGGGCCGGCACATCACCCACCGGCTGGTCAGGCCGGCGCTGCAGCGCATCCAGGAACGCGGAGAACCCGGCCAGCAGTCGTCGAGCCGTGACCTCTTCGAACAGGCCCGTGTTGAACTCCAGCGTGACCCTCAGGCCACCGGACGATGCCCCGGGGGCCTCGGCCTCATCGACAAACAGCGTCAGATCGAACTTGGCGGCCGGCACGTCGAGGGCCAGCGGCTCGAGGGACAGCCCGGGCAGTCCCAACGCGGGCACCAGGCCGGTCGACATCGCGAACATCACCTGGAACAGCGGGGACCGCGATCGGTCGCGCTCGGGGTGCATCGCCTGCACGATCAGGTCGAACGGCACATCCGCATGGCTCAGGTCATCAGCGAGGCCGTCCGCCATCCGCCGCAGCAGCGTCTCAAACGAATCGTCCGCCGGGATGTCGGCACGGATCGGCAGCGTGTTGGCGAACAGGCCCACGACCGACTCGAACTGCGGATCGCGACGATTCGCAACCGGGGTGCCGACGATGAACGACTGCTGGCCGCTCAGACGAGCCACCCATGCGGCCCACGCCGTCATCAACACCGCAAACCGCCCGGTACGTGTGCGCGCCGCCATGGCATCCACGGCGGACACCCGCGTTTCCGGCCACGTCTCGGCTACCCGCGATCCGCGTGACGAGAGCTCGGCGGGACGAGGGCGGTCGGTCGGCAGGTGCAGTTGACGGTCTGCCCCGTCAAGTCGTCGACGCCAGTAGGCCAACTGCTGCTCGAGTGGCGCCCCTGTGAACGCCGTGTCCCACCAGCACGCATAGTCCCCGTACTGCAGCGGCGCCGTGCCCGGCCGGCCGAGGTAGGCGTCCGCGAGGTCGCGGACCAGCACGCCGATGGACCATCCGTCGGACACGATGTGGTGCATCGAGGCGACAAACAGATGGTCATCCTCGGCGACGCGGTACAGCACCGGCCGGAAGAGTGGTCCGTGCGCCAGGTCAAACGGCATTCGCGCATCGGCCGTCGCCTGATCCAGCACGTCGTCCGCCCCGACATCGACGGTGCGCAGCGGGATGGGCGACGGGTCGATGACCACCTCCGGTGCGCCGTCGCCCGGATACCGGCTGCGGAGAATCTCGTGGCGTGCCGAGAGTTCCTGCGCGGCGCGGGTCCACGCCGGCAGGTCGAGCACGCCGCGCAGACGCACGGCCGCCACCATCGTGTAGGCCTCGGATGGCTGGAGCCGATCGAGGAACCACAGGCGGCGCTGGGCTGCCGAGACCACCCGACGGGCCTCCGCGTCCGGCGCGGCGGAGACCGGCGGCAGCGTGGCCGCTGTGGCCGCGCGAATCCGGGCTCCGAGCAGCGCAGGCGTCGGAGCTTCGAACAACGTCCGCAGGGTGAGTTCCACACCCAGCCGTTCCCGCACGCGTCCGATCACGCGCGCGGCCAGCAGGGAGTGTCCGCCGTGTTCGAAGAAGTCGTCACCACTCCCGAACGACTCCTGTCCCAGGACTTCGGCGAACACGGCCGCCACGTCCCGGGCCTCCGGCGCCACCTCCGCGGTCCCCTCCCCGGTGTCTCCTCCGTCGGCGCCGATGACCTGGGACACATCCCATCGTTCCAGGGCGCGTGTATCGCGTTTGCCGCCGGTCGTCTGCGGCACGCGGTCGATCGGCACAATGACGGGCGGCACCATGTACTCGGGCAGGCGCGTGCGCAGGAAGTCCTTGATCACCCGCGGCGGTGCCGGCGCACCTTCACTGACCACAAACGCCACCAGCCGCTTCTGCGCGTGGGGGCCGCTCATCTCCTGGACGACGACCGCGCAATCACGCACGCTGTCGTGAGCCCGAAAGGCTGTTTCGATTTCTCCAAGCTCAATCCGGTAGCCCCGCAGCTTGATCTGCGAGTCCTGCCGCCCGAGGAACTCGACCGGGCCATCGGGAAGGTAGCGGCCCTGATCGCCGGTCAGATACACCCGCTCCGCGCCGCCATCCCCGTACGGATCAATCGTGACGAAACGCTCTGCCGTCAGGTCCGGCCGATCGAGATAGCCCTGGGCCACCCCCACGCCGCCGATCGCGATCTCACCCGGCATCCCCACCGGCACCGTGCGCCTGGCCGGGTCCAGGATGTGCACGCGCACGTTGCAGAGCGGACGCCCGATCGGCACGCGCACATCACCGGGACGCACGTGCATGACGCTCGAACACACCGAACTTTCCGTGGGGCCGTAGGCGTTGTAGAACCGGCGTCCCCCGCCCCATCGCTGGACCACGTCCGGCGGGCAGACTTCCCCGGCCGAGAGCAGCACCTGCAGGCTCGGCAGATGGGGATCCACCATCCCGCCCAGGGCACTCGGAGGAATGGTCGCGTGGGTCACCCGGCGCTCGGCCAGCACCTGTTCGAGTGGCGCACCGGGGAGGATCTCGTCCCGGGCGGCCAGCACCGCGGTCCCGCCCACCGCCAGGGCCATGAACACTTCGCACAGCGACGAGTCGAAGCTGATCGACGAGAAGTGCAGGGCCTGCGACTCCGGCGTCGTCCCGAAGCGCTCCATGAAGTTGTGCACCAGATTCGAGAAGCCCCGATGCAGGTTCACGGCGCCCTTCGGCCGCCCCGTCGAACCCGAGGTGTAGATCACATAGGCGGCGTCATCCGGACCAGGCACCCACGACGCCGCATGCGGTGGTTCCGTGTCGTACGGGAGGTGCTCCAGCCAGACGACAGGCACGTCTGCGGGAGGATCGAGATGCGTCTGCGAGAGCAGCAGCACGGCCTTCGAATCCGCAAGCATCCAGCGGACGCGCTCCTGCGGAAAGTCCGGATCGATGGGCAGGAACAACGCGCCGACGTCCAGAATGCCGAGCAGGGCGATCACCCACATGGGCGACCGGTCGGTCGAGAACGCGACGATGTCTCCCGGCCTCACGCCGCGTCGCCGCAGCTCCGCCGCGACGTGGTGCGCACGCCGCATCATCCCGGCGTACGTCATCGTCGTCCCCTGGTAGGTCAGCGCCACGGCCTCGGGGGTGCGCCACGCCTGTGCCGCCACCATCTCGAGGACCGGCACGAAGGGACCATAGTCGCGGTCCGTCGCATTCCACCGGCGTATCTGCGCCACGTCGTCAGGGCCGGTCAGTGCCATCGTCGCGATCGCGACACCGGGATCGCCGAGCAGCGCGTCGAGTACACGCAGGAACCGATCACGCAGCCGGAGCATCGTCGACTCGTCGAACAGCGCCGTGGCGTACTCCACGGTGGCGCGGTAGGCGTCGCTGGTTTCGTCGATGACCAGCGAGAGGTCGAATCGCGCCACCGTCGACGGCACGTGGTACGGGGTCCAGCGGACCCCAGGCAGATCCAGCGCAGCCGTCGGCAGATTCTGCAGCGCGAACATCACCTGGAAGACGGGGTGGCGATCGAGCCGGCGGGGCGGCCGGATGGCGCCGACGACGAGTTCGAAGGGGATGTCCTGATGGTCCAGTGCACCGCGGACCGCGGCTCGTGTGCGTCCAATCAGGTCGCCGCCCGTCACGACGTCCTCCAGGTCCAGCCGCACGACGACCGTGTTCACGAAGAGGCCGATCAGGTCGTCGGTCCCCGCCACCGTGCGTCCGGCCACCGGCGAGCCGATGACAATGTCGTGCTGGCCCGTCCAGCGGTGCAGCAGGATCGCCCACGCCGCGCACAACACCATGTACGGCGTTGCCTGGTGGGCGCGCGCGAACGCTTCCACCCGCGCGCGCACCGCAGGCCCCATGTCCCACGACACGGAGTGCCCGGCATAGGAGGTGATGGGAGGACGCGGGCGGTCAGTCGGCAGATCGAGCGACGGCGCGGCGCCCGCCAGCGTCTCGCGCCAGTACGTCAGGCCGGCCTCGAGATAGGCGCCGGACAACCGCGCACGCTGCCATCGCGCGACATCGTAGTACGTCACCGGCAGCGCCGGGACCGAGGGGGCCTGTCCTGCCTGCCTCGCCTGATACTGCGCCGACACATCCCGGAGGAAAACGCCGACCGACCAGCCATCGGCCACGACGTGGTGACACGCGACCGCCAGGACGTGAAACGCCGCGTCGACGCGCAACAGGCGGACGCGCAACGGCAGTTCACGCGAGAGGTCGAACGCTGCGCCGGCCTGCGCCTCCACCCAGTCGCGCACGCCGGACGTCGCGTCGGGTGCGGAGGCCGGCAGTGCATCGACGACCAGCGTCGGCATGTCGTCCACGATCTGCGCCACCGGTGACGCCGCGTGCGGCGGAAAGACCGAACGCAGCACCGGGTGACGCCGCACCACGTCGGACACCGCCTGACCGAGCAGCGCCACGTCGAGCGGCCCCTCCAGCTGCAGCGCACCACTGATCACGTAGGCCGCACCGCCCCCGTCCAGCTGCTCGAGGAACAGCAGGCGCTCCTGGGCAAACGACACGGGCTGCGGACCATCGTGGCCATGCGCCTGCAGCACCGGTGCACCAACGGCGTCCGGCCGCATCGCCTCCACGCGCGCCGCCATGTCGGCCAGCACCGGCGCATCGAAGACCGCGCCCACCGTGAACGGCACACCAAACGCGTCGCGCACACGGCCGGCCAGCCGCGCGGCCGACAGCGAGTGCCCGCCGCTGTCGAAGAAGTGATCGTCAGCCGCCCACCGGGCGACATCGAGCACGTCGGACCACAACCCGGCCAGGCGTAGTTCCGTCGGCGTCAACTCCCGTGCGAGGTCGTCCTGACCTCGACCGGCCCGGGTCCACGACCAGCAGGCGATCGCCCGGCGGTCCACCTTGCCATGGGCGGTGGTAGGCAGCCGGTCCACCACCAGACACACGTCGGGCACCATGTACTCCGGCACCTGCGCGGCCACCGCGGCGCGGATCGCATCGCCGGTCACCAGCGGCCGGAGGAACGTCGCCAGGCGGGGCGTCTCGATCGGCCCTTCCGCCCGGCCCTGCCCCGGCCGCACGGCATAGAGGTAGTAGTTCGTCCCGGCCTCGTGTTCGAGCGACCAGTCCTCCTCAACGTGCACCTCGAATCCGTACCCGTGCAGCAGGTCCAGGGCCGCCTGCAGTCGGCCCTCCACATCGTGAAGTTCGAACGCCACCTGGCGGATCCGGTCCCACTGATCCGGACGAATGCCGCGCAGCACGTCCAGTTCCGCCTTCTCGACGTTGATCTTCAGCAGGTCGATCCGCGTCAGGTTGCTGCCGTCAATCACGTCGCTCAGGGGCCGCAGCGGAACCGGCAGCGTCACCGGGCGGAGTTTCGCCGCCAGCACTTCCTCGACGGTGGCGTCGTCACTGCCCGCCAGGTCCTGCTGCCGTCGGATGTACGAGCGGACGACGTCCTTCTCGTCGGAGACGTCGGCGTGCAGCCCGGACAGAATGGAGAACCCGGGATAAAACGTGAACTCCGCCGTACCCGCCTCGGCCCCGATGCCGCAGTCCCACACCTGCGCGTCGGCGCCGAACAGGCGCAGGTTGGCCTCAAGCAGTTCGCGGACATGCGGATTCGGTTCCACGCAGACCAGCCGCAGTCCCGCGTACCGGACCTGTGCGCTCACCACGAACATGCCGATGTTGGAGCCGACATCAAGCACCGTGGCCCCGTCGTGCAGATGCACACCATGCCGCAGGTAGGCGTTGCGCTCGAACATCTCGCCGTACAGGAAGTCCGTCTCGTTGCGGTTGAGATGGAGGACCGACAGACCGTTCGCGAGGGTGTGTCTCGCGCGTCCCTCCACGGTCGGACTCCGCAGCGGGTCGACGGCCACGGCGGCCACCAGCCGATCAGCGTCCACCACCAGTGCACACGCCGCACGCACCGCGTCGTGATGCAGCAGCGCCTGTTCGACGTCGCCCAATTCGACGCGATGCCCACGCACCTTCACCTGGTCATCGACGCGTCCCAGGAACTCCAGCAACCCGTCCGCGCGCACGCGCCCACGGTCGCCGGTGCGGTACATGCGGGTGGTACACACCGCCGGCACCGGACTGGCGATGAACGCCCGGGTCGTCGCGTCCGAGTCCCCGAGATAACCACGCGCCACGCCTGGTCCGCCGATCATGATCTCGCCCGGCATGCCGATCGGCACAGGGCGCAGTGCCGCGTCCAGCACACTCACGACCATGTTCGGCAGGGGCCGACCCAGTCGCGGCGCCTCGTCGGAGGGGCGCAGGATGTGCACGGTGGCGTCCACGGTGCACTCGGTCGGACCGTACAGATTGACCAGCGCCGGTGCCGCCGGACGCCGCATGCGCTCCCACACGCTGCGGGGCAGCGCCTCCCCGCCGGCCAGCACCGCCCGCACGGAGCCGGGCTCCTCGGCGAGTCCCGCTTCGAGCAGCCACACGAGTTGTGACGGCGTGGCGTCCAGCACGTCCACCGCCGCATGCCGGACGTGCGCCAGCAGCGCCGCCCCGTCCAGACGCACGGGCTCAGGCACCAGGACCAGCGTGCGCCCCTGCAGCAGCTGAAAGATCTGTTTGACCGACGTATCAAACGTCAGGGCCCCGTTGACGCTCACGCGGCAGTCCTCCCCGAGGCCCAGCGGCTGATAGACGCTGAACTCCAGGGCTTCGATCAGGTGCCGCACCGACCGATGCTCCACGACCACGCCCTTGGGGATCCCGGTCGAGCCGGAGGTGAAGATCACATACGCGGCCAGGTCTGCGGACACGCCGGGCAGCGGGGCGTGTCCGGCGGGTTGCCACGTGTCATCCAGCACCAGCCGGCAGGACGCCGCAGCCACCACCGCAGCGCGCCGCTCCGCCGGCCACGACGGATCGATCGGCACGTACGCCGCACCGGCCGACAACACGCCGAACAGATGCACGAGCGTGCCGGTGGTGCGGGTCACCACCACCCCGACGCGATCACCCGCGACCACGCCCTGCTCGGCGAGCGCGTGCGCCGCACGCTGCACCTGCGCGTGCAGCTCGGCGTAGGAGATCTCGGCGTCCGGTCCGACGATGGCCGTGCGGGACCCGGCCCGCTGCACCACGCGCGCGAGTGCGTCGGGAATCGATGCGGCGACGTCCAGCGGCACACGCGGACCGGACCAGGCCGCCGCCAGCTGCGTCTCCTCGTCGTCGAGCAGCACGGACACCGCATCGAGCACCGTGGCCGGATCCCGCACCACGACGGCCAGCAACCGCTCGAACCGCGCGACCACCCGGGCCGCCGTCTCGCGGTCGAACAGGTCCGCATTAAACTCCAGCACGCCGGCGAAGCCGCCGTCCGGTGACGGCTGCAGCTCCATCGACAATTCGAACTTCGCCGCCTCAACCGGCACCGGCACATCGGTGAACGTCAGGTCCGCAGTCGCCAGCCCTCCGACCGGATGGTCCTGCAGCGTGAACGACACCTGGAACACCGGCGATCGGCTGACGTCGCGCTTCGGCTGCAGCACGTCGAGCAGGAACTCCCAGGGCACGTCGGCGTGTGCGAGGGCATCGACCACGGTCGTCCTGACGTCGGCCACCAGGTCCGCAAAGGTCCGGCCGGGAGTCCGCCGCGTACGCATGGGCAACGCGTTGACGAACAGACCGATGACGTCGTCGCCCGTCCCGATTGGGCGCCCCGACACCGGCACGCCAATCACGACATCATCCTGCGCGGACAGCCGCATCAGCAGGTCCGCCCAGGCCGCCAGGGTGACCATGACGGGCGTGGCCCCGAGCGCCGCGGCCGTCTCGCGGACGCGGCGCGCCACATCCGGCGACACCGACACCGGCACGGACTGCCCGCGAAAGGTCGTCACCGGCGGCCGCGTCCGGTCGACCGGCAGCGTGATCGCGTCCGGCGCACCGTCGAGATGCGCCTGCCAGTAGGCCACCTCGCGGTCGCACTGGCCCCGCGCCAGGCGCGTGCGCTGCTCGACGGCCGCGTCGACATAACGCAACGGCAGCGGGGCCCAGTCCGGCTGCCGCCCCTCGCGAACGGCGGTGTACGCCCTGACCCAGTCACGAACCAGGATCGTCAGTGACCCTCCATCGCAGATCAGGTGGTGCAGGGTGACGGCGAGCAGTGACTCCTGCGGCGTGACGACGTGTACGGTGGCGCGGACCAGCGCCCCCCCGGTCATCACGAACGGTACATGCGCGTCCGCCTGTGCAGCGACACGGGCCGCCTCGGCATCGCCGTGCCAGGCCCGCCGCGTCAGCGGGACCGAGGCCTCCAGCGGAGCGATCGACTGGACCGGCCGGCCATCGACCTCGCTGAACCGCGCCCGGAGCATCGGGTGCCGTGCCTGGACGAGCTGGAAGGCGTGGTCGAGTGCGTCGACATCCAGCGGACCGGTGATGCGGACGGCGCCGGCCACGGTGTACGCCGCACCAACCCCGCCCATGGTCTCGAGGAACCACAGCCGTTCCTGGGCCAGTGACAGCGGATGCGGCCCGGCGACCTCCGGCGGCGGGGTACGCCGCTGTGCAAGCAACGCGGCCTTGTGGTCGCGCAGCGCCGCCACCAGATCGGGCGTCAGCGCGCCGTCCGGCGCGTTGACGCGCAGGCGGCCTGCGTCCTCCGTCCAGCGGATCTCCAGCTCGGCGACGCGTTCCAGCAGTGCAGCGAACGTCATCACAGCACGATTTCAACGCGGGCCGGTGTGCCGACGGCATCGAGCAGTGCCGCCAGCTGTGCCACCGTCCGGTGTTCGAGGATCTCCCGCAGCGACAGGTTCCCCAGAGTCGCGGCCATCCGGGCGGCGAGCAGTGAGTTGCCGCCCAGCAGCAGGAAGTCGTCGTGCCGGCTGGTCACCGGCACCCGCAGCACCTCGGTCCACAACGTCGCCACCCGCTGCTCGGTCGGCGTCTGCAGGGGTTCATGGTCGACGACCGTGGCCGGCGCCACGGCATCACGCACCAGCGCGCGCCTGTCCACCTTCCCGTTCGGCGTTCGCGGGAACTCGGCCACCGGCACAATCACCGTCGGCACCATGTAGTCGGGGAGGTGCGTCGCCACATGTGCGCGTACCGTCTGCGGGTCCACCGGTCGGTCAGGGGCAGCGACCGTGTACCACAAGGCCACCGCGCGCTCGCCCGACGGCTGGTCGACGACATGCGCCACTGCGGCCTGTACCCCTGGGCATCGGGCAGCGCGGGACTCGATCTCCCCCAGCTCGATGCGGAAGCCCCGCACCTTGACCTGGTGGTCCATCCGTCCCAGGAACTCGAGGTCGCCCCCCGGGGTCCAGCGCACGAGATCACCTGTGCGATACACGCGGGTCGACGGACCGCCGAACGGATTGGGTCTGAACCGGTCGGCGGTCGCCGCGTTGTCGTGGTGATAGCCGATCGCCAGTCCCGCGCCACCGATCCAGAGTTCCCCGGGTACCCCGATGGGCTGCAACGCACCGTGGGTGTTGACGACGTAGACCTGGGTGTTTCCGAGGGGTCGACCGATGGTGATGCGCGCCGGATCGGTCACCCGCGCCGCAGTCGACCAGATGGTCGTCTCCGTGGGACCGTAGACGTTCCACAGTGCGCGACCGCACGGCAACAGCCGGGCGGCCAGCGCCTGCGGCAGCGCCTCTCCCCCGCAGACCACCAGGAGGCCTGGCGTGCCGGTCCATCCCGACTCCAGCAGCAGCCGCCATCCCGACGGCGTGGCCTGCAGGCAGGTGACGGACTCCTGCTGCAGCAGCCGTCGCAACCGCCCGCCGTCGCGTGCGTCGTGATCGTCGGCCACGACCAGACGGAGGCCATGCGCCAGCGGCAGAAAGATTTCCAGCACCGAGATGTCGAAGCTCACGGTCGTGATCGCCAGCCAGGTATCCTGAGACCCCGTGCCGAGCCGGGTGGCCAGCGTGGCCAGCAGGTTCAGGACCGCGCCGTGGCTGATGACGACGCCCTTCGGTTCGCCCGTCGACGCGGATGTATAGATGACGTATGCCGGGTCGGTCGCCGTGGCCGGCTGCCCGTCCCCTGCCGACGCGGCATGCCGTTCGAAGCGCACGCCGCCCCCGGCATCCGGCAGGAGGACGCCTGCCAGATCGCCGTGCGTGATCATCCGCGACAGGCGAGCCTCGGGGAATCCGGGGTCAAGCGGCACGTACGCGGCACCGGTTTGCAGCACCGCGAGCAGCGACGCCACCAGGTCCGCCGATCGCGGCAGTCGGACACCCACACGGTCCCCGCGCCCCACACCCTCCCGGCGCAACAGGGCCTCGATGGCCGCCACGCGCCGGCGCAGATCGTCACCGGTCCACCGGACGTCGCCGCAGACCAGCGCCTCGCTGGAGGCACGCGACCTCAGCGACGCGTCCGCCCAGGCATGCAGTGTGTCGAACGCCGGCGGCGCCTCGCCGGGATCTGGATCCGGGGCCTCCGCACACGCCACCTGCCCCAGCGGCGTCTGCGGCGAGGTGGACATCGCCTCCAGCAGGCGCTCACAGGCCAGCATCCATGCGTCCAGTGTCTCCGGCTCCCAGAGATCCGTGTTCGCATCCCAGCTCACGACGAGACGATCGGCATCCGTGACCACGTTGCAGGCCAGGTCGTACGTCGCGGCGCGCACGGGCAGCGCACGCAGCGACGCCGGCAATCCGGCAAACTCCCGCACCGCCAGCGGACGATCCAGATTGAACGTGGTCGTGAACAGGGGCGTGCGTGACAAGTCCGGCGTCACCGGCACATCCTCGAGGATCCTGCCGAGGGGCCATTCCTGGTGATCGAATGCGTCGAGCACGGCCGCCCGCACCCGGCGCAGCACGTCCAGCACCGGCTGCTCCGGATCCACCTGCACCCGCACCGGGATCATATGCGTGCAGAAGCCCACCAGCCCGGCGTCTCCAGGTGCAGGACGCCCGGCCACCGGCACCCCGACGACCAGATCCGTCGCCCCGGACACGCGCTGCAGCAGCGCGACGAACCCGGCCAGCACGGTCATGAATGCGCTGCACCCTTCCTGTGCCCCGAGTCTGGTGAGCGCCTGCTGCAGCGAGGGCGGCAACTCGCGCACGCGCCGGGTCGCCGCGAACGTCTTCAAGGGCGGACGCGGAGCATCGGTCGGCAGGTCGAGCGCCGGCGGTGCGTCGGCCAGACGCGTCCGCCAGTAGTCGCGCGCGGCCAACGCATTCGGCGATGCGAGGCGCTGCCCGCGTGCGGACAGAAACGCCAGGACACCGGGCGCCGGCGGCAGCGCCGGCGTGGTCCCGACCTGCAACGCCCGATACGCCTCACCGAGTTCACGCAGGATCACGCCCATGGACCAGCCATCCACCGCGATGTGGTGCGCATACAGCGCCAACACCGTCCGGCCGCCCTGCCGCCTCCAGGCCCGGATGCGCCACAGGGGGCCCCGTGCGAGATCGATGACATGCCGTGCCTCGGCATTCTGTGCCGCGTCGAGATCATCAGGTGTCGACATCCGGCAGTCCACCGGCACGGACGGCATCACCGTCTGCGTCAACCCGTCCTCGGCGATGCGCAGCCGCAGTGCCTCATGCCGGTCGGCCAGCCAGCGCGCGGCCTGGTGGAGGACCGCCTCGTCGAGCACCCCGTCAACCTCGATGGACACCCCCTCCTGATACGCGCGGACGCCATCATCGCCCAGGCGCGAGAGCACCCAGAGGTCGCGCTGTGACTCGGTCAGGGCGTGCGTCGACGCGGGATCGCGGAAGAACCCGCCGTCGATCATCTCGCGGACGGAGTCGCGCACCGCCTGCCGGATCAGATCCAGATCCTCGTCGGTGTGCGCCGTCGAGAGGAACAATGTGCGCCCCTCCCAGATGTAGACGCCCTTCTCGATCAGGTGATAGCAGAAGACGTCCATCTCCAGCGGCTGATAGAGATAACTGAAGTTGCCGGCGAGATTGAATCGCATGAGCGATCCGTAGTGCACGAGACTGAGCGGCGCCCCTTCCTCCTGGAAGATGGCGTTGATCGACGCCACGAAGTCGCGGGTTCGCACGTTGAGTGTCGCCTGCACCTGCGGTCCCTGCCGCTGCAACTCGGTGAGGACCGCGCGCGCCGCCGCCATGGCCAGCGGGTGTTTGCAGAAGGTGCCGGCGTAGAACGTGCGCTCCACGGCGGGGTACGACGTATCGCCGTAGTGCCACGCGCCGCCGTCGATGCGATCGAGGAAGGCTCCGCGGGCCGCCACCACTCCCAGCGGCAGACCACCACCGATCATCTTGCCGTAGGTCACCACGTCGGCCTCGATGCCGAAGTCCGCCTGTGCGCCGCCCGGATGCACACGGAAGCCCGTGATCATCTCGTCGAAGATCAGCGGCACGCCGTGCCGACGCGTGATGTCGCGGACCTTCTGCAGGAACGCCTTCGGATGCAGCCCGGGCCGGCGACTCTGCACCGGCTCCACCAGCACGGCCGCCAGCGTCGGGGCCTCGGCCTCAATCACGTCGAGGACCTTGTCCAGCCCCCACGGCAGCACCAGCGTGTCACCGATCGCGGCTGGTGACACGCCGGGGGCCATCGGCACCGCCGCGGGCCCGCGCCCGGGCGTGCCGGCCAGTGCCAGCGTGGGATCGGAGTGTCCGTGGTACGACCCGGTGAACGTCACGATCCGCTGGCGTCCTGTCGCTGCACGCACGACGCGCAGCGCCGTCATCACGGCTTCGGTCCCCGAGTTGCAGAACGTCACCCGTTCCATCCCGGTCATCCCGCAGATCAGCCGGGCGACCTCGGCCGCGTGCCGGGACTGCGGCCCCACCTGCAGGCCCTCCGTCAGCTGCGTGGTGAGCGCCTCCACCACGAACGGCGGCTGGTGGCCGAAGAACGCCACGCCGAATCCCATGCACATGTCGACGTAGCGGTTGCCGTCCACGTCCCAGAAATGTGCGCCCGCTGATCGCGCGGCCACGATCGGATACGACATCTCCTTCGTTTCCAGTCGAAAACCGATGGCCGTGCGCATATCGGCAAACACGGTGCGATCGGCCTGCTCGGCGTTGCGGGCCCCCCGGGTCCTGGCCACATACCGCGCCGCCAACGCGTCGATGTGCGCCTGCTGCCGCGGGGTCAGCGCGACCCGATCCGGCGCCTCCTGCTTCCAGAACGCGGACGGTCCTGCCCCGGCCAGCGCCGCACCAGATGTGGCGACCGGCACCGACACGGCGGCCGTCGGCGGGGCCGTGGTGAGCGGCGGCGCACCCGGCTGGCCGGCCAGGAAGGCGAGTTGCTGCTGCGCCAGTTGCGCCAGCACCTGGGACGCCTGCTGGAACTGCTGCGCGAAGACCTGCTGCCAGTCGCCGGGAGCGACGGCACCTGTCGTCGATGGCTGGACACGCCGCTGCGGCACCGACGTGCGCACGACGCCGGCGTGAGACTCGATGTAGCGGACCAGCGCGTCGATGGTCGTCAACGACTCGAACATCTGGCGTATCGCCACGGTGACGCCGAAGCGCTGCTCGACGAGTTTCACGGCCTCGGTCAGGATGATCGAATCCGCCCCCATCTCCAGGAAGGGACGATGGACGTCGATGGCCGACGGCGCCTCCTGCAGGAGGTCGGCCACAAGGTGGATCACGGCGCTGCGGACGTTCTCGGTCTCAGGCATGGGGTCAGGTTCAGCAGTGACGGAGGCCGGCGGGGACGCCTCCACCCAGAAGGATCGGGTCCGGAAGGGATAGGTCGGCAGGGACATCACGCGCCCCTCGCGACCCTGCCAGTACGCCGCCCAGTCGACGGCCGCCCCGCGCAGGTACTCGGCGACGACACGATCGCCGTCGTCGACAAGCGGCCCGTCTCCACGCGCGGCTGCGGCGGTGGCCCCCGCCCGCAGACGCACCACCGCATCCGTGCGGGAGGCACACACCGCCGCCCATCGCGACGCGAAATGCGTCCGCCGCGCACTCAGCGTGTACACGACGTCGTGCCACGCCTCATCGGGCACATGCTCCAACCAGTCGGCCAAGCGGCGGCATCGATCAACCAGGGCGTCGTCGGACGCAGCCGACACCACCACCGGCCACGCCCCCGTCCCCGGCACGACCCGGCGTTCCGCCGGGGCCTCTTCGAGGACGATGTGCGCGTTGGTGCCGCTCAGGCCGAAGGAACTGACGCCGGCCAGGCGCGGACGCTGTCCGCGCGGCCACGCGGTCCGCTCGGTCACCACGCGGAGCGGGACCTGCGCCCAGTCGATGTGCGGACTCGGCGTCGTGAGGTGAATCTGCGGAGGGATTTCTCCACGCTGCAGCGCCAGCGCCGTCTTGATCACACCCGCGACGCCGGAGGCCGACTCGGTGTGGCCCAGATTCGTCTTGACCGATCCGATCCGGAGCGGCCGATCCGATGGTCGACGCTCGCCGTACACCGCGGAGAGGGCCCGCGCTTCGATCGGATCTCCGAGCGGGGTTCCTGTCCCGTGCGCTTCCACGTAGTCCACCGCCGCCGGCGCAATCCCGGCCTCGTGCAGCGCACGCCGCATGAGGTCCTCCTGCGCCTCGCGGCTCGGCACCGTGAATCCGCCGCTGGCGCCGTCCTGATTCATCGCAGCGGCACGAATGACGGCGTAGATGCGATCACCGTCGGCGCGCGCGGCCGACAGCGACTTGAGCATCAGCAACCCGCACCCTTCAGCGCGCGCCATGCCGTCGGCCGACGCATCAAACGCGCGACAGCGCCCCTCCGGCGACAGCACCTTCGCGCGCGTGAGCGACTGCGTCGTTTCGGTCGAGAGAATCAGGTTCACGCCGCCGGCCAGGGCGGCGTCACACTCCCCCGCCCGCAGGCTCTGGCACGCCAGTCGAATCGCCACAAGCGACGACGAACACGCCGTGTCCACGGCGAGGCTTGGTCCTCGGAAGCCGAAGAGATAGGAAATCCGCCCGGGCGCGGCGTTCAGGGCGTTCCCGGTCGCGTAATACGCGTCCGGTGTGGTCAATCGTCTGGCGTAGTCGCTGGCACTGACCCCGGCAAACACGCCCACGCGTGCGCCCGCCGACCGGGCGTACACGGCACCGGCATCCTCCAGAGTCTCCCACGCGACCTGCAGCAGCAGCCGGTGCTGCGGATCGAGACTGACCGCCTCACGCGCCGACAGCCGGAAGAAGTCCGCATCAAAACGATCGATGCCGTCGAGGAACCCTCCCAGCGTCGTCGGCGCCAGGCCCGTCGGGGCATGCTGCCATCGTTCCGTGGGGAACGGCCGGACCGCGTCCACGCGATCGCGCAGCACACGCCAGTAACTCTCCGGGTCGGTCACGCCGCCGGGGAAGCGGCAGCCGATGCCGACGATGGCGATCGGTTCATCGCCGGTCCGCGCAGCCGGCGCCGATGCAGCGGTCGTCCGCGCAGGTGTCACGGTCCCGAGCGATCGGATATGCGCCGCCAGTGCCGAGATGGACGGGTACTCCAGGCCAAGCGTCGACGGCAGCGTCAGTCCCGTTGCGCCTTCGAGCCGCGTCTTCAGCTGGACGATGGTCAATGAGTCGAGACCGATGTCGAAGAATCCGCGGTCGACATCCAATGCGTCCGGATCAGCGTGTCCGAGCACGGCGGCCACCTCGCGTCGCACGAGATCGAGCACGTCGTGCCCGCCGGCTCCAACGCCCTGCGGCACGTGCGCCGGCCCGGCCACCGGTGGCTGCATCCGGCTCAGGAACGGGCGTGCGCCCCTGGCATCCATGTGGGCACAAAACACGTCCCACGCCACATCGAGAGCCGCCACCTGCGGCGTGTCCAGCGCAATCGCCTGACGCACAATGCCGGGCACCGTGCCGATCGGCAGGGCGCGGACGCCGAGGCTCGCCACGCGCGCCAGTTCCGCCGGCGGCACCATCCCGCCGCCTGCGATTGGGCCCCAGTTGATCGTGCACGCCGGTACCCCGTCGCGGCGCGCCGCCACCGCCCAATCGTCGAGGAAGTGATTCCCCGCCGCATACACCGCCTGCCCCTTGGCACCCCACAGGGCCACCATGCTCGAAAACCCGACGAGGAAGTCGAGATCGAGATCACGCGTCAGCGCCGTCAGGACAAGCGGGGCCTGCACCTTGGCACGGTACACGCGTTCCAGATCGTCGTGGGTCGACAGCGCCAGCGACTCCGCCTGTGCCACGCCGGCCGCGTGCACGATGCCCTGCAGCGACAGACCATCCTGCGCGATCAGGGCCAGCACACGCCGTACCGCGTCGGCATCGGCGGCGTCCCCCTGCACGACATGAACGACGGCTCCCAGCGCGCGAACGGCATTGAGTTGCGCAGCCGCTGCGTCCGTGACGTGCGCCCGTCGGCTCAACAGGCAGAAGTGGCGATACCCCGCCTGGGCCAGTCCCACCACGGTCTGGACGCCCATCGCGCCAGTCCCGCCGGTGACCAGCACGCTGCCGCGGGGCGCGGGCCAGCCGATCGCACCCGCCGGTGTCGTCCGCGCCTGCAGCCGCGGCACCAGCCGCACACCGCCGCGCCAGACCTGCTGGTCTTCGGCACGGCTGTCGGTCAGCGTGTCGAGGAGCAGCGCCGCCTCGGTGCGCGGATGACCGCCGGGTTCCAGGTCAACCAGCAGCCCCCAGTGATCCGGACACTCCAGCGCGGCGGTCTTGCCCAATCCCCAGATGACCGACGCTGCCGACACGGGCGGCGGCGCCGATCCGCCAGGACCAGCCACCGGTCGCGCACCGCGTGTCACCACGGACAGCCGGGTCCGGTCATGGCGGACCACCATCCGGAGCACATCCAGGAACAGCGTCGACAAGGCGACCGCGTCGGCTGCCGTCCCCTCGCCGTGCCGCGCGACGGGCGCCACGTCATCCAGGCACAACACGACGTGTGTGCTCTCGCGTCCTGATGACGATGCCGCCAGCGCCTCACCGAGCTGCTCGATCGGCACGTCCAGCACATGGTGCCCTTCCAGGCCCGCGTGCAACGCCTCGCGCAACGCCGCTCGTCGACCGGCGAGCACCCAGCGGATGCCGGTGACTGCCCCGGCGTGCGCGGCGCGGGTCGCGCCGATGAGCGCGTACGGGGCGACCGACGTCGACGCGGAGAGTTCGCGGCCCTCCGCGAACCCGGCGTCGACCAGCATCCGGATCCAGCGATCGACCGGCAGGAGCGGATAGTTGGCGCGCCCATCGCCGTCGGCGGCCTTCCACCATCCTTCCGTGAGCCCGAACGTCAGGTCGAGCCAGCCCTGCGGCTGAATGCCTTCGAGCAGCCACAACTGTCCACCCGGACGCAGGACCCCATGCAGCCCTGCGAGCACCGGCGCAAGTCGGGCCACCGCGTGAACGGCGTTGGCGGCGACGGCAAGGTCGTAGTGCCCTGACGGTTCCCGCTCCAGCGCTTCCAGGTCGAGCAGGCGGTACACGACGTCCGGATACCCGCGGAACCTGGCGCGTGCCTGTTCGAGGAAACTCGGCGAGAGATCGGAGAAGACGTACTCGTAGGGGCCGCCCCACGCCGCAAGCACCGGCAGCAGATAGGTGGTCAGACCACCGGTGCCGGCACCGAGTTCAATGACACGAACGGGCTCGGTGTGCGGACGATCGGCGAGGTACCGCGTCAGCGCCGCCGCCACCTGCCCGTTGAGCAATTGTGCGGCCGGCGCATCGGCATAGATCGCGGCGGCCGCCGTGAAGTCACCGCCCGGAAACAGCAGATGCAGCGGATCGATCGTGCCCCGCAGGACATCCGCCAGCGCTGGGCCGCACCGCGTGAGCAGCCGCGCTTCCGCACCGACTTCCGGGTAGTCCGCCGCGATTCTGGCGGACGCCGCTGGCGCGTCCGGAGCCGGCGCCACCTGCCACCCCTGTGCGGTGCGTTCAACGCGCGCATGGGCGGCGAGCCAGCGCCACAGGCGGGTGGCGAGTCGATGATGCCGGGGCGCGATGTGGAGATGGCGGTTCCATGCCTCGCAGTCGACGTCGTCGAGGACCGTCGCCGCCCGTCCCGGCAGCAGGGCACCGGCGGCGAGCGTGGCGAGCGCGCCATGCGCCCAGTCAAGGGCGACGCTGTCAAGCGCCTGCAGCGCATCAGGCAGGCCCGTCGCCCGCGCCTGGTGACGCAGGGCCGGCTCCACCGTGGCGAGATGCGCGGCCTGCGCCTGCAGCGAAGGACCGGTCGCCGGTTTCGCGAAATCCTGAGCGTCCCAGGCGACCTCGTACAGGTCGATGGCCGTCTGCGGCCGCGACGCCGCCCGCGCCGGCACGTCCACCGGGGGGGCGAACCAATGGCGTTCGGGAGCGAACGGATACGTCGGCACGTCGACGCGCGGCCCCGGCGCCCAGAGTGAAGAATCCGCCGGTGTGACGCCCGCCGTGTACAGCGACACGGTCGCGCGGGCGATCGCCTCGGTGGCGGAACACCGGCGTTCGAGGCTCGCGACCCAGGTGGGCACCTCCGGCAGGGTGCGGCGGGCCAGACTGATCAGAATCGGCGACGGGCCCACCTCCAGTCCCACGCCAATGCCGGAGGCGTCGAGGGCGCGCAGCCCCGAGGCAAAACGGACCGGCTGCCTGGCGTGTGTCACCCAGTAGTCCGGCGACGGTGCCGTCGTCATCACGGTGCCGGTCACGTTCGACACCCAGGGCACCGTGGGCGCACGATGCGTGATCCGCGCGGCCGCGTCCTGCAGGCCGGGCAGCGCGCGCTCGATGAGCGCACTGTGGAAGGCGCGTGTGGTGGCCAGGCGGGTCGCCGAGAGCCCCTGGGCCTCACATCGCGCCACGCACACGTCCACGTCCGAGACCGTCCCGGCAAGAACGACCTGTGCGGGGCCATTCTCCGCCGCCAGTTCCAGCGCCAAATCAGGCACGAGCGCCAGTACCGTGGACGCGTCGGCGCCAATCGCCACCATCGCGCCCGGCTCGCCGAGGTCCTCCATCAGGCGGCCACGGGCGGCGATCAGATCCAGTCCATCGTCCTCACTGAACACCCCGGCCGCCGCCGCTGCGGCAAACTCCCCCACGCTGTGGCCGATGACCGCAGCGGGCACGATGCCCGAGGCCCGCCAGCAGGCCGTCAGCGCACACTGCAGGATGTACAACGCCGGCTGCGTCAGCTTCGTCTGCGCCAGCAGACGGTCACCCTCCGGTGACGACGTCTGGAGCAGCAGTTGCAGGTCCACCCCATGGCGATCCCGCAGGCGTGACGTCAGACGATCGAGCACCTCGCGGGCCGCCGGCACGGCCTCCAGCCCTGCCGCCATGCCGGCATACTGCGATCCCTGGCCGGTGTAGAGGAACACGACGCCGGTGGCCGCGCGCACGGGAGCGACCGGTGCAGGTCGTGCCAGCCAGTCGTCCAGCGCCTCCGCGAGAGCCGCTGGTGTTGCGCCGACCACACCGGTGCGCCACGCCCAATGATCGCGTCCCGCCAGCGCGGTCCGCGCGACGGCGGCGGCAGACCCGTGTGTCACCCGCAGGACATCCCGATACTGCTCGACCTGCCGACGCAGCGCCGTCGGCGTCCGTGCCGAGAGCAGCAGGGGCACGGCGTGGGCCACGGCCGGCGCCTGGTCGGTGGCCGCATCCCCGACGGCCACCGGCGCCGCCTCGAGCACCACATGCACGTTCGTGCCGCCGAACCCGAAGGCGCTGACAGCTGCGCGCGGTGTGGTGGTGGCCGGCCATGGGGTCGACGTCAGCGGAATCGCGATCGGGGCCGTGCCGCGGTCGATCTCCGGATTCCACGAACGGAAGTGCAGATGCGGTGGAATCGTGCGCGCCTGCAGCGCCAGTGCGGCCTTGATGAGCGATGCGACGCCGGCCGCCGACTCCAGGTGGCCGATATTCGTCTTGACCGACCCGACCCACAGCGGAGCCGAGGCATCGCGCTCGCCGTACACCGCGCGAATCGCGTGCAATTCGATCGGGTCACCGAGCGGCGTCCCTGTACCGTGCGCTTCGACGTACTGGACCGCCTCAGGCCCCAGGCCGGCACGGGCCAGCGCTCCCCGCAGGACGCGCTGCTGCGACACGCCGTTCGGCGCGGTGAGGCCGTTGGTCCGGCCGTCCTGATTGACGGCGGAGGCGCGAAGTACCGCGATCACGCGGTCGCCATCACGCACGGCGTCTTCGAGACGTTTGAGGACGACCACCCCGCAGCCTTCCCCGCGGACGTAGCCATCGGCGCCGGCATCAAACGCGCGGCACGCGCCGCCGGCCGACAACATGCGCGCTTGGGAGAATGCCACCGTGAGATCCGGCGTGACCATCAGGTTCACGCCGCCGGCCAGCGCGAGTCCGCATTCACCGCGACGCAGACTCTCACCCGCCAGATGCACGGCCAGCAACGAGGACGAACACGCCGTGTCGACCGCCAGTGAGGGCCCACGCAGGTCGAACAGGTAGGACAGACGATTCGCCGCGATGCTCGCCGCATTGCCAGTTCCCGCGTGGTGATCGAGCCACTCCAGGGCACCGAACTGCAGCGCACGGTAATCCGATGTGCTGATCCCGACAAAGACGCCCGTCTCTGTCCCGGCCAGCGCCGACATGCGCACGCCGGCGTGTTCACACGCCTCCCACGCCGTTTCGAGCAGCAGGCGCTGCTGGGGATCCATCCGATCCGCCTCGTTCGGCGAAATGTCGAAGAACCCCGCATCGAAGGTGTCGATGGCCGGCAGGAATCCGCCGCGGGGCGCATAGTAGGTGCCGCGCCGGCCGGGCTCGGCATCAAACGCGTCCGTGGACCACCGGCCGGCAGGAACCGGACCCACCGCGTCCACGCCCGACCGCAACAACTCCCAGAACGCGGCGGGGCCGTGCGCTCCGGGGAAGCGACACCCGATACCGACGATGGCGATGGCGGCGTCCGGGTCGTGAGGTTGCGCGACCCGCACCTCGTCGACCGCACCACCCAGATACGCGGCCAACGCGCGGACCGTCGGATAGTCGTAGACCAGCGTCGGGGATACCGGTCGCTGCAGATGGTCCTGGAGCGCCCCGGCCAGTCGGGTGGCCGCCAGCGAGTCGAGCCCCAGCGCCGCGAACGGCTGATCGAGCCCGATCGCCTCCGGAGCCGCCTGCAGCGTGCGGGCCAGCGCCGCCACCAGCCAGGCTTCGATGTCGTGTGCGGTTGACGACGGCGCTGACGGCGGTGGAGGTGCTGCGTCGGGTGTGGCCGCGCGCGCCCGCGCCAGCACCGTGAAGTCACCGTCGAGATACCGGCGGCGCGCGTCACGCCGCTGCAGCTTGCCGCTCGAGGTTTTCGGCAACGCCAGCGCAGGAACCAGCAGGATGTCCCACGGATCGACCTCGTGCGCCTGCACCACGGCCGACCGGATGGCCTGCAGCACGTCGCCGGACGGCAGGGCGCGCGCGTGCGTGCGGGGCACTTCCTGGGTCAGGATCAGCCGTTCTTCGCCGTCGGCATCCACGCTGAAGCACGCCGCCTGGCCACGCGCCAGAGCGAGATGCGCCGCGGCGGCCGTGACCTCGATGTCCTGCGGATAGTGGTTGCGTCCGCGGATGATGACCAGGTCCTTGATGCGCCCGGTGACGAACAGTTCGCCCGCGCGCTGGAATCCGAGGTCGCCGGTGCGCAGGAACGGCCCCTCGCCGTCAGCCGTTGTCGCGCGGAACGTCTCGATGGTCGCCTCATCGCGTCGCCAGTAGCCGGCGGCCACGCTGGGCCCCGCGACCCAGATCTCTCCCACCTGGTCCCCGGCGCAGGGCTGATGGGTGTCCGGGTCCACGATGGTCACGCGCAGACCGTCGACCGGAGTCCCGCACCCGACCAGATGCCGCGCCTGCAGGTGATCCGGATCGTCGGCCGGGCGAACGCGATGTTGCTCGAGCGCGTCGGCGTCGGCGGCAAAGTAGACCGGCGGTGCCTCCACGTCGGACCCCGTCACAATGAGCGTGGACTCGGCCAGGCCGTAACACGGGTAGAACTGCCGCGGGCTGAATCCGCACCGGGCGAACGCCTGGGCGAACGCCTCCAGGGTCTCGCGGCGCACAGGCTCGGCACCGTTGTACGCCGTCTCCCACGAGCGCAGGTCCAGCGTGTCCTTCTGCGCCTCGGTCACACCGAGCAGACACGCCTCGTACGCGAAGTTCGGACCGCCGCAGTGTGTCCCGCGATAGCGCGTGATCGCCTCCAGCCACGTGGCCGGACGCTGGATGAACGTCGACGGGGCCATCAGATACGCCGGGAACCCGGTGTACAGCGGCTGGAGCACGCCGTCGATGAGGCCCATGTCGTGGAACGACGGCAGCCAGGACACGCCCACGCTGTGGGAACCGAGGTGAAACGCCCTGCGCAGGCACTCCGAGTTGTGCACGATGTTCGCGTGCGTCACCATCACGCCCTTCGGCGTCGCCGTGGATCCCGAGGTGTACTGCAGCAGCGCCAGGTCGTCCGGACCGCAGTGCACGACCAGGCCTGCCGCAGAATCGGTCACGATGTCGGACGTATCGATCCGCATCGGCCGTGCCGGCCCCGGCAGGGCGTCGAGCCACTCGCCCACTTTGGCGGCGCCGACGTCGCCGACCAGCACCAGTGCCGGATCGGCATCGAGCACGATGGCATCCAGTCGGGGATGGTGACGCCGGTTGCGCGGGGGATACGCGGGCACGGCGACGACTCCGGCAGCCAGACAGGCCAGGAACGCCGCGATGAACTCCAGCCCTGGGCCGTACAACAACACGGCACGATCACCCGGACGTGCCACCGTACGGAGGTGGGCACTCAACGTGGCGACCCGCGTCGCGAGGTCGGCGTTCGACCAGACCTGCTTCGGCGCTCCGGCGTCCACCAGCCAGGCGTACGCCGCAGCATCCGGTCGGCGTGACACGTGGTCACACAGTCGGTGCAGCAGCGTCTCTGGCGGCTGGATATCGTTCATGTCACACCGAGGTTGCTCCGGCGGCGTACTCGCCGCCCCGAAATAATCCGTTAGTGTATTACACGCACGTGATCGCTTCATGGTTTTCTCCGCCCTCAGTGCCCGGTGCCGTCGCTCGGTGGTTCTGCTTTCCGCATGCCGGAGGCGGCGCGTCGGCGTTCAGTGAATGGCGACGCGCCCTGGCTGCCGACCGCATTGAGGTCCGGGCCGTTCAGCTGCCCGGACGTGAGCGGCGTCTGCGGGAGCCCGCGATTGACGACATGTCGACGCTGGTCGCCTGCCTCGACGACGCCCTGTGCGCATTTGATGCGACCCACCCGCCCCGGCCGACCCTGTGGTTCGGCCACAGCTCCGGAGCCCGCGTCGCGTTTGAACTGGCCCGACGGCGTCATGCGGCGGGACGCCCCCTCCCCGGGCACCTCGTGGTCTCAGGGGCACCGGCGCCCGACATCGTACGGACCACGCCGACGTTGCACCGAATCGCCGACGACGTGACGTTCCTTCGCGCGGTGGCCGACGCCTACGGCGGCGTGCCTGCGGACGTGCTCGCGCATGAGGAGTTGCGGGCGCTGGTCATCCCGACCCTGCGGGCCGACCTCCGGCTCCACGAACGGTATGTGTATGTGGACGCCCCGCCGCTACCGATCCCACTGCTGGCGGTGGGCGGCGAGTCGGATCCGGCGGTGCCGGACGTCTGGCTGCAACAGTGGGCCAGGCACACCACCGGCGGGTTCCGCTGCGAGCGGTATCCCGGCCATCACTTCTATCTGCACGACCCTGTGGTCCGCAGCGCGCTGCTGCGGACCCTGCGGGCGATCAGAATGTAATCTGCAACCCGGCGGTCACCAGGACCTGCGTCTTGTTGTTCAGTCGCAGCGGGAGTGTGCCGACGCCGGGCACCGGGACGTTCGCCACGGCCAACGCCAGGACGTTGTCGTACTTGTAGGTCAGGTCGACGCTTGTGCCGAGGTGTTTGTTGATCTGTCCCTTCAGCTTGATGTTGCCTTCGAACACCCGGAAGGCCGCGTCGTTGAACGCCTGCTGGAAGCTGGCACGCTGCTCGATCCGCACATACGGATTTGGCGTGAAGATCAACCGCTCGATCCCGCCCCAGCCCATCAGCCAGCGGTCGTCAAACTCGGCCAGCCCCTTCGCTTCACGCTGCAGACCGATGACTGGCACGAAGCCGATCTTGACCTGGCGATGGTCCACGGCCAACAGCCCGATGCCGGTGAGGAACTGGTGCGAATAGTCGACGTTGCGCACGTCGTCCTTGTACCAGGCGTACCGGGTCAGGAAGAAGTACCGCTGTCCGTCGCGCTGCCGGAAGTCGTAGTCAATGGAGAACTTCGGCAGGTCCATCACGGTCCCCACCGGGTCCACGACCGCGTGTGTGTACGACGCTTCGATGTTGAGGGCGGTGGTGTTGGTCGATCGCACGAGGCTGAACGCCCCCTGCAGTGCGCGCTGCTCCCCTTTGAGCCCCAGCGCTTCGCCCGTCAGGCCGGGCACCGCCGGATCCAGCGCGCCCTGGCGGAAGGGCGACGACGTGAGCGACCCGCCCAGCGTGATGGACTTCACCCAGAACGTCGGCCCTGGCGGAACGAATCCCCCCATGCCGGGCACAGGCGCGGGCGGCGGCGGTGCCGGCGGCTCCTGCGCCAATGCACTCGACGTGACAAGACCGGACAACAGCAACATCAACGCAGCAAGACGAAGGGCACGCATGGCGAAGAAGCCTACCACGGCAGTTGTGCCGAACCGGAAGGTTCGTTATACTCCGCCGCAAGCAGTTCACAGAGCGCGCACCGACACATCGGTGCGGGAGGACACGATGAGCGAGAAGGACCAACTGGCAACAGAAATCGTCAAGAAGTACTCGACCTACGCGGCGGGCGCGGGTCTGATTCCGGTGCCGACACTGGACATGGCTGCCATCGCGGGCGTCGAGATCAAGATGCTGGCGGACCTCGCCAAGGTCTACGGCGTGCCCTTCGAAAATGACCGGGTGCGTCCGATCGTCGCGGCGCTCATCGGTGGCTATGCCGCATCGAACCTCGGCACGGGCGCCGGCGGCAGTCTGCTCAAGGCCGTCCCGGTGTTTGGTCAGGTGCTGGGCACGCTGGCGGTTCCGACGTTCGCGGCAGGCCTCACCTTCGCCATCGGCAAGGTGTTCATCACGCACTTCGCCTCGGGCGGCACGTTCCTGGACTTCGATCCGGCGAAGGTGCGCGAGTTCTTCAAGACGCAGAAGGCCTCAGCCGCCTGATCGCACCCGAACGTGCGCTGATACACGCCGCCCTTCTCTGATGGGAAGGGCGGTTTTTTTGTGTCCGGCCTACCACTCGAACGGCACGAGCCGTTCACGTCGAACCTGCGTCAGCCACACGTGATGACTGCCCTGGTGTTCGTCCGGCGCAAAACGCAACGGCACCCCGACGCCGACATCCACCGTCCCCAGTCGTTGGAACGCATCAACGATCCCCTCACGGGTGACCGTCGCGGTGCTCAGGGCGCGGCCGAACGTCCGTGCGGCGAGGAATCCCTCCAGTGAGACTGGTCCCGGCGAAGCCTCCGGAAAGTAACGTGCGAGTGCGGCCCGATACGCCGTGACCGCCGGCAGGTCGGCGTCGTGGTGCGGCACGACCTGCGTGATGATGACGCCTTCGCTAACCGGTCCCAGCGCGTCAATCAGCGCTTCCGACCCGACAAACGACACGTTGAGGTACAGCACGTTCGACAGGGCCTGCTTGGCCAGGGAGATGAACTTGGCGGAGGCCCCGTACGATCCGACCATGATGATCGCCCTGGGGCGCACCCGCGCCTGCATGATGGTCAGCAGCGCATCCGCCACATCAAGCGTTCCGCGCTCGTATCGACCGTGGGCCAGCGCTCGTGCCTCGGGGAATCCGACCGCCTCAAGGGCCGCCACGGCACCGGTGTATCCCGAGTCGCCATACGCGTCGTTCTGGGTGAAAAACGCGATCTGCTGCGGCTTGATGCCCCGGCGCAGCAGCCCGCGCACCATGACGGCGGTCTCCTCGGCGTAACTCGCGCGGAAATTGATGACGTAGCGATCCGGCGGCGTCTTCCGCAACACGTCAGCGCCCGAGAACGCGCCGTAGAACAGCGTGCGGCGTTCGTTGGCAATCGGTACGGATACGACGGCACCAGGTGTGCCGACGCTGCCGATCACCGCCAGTACCTGTTCCCGGTCGATCAGACGCAGCATGTTCTCGCGCACGGGCTCCGCCTGATACGCATCGTCAAGCGCCACCAGGCGCAGCGTGCGGCCATTGATCCCGCCGGCGGCGTTGGTGGCCCGGATGTAGGCCTCAATGCCCATGCGCATGCCGCGTCCGAGTTGCGCGGACGGTCCGCTCAGCGCCGCCGACATGCCCAGCACCACCTCGGACCGCTGGCGAGCCGCGGCCACCGCCGACGCGGCCGACCACACGACGCCGACCACGAGCACCACCACCAGGGGCATCCAGCGTTGTCTCGTCATCAGTAGAACACCACAAATGTCACGACCACCATCGCCGTGAGAATGACCGGCCAGTACAAAAGCTTCGGAATGATGTGCTCGCGTTGTTCGAGCCAGGGAAAGTGCCCGGTGTACAGATTCGTCAGCGAGATGAACGCCTGGCTCAGGATCGCGGCGTACACCACGAAGTAGAAGTACTCGATGTACAGAATCGCGGAACTCGACATGCGGCGCCGCAGGTCGAGTTCCGACAGAATCAGGATGAAGAACAGGCCGGAGAAGGCGGCCAGCATCTGCACGATGTTGCCCCGCGTGCCAGGATTGACGACCAGGAGCAGCGAGAACACCATGAAACTCGACACGGCGATCGGCAGGACGCTGGAAAACAGCGGCTCAAGAATCTTCCGGTTCAGGATGACGTTGAACGCCAGCTCGTTGGCCAGGCCGCCGGCCGAATCGGCAATCCCGAACGATGTGTTGCGATTGGCGGCCAGGTTGCTGAACTGGGTGCGTGCGACCGACCATCCGGGCAGGGTGATGTCCCGCTCCAGGCCAAGCCGCGCCAGCGGATGGATGATCTGATACGACTCGAGATCAGGGATCAGGATGACGCCCTGGTCGAGGTCCTGATGCCGTACGCGAAACCGGAAGTCCTGCTGATCGAGCGGGTACTTCGCGTAGTCGAAACTCTGACGGATCTCCGCCTTCACGAACCAGCCGATCGTCTCCGCATCGTCGGTCCGGCGCCGGTAGGCCTCACGCACCGTCACGTCCGACGCCTCAGGCAGCAGGAACCCGCGTGTGATGGTGTCCGGAATGTTCGCGGCGTAGGTCTGCCACACATACCCGCTGACCACGATGTTGTTCGGCCCGGTCAGTTCCAGCGTCTCGAGGATCACCCCCGTCGGCACGAACCGCGGCAGGGTCCCCCGGCGATGCAGCGACGTGCGTGTCGTGTCGAGCACGAACCGCTGGACGGTACCGGCGTTGGCAAACACGGTCTGTCCCGGCTGAGGAGGCAACGGGGCCCCGTACCCGTAACGCCACAACAGGCCGATGGCCACGACCAGCAGCGCGCAACTGACGACCACGCCTCCCCACAGCCACGGCAGGCGCCCGTTGAACCGCCGGAGGATGAACGTCCACAACGCCAGCAGGGCCGTCAGGAGGCAGGCCGCCGTGATGGTCATCTTTTGCCGGCGGAACGTCTGCGCGAACTCCGTCTGCTGCTGGAAGAACACGATGCCCACCGTCCATCCGGTGGACGGCACCGTGCGGGCCAGGACCCAGCTGGGCTCACCCGTGACGGGGTCCAGCAGATTCTCCACGACCGATGTCCCGGCCTGACGCGCGGCGTCAAACACGCGACGGGCCTGGGCCAGACTGAAGGATCGTCCGTCGGCGGCGCCCGACTCGTCCGGGCGGGCGTCGTCGAACTCGCGCGCGAAGGGATGCGAGATCGCAAACCCCTCCCGCGAGATCAGAAACCCGTACCCCACATCCCCAAGGTCCAGCGACCTGACGATGTCGTCGATTTCTGTCAACGACATCATGGCGTGGACCACACCGGCGACCTCGCCCGGCCGATCCGAGGCGGGATCCCGGAACGGCGCGGCGAACTCGACGACCGCCCCCTGGGCGGAGTCGGTGGAGGGTTCGGTCCACCCCCCCTCGCCGGTCAGGCCCAGTTGGTACCACTGCGTGTCACCGAGGGTGTAGTCGTACAGCGAATCCAGCGCCAGGGCAACCGTCGCCTCCCCCTGTCGTCTGAACGACGGCGCATGCAGCCTGAGGTCGGGATCGAACCGGTGCGGCCGGTACGCCGCACCAAGCCCGACCAGCTGCGGCGTGATGTCGATCGCCGTCTGCAGCCGAGCAGACACGTCCAGCCGGGTCACCCGCCCACTGCTCAGGTCGTCCGCCACGGCGCCGACGACCGCGGGTACACGGCGCAACTCCTGATCGATCACCTCCGCAGCGCGTTCGGCTTCCGCCTCCGCACGGGCCCGCAGCGCGGTGTTCGCCCTGGTCGATCCGAGAATGTAGACGCCGAGCAGGACCACGGCCACCGCCAGGCTGGTCCACATCACGCCATCGACGTATCGCAGTGCGCGCTGTGCGGAGGGAAAGGTCGGCACCGGTCAGAAGATCCCGGCGCGCTTCAGGCGCGCGGTGGGGTTGACGACCATGATGAGGTCAAACCGGTGGTGGACCGGCACCGGGAACGTGTTGCGGAACGCCCGCGTGTGATACCAGGTCAGCGTGACGTCACCGGTGACCGGCAGCGTGCCGATCGAATACCACCGGGTCCCGACGCCGTACCGATCGCCGTTGATGGTCGGCACGTACCGCCGATCCACGGACATCAGGCCGGTCGTCACCGAGAGTCGCCCAATCCGCAGGTCCGCCGCCGCATGCAGGCCGTGCCCGCCGGGGTCGACGCGCTGGTACGCCTCAACGCGGAGACCGGTCACCACCGGCACGTCGGCCGACGGTCTGACGACAACCGCTTCCCGGACGATGTGTCTGCCATCCTCCCAGGTGTAGTCGACCGACGCCGACACGCGGGTGTGGAGTCGGAGGCCGACCAGCAGTTGCCCGTAGTTGTAGTCGAACAGATCGTCGAAGCGCCGAAACACGTTCGGCTGGAGGACATCACCTAGATGCCCGATCGTCCCGGACACCTGTGTCACACGGCCGGTCGCCGGCCGCAGGGTGAGCCGCTGGCCGACCAGATAGCCATCCATGTCGTAGGACAGGTTCTCCGACACCTCTCCGCGATTCGGCGCCAGGCCGCCGACCTGCACCTCCACGGCGCGGGACGGCGCCACGGTCAGAAAGAGATGTCGCAGCGCGAAGCGGCCGACGAAGTCTGCGGACCCGATGCCCGTATCGTTCCACGACGCCACGAACGACGGCCCGGCGGACGCCATGGCCGTCAGCGTGACACGCCCCTCGGGCGCAAGCAGCAGTCGCCCACGCGTCAGCCCGTGCCACTGCACGCCATCCGCGGTCTCCACGCCGGCACTGTTCCGGTTCCAGCGGTAGCGGAGTCCCGCCTGCACGGCCTGGACGTCCAGCCACTGCCGGATCGCCGGATCCCTCGTCGCCGCATCCTGTGTCTGTGCGACCGTTGCGGACGGCACACAGAGGATCACCAGACACACCCACCACATCGTGGTTCGTACACGCAGAGAGTTCATCGCGGGGAGATTGTAATCCTGTTATCCTCTCGGCGCATGATTGGCCACACGATCGGTCTCGTTCCTGCGGTACTGCTGGCGGCGGCTGCTATCTGGGCTGCGCCGGCGCGCACCTCACCAGGCAACGAACTCGTCGTCGGCATGTCGGCGGCCTTCAGCGGCGCCTCGCGCGGGCTGGGCATCGAGCTGTATCGCGGCTCCATGGCCTACTTCACTGAAGTGAACCGTCAGGGCGGCGTCCATGGCCGTCCCATCCGCATCCTCGGGTACGACGACGGCTATCAGCCGAATGCGGCGGTGCAGAACACGCTGAAGCTGATGCTCGAAGACGATGTGTTCCTCCTGTTCAACTACGTCGGCACGCCGACGGTCACACGCGTCCTGCCGTTGCTGAAGAAGTACGAACGGCTACACTTCACCCTGTTCTTCCCGTTCACCGGGGCGCAGCCCCACCGTGAGCTCCCGTATGGTCCGCTGGCGGTGAATCTCCGGGCGTCCTATCGTCAGGAGACCCGCGGCCTGGTCGATCACTTCGTGGATATCGGACGCGCACGTGTCGCGGTCTTTTATCAGGCCGACGCCTACGGCCGCAGCGGATGGGTCGGCGTGCGGGAGGCCCTGTCGGCGCGCGGACTGCGCATGGCGGGTGAGGCCACCTACAGTCGCGGCACCAAGTTCACCGAGAGCCTCGACCGGCAGGTCGCCATACTGCAGGAGGCGAAGCCGGACGTCATCATCTCGATTGGCGCCTACGAGGCGTGCGCCGCGTTCATTCGCGATGCGCGCAAGGCCGGCCTCGACGTGCCCATCGCCAACGTCTCGTTCGTGGGCAGTGAGAGTCTCCTGGCCCTGCTGCAGTCGGCGTCTGCCGCCGACCGGCGCGACTACACCACGAACCTCGTCAACTCGCAGGTCGTTCCCAGTTACGAACACACCGCCGCGCCGGTGGTCCGCGAATACCGCGCCCTGATGGAGCGGCACGCGCCCACACCACCGGCCGGATTCGGGACCGACTACACACCGCTGCCCTACAGCTTCGTGAGCCTTGAAGGCTTCCTCAACGCCAAGCTGCTGGTCGAAGTCCTGACACGCCTCGGTCCCGAGCCGGACCGGGCGCGCCTCAGGACTGTCGTCGCATCGCTGACCAACATCGAACTCGGCATGGGAGCGCCCGTCGGGTTTTCCGCGGACAACAACCAGGGGTCGGACGCCATCTTCTACACCACCGTCCGTGACGGACGGTTCGTGCCGGTGACGGACTGGTCGGAGTGGCGCCGATGAGAATCGCACGACTGTTCCAGAAGACGATGTTCGGCATCTTCCTGCTGTTCGGGATCATTGCCCTGTCCACGTCCGCCCTGTGCGTCTATACGGTGGACCGGCAGCTCTCCACCGAGTACGTCGCCAACAGCCGGACCATTGCGCAGACGATTGCCAACTCGAGCCTCGACATCATCCTCAACCGGGATCTCTCCACCCTGCAATCCCTGATCGATCAGTTCAGGGAGCTCCAGGGAATCCGCTACATCTACATCGTCGATGAACATGGCGACTGGCTGGCGCACACGTTTGTGCCCGGCATCCCGAAGGAGATCCTCGAGGGCGACCGCAGCCCGGACGGCACCGTGGAGCGTCGGCTGCCCGGGTTCGGCGAGTTCGTCGAAGTCGCCAGCCCCATCCTGGACGGCATCGCCGGTTCGGTCCATGTCGGGATGGACAAGGGCCTGATCGCGCTGAAGATTCAGACGGCGATCGGGCAGCAGATCTACCTGATCTCCATCATCTTCATCGTCTCCATCGTCGGCGCGTACTTCCTCGTCAACCTGGCGGCACATCCCATCACCCAGCTCGGCGGCTACACACGCATGCTGGCCGCGCCGGACGCGCCAACGACGCTGACGGCTGATGACGCCAGACGTCTGCTCGAGCGTGACGACGAGGTCGGACAGCTGGCCCGCATCGCGCGTCACCTGGCACATCGCGCCGAGACGCCGGACTCCCGCCCGTGATCGCCATTCCCAACCGGTGGGTCATCGCGGTGATGGGCACGGTCCTGCAGCTGTGCCTCGGCACCGTGTACGCATGGAGCTTCTTCCAGTCACTGCTGGTGCAGTCGTACCGCTGGTCCTACACCGACACGGCCTGGGCGTTCAGTCTCGTGATCTGCACGCTTGGTGTCTCCGCAGCGTGGGCGGGCATCAATCTGCCGCGCTTCGGCCCGCGCCCGCTGGCCATGGCCGGCGGACTGCTCTTCAGCCTGAGCTACGTGTTCGGCGGCCTGGCACTGCTTGTCGACAGTCGTCCGCTGTTCTACCTGGGCTACGGGGTCGTCGGCGGTCTGGGCATCGGTCTCGGCTACGTGACTCCTGTGTCCACTGTCGCCAAGTGGTTCCCCGACAAGAAGGGCCTTGTCACAGGCGTCGTCGTCATGGGCTTCGGCATCGGAGCCTTTCTCATGAGCAAGGTCCTGGTCCCGGTCCTGCTCCATGCCACGGATGGCGACCTGGTCTTTGTCTTCATCGCACTCGGCGTGCTGTTCGGCGTGGTGTTGTTGCCGGTCACGTGGTTCCTGCGCGATCCCCCCGCACCCGTCGCGGCCCCCGTGACAACGTCGGCGACAGTGACACCACCGGCGCAGGCAGATGCCGACCACATCTCCCCGTGGCGCTACGTCTGCACCAGCCAGTTCGTCATCATGTGGCTGGTCTTCTTCTGCAACATCGCCGCCGGCATCTCGGTCATCAGTTTCCAGTCGCCGCTGCTGCAGGAAATCTGGGGCCTGTCGGACCCGGGCGTCGAACCCGCCGTGCTGGCGACGTATGGCGCCACGCTGATCGCCATCAGCTCACTCTTCAACGGCGTCGGGCGCCTGTTCTGGGGCATGATCTCGGACCGCATCGGGCGGGTGGAGAGCTTCCGCCTGCTGTTGGCGACACAGATGCTCGTCTTCGGGATGCTGATGACCGAGCGGGACCCCTGGATCTTCAGCGCACTGGTCTGTTACATCCTGCTGTGTTTCGGCGGCGGCTTCGGCACGATGCCCTCGTTCGTCATCGATGTCTTCGGCACCAGACGCATGTCGGTGATGTACGGCTTCCTGCTGACGGCCTGGGCGGCGGCCGGGGTGGTGGGACCGTTGCTCGTGGCATCGGTCAAGGATCTGTATCCCGACCGCGCCGTCATCTACTGCTTTCTGGTCGGTGTGCTCTTCCTTGGTGCGGGCTTCATCTTCTCGTTCCTGGCCATCAACGATCGCTGCAGCCCGGGCAAGCCCGCCCTTGATGATCTGGGCATTCCGCCGGCCTACCTGCCGGCTGCACGTCCGAGATGAATCACGTGCCTCGATCCGCCCCGGTCCAGCCTGGCTCGCACGCGTGAGGTCGTGACGGTCAGCCCGGCCCGGCGCAATCGCGCGGCAAACGGCCGGTCCTCCCACGCAGACCACACCGCCACCACGCCACCGGGTGCCAGCGCGCCAACAATCAGCGCAATCCCTTTCGTGTCGTAGAGACCGGCGTTCTCCGCTGCCGTGAACGCATCCGGTCCGTTGTCCACGTCCAGCAGAATCGCGTCAAAACCCCGCGGCGATGTCCGCATGGTCGCCGCGACATCCTCCACCCGGATCTCGACACGCGGGTCGTCGAGCGGAGCCCCGGCCAGCGGGGCCAGCGGACCGCGATTCCACTCGACCACCGCAGCCACCAGCTCAGCGACCACCACGGTTGCCGCAGACGACACGGCGTCCAGCGTGGCGCGCAGCGTGTACCCCAGACCCAGGCCTCCCACCAGCACGCGAGGACGTGGCATGGCGTTCAGATGCGCACACCCCTGGGTGGCCAGCGCCTCCTCGGAACCGTGCATCCGGCTCGACATCAGGAGGCGTCCATCGGCCGAAATCACGAACTCCTGGTCGCGCCGCATCAGCGCCAGACGCGTGCCATCGGGCGCATGCCCTTCCCCGAGCCGAACCCACGGTTTCACCCCACACCTCCGTAACGCATCCCCGACGTCAGACCGATACAATCAGGGAACCGTCTAAACGTCCGAGGAGCCTGCCCATGTCGCACCACCACACCACCTCCCACCGCCTGCCGCTTGTGGGGCTTCTGCTGCTGGCGTGCGTCGTGACGGTGGCCGTCACGGCACAGACCAGGCGCGACATCGGTGTCACCGCCGTGCGGCACGCCTTCAGAATCGCCGACACCGACAAACCCGAGATTCACGTCGGTCAGGACGACCTGGTGCGGATCACCCTGACATCGGCCGACATTCCCCACAGCTTCACGCTGCCTGACTACCGGATTCAGAAGCGGGTGGAACCCGGCAAGGACGTCGTCTTCGAGTTCCGCGCCGAGAAGGTCGGCCGTTTCGAGTTCCACTGCTCCCTGACCAACGACAATTGCCGGGAACGCGGCATGGTCGGCACGCTCATTGTGACCCCGCGGCCCTGAGCCGTTCATCCACCGTCGGATGACGATGGAAGAACATCTGCGTCAGGGTTGACGGTCGTTCTTCCGCAAAGTGGTGCGCCGCCATCCGTCGCAGCGCGGCCCGGAACGCCTCCCGGTCACCCGTGACATCCAGTGCATACCGATCGGCAAGCCGTTCCTGCGCCCTCGACTGCGCCAGGCGTACGGGACGCAGCAGCCACCAGGCGACCCACGTGGCGAGTCCAATCATCGGCAACACCAGCAGGTCCTGTCGGCCCTCCACACCGAGTCCAGGCCCGACGTAGGTCGCCACCAGATGCGCCGCACCAAGAACGGCGACGAGCAGGCACGCGTCGAGCGCCGCCTTCCGCCACAGATCCCGATGGACGTGATGCGCAAGTTCGTGCGCGACCACGACAACCACCTCGTCGTCGCTCCAGTCTTCGACCAACGTTCGGCCGAGCAGGATGGCGCCGGACTGGCCGACGCCCGTAACCAGCGCCGTCGCCGACGTGCCGGCGGTGCCGGCCCACTCCAGCACCGGCACAGGGCGCCCGCACGCCTGCTCCGTGAGACGCGCCAGCCGTTCCACCAGCACCGGACGCGCGACCGGCGTCCGTCCTCCGGCGCGCACCGTGACACCGGCAAGCGCCGTCGCTCCCACCAGAACCGGCGCACCGAGCAGTCCGGCCACCATCCACCACCAGGGCCCAGCCACATCCAGCAGCGCCCAGGTCACCGCGCCGAGCGCCACCGCCACGGCCGCACTGATCCACACGTCCCGCAGCCCAGCCGACACGACGCTCCCGGTTGAGGCGTGACGCCGCACGCGGCGTTCACCACGCGCCGCCACCAGCGTTGCGGCCGGCAGCGCCAGGCCTTTCCACACCACGACAAGCGCACTGAGGTACAGCAGGACCGCCGCCCAGCCTGGCGGCGTCTCCCCTCCACCGGCAACCACGAGCACGCGGTCGGCCATCCACCGGCCGACAGGCGTGGTCACGACCACGATCAGCCAGGCGACTCCGACGAGCACGCCGACGACCTGTGACGTGCGCCGGAGTCGTTGCACGCGAGTGGCGGTGGACTCGTTCAATTCATCTGCACGGAGATCAGCTTCGACACGCCCGGCTCTTCCATCGTGACGCCATAGAGCCGATCGGCGATCTCCATCGTCTTGCGGTTGTGGGTGATGAGGATGAACTGCGTGTGCGACTGCATCCCCTGCAACATTTCGACAAATCGTCCGATGTTCGCATCGTCGAGCGGCGCGTCGATTTCGTCGAGCAGACAGAACGGGCTCGGCCGGAACTTGAAGATGGCGAACATCAGCGCCATGGCGGTCATGGCCTTTTCGCCACCCGAGAGCAGCTGCACGTTCTGCAGGCGCTTGCCCGGGGGCTGCGCGATGATGTCGATGCCGCTTTCGACCTGATTCTCCTGGTCGATGAGCACGAGGCCCGCCTTGCCGCCGCCAAACAACGTGGTGAACGTCACTTCGAAGTTGGCGTTGATCTGCGCAAAGGCCTCCGCGAACCGTTCGCGGGTGATCACGTCGATCCGCTTGATGGCTTCGGCCGTCTGCGAGATCGAATCGAGCAGGTCCTTCCGCTGCGTGGTCAGGAACGTATGGCGGGTCTCGAGCTCGTCGAACTGGTCGATGGCCATCATGTTCACGGGACCGAGACGTTCGATCTTCTGGCGCAGGCTGGCGATCACCGCTTCGGGTGACAGCTCTTCGCCGGCATCGTCGGCCGAGGCGTCACTCTCACCTTCGGTCTGCGCGTCGGCCTGAGCGTCGAGCGACGCTTCCGCGGGTGTCTCGTCATCGTCATCCGGTTCCGCAGCGCTGGCGGCCGCCAGACGGCGCCCCGGGGCCGCGAGTTCTCCGGCGGCTTCCATGCGCGCCACTTCCGCAACGACCTCGTCGATCGTCGCGTTGACGGCCTCCAGGCAGGCGGCGGCCAGATGCGTCAGGTCGGCGTGTGCGGTCGCGCGAGCCACCTCCGACTGCATGACTGCGGACCGCACGGTTTCGAGCGCATGGCGGGCGCTGCGAATCTCGGTCTCGCGCGCGCCGAACTGCGCCCGGACCTCGTTGACGGTCTCGTCGAGGCCACGCAGGCTTTCACGCAACTCGTTCAAGGCGCGCACGTCGTCGTCGAGTTTGCGCTCGGTGTCCACAATGGACTGGCCGAGTTCCTCGCGACGAGCCTCCGCACGCGTCATCTCGGCACGGCGGGCGGACAGCCTGGCTTCGACGTCGGCCAGCGATTCTTCGAGGCGGCGGCCTTCAGCCTGCAGCGACGACACCCGCTCGGCCACGGCCATCTGCTCGGCGCGCGCATCGCTGACGCGACGCATCTGCGTCTCCGCGTCTCCGCGTGCGCTCTGCAGCCGCGCAAGCACGGCGCCGAGCGACTGCTCGGCCTCCAGTTGTCCACTCTCGTGCGCCACAATGGCCAGCAACGCCTCATCGCGCCGCCGTTCCGCTGCGGCTTCCTCTTCCTCGCTGCGCCGCCGCTCGGTAGACACGAGTTCAATGCGGCGCGCCACGCGCGTGACTTCGTCCGCGGCGCGGCTGACGCGGGCTTCGAAGCCCACGATGGCTTTTTCCTGATCGTGCTGGGCCGCGCGCTTCGCCGTGACGTCCGATTCCCCGTTGAGAATGGCGAAGTCGATCGACGTCACGTCGGTGGCGAGCTGATGCGCCTGCTTTTCGGTCTCGGTTACCTGAGCACGCAGGGTCTGTGCCTCTGCGCGGGTTTCAAGGATGCCGTGTGAACCGCCGCTGACACCACCTTCGACGAGGCCGGCGCCATGAAAGACTTCGCCGGCGCGTGTGGACACGGGCACATTGAACTGTGCCGCCAGGGCGCGAGCCGCCTCGAAGGACTCGGCAATCCACGCATCGGGCAGTACACGTGCAACCAGATCGGCGTACGGACCCGTCGCACGAGCGACGTCCCTCAGCGCACGGGCGCCGGCGGGCGTCTCGACGACGGTGCGCGGAGCCGTGGACCGTGTGTCGTCCAGCACGAGGAATCCGCAGCGCCCGGCCTGGCGTTCGTTGAGCCTGGCCAGCGCCTGATGCACCTGTGCGGGGCGATCCACCACCACGTGCTGCAGGAGATCGCCCAGCAGTGCGTCGACCGCCCGCTCAAACGACGGCTCGACCTGCACGTAGTCGGCGAACGCGCCGTGTTGTCCCACGGTTTCCGGCGCCTCGGCCAGGAGGAATCGCGCCGCGTCACCAAACGTCGAGCGTTTGCGTTCGATGTCTTCGAGCGACCGGAGCCGCGCTTCCAGGCCCGCCAGATCCCGATGCGTCTGGCTCAACTGGCGCGACAACCGCTCGCGCTCCGAGCGGGCCGCCACCAGTGCGGCTTCAGCGGCCGCGCGATCCGTGATCGCCTCGGCGACGACCTCACGCGCCCGGGCCAGCGCCGCCGTGACCTCCTCGCGATCGCGTGTCGCGCGCTCGGATTCCTGCTGCAGGTCGCGCAGTTCCACTTCGAAGCGGGTGCGTTCCTGCGCCACGCGATCACGCGCAGCGGCCGCGTTGTCACGCGCCTGTCGCAATGCCGACAACGTTGTCGCCGACGCCATCACGGCAGCCCGCGTCTGGTCGGCGTCGTGCTCCACGCCCTGCACGGCGGTCTGGGCGCGCTGATACTCCTCTTCACACGCGGCGACGCGGTCCTGCGCCTCGGTCAAGGTGGCGGTCGCCTTGCTGATGGCCTCGCGCTGGGCGGCGATGGCCTCCCGCGCCGGGACCAGGCGCGCGTCCAGGTCGGTCGCTTCCGTCGTCAACTGCTCGAGGCGCTGTCCGAGTTCCTGAACCTGCTGTTTGTCGAACGCGACCTGCTGCTGATGACGGCCGATGCCGAGTTCGCGCTGGTGCGCCTGTTCGCGCGTCTCCGTCGCGGCCCGCTCCGCTTCCGTCAGCTGAATCCGCAGGGTTTCGAGCGCCGTCTCCAGTTCGGCCACATGCGCAGCCGCTGCGGCTTCGCGTACACGCGCTTCCTCGAGCCTCGTGTCAGCCGAGGCGATGTCGCGCGCGAGCGACTCGTGCCGCTTCGCAAACTGCACCTGGTCCCAGCGGCGCAATTCCTCACGGAGCCGCTTGTAGCGCCGGGCTTTGGCGGCCTGCCGTTTCAGGGCGCCCCGCTGCTTCTCCACTTCAAAAATGATGTCGTCCACGCGCGTCAGGTTCTGCTGCGCGGCTTCGAGCTTCAGCTCGGCGGACCGGCGACGCGCCTTGTACTTCGTGACGCCCGCGGCTTCTTCGATGAGCGACCGACGTTCCGCCGGCCGCGACGACAGGATCTGCCCGATTTTGCCCTGTTCGATCACGGCGTAGGCCTTGACGCCCAGCCCGGAGTCCATCAGCAGGTCGTGCACATCCCGCAGCCGGCACACTTCGCCGTCAATCAGGTATTCACTCTCGCCCGATCGATACAGGCGGCGGCCGATCTCGACATCCCGGGTCACCAGCGGCAGTTGGCCGTTCTCCCCCTCAGCCGGGGGCACGGCCGGGTCGAGATCCACGATCTCCAGACCCGGTTCGACAGGCACGGTCATGCCAACCTGCGCGACGTTGGCCAGCCGCAGCCGGACTTCGGCGGACTGCGTCGGCTTCCGCGCATCGCTGCCGTTGAAGATGATGTCTTCCATCCGCTCGCCGCGCAGGCTCTTCGCGCTCTGCTCACCCAGCACCCAGGTAATGGCGTCCACCACGTTGCTCTTGCCGCAGCCGTTGGGCCCGACGATGGCCGTCACGCCGTCGTCGAACGACAACTCGGCGCGGTCGGGAAAACTCTTGAATCCGTTGATGTGCAGTCTCGAAAGTCGCATGTATATCAGTCAGGCTTGCGGGCCGGCGTAAGCAGGTGCTGGGCCTGCTGGAAGAACTGCAGGGCGAACTGCGCCTGCGGATCGACCCGCGTGAGATGGCGGCGGGCTTCGTCCACGCCGAAGAGGTCGAGATCGACCTCGTATTTAATCATGGCGCGCAGGAACGTGGCGTCGGCGGCGAGCGCCGCCTCGTCCACGCGCACGCGCTGGTCGGCGAGATACGCCGCAAATTCCTTGAGCATCGCGTCGGTGACCATCCAGCCACGCGCCACACGATGGCTGGCCGCCGAGGCCGACGCCGGCCGCTTGTCGCCTTCCGCCGTGAACCGCTCGGCAAAGCCGACAAAATACCCACGCGTCAGCAACTGCCGCGAAAACCGCGTCGGGTTGAACCCTTCAACGGGCCCCGCCAGAAAGTGATCCGGTTCAATGCCGCCGCCGCTGTACACCTTGCGCCCGCTGTCGGTGTACTTCAGCTGATCAGCGGAGTGGTCCCGCGTCGCCTGCTGGTCGCGCTGCGCGTAGGTCAGGTACTCGTCGAACGTGCCATCCCACGGCCGCTGAATCATGCGGCCGCTCGGCGTGTAGTAGCGGCCGGTCGTCAGGGCCAGTCCGGCGCCGTTGTTGATGCGATACACCGACTGCACCAGAGCCTTGCCGAATGTCGCCTCACCCACTACCAGCCCGCGATCGTGATCCTGCACCGCGCCGGCCACAATCTCCGACGCGCTCGCCGAGGCGCGATTCACCAGCACAATCAGGGGCGTCTTCGTGTCGCCATCTTCAAGCGCCGGATAGTCTTCATCGGCATTCGGCACACGCCCACGCGTGTAGACGATCATCTGGCCGCGCTTCAGGAACCGGTTTGAGACGGCGATCGCCTGATCGAGCGGGCCACCGGGGTTGTCGCGCAGGTCGAGCACCAACCGCTCCAACCCGTCGGCCCGCAGCTTCCTGAGCGCCTCGCCCACTTCGCGATCAGTCGTCTCGGAGAAGTCCTGCAGCCGGATATAGCCGGTGCCCGGAGCAATCATGAACGCCGTGCGCACGGTGGTGATGTTGATTTCGTCGCGATCCACTTCCAGCGGGATCAGCGCCTCGACGCCGGCGCGCCGGATCGAAATGCTGACCGACGTCCCTTTCGGTCCGCGCAGTTCCCTGACGGCCTGATCGGACGTCCAGCCTTTCGCGGACTCGCCCTTGATGACGGCGATGACGTCGCCGCGGCGAATGCCCGACCGGTACGCCGGCGAGCCTTCAAACAGATTGGTGACCGTAATGTCGCCGTTGACCACGACGATGCTCAGACCAAGGCCGTAGTAGGTGCCTTCCTGCCGTTCGCGCAATTGGGCGTACTGGCGCGGATCAAAAAAGCTTGAATGCGGATCCAGCGTGCGCAACATCCCGTCGACCGCGCCGTAGACCAGATCCTCGGTGTCGAGTTCCTCGACGTACTCCTTTTCGACGGTCGCCAACGCCACGGCAAACAGGCGGCTCCAGTCAGTGGTCTGACTCGGCGACGCTCCGACACGGTGGCCGAGCATCCCGCCCGCCAGGGCGGCGACGACAACAACAACAGCCGCAACGGGAACGCTTGAATGGCGCATGGTGAGATATTACTCCTCGACAGGCTTCTTCTTCTGGAACACCCAAGCCACGCCGATGCTGATGAGATAGAGCACCAGCATGGGAGCGGCAAACAGAAGCTGGGAGGCGGGATCCTGGCCGGGACTCGCCACCGCGGCCACGACAAAGATGATCAGAATCGCGTACTTGATGTTCTTGATCAGGAACTTCGGCGTGACCAGTCCGAAGCGCGCGAGGACGAACACCAGGACCGGCATCTGGAAGATGACTCCCATCCCCAACACGATGCGCAGGTAGAGCCCAAACGCGTCGTTCCACGTGGGCATCCAGTCCATGAATCCGGGAACAATGGCGGCCATCATGCCCCAGGTCACCGGGAACGCCAGATCGTGGCCGAACCACGCGCCGGTCAGGAACAGCAGCGTCGCGCTCAGCACAAACGGAATCGCCAGCCGTTTCTCTTTTGCGTACAAGCCAGGCGCGATGAAATACCAGACCTGCAGCAGGATGAGCGGAGACGCAATGATGATCGCCACCAGGAGGCCCGGCTTGAAGATCACCATGATCGGATCGAGCGAGCCGGTGCCGAGCAACTTGCCGGACGGCGTCGCCGCGAGCATCGCGTTCGTGACAAACGCCAGAATGTCCTGGATGAAGATGAAGGCCACCACCAGCGCGGCCAGCACCGAGTAGACGGCATAGACAATCCGTCGACGCAGTTCGTCGAGGTGATCGAGAAAACTCATCCGGCCGGGGGTGTCCGGCGCGAGGTCGTCGTCCTGCTCAGACACGGATCAGTGCTGCCCGCGGGCGATCGTCTCGGGAGCCGCCGTCTCGGTTGCCGCCGGCGACTCAATCGCGGCGGGATCGGTGGGAGCCGGCTCCGTCACGGCCGGCACAACAGCGGCCTGCTTCGCGCGCTCCGCATTCCGTTCCTCGAGCGAAATCTCTTCGTCGAGTGTGTGCTTCAGCTCATTCGACGCGCGTCGAAACTCCTGCAGCGTCTTGCCCAGCGAACGGCCAAGCTCCGGCAATTTGCGCGGCCCGAACACGATGAGGGCCACCACACCGATGATTAGCAGTTCGCCCATGCCGAGCGAGGGAAACATAAGGCACCTTCTCCAAGGGAAAATTCGTCGGCCTCAGTATACCGCAGGGGATACCTTTGGACCCCGGAACCCGCCTGAAATCATTGACTTGGACGGTTTCGGGTGTACCATTGGAGGCATGAAACGACTCTTTAGGGCGAGTGTCATGTGCGCGCTGCTCGCCAGCGCAATGCCGGCCTTCGGCCAGACGGCGGAACCGCCGCAGGCAGAGACGCGACCGGCCACTACAACCGTCACCGGTGATACCGGCTTCTGGTTTGTCCCGACGGCCGAAATTCTGGGTAACCGGAAGTGGTCCGTCAGTCTGTTCCGGAAGAACGCGGACTTCGGACAGGGGTTCACCGACGTGACCAACGTCCCGGCCACGTTCGCCGTCGGCCTGGGCAACCGGGTCGAGTTGTTCGGCAGCTTTGAAGTGATGACCCGGATCGACCGCGACACGCGGCCGATCTTCTTCACCTCGACCCAGTCCACGCCGGGCGCGAACGGCGGCATCGTCAACGAATATCCGTTGGTGACGCAGGGCTGGATCGGCAACCGCCCGGGCGACCTTCGTCTCGGCGCGAAAATCAACCTGCTCTCGGAGGCCGACCAGAAGTCCGCGGCGTTCGCGCTGCGCGGCGGTGTCAAGATCGCCACCGGCGACGATGCGCTCGGCGCGTCGACCGGCAAGACCGACTTCTGGGCGGATGCGATTCTCTCGAAGAACCTCCGCGTCGTGGAACTGTCGGGCTTCGGCGGCATGATGGTCCGCGGCAATCCGGATGGGTTCACGCTGTCGAATGGCATCCGTTGGGGCGCCGGCATGGCGTTCCCGACCGGATCGCCCATCCGCGTCACGGCGGAACTGCACGGCGAGAAGTATCTCGACAACGAGATCACGGCACCGGCGAACTTCCGGGGCATCGACGGTTCGATCGCGCCGACCACCACGCGGATCAGCAGTCCGCTCTATGCCGCGCTCGGTCTGACCTACCAGCACGCCAACGGGTTCTTCCTCGGCGGCGGCGTGCACTGGTCCGGCACGCTCGACAAGCGCGCGGACGCGGTCTTCTGCGCCTCGGGCACGTGCCCGGTGTTTGGAAGCGGCATCGGGGACCGCGCCGGTCTCCAGGTGCGGATTGGGTACCACCCGGGTGCCCGCAAGTACGTGGCCCCGGCCCCACCGCCGCCTCCACCGCCACCACCCACGCCACCGACACCGTCGGCGAATCGTCCGCCCACCGTGACGGCCGCGTGTGACCCGTGCACCGTCGAAATCGGTCGTGTCTCGACCGTGACGGCCGACGCGCAGGACCCGGATGGCGACCCCCTCACCTACCGCTGGTCGGCGAACACCGGATCGTTCACGAGCGCGACCAACAGGCAGACGCCCTGGACGGCGCCGAACACGCCGGGCACCGTGCCCGTCACCGTGACGGTGACTGACAGCCGCGGCGCCAGCGCCACCGCCTCGGTCAACATTCAGGTCGTGCAGCCGACGGTGAAGTCATTCGTGTTCGAAGACGTCCACTTCGACTTCGACCGATACACGCTGCGCGCCGACGCGCTGCGCGTGCTCGACGAAGCCGTCACCGCCATGCAGGCCAACTCCACGCTGCGTCTCCAGATTGAAGGCCACACGTGCAACATCGGCACGGCGGAATACAACCTGGCGCTCGGCGAACGGCGCGCGACGGCCGTCCGCGAGTACCTGAACTCGCGCGGGATCAATCCCGACCGCCTGACCGTGGTCAGCTACGGCGAAGAGCGGCCGAAGTTTGACAACTCCCGCGAAGAGACGCGCCGCATGAACCGCCGCGCCGCGCTCACGGTGCGACTGCAGTAAGTTCGCAGCCGAGCCGACATTCTGAGGGCCGGGGCGCATAGGCGTCCCGGCCCTTTTTCTTATGGCCATCACGAAATCCGCCGCCGCCGACATTGCGCGCCTGATCGAGGAACTGACCTCCGGTGATGCGCTCCGCCGCGATCTGGCCGGAGCCCGGCTCGCCGTCATTGGGTCCAGGGCGACCACTGCCCTGCTGGCCGTCGCCTCAGACAGTGCCCGCGACACCAGCGTCAGAGTGGTGGCCCTTGAGGCGCTCGACTCCATCGGTGACCTGCGCGCGACCACCGTGGCCCACACACTGGCGACGGAACCAGGCCCGGACACGCTGGCAGTCGCGGCTATCGACCTGCTGGGCCGGGTCGCGACCGGCAAGGACGCGCGCGCCACGCGGGCATTCGAACGCCTCGCCTCGATCGTGGTGGATGCCGGGACGCCGACCACCAGGCGCCTCGCCGCCTTGACCGCGCTGGACGGCCAGCCGGAACGCCTGTTGAAGCCGTTGTATGAAGCACTGGCGAAGGACCCGGCCTCCCGGGTGGTCGCCCGCGTCACGCGGCGTCAGGCCGGCGCCGTCGAGTCCCTCGAGGCGCTCGTCGCCCAGGGCCTGCCGGGCGATCCGGACGTCGCCGGTGCGGTCGTACGCGACGATGGCGAACGGGCGACGCTGATGACGCTGAAGAAGGCGGTGGAGGCCATCCGGGTCAGGGAACGCGCCTCGTCGTCTCCCGACGACCGGGCTCGATGGGCCGGAGTGCGAGGAGCCGTGCACCAGCAGCTCGCCGCACGCAACAGCCGCCTGGCGCTCTACGACCTTCGCGAAACCCTGGAACAGGCGACGGGACCGCTGCCGGTCGGGTTCCTGTCAGCGACGGCCGTCATCGGCGACCTCGGCTGCCTCACGCCGCTCGCCAAAGCCTGGGTGGACACACCAGCGGACGACCGTTGGTGGCGCGACCACCTGGTGGACGCGTTCAGGTCGATTGTCACGCGCGAGGGCATCACCCGCCGGCACCCAACCCTCAAGAAGATCCTCGAAAAGTGGCCAACGGCCGGTCTGCTGGTCGCGACCGCGACACGGTAGCACGTAGGGCGCGCTGAACTTGAGCGCGCCAGGAAGGCCCGCTGCAGTTCAGCGGGCCCTACGTACCGTCCCGTACGTAATGCAACGCGCAGCGGGCACCGTCGATGGCGGCGCTCATGATGCCGCCGGCGCTGCCGGCGCCCTCGCCCATCGGGAACAGATTCGCGAAGCCGTCGGCAATGGCCGTCTCGCGATCGCGCGGCAGCCGAATCGGACCTGAACTGCGCGACTCCAGACCGACGAGTAGTCCTTCTGCTGACTTGAATCCGGAAATCTGCTGGTCGTACTTGAGCAAGGCGCGCGCGATCGCGACACGGGCGAGGCGCGGCAGCAGTTGGTCGATCCGGCCTGGCGTCGTGCCGAAGGTATAACTCGAGTGACGCGTGGCTGCCGACAGGCGGCCGGCAACAAAGTCATCGGCCGTCTGCGCGGGCGCGGTGTAGTCGCCGCCACCGGCTTCGAAAAACGTCCGCTCCAGGGCTTCCTGAAACTCGACACCGGCAAACGGACCCGGACCGTACTCCGCGGGACCAAACGTCGTGACCAGCGCCGCATTCGCCCACCGAGAGGAGTGGGTCGAGTTGCTCATGCCGTTGGTGCACAACAACCCGGCGATGTTGGTGCTGGAGACGATCGTGCCTCCAGGGCACATGCAGAACGAGAAACTGGCCGGGACACCGCCCTCGGCCTTGCAGATGAGGTTGTAGGACGCGGGTCCGAGGCGCGCGGCCTCCGGTCCCGTCCCATATCGCCCGCGCGTGATCAGTTCCTGCGGATGCTCGATGCGCACGCCCAACTGGAACGGCTTCGCCTCGACGCGTACGCCCTGCGCGTGCAGAAGCCTGATGCTGTCGCGCGCGGAGTGTCCGACCGCAAGAAATACCGCATCGCAGGGGATGTCGCCCGACGAAGTCCGCACCGCCCGCACCCGTTGGGGTGATCCGCCATCAAGCACGAGGCCATCCAGCCGCGTGTTCCAGTGGAACCGCACGCCAAGCGCCTCCATCCGCCCACGCAGCACCGGCAGGATCTTGTGCAGCTTGTCGGTGCCGATATGCGCGCGCGAATCGTAGACGATGTCCGGCGGGGCGCCACACGCAACCAGCATCTCAAGGCAGGGCACCTCCAGCGGGTCATCGACGCGTGTATAGAGTTTGCCGTCGGAATACGTGCCGGCGCCGCCTTCGCCAAACAACAGGTTGGACTCGGGGTTTGGCACGCGGGTGCGATGAAACCGCACCACGTCCTTGCCTCGTGTTTTCAGCTCGGCGCCGCGGTCAATCAGATCGACGGCCACACCGTTGAGCCCGAGCACAAGCGCGGCGTACAGCCCGGCCGGCCCGGAGCCGACGACGACGGCCCGCTTCCCTGCCGCGAGGGCCCCGGCGACTTCGAAGCGCTCGGCACGCGGCGCCTCCACGACCTTGCCCGCGCGCACGGCGGCGTCAAAACGCTCACCCCGGTAGCCGTCATCAATCACCAGGTCGGCGTGGACAATGAACCGGAGGCGGCGCTCCTTGCCGTGTCTGCGCGCATCGACCGATCGTCGCGCGATACGGCATCCACGCACACGTCCCGGATCGATCCCCGCGGCGCGCGCCGCCCGATCCCGCAGCTGACTCTCAGGTTCATCGAGACGCATCTCGATGTTGAGCACACGCCAGGTGCGGGCCTCCGTGCTCAATAGGCCTTCGCGAACCACGCCTTCACGGTTGATGCACCGTTGCACTTGATGCACGTGCCGTCCACGCGTGGCGAATTCATGGGGATGTTCCGGAGCGTGGCCTGCGTCTCGGCCTTGATGGTGGCCTCACACGCCGCGCTGCCGCACCAGCTCGCGATGAGGAACCCTGGACGGCCTTCCATCGCCGCCGTGAATTCAGCCCAGGTCGAGACGTCCGTGGTGTGTTCCTCTCGATACGCCCGCGCGCGCGCCAGCAGATTGTCCTGAATCGTCTGCAGCAGCGTCTTGACGGTCGTCGTGAGGTCGGCCATCGGCAGCGCCGCCTTTTCACGCGTGTCGCGTCGAGCCGAGAACACGGTGCCCTTCTCGATGTCCTTCGGACCAATTTCAAGACGGAGCGGCACACCGCGCAACTCCCACTCGGCGTACTTCCAGCCGGGCGAGTTCTCCTCGGAGTCGTCGAGTTTCACGCGCACACCGGCGGCGGTCAGTTCGTCGCGAATCGCCTCACAGGTCGGCAGCACCGTCTCTTTCCAGTTGCCCCGCGGAATCGGAATGATCACGACCTGATGCGGCGCCACGGCCGGCGGCAGCACGAGACCGCTGTCATCGCCGTGCGTCATGATCACGCCGCCGATGAGACGCGTGGACACTCCCCACGACGTTGTCCATGCGTGCTGCATCGACTTGTCGCGCCCCTGAAACTGGATCTCGAACGCCTTCGCGAAGTTCTGCCCGAGGTTGTGGGAGGTGCCGGCCTGCAGCGCGCGGCCGTCCCCCATCAGCGCCTCGATCGAATATGTGCGCGAGGCGCCGGCAAACTTCTCGCTTTCGCTCTTGACACCATCGACGACCGGCATCGCGAGCTCGTGTTCGGCAAATTCCTTGTAGAGCGCGAGGATCTTCAGCGTTTCGTCTTCAGCTTCCTCCGCCGTTTCGTGCGCCGTGTGCCCCTCCTGCCAGAGGAACTCCGTCGTACGCAGGAACGGCCGGGTGACCTTTTCCCACCGCACGACGTTCGCCCACTGATTGATCAGAATCGGCAGGTCGCGCCACGATTTCACCCACTTGGCGTACATCGTGCCGATGATGACCTCGGAGGTCGGGCGCACAATCAGTCGCTCTTCCAACGCCTCATCGCCTCCGCGCGTGACCCAGGCCACCTGCGGGGCAAACCCCTCGACGTGGTCCTTCTCCTTCATGATCAGCCCTTCGGGAATGAAGAGCGGGAAGTACGCGTTGACGTGGCCGGTGGCCTTGAAGCGCGCATCGAGCATGCGCTGGATGTGTTCCCAGATGGCGTAGCCGTACGGACGGATCACCATGCAGCCCTTGACCGGCGAATAGTCGGCCAGTTCGGCGCGGCGCACCACATCCAGGTACCATCGCGAGAAGTCTTCCGAGCGCGGAGTGATTTCAGTAACGAAGGCGTCTTTCTTGTCGGACAAAGCGATACTCTCCAGCCTGTTATCCTAACCCGGTCGGCAATGGCACCTACACACATCGACGTCACACACGCGGCTGGACGCTACTCGGTGCTGGTGGGGTCCGGCCTCCTCGGCCGGCTCGACACGCTGCTGGCGGAACACCGACTCGTGTCTGACACGGTCGTGGTGTCCTGTCCCCCGGTCTGGCGGGCCCACGGCCCGGCCCTCGGCCCGGTACTCGGTGGTCACCCGCCGCTCCTGATCCCTGATGGGGAACGCGCCAAGGCCCTCGCCACGGTGGCCAAACTCTACGAAGGGTTCGTCGCCCGCAAAGCCGAACGGTCCACGGTGGTCATCGCGGTGGGAGGCGGTGTCGTCGGCGATGCGGCCGGGTTCGCGGCGGCCACCTACCTGCGTGGCCTGCGCGTTGTGCAGGTGCCCACGACGCTGCTGGCGCAGGTGGACAGCGCCATTGGCGGCAAGACCGGCGTCAATCTGGCTGCCGGCAAGAATCTGGTCGGCGCCTTCCATGCGCCCTCGCTCGTGGTCTGCGACCCGGCGGTCCTCTCCCCCCTGCCCCGCCGGGAATTCCGGGCCGGCCTGTACGAAGCGATCAAGTACGGCGTCATCGCCTCGCGGTCACTGTTCGATCACCTCACGGGATCGCTGACGGCGATCGTTGCGCGGGACGAGGCTGTGCTGACACCACTCATCGGCGAGTGCTGCCGGATCAAAGCCGAGGTCGTCATGGCGGACGAACACGAGCACGGCCAGCGGCGCATCCTGAATTTTGGCCACACGGTGGGGCACGCGCTCGAGGCCATCACCAAGTACCGCCGATTCCGCCACGGCGAAGCCGTCGGGTTCGGCATGCTGGCGGCGGCGACCCTGTCACACACACGCGGGGAATTCCCTGCCGCCGATCTGGAGGCGCTGCGCGACGTCATCACCCACATGGGGCCGTTGCCGGCGACCACCGACCTGAAAGTGTCCGAGGCCCTCGACGCCATCCTGCTCGACAAAAAAGTCGCGGCCGGCACCCTGCACTTCGTGCTCCCGACGCAGATCGGCGCCACCCGTATCGCCACCGACATCACCCGCAAGGAACTGACCGCCGCGCTCAGGTCGATTGGTTTGCGCTGAGATCGCTCATTCACAGGAGGCACGGAGGCGCGGAGCTTCTGTGGGAACTCACCATGGGGATCATGGGGTTCCACAGGATGCCAGCGACCTTGAGATACGGGGTTGAGCGCCCGGCATAGCCGGGCGCAGTGAGGGGAGGGGCACCTCAGGGAGAGGAATGGTGACCGCCGGAGGCGCGTTCCAGACGACCACCACCAGCATCAACAACGCTGCCACCATCACCAGACCTCCCGCCACGACAATCGTCGCGTCCCGGCCCCTGAGCGGGCCACATGCACCTCAACCGCCCGAAGCGCCCCACGCACTCCGCGGGCTTCGGCCCTGACCACCAGCAGGCCGTTGCTGTCGGCCCCGTGGTTGCCGTCGCGATCCGCAGGATCGTCTGCGACCCACACTGACACGGCGACATCGTCTTCGTCCGATGTGGCCACCAGCCGCCAACGAGGGGTATCCGCGCCCATCGGGAATCGCGCAGCCAGACTCTGATTGAGTGCCTGGGTCCGCGCGTCCCGCTCGGCGGTGATCCGCACATCCCCGACGGTCAGACTGCCGGGCACATCCTCCCACACCTCGCGCGCCTCAAGCGTTGTCACCACCCGCTCGGCGCTGCCGTCGAGCAGGTATCCCAGCTGCGCCGTGTGCCGATAGGTCGCGGCAATCTGTCGTTCCGTCTGAGCGGCCAGCGCGAGTCCCGCCGCCACGGAAGTCGCGAGCATCCCGAGGGCCATGACCACATGCATCATGACCGCCGCCCCAGACTGCGTGGCGACACCTCAGCCACCGCGCGGAATTCCGCCCGGCCCGCCCTGAGGATCAGTTCGATACGGACGCGACGCACACGCAGCAGGTCCACGTCGAACAGGGTCTCGCCGCTGCCGAGCCACGGCCCATCACTGAAGATCGCGACCGGCACTTCGCCGGCCGCATCGAAGTAACGGATCACCATCTGATCCACGCCGTCGATCAGCGGCTGATGCGGCGCCTCCCCATCGAAGTACCTGAGCTGGCGTGTGGCGGGATCGTGCACATAGCCGCGAACAAGCACCTCCGCGACCACCGCATCCGCGTCGATGGGAGTCGCTGCCACCGCCACCGGCCGCACGCTGAGCGCCTGGCCACTCACCCGATCCGTCGACCAGATCGACAACGCACCGGCGTCATCAAACACGCCAAACGTGGTCCCCGCGGCAAACCCGCACGCGGGCCGCGCGGCCGTGCAGTGCGCCGCAGCGTGAACCGTGATGGCCGTCGAGGTGGACATCACCGTGTCGAGGCTCGTGGTCTGCGCGAGCGTGTCGGGCACAGCCACCACGGTGAACGCCGAAGTCCGCGCAACCGTCGGCGCATCCCCGCCGCGCCCAATCCGCCGCGCCCACACGGCCGGAAACTGGTGGGCCAGCGCGCCGGTGGCCGGCCCGCGATCCACACCCGCTCCGGCAATGCGGAGGTCGCGCGTCATCAGATCAAGCGCCACCCGTGCACGTTGCTGCAGTTCGAAGCGATCCGACTGCGCCAACGCCAGCCTCGTCGTCTCAACCACCAACAGCACAAGGGCGGCGGTGACCAGCAGCCCCAGCGTCATCGAGATCAACACCTCGACAATCGAGTGCCCAGTGGTGCGGTCCGTCACGGCGCCTCCCGGGTCGTCAGTGTCTGCAGGAGGACGGGAACACGCAGGCCCATGCCGGTCACCGAGACTCGGACGTGCCAGAGTGCCGGCTCCACCGCATCCTGCTCAGCACGCAGATGCAGATCGAACCGACCGTGTTCTCGGGAGCGGGTCTCCACGGCGGGTGTCGCCGATGCCCGCCAGGCCTCCAGATGACTGACCGCGATCCACGTCGCGGTCGTCTCCGCGTCGCTTTCGGCAACGACGCGGGCACTTGCGACCAGCAGGCCCGCAGCCGTGGCCAGCACCATCGACGCCACAGCGGTCGCTATCAGCACCTCGACGAGCGTGTATCCGTTGTCCGAATGTCGCCTCACGGCATTACAGACTTGCAACACCGGGGCCAACAAGAGGCCCGAAAATCAGGCCCTCCTTGACGGCTCCTGGCAGATTCTGCGACTCGCGGCCATACGAACCTGTCACAAAACGACAGTCCGCGGTCCGCGGTCAGATGACGAGGAGTCCGAGATACCAGTCGAGAATTGCCTGGCCGCAGAGGGAAGCGACAAAGGCGGCGATCGCGAGGAACACGCCGAAGGGCAGCTTGGTGCGCATCGAACCACGTCCGGCCATCGTGACCGCGATGCCGATCAGCGCGCCGGCAAACGTTGACAGCAGCAGCACCAGGAAGATCTGCTGCCATCCGAGGAACGCACCGATCATCGCCAGCATCTTTACGTCGCCCAGCCCCATCGCGTCGGTGCCGGTCGCGCGAAGCCATCCCCACCGAATCGCCAGCAGCACGCCCGCTCCCAGCGCGGCGCCGAGCAGCGCGTCAGTAATTCCCGGCGGCGTGAACCATGACAGGGCGAGCCCGATGGCCAGGCCACCAAAGGTCAGGGCATTCGGGAGGCGGAACGTCTCAAGGTCGGTGACGGCGAGCGCGACCAGCAGTGCGGTGAAGACGAGGCGCGAGGCGAGCGCCACGCCTGGCACCGGCTCCATCAGCGCCTGCACCACAAACAGCGCCGCCGTCGCGGCCTCGACGAGGGGATAGCGCACGCTGATCGGCGCCGCGCACTGGCGGCACTTCCCTCGCAGCAGCACGTAGCTCACGACCGGGATGTTGTCGCACCACTGGATGAGCCGGCCGCACGAGGGACATGTGGAGGCCGGCGTCATGAGCGATCCGCCCTTCGGCAACCGCGCGATGCAGACGTTCAGGAAGCTGCCGATCATCAGACCGAACACGCCGACGATCACGATCTCCGTCGGTGTCACGACGGTCCCAACTCGCGAAGACGCCTGCCGGCAAGGTCGCGGATCCACGACTCCTCGGACAACGCGAGCGACTCCAGCAGCGTGCGTGCGGCCTGGCGATCGCCGCCTTCCACAAACATCTGCGCCGCCAGCGGTTTCAACCACACCGGCGCGCCGGGAATCGACGCCGCGCGCTCAAACTCCCTGGCGGCCGCCTGCCGATCGTCGCGATGCCAGAAGTGGAGGAATCCGAGGTACTGCGCGTAGCGCCAGGCATCCGGCTCCGCGCGCAGCCCCTTCTCAAGCAGCGCCACGGCCTCGTCAAACTGATCGGGACCGTTGGGCAGCGGCTCCGCAAGGAAGATCGCGCCGAAGACATACGCCGTGGTGAAGTGCGGATCGAGGGTCGTCGTGATGTCCACCAGCGGCGCCAGCAACTCGTATCGTCCGGCATACCGCGGCATTCTGCGATCGCGTCCGTAGTGCTGCACCGCGCGAATCCAGTAGACATCCGCCAGCGCGGCATCAAAGCCCAGCGCGAGCCGGCCAATCGTGTCGCCGGACGTCAGATACAACACACGGGTCTCGGCATCCGACTGCGGATACCGCCGATCGCGGGCGTCAAGCACACGGCCGGCCACGAGAACCACCGCCACCACCACAAGCGCGACGAGCAGCCGACGGAGGAGGATCACGTGAACTCCCGCCGCGAAAACACTCCGACCGCCGCGCCAACAAGGGCGGCGGCATACGTCACGGCATACGCCGCGGTGAGCCCCACATACCCCCACGCAATCGGCGGCCGGCCGTTCACGACCTCCGCCTTGATATCGAAGGTAGAGAACGCCGGCACAATCGCGCCCACCGTCTGCACCAGCCAGACGATCGCCGGCGCACTCGTGACGGCGGTGAATCCGCGCAGGTCCTCGCTGAGCAACCCGACCACCCACACGCCCAGCGTCAGCACCGCGGACATCACGCCACTCGACGAGAACGTCGAGACCAGCAACGCCACCGCCGTCAGCAGCCACAACTCCGCCGCGATCAACACGATCGCCTTGAGCAGTCCGGGATCCACGGTCGGCACGACCCAGCCTTTCACCACCGACTCAGGACTCGTCATCTGGAACCAGACCAGCACAAGAAACAACGCGACCGACATGCAGGCCACATTGACCATCAGCGTGCCCACCAGACCGAGGTACTTGCCGATAATGAACTCCCAGCGGCGGAGGGGCTTGGCCAGCAGGCTGTAAATGCTGCGACGTTCGATCTCGCGCGCCACCAGTCCGACGCCGATGAACACCGCCATCAACACGCCCGACAACTCCACGGTCGCGAGCCCGAGGTTCTTGATGCTCCGGACGTCCTGCCCCGCCGTGATCTGCCCGATCAACACCGACGCCACGACCAGCACGATCGCGAAGCCGCCAATCGCAAAGAGCACGCGATCGCGTACGCTCTCCTTGAATACGTGCCAGGCGACCAGACGGACGCGCGTCATGACACGCGCTCCACAAACACGTCTTCGAGTGTCGCGCGCAACGGCGTCACCGATTCCAGCGTGGCGCCACACGCGGCCAGCTCGGCGACGACGGGTTCCGGGCGTTGCTCGGCGCTGAGTTCAAACGTGTACCGTCCATGCGTGATCCGCACCGCCTTGATCGTCTTCGGCTGCAACGCGGCAACGGCTGCTGGTGTGAGTTGCGCGGCGGTGATTTCCCACCCGCGGGTCTGGCCGCTGGTGAGGTCGCTCGTGGTGCCTGAGGCCACAAGCCGGCCGCGACTGAGGATCGCGACGCGACTGCACAACATCTCGGCGTCGGAGAGGATGTGTGAACTGAACAACACGGTCCGCCCGGCATCCCGCAATTCAAGGATCAGTTCCCGCACCTCGCGACGGCCGATCGGGTCGAGGCCCGACATCGGTTCATCGAGGATGACCAGCGCCGGATCGTTCACGATCGCCTGCGCCAGGCCCAGCCGCTGCACCATGCCTTTGGAGTACTGCCGCACGGCGCGAGTGCGGGCATCACCAAGGCCCACACGATCCAGCGTCCGCTGCACGCGCGTCGTCAGATCCAGCCCACGCAGGCCACACACGCCAGCCAGGTAGGCCAGCAGTTCCTCACCGGTGAGGTGATCGTAAAACGTCGGATGCTCGGGCAGGAACCCCAGCGCGGCACGGGCCTGCGGGTCGTGCGGCGCGCGGCCGAACACCGAGACACGCCCGGAGGTCGGCCAGAGCAGGCCGGTGATCAGCTTGAGAGTCGTGGACTTGCCGGCGCCGTTGGGCCCCAGTAATCCGAACACCTCGCCACGGGCGAGATCGAGCGACAGCCCGTCAACGGCGCGATGCCGTCCGCGCCGGAGGAACCCGGTGGAAAATTCCTTGGTGAGTTCCTCGAGTGCCAGGACCACGCGTGGTTATTGGGGGTCCGGCTTCGCGAGCAGGTGCTGAATCAGCACTTCGAGCCACTGGGGCTGAAGGTTGCCGAGCACCTTCACGCCGTTGATGAAGTAGGTCGGCGTCTGGCCGATCTCGAGCGCCACGCCGTCGGACACATCCTGACGCACGTTGTTGAGCATCGACGGATACCGTTCCGTGAAATTCGTCAGGCCCGTGACCGCCTGATAGCCCTCACGCACGGAGTCGGTGCTCAGCTTCGCCTGATTGTCGAACAACCACTGCTCCATCTCGTCGGCTTTGCCGGCTTCACGCGCCAGTCGAAGCGCCACCGACGACTCACAGGCCGCGTAGTGATTCATGTTCGGCGTCGCAAAGTTGCACTCACCTTCGAGCGGAAAATCCTTGATGACGTATTTGATCGCGCCGGGGTGTGACTGCGCGTATTTGGCGAGCACCGGCTTGTACCAGACGAAGCCTTCCCGGCACGACGGGCATTGGAAGTCATTCCACTTCACAATGACGACCTTCGCGCCGTCTGCCGGCACGCCGACATCCACCTTCGGCTTCTTGTCGTACTCCGCGAGCCACTGCTTGACGGCATCCTCGGCAGGCGCGGCCTGTGCGGCCTGGTTAGTCGGCGCGTCACCGGCCTTCGGCAGGTTGTCCTTCGGGAACATGGCGACCGCTGTGGCGGCCCCGGCCAGGAAGATCACCGCGACCGTCAACGCCACCGGGCTGCGGCCGAGCGCCCGAAGGTCGCTGCCGATCCGGCCGGGAAGATCGCCGACCGACACCGACTGCGCCGTGCCCGAAAGCAGGAAAATCGCGAACACCGACGCGTAGGTGCCCATGCACAGCAGGCACGCGGTGCCAAGGACGAAGAACGACGCGTAGGCCAGATACAGAATTGACGCCAGCCCGATGGTCGACCAGGCAAACAGATACGCTCCGGCAGGACTCACCGGCGAGTGGGTCTTCGCCCCGGGCGCAGCGGGTGTCGTCACGCGCGCAAATCCGGCCAGCAGCGCCGCAATCCCAAACCAGATCAGCCCGAACAGCGCCGTCGAGACGCCGCGGAAGGAGCCGTACTCGCTCAGGTAGACCTGTGAACAATTAAAGGTCGCGTTGACGTCGCAGAAGCTGGTGTAGGACGGGTCGGTCAGCAGCCGGTGATGCACCAGGGCGGAGGCCCCGGAAAACCCGAGACCGGCAATGGCAGCAACCAGAACCAGCAGGCGTGTACGTGGAGTCATGTCAGATTTTGTACCACATCCGGCGCGTGTCCGCGCCGGGTTCATGGTTCATCGGTTCATCGGTTCATGGTGCTGGTTCAGGGTTTCCCTGAACCCCGAACCATGAACCGCTGCCCCCCTGCTGGCTTGGCGTCGCGGGTGCCGCAAACGGCTCGGCCGGGCTGCCACAATTGTCGGTACAACACCATTCACGTCTATGCCAACTGGTTGATCAGCTCGAACAACGGCAGATACATCGACACCACGACGACGCCGACGATGATGCCCAGCACGGCGATCATGACCGGTTCAAGCACCGTCACCAGGCCGGCCACCGCCACGTTGACTTCGTCCTCATAAAGCTCGGCAATCTTGCCGAGCATGACGTCCAGTGACCCCGTCGTCTCGCCGGCACCAATCATCTGCGACACCATCGGTGGAAACACACCGGTCGCCCGCAGAGGCGCCGCGATCGTCTCACCGCGCTCGATGCGCCCACGCGCCTGCTTCACGGCGGTTTCCACCACCGCGTTACCCGACGTCTTGGCCGTGATGTCCAGGCCCGCCAGAATCGGCACGCCGGAACTGATCAACGTGCTGAGCGTCCGGCAGAACCGCGCCACCGCCACCTTGCGCAGGATGGGCCCCACCAGCGGCATCCGCAACAGGGAGGAGTCCACGCGCAACCGGCCACCCGGCGTGGCGTAGTACCTCCGGAACAGGAACAGTCCGCCGATCACCCCCAGCACCAGCAGCGGCAGGATGCTGATGAAGAGGTCGCTCGCCTTGATGACCGCCCTGGTCATCAGGGGCAACTGGGCCCCGAGGCCGTCAAACAACGTCGCAAATGTCGGAATGACCTTCCACAGCAGCCCGGTGACCACCAGCCCCGCGATGCTCAACACGGCGGACGGATAGATCATCGCTGACCGCACCTGGGCTTCGAGCTTCACCTGCTTCTCGATGTACGCCGACAGTCGCTTCAGGATCACATCAAGGATGCCGCCCGCCTCACCCGCCGCGATCATGTGCGTGAACAGCGGATTAAAGGCGTGCGGCTGACGCTCCATCGCCTCGGCCAGCGACGCACCGGCTTCCACGTCGCGCTGCACCTGTCTGATCGCATCAGCAAGGCGTTTGTCGGGTTCCTCCTTGCTGAGCATCTCGAGGCACTGCACCAGTGGCAGGCCGGCGTCGATCATCACGGACAACTGCCGCGTCATGACCGCCAGGTTCTTCGCAGGAACCCGTCGCTGCCGCTTCGGAGCGGCAACCGTCGTGGTGCGGCCGGCAGGCCGCACGCCCACACGCGATGTCTGCGCCGCGGTCCTCATGCCATCACCCGGCCACGTTCAAGCATGGTCTGCAGCTCTTCCTTGTTCGAGGTCGCCGACATCGCAACCTCTCTGGTGATCTGGTGATTCTGGGTCAGCCGCGCCAATGACTGGTTCATCGTCTGCATGCCGTACTTCTCCTGCCCCGACTGCATCGTCGAATAAATCTGATGCACCTTGTCGTCACGAATCAGATTTCGAATGGCGGGTGTGGCGACCAGCACTTCGAGCGCAGCCGCCCGCCCCTTGCCGCTGGCTTTCGGCAACAGCGCCTGACAGACGATGCCTTCGAGCACGAGGGACAACTGGGTACGGATCTGCGCCTGCTGGTGTGCGGGAAACGCGTCGACGATGCGCGTGACGGTCTGCGCGGCAGAGTTGGTGTGCAGCGTGGCGAGGGTGAGGTGTCCCGTCTCGACGAGCTTCATCGCCGCTTCCATGGTTTCGAGATCGCGCAATTCGCCGACGAGCACCACGTCCGGGTCTTCGCGGAGGGCGGCCCGAAGGGCCTGGCCGAACGTCTGCGTGTCCGCGTGCAGTTCGCGCTGGTTGACCAGCGACTGCTTGTGCGGATGGATGTACTCAATCGGGTCCTCAATCGTGAGGATGTGGGCCGGTCGTTGCCGGTTGATGCGATCGATCATCGCGGCGAGAGTGGTGGACTTGCCGCTGCCGGTCGGTCCGGTGACGAGCACGAGACCACGCGGACGATCGGCCAGGCGCGCGAGGACCACCGGAAGGTTCAGTTCCTCCAGCGATCGGATCGTTTCGGGAATCAGACGGAAGACCGCGCCGACCGCGCCCTTCTGCAGAAACACGTTGCACCGAAACCGTCCGACGCCCTGGAGCCCGAACGCGAGATCGGCCTCCCACGTTTCCTCGAACAGCTTCTTCTGCTTGTCGGTCAGGACGCTGTAGGCGAGCGACTGCGTCACATCCGCCGTCAGGTCGGGTCCGTCCAGGCGTTGCAGATCGCCATCCACGCGCACCTGTGGAGGACTGCCCACGGACAGATGCAGGTCGGATCCGCCGAGGGCGGCCGTCCGGACGAGTAAATCTGGCAGCGTCATCACATCACTGTCTCTCTCACCACGTCGTCAAGCGAGGTCAATCCCTCGCGCACCTTCTGGAGGCCGCTCTGCCGAAGCGTGACCATGCCTTCAGTCATCGCCTGCCGCCGGAGTTCACTCACCGGCGCCCCTTCGAGAATCAGCGACCGGATCGCCTCCGACGTGCGCATGACCTCGAACAACCCCACGCGCCAGCGATACCCCGTGCCGCCGCACCGGTCGCACCCGCGTCCACGCCACGCCTGCACGGTCGCGAGATCCTCGGGCGCAAATCCCGCTTCAATGAGCGCTTCGGGCGGTTGGATGTCGTCGGTCTTGCAGTGATCACAAATGCGGCGCACCAACCGCTGCGCACACACCAGGTTCACGGAACTAGCGACGAGGAAGGACTCGATCCCCATGTTGACGAGACGGCTGACCGTGCTCGGCGCGTCGTTGGTGTGGAGCGTGGACAGCACGAGGTGCCCGGTGAGCGCCGCCTTCACGGCGATGGCCGCGGTTTCCTGGTCGCGAATTTCACCGACGAGGATGACGTTGGGGTCCTGCCGCAGGAAGGAGCGAAGCGCGGCGGCGAAGGTGAGCCCGATGGTGTCCTTCACCTGCACCTGATTGATGCCGGCGAGATTGAATTCCACCGGATCTTCGGCCGTGAGAATGTTCACCCCGGGCTGATTCAGCTGCGAGATGGCGGAATACAGCGTGTTGGTCTTGCCGCTGCCGGTCGGACCGGTCACAAGCACCATGCCCCACGGACGCCGGATGGCGGCCTCGAACCGCTGCAGCGCCCGCGCTTCAAAGCCCAGCCGTGTCATGTCGAGCCGCAGTTGGCCGCGGTCGAGCAGCCGCATGACGATCTTTTCGCCGAACAGTGTCGGCAGGCACGACACGCGGAAGTCGATCTCGCGCACCTGCCCGCGATCGTTGAACCGGGCCTTGATGCGGCCGTCCTGCGGCAGCCGCTTCTCGGCGATGTCCATCTGCGCCATGATCTTGATGCGCGACGTGATCGGGTCCCGGTACTTGAGGGGCGGCGCCATCACGCGGTGCAGCACGCCGTCAATCCGGAACCGGATGCGCAGTTCCTTCTCGTACGGCTCCAGATGGATGTCGCTGGCCCCGCGCTGGATTGCCGACAACATCAGGGCGTTCACAAGACGGATGACCGGAGCTTCGCCGCTCTGCCGTTCCAGCGTCGACGTGGCGATGGCGTCGGCCTCCGACACCACCTCCAGGCCATCGTCGCCCGCCGACCCCATTTCCTCGAGCGCACGGGTCACAAGGTCCCCGCCCGCCTCACGGTCCGCCTCGACCGCGCCAGTGCCGTAGTAGCGGGCGATGGCCTCGCGCACGGCCGACTCGGACGCCACCACGGGCTCAACGTGCAGGCCCGTCATGAACTTGATGTCGTCCATGGCGAACACGTTGGTGGGATCGGTCATCGCCAGCGTCAGCGCCGTGGCGGACCTGCCAACCGCGATGACCTGGTACTTGACGGCGGTTTCGGCCGGCACGAGGCGGACGATGGTGGAGTCGAGATCGAAGAGGCCGAGGGCGATGGCGGGCACGCCATACTGCCGGCTCAGCAGCAACGCGATGTCTTCATCCTGCACGAACCCCAACTTGACGAGGTTCGTCCCCAGCGGGCCACCATGCGTGCGCTGGTGCTCCAGCGCCTCCTGCAGTTGGACCGGTGAGATGCGCTTCTCGCGCAGCAATAATTCGCCAAGCCGAACGGCCATTCCCCCCCTGCCACCGGAGGCAGGGCCGGAAGGCCGTCTTACCAGCCCGCGCGCAACCCGACCCCGAGGCGTCGCCCCGTATCTCCAGGCCCGAACGCCGCATGCACGTCCAGCCATGTTCCTGGTTTCACCGCCAGACCGGCACCAGCCGTCGCCAGCCACCCATCGGCCATCGGGACCTCCCGATTCCTCCGCGCCCCGGCACGCAACACGATGGTGCGCGCGACCCGAAATTCCGCCCCGCCAGCCAACAGCCGATACGGGGTTCCGACGACGACCACCGGCTCAAGGTCCATATCCATAGCAAGGGTTACGCCATCTTTTGGGAAGACGGCCAGGCCGACACGGGATTCACGGAATTGCACAACGGACTTGCCGCCGGGCGCCGGCAACGAAGGGGCCCGCAGATTCCGGACAGTCGCGCCGAGCCGAAACACGCGGGCGTCGTACATCGCCGACAGATCGATGTCAAAGCTCTGGCTGGACTGCGTGGGTAGCGCCCGGACCTCGTCGAGTGCCGCATCGGTAAAAAACGTCCCCACTGGCCCGACGGCCGCCTTGCTGCGGACGTAGCGGAGCGTGGTGCCGACCACCACCTCATCAGTCAGGGTCTGAAGGAGGGAGAGGCCGTAATGTCGGCTGCTGAACCACTCACCCCGTTTCCCGTTGGCCCCGCCCACCCGGGCTTCATCAACGTCCAGGATGCTTACCGCAATTGGCCATGTGCCCAAGCTTACAAATCGGGTGGTCCGATCGACAGGACGGGTCTGCCACTTCGCTTCCCGATCACCAACTCGAAATCGGACCCACTCAATTGTCGCTCCGGCCGGCTGGCCGCTGGCCAGGCCCGCGGGGTTCCAGAAGGCCGCCGAGGCGTCGTCCGCGACCGCCACAAAGGCGCCCCCCATCCCCAACGCCCGGCTGCCGATGGTCTCAAACGGCTGAGCCGAGGCCGAGGTGGCGGCCAGCAGGAGCGCACTCCCCAGAGCGAGGCGGGTCAGGGTCAACATTTGTCCGAGCCTATCAGGAACACTCAGGGGTTTCGCCCCGTATCTGTTCGCGACGGTACAATGGCGGGATTGCCGCAGGTGCGCCGAACGCGCGAGGGAGTCTCCAATGACCGAATCCACCATGACTGATCCGCAACTCGCCCCGACCACTCCTGACGGTCCCGCGCTTCCCGGCTTGCTGGCTCGTGTCATTGGCGTCATCACCTCCCCGGGTGAGACGTTCGCGCACGTCGTCCGGACTCCCAAAGTGTCTGGCGCACTGTTTGTCGTCTGCCTCGTCACGGCGCTGGCCCAGGGTCTGCCCCAGTTCACGGAGAGTGGCCGCGCCGCTGCCCTGGAAATGCAGGTGCAGGGCATGGAGCGGATGGGCATGACGGTCACCGACGAGATGTACAACGCCATGGCGGCCCGAAGCCTGTCGAACACCGCCGGCTACATCACCCTGGTCACCACCTTCCTCTTCACGCCGGTGGCGACCGTGATCATCACGGCCATCTTCTGGGCCCTCTTCAACACCATTATGGGCGGCACGGCGACGTTCAAACACGTGATGGCCGTGGTGGCGCACTCGCAGATCATCACAACGCTCAGCATCGCCATCGCCGCGCCGATCATGTTCATGCGCGGCCAGATGAGCGCCTCCGGCATCGCGAATCTCGGCGCGCTCGTCCCACTTGACGAGACGTCGTTCCTCGCCAAGTTCTTCGGCATGATCGACCTGTTTGTCATCTGGTGGCTGGTCGTGCTGGCGATCGGTCTGGCCACGCTCTACAAACGCACCATCAATGGCGTGGCCACCGGCCTTCTGGCCACGTATGCCGTCATTGCCCTCGTCGCCGCCTACTTTCTTGCAGGATAGTCACGAATGAACCGGAAAAAGCTCATCATCGGCCTCGTCATCGTCGTCGGACTCGCGGCCGTCATCTACGCGAACCTGAACACCAACCGCTCCACCGGCGTTGAAGTGGAGACGGAAAAGATCACGCGTCACGATCTCGAAGCGATCGTGTCGGCGAGCGGCAAGATCCGTCCGCAGCGGTCGGTCAACGTCAGCGCGGAGACCATGGGCAAGGTCGTGGGCCTGGCGGTGAACGAGGGCGACGTCGTGAAGCAGGGCCAGTTCCTGCTGCAGATTGACCCGCGCAACCTCCAGACGCAGGTCAACAGCCGTGAAGCGAGTCTCGCGGCGGCTCGGTCGCAGCTGCTCGAGACGGAGGCCAGCATCGAAAACGCACGCACGAACCTGCGCCTCGCCGAAGAGCAGGTGGGACGGCAGCGCGAGTTGTTCAAGTCCGGCCTCACGCCGCGTGAGACGCTCGACCGCGCGGAGACCGACGTCAAGCTCCGTCAGGCGGACCTCACCCGTCTGCAGCAGTCGATGAAAACCCAGCAGACACGGCTCAGGCAGGACGAAGCGGCGCTTGAGGACGCGGAATTCAACCTCAACAAGGTGCGGCTGGTCTCCCCCATCAACGGCATCGTGACCCGTCGCAACATTGAAGAGGGCGAAACGGTCGTCGTCGGCACGATGAACAACGCCGGCACGGTCCTCATGACGATTGCGGACCTGTCGGTCATTGAGACTGAAGTGGAAGTGGACGAAACCGACATCCCGTTCATCGAGCTCGGCCAGCCCGCGAAGGTCAAGATCGACGCGTTTCCCGACAAGGAATTCACCGGGCGCGTGACCGAGGTCGGCAACAGCGCGATTCAGACGGCCGGCGCCGCCGCGCAGCGCGCGACCAACTTCAAGGTCATCGTGACGCTTGAGGGCGAGGTCCCGAACGTGCGCCCGGGCTTCACCTGCACAACCATCATCACGACGGCGACCCGGCAAAAGGCGATCGCTGTGCCGATTCAGGCGACCACCGTGCGCGAAATGGTCGTCAATGCCGACGGAAGCCTCGTGCGCGCCGCGGCGGCGGACGGCCAGCCCTCCACCGGACGCCGCGTCACCGCCCCCACGGAACTGCAGCCGGGTCAGTCGCGCAAGGAAATTGAAGGCTCGTTTGTCATCCGGGACGGCCGCGCCGTGTTCACGCCGATCAAGGTTGGGATCGCCGGCGAGAAGTTCTTCGAGGTGCTCGACGGACTCGTCGAGGGCGACGAAGTGATTACCGGCCCCTTCGCCTCGGTGCGCACGCTGAAGGACGGAGACACCGTCAAGGTCACAACGAGCACAGGCACCACCACCGCGCCGTCGTCATCGGTCGGCATCCAGGTCCGGTAACGTGGGGCAGTTTTACGAAGCCGCCAGCATCGCCCTCCAGGCGATCTGGTCCAACAAGCTCCGGTCGTTTCTGACGGTGCTTGGCAACATCGTGGCCGTGACCTCGATCATCGCGGTGGTATCACTCGTGCAGGGGCTCAATGCCTCGGTGTCCGAGTCCATCACGTCGCGGGTGGGCGCCGACACATTCGTCGTGCAGCGCTCGAGGCCAACGCGTACGGAAGAGGAACAACTGCGCGCGGCGAGTAACCCGCGGATCACGATGGACGATGCGGACGCCATTCGCACCGCCAGCCCCCGTATTGCGTTGGTAATGGCCTCGTCGCGATCGGCCGGCGAAGCCAAGGCTCGAAGGGAGACACTCGAGTCGTTGCAGATTCGCGGCGTCACACGCGAGTATTCGATGCTGCCCACCACCGACATCGAAGACGGCCGGACCATCTCGATTGCGGAATTCGACAGCCGCCGCAACGTCACCATTCTCGGCTGGGATGCCGCGGACCGGTTATTCGGCGCGCTCGACCCAATCGACAAGGAAGTGACCCTGGCTGGCGTCCGATTCCGCGTGGTCGGCGTGCACAGCAAGACGGGCGCGTTCTTCGGCCAGTCGCAGGATGAATATGCCGTAATCCCGCTCGGGGCCTTCCAGCGGATGTTCGGCACGCGGCAGTCGCTGTCACTCACCGTCATGCCGAGTGACCCGACGGTGGTGCGACAGGCCATGGACGACACCACGGTGGCGCTGCGCATCGAGCGCCGCCTGCGACCGTCGGAACCCGACAACTTCGGCGTCCTCAGTTCCGACACGTTCCTCGGGATCTACGAGCAGGCGACCTCGGGCATTTTTGCGATTCTGATCGGCGTGGTCAGCCTCTCGCTCGTCGTCGGGGGCATTGTCATCATGAACATCATGTTGATGGTGGTCAGCGAACGCACCCGGGAAATCGGTCTGCGCAAGTCACTCGGCGCACGCCGGCGTGACATCCTGTGGCAGATCCTGACCGAATCGATCACCCTGTCGACATTCGGCGGCATGGTGGGCACCACGCTCGGATTCCTCGTGGCCTTCGGGATCAGCAAGGTCACTCCCCTGCCGGCCGTCGTTGAGTCGTGGTCGGTGATGCTCGGCATTTCGGTGACCGCCATCGTGGGGTTGTTCTTCGGTATGTACCCCGCCATGCGCGCGGCTGCGCTGGATCCCATCGAAGCCCTCCGGAAGGAATAGACGAGATGCGCTGGGGACTCTTCAACGAAATCTTCGTGATGTCCGTGGATACACTGCGGACCAACAAGATGCGCTCCGGGCTGACGGTGCTGGGCATCGTCATCGGCATCACGTCGATTGTCGGCATGACGTCGCTCATCCGGGGATTTGATCAGTCGCTCCGTGATTCGATTGCGGCCCTCGGGCCGGATAGCATCAACGTCGCGAAGTTCTCCGGGCTCAGCATGGCGGCCGGCAACGACTTCCAGGCCCTGCTCATGCGCCCGAACATGACGCCGGACGATGCCGAGGCCATTCAGCGGGAGGCGCCCTCGATCGCGATCGTGGACATCATGCTCGGTGACGGTGGTCCCCCGACGCAGGAGCGCGTGTATTACCGGAACCTGCGCACGAAACAGATCAACGTGCTCGGCACCACCGAGCGCTGGCCTGATGTCGTCCGCGTGCCGCTGGCCGAGGGCCGCTTCTTCACGAGCGGCGAAGTGGAACGTCGCCGGAACGTGGTGGTACTGGGGCAGACGGCCGTGCAGGCCCTGTTCCCGAATCAGGATCCGGTCGGAAAAATTGTCCGGCTGGGCATCGTCGAATACGAGGTCGTCGGCGTGGCCGACAAACGGCCGAGCCCGGGCGGATTCGACTTCGGGGTCGATGACTTCGTGGTCATCCCGCAGACCACCTACCAGAAGCAGTTCGGCATTCGCGCGGAGCAGATGGGACGCGGCGAAATGCGCAGCATCGTGATCTCCGCCGTCCCGCGCGAGGGTGTCCCGCGCGAGGTGGCGATGCGCGAGGTCGAGCAGGTCATGCGCACCCGGCACGGCCTTCGCCTCGACGAACCGAACGACTTTGACCTCGTGACCGCCGACGCAGTGCTGGAATTGTGGGATCAGATCAGCGCAGCCACGTTCCTGGCCCTCGTCGTGATTTCGTCGATCGCCCTGATGGTCGGCGGGATCGGCGTCATGAGCATCATGACGATCACGGTGACCGAGCGGACCCGCGAGATCGGCGTCCGCAAGGCCCTCGGCGCACGCCGGACCGAAGTGTTGTGGCAGTTCCTGATGGAAGCCATCTTCCTGACATCGGCCGGCGGCGTGCTCGGCATCATCTGTGGCGCCGGGATCGGCCTCGCGGTGCACCTGGCCACCGGCTTCCCCGTCTCCCTGCCCTGGTGGTCGTTCGCCATCGGCATTGGTTTCTCCGCCGGCATTGGCGTGTTCTTCGGCATGGTCCCCGCCATCCGCGCCTCCCGCCTCGATCCGATCGAAGCCCTCCGTTACGAATAGCGGACCGCGGACCGCGGACACGTATATGCTTGTCCTTAGATCGCACGGAGGGATCGCGTATGCAGGTCTTTGATGCTGCGGATATCCGGAATGTCGCTCTAGTCGGGCACAGCGGATCAGGCAAGACTCAGTTGGCGTCGGCACTGCTGTTTGATACGGGGGCCACCCCGAGACTGGGTAAGGTGGACGAGGGCACCACCGTTACCGACTACGACGAAGAATCCATCGCCCGCAAGCACACCCTCTCCTCCTCCCTCGCCTGGTTCGAATATCACAAACACAAAGTCAATCTGATCGACACGCCCGGGATGGGCAACTTCCTGAGCGATGCGCGGGCGGCCCTGCGTGTGGTTGAAGCCGCGGTCGTCGTGGTGGACGGCGTGGCCGGTGTGCAGGTTGCCACGGAACAGATCTGGGAGACTGCGCAGCAGTTGAACCTGCCGCGACTGGTGGTGGTGAATCGTCTCGACCGTGAGCGCGCCAGTTTTGCGCGCACGATCGAGTCGCTCCACACCACCCTCTCGCGATCGGCGGTTGCCGTGCAGTGGCCCCTCGGCAGCGAGGATGACTTCCACGGGGTCGTCGACCTGGTCACGATGCAGGCCTGGACGTTTGCGACCGATGGCAGCGGCACAGCCACGGAGATCCCGGTGCCGGCCGACGTCGCCGCGGAGGTCGAGGCCGCGCGCACCGCCCTGATTGAGGCGGTCGCTGAGGCCGATGAGGCGCTGATGGAGCGCTTCTTCGACCAGGGAACCCTGACGCAGGAGGAACTGCTGCGCGGCCTGGCGCTCGGCATCCGCAACAGTCACCTGTTCCCCGTGTATTGCATGTCCGCGCTGAAGAATATCGGCGGCACGCTGGTGGCCGGTGCGATCGCCGACCTGGTGCCGTCTCCGGTGGACAGGCCGTTCCCCGGCGTGGGCCCCGACGGGGCTCCCATCACGCGGGAGGCGGATCTCAAGGCGCCGCTGGTGGTGTGGGTGTTCAAGACCATCGCCGATCAGTTCGCCGGCCGGATCTCGCTGTTCCGGGTGATCTCCGGCACGCTGAAGTCGGACAGCACGGTGCAGAACCTCACCCGGCAGGCCCCCGAACGTGTCGGGCATCTGGTCGTCCTTGAAGGCAAGACGCAGATGCAGGTGCCCGAGGTACACGCCGGCGATCTCGCCGCCGTCGCGAAGCTGAAGGACACCCATTCGGGTGACGTTCTGGGTGATCCGAAATCCGGATTCACGATTCAGCCGTTGTCCTTCCCGGAGCCGGTCCTGTCATACGCCATCGTGCCGAAGACCCGCGGCGACGAGGACAAGATCAGCACGTCGATCCACCGGTTGCAGGACGAAGATCCTTCCATCGGCTACACGCGCGACGAACAAACCCACGATCTGCTGTTGTCAGGCCAGGGCCAGATGCACATTGAGGTCACGGTCGCGAAACTGCGGCGCCGGTTTGGCGTCGAGGTCGAGTTGAAGCCGCCGCACATTCCCTACCGGGAAACCATCGCCCTGCCCACCGAGGCCCACGGTCGGCACAAGAAGCAGACCGGCGGCCACGGGCAATTCGGCGACTGCAAGGTCCGCGTCGAACCGCTCCCCCCAGGCTCAGGCGTCGTCTTCGAAGACGACATCTTCGGCGGCTCAATTCCGCGGCAGTTCGTCCCGGCCGTCGAAAAGGGCGTGCGCGAAGCGTGTGGCCGCGGCTATCTGGCCGGCTACCCGATGGTGGACCTGAAGGTGACCGTGTTCGACGGGTCGTACCACGACGTCGACTCCAACGAGATGTCGTTCAAAATGGCCGGCCGTCTGGCCATCAGGGACGCCATGACACGCGCCAAGCCGACACTGCTCGAACCGGTCATGACGGTTGAGGTCTACGCACCGTCGGATTTCGCCGGCGACCTCATGGGCGATCTCAACGGCCGACGCGGTCAAATCGCCGGCATGGACACGCGGGGTTCCAACACCGTGATCCGCGCTCACGTGCCGATGGCGGAAATGTTGACCTACGAGCAGACGCTCACCGCCACCACGGGTGGCCGCGGCGGCTATCACATGGAGTTCCACCACTACGCGGAGGTCCCCGCCCACCTGCACGGCAAGATCGTCGCCGCCGCACAGGCCGAGGGCAAACAGGTCCACCACGAGGACGACTAGTCCGCGGACTGAGGAGGTTTTTGGTACAGTCGGGGCATGCGCCAGATTGTCCTGCTCATCGCGGCCGGTGTCGTTGCGGCGACGACATTGCTGTTGCATGGGCAGGAGCCGGCGCCGCAGCCGGATTTTGCGACGTGGCTCGACGGGGTGCGTGTTGAGGCCCTGCAGCGTGGAATCAGCGCCAACACTGTCACCCGTGCGCTGGCCGGCGTCACCGCACCGGAAGCCGTCGTTGTGGCCCGGGACCGCGCACAGCCGGAGCAGGTGCAGAGCCTGGACCGCTACCTCCAGCAGCGCGTGACCACTGCGGTACGGCGATCTGCGCAGATCAACGCGGACCGCCACGCGCAGGTGCTGGATCGCATCGAATCCAGATTCGGCGTGTCGAAGTCTGCCGTGGTCGCCATCTGGGGCCTTGAGTCGAACTTCGGACGATTCACCGGGACCCGGCCCATTGTGTCGGCCCTCGCCACACTCGCGTACGATCCGCGACGAGCGACCCTGTTCCGCTCAGAGCTGTTTCACGCCCTGACCATCCTGGACCAGGGATACATCGGCTTCGACGAACTGAAGGGGTCCTGGGCCGGGGCCATGGGTCAGCCGCAATTCATGCCCTCCAGCTACCTGAGGCACGCCGTGGATGTGGACGGCGACGGCAAGGCCAACATCTGGACGTCGGAGGCCGACGTCTTCGGGTCAATTGCCAACTATCTGGACCACGCCGGCTGGGTCACCGGTCAGCGCTGGGGACGCGAAGTCAGGATCACCAAACCGGTGATGGCCCGCGTCGAGGAGGCCGTGCCCATGCGTCGCTCAGGCTGCCGCGCCGTCCGGGAGATGACCGAGAGCCGCCCGCTCGCGGAGTGGACGCGCCTCGGTGTGCTCCAGGCCAACGGCACCGCCCTGCCCCGCGCCGACATGGAGGCCTCGCTGGTCCGCGGCCTCAACCGCCACTTCCTCGTGTACCCCAACTATCACGCGTTCATCGACTACAACTGCTCAAACGCCTACGCGATCGCGGCGGGCGTCCTGTCGGACAGCATTCGCTGACGCCCTCCCGCGGGTTCATGGTTCATCGGTGCATGGTTCATCGGTGCTGGTGCGGGGTTCGCGCGGGCACCATGAACCAGCACCATGAACCGATGAACCGATGAACCGATGAACCATGAACCCGCGAAGCGTCAGTCCTGTCTCAGCGCCGTGACGGGATCGATCCGGGTTGCCCGGAGCGCGGGAATGCTCGCGGCAAGCAGACCGACGACAACCGTCGCGGTTGCTGCGACCACAAAGGTCGTCAGATTCAGCGCGGGCACATCGAACAACAGACTCTCGATGGACTTGCCCATCAGCGCCGCGCCGCCGAGTCCGATTGCCACACCAACCGTGACCACCTTGGCGGCACCCGTGACCACCATGCGGAAGGTGCCGCCGGCATCGGCGCCAAGCGCCATCCGTATTCCGATCTCGGTGGTGCGGCGGGCCACGGCATAGGTCACCACGCCATACACTCCGAGTGCCGCAAGGAACGCGGCACACAACGCCAGACCGGCCAGCAGCGTCATGTTGAACCGCGGTTGGGCGATGGATGCCGACACCTGCTCTTTAATCGTGCTCACCTTCGCAATCGGGAGCTGCGGATCAAGCGCCTGCATCTCTGCCCGAATGGCTGCCGCCACAGTCGACACCGGCTGCGTCGTCGCCACAACCACCTGCATCTCGCTGAGCGCAAACTGAAAAGCGGCACGAACACCTCAGGCTCCGCCGAAGACGCCAGGCCGTCGTGTCTGATGTCAGCGACCACGCCGACAATGTGCAGGTCGCCGGCCATCGGAATGCGCACGAGCTGATTCAGCGGGCTCCGGTCCTGGAAGTACCGCCGGACGACAAGCTCGTTGACGATGGCCACTTTGGCACCGGTCTCGCGGCCATCACAGTTGTCAAAGCTCCGGCCACCCACCAACCGGATGCCCATCGTTTCGAAGTAGCGTGGCATGACGGCGCGATATCTGGCGCGCGGCCGTTCCGATGGCGACGATTCGGCGAGGCCATTAATCGTGAACGGCAACTCGAACTGCACACCCCATGGACTCATCGGCAGCGCCGAGACGGCTGACGCCAGGGTGACACCAGGTATCGTGCCGACACGAGTCACGAGGTCGTCGAAGAACTGCTTCTTGCTCGCCGACGGCGCATATCTCGACGCAGGCAACACCACATGGGCGGCGACAAGGCCTGACGTGCGGTACCCGGGATCCAGCGAGGTGAGTTGGACGAAACTGCGGATCAGCAGACCGGCGCCGACCAACAGCACGAGTGCAAGCGCCACCTCCGCCACGACCATCACGTTCGACAGCCGCCGCGCGGTGAGGCTCGACGAGGCGCTGCGGGAGGAATGGACGTTCTTCGTCAGGGGTAAAAACCCGTCCATGCAGGGGCGGCACGCCCAGCACCGTGAACAGCAGCGGGGACACATCCACGGTCGTCAGACGCTCGGCCTCGGAGTCTGTCTATAACGTGAATCCCTTGAAGCGCCAGATCGCCAGGCTCTCAAACGTCGTTGTCTGTGTGCGCCAGTCGAGGTACGTCGCGGAAGAAACCTGCGCGCGGTCCTGGTCAAGCGTCCGGTTGCTCTCCCACGCCACCACGAGCCGGTCCGGCTCGGCGTAGTCCAGCGGCCGGAGCAACACGCCATTCAGGACGCTGAACATTGTCGAGTTGACCCCAATCGCCAGGCCAATCGAGGGTTCGCGACCGTGGTGGTCCTCACACTTGGCCCGCAGAAACCGCCACGCTTCATTCAAGTCATGTCGCATCAGTTAATTCCAACGAAGTCCGCGGAGCTGGTCGAGGTTGACGTTGCCACCGGAGAGGACACAGACGACCCGTGAGCCGGCGGGCACCTTGATGAGCCCCTGGAGCAGCGCGGCGACCGGGGCGGCGGCGGCGCCTTCGGGCACGAGTTTCGCATAGTGCATGAGACACACCACCGCCTCGAAGATTTGCCCGTCCGGCAGCGCCACGATCTCGTCCACGTATTCGCGGATGATCTCGAAGTTTCTGGTGCCGACGGTCTTCACTCGCAGACCGTCGATGATGCAATCGACGGTGTCGAGCGTGACGACTCGGCCCTCGGCGACACTGCGCTGCATGCCGGGCGCGCCGGACGATTCCACACCGATGACGAGGATCCGCGGGTTGAACGTTTTGGCCGCCTGCACGATGCCCGCGAGCAGCCCCCCGCCGCCGATCGGCACAACAATCACATCCACCTCGGGCCAGTCCTGGACGATCTCAAGCCCGACGGTGCCCTGCCCCATGATCAGCTGGTCGTCATCAAAGGGATGGATGTAGGTCAGCCCCTGTTCGGCGACCAGCTGTTTGGCCTTCTCGTTGGCTTCGTCCCAGATGGACCCGTGCAGGACGACCTCTGCGCCGTAGCCCCGTGTCGCCTCAATCTTCGACGGTGTCGCGTTGGCCGCCATCGCGACCACCGCACGGATGCCGTGGATCTTCGCCGCCAGCCCCACACCCTGGGCATGATTCCCGGCCGACGAGCAGATCACCCCGCGGCGCTTGTCTTCATCGGTCAGAAACGTGAACTTGTTGAGGGGCCCGCGAATCTTGTACGACCCCGTCCGCTGAAACAACTCGGCCTTCAGTCGCACGTCGTAGCCGGTCTTCTCCGACAACACACGCGAGGTCAGCAGTGGCGTGTGCTTCACGTGTGGTTCCATCCGGGCGCGGGCCGCGACAAATTCGGAAAGAGGGGGCAAAGCCACGACGGGATTATCTGTGGTCCACGGGTCCAGGGTCCAGGGTTCGGGTCCTTGGGTCCTTGGGTCTCTTGGTCCGTACAAAGAGCAACGGCCCGGCGGCTGATGCCACCGGGCCGTTCAGTTGTTCGAACCCTGGACCCTCGACCTAAGGACCGATTTAGGATCCGCCGGCTTTCCTGGGCGTCGTGACGCGCTTGCCGCCTTTGGCCGACTTGTCGGCCTTCACCTTGGGTGCCGCGTCGGCCTTCTTGGTGCGGCCGCCACCGAGGGCCTGGCGAATGCGACCACCGACGGTTTTCTTCGCCTTCGGCTCCGCGGCGTCACCTTCCGCGGCGTCCCTGGTCTTGGCGTTCGGGTCGAACTCACTGCCGAGCAGTTCGATTTCGGCCTTTTCCGCGCTGTCGCCGCGACGGTAGCCCGTGCGCAGCAAGCGCGTGTAGCCGCCCTTGCGATCGGCATACCGCGGCGCGATGTCCGTGAACAGGGTCTTGACGACGGCCTTGTCCACGATGTCGATGGCCACCATGCGGCGCGCGTTCACGTGCTTGATCGACCCTTCTTCGGCCGTCAGGCTGCGTTTGGCGATGGTGATCAGCCGCTCGACGAACGGGCGCAGTTCCTTGCCGCGCGCCACGGTCGTCTTGATGCGGCCGTACTTGATGAGGTCGGAGGCCTGATTCCGGAGCATGGCGATCCGGTGCTCAGTGATTCGACCGAGTTTTCGGTGTGCTACTCGATGACGCATAACGTTCCCGTTCCTTGGCTACTCGCCCGCCGCGTCGACCCGCATGCCGAGGCTGAGGCCCATCGTGGTGAGGATTTCCTTGATTTCATTGAGCGACTTGCGGCCGAAGTTCTTGGTCTTCAGCATTTCGCCTTCGCTCTTCTGCACCAGCTCGCGAATCGTCCGGATGTTCGCGTTCTTCAGGCAGTTGTAGGACCGCACCGACAACTCGAGTTCTTCCACGCTCTTGTCGAGGTGTACGTTGCCCGAGGTACCCGGCGCATCCCCTGACGCGTCAAACGCGGACTCGCCGAGTTCTTCGAGGCTGACGAAGATGGTGAAGTGGTCGCGAATCAGCTTCGCGGCCAGCGACACGGCATCACGCGACGTGACCGCGCCGTTCGACCACACTTCGAGGGTCAGCTTGTCGTAGTCGGTCGTCTGGCCGACACGGGCGGCTTCGACGATGTAATTGACCTTCTTGACGGGCGAATGCACGGAGTCGATCGGAATCCAGCCGATGCCGAGATCCTCGTCGAAGTTCTTGTCCGCCGAGACGTACCCGCGCCCCCGCTTGATGCGCAGCTCCATCTCGAGCGTGCCGCCTTCGCTGACCGTCGCGATGTGGGCTTCCGGCTCCAGGATCTCGACGTCGCTGTCGGCCTGGATGTCCTTCGCGCGCACTTCGCCGGCCTTGGTGACACGCAGCGTCAGCGTCTTCGGCTGGTCGGTGTGCATCTTGAGCGGAATCTGCTTCAGATTGAGGATCAGATCCGTCGCATCCTCGACCACGCCCTGGATCGGGGAGAACTCGTGGAGCACGCCCTCGATCTTGACGGCCGTGACCGCTGCGCCTTCAATCGACGACAGAAGAACGCGACGCATGGCGTTGCCGACCGTCGTACCGAATCCACGTTCAAACGGCTGCGCCGTGAACCGGCCAAACCGGTCCGTCAGTGTCTCGAGTTCGAACTCCAGCCGCTTGGGCCGCTGAAAACCTTTCCACAACATGTTCAGTTCCTTTCGCCAACGGGGCCGACCGTGTCGGCGCCCCAGACCTGCGGGTTACGGTCACCGGCCTCCCGCTGCAGGTCTGACGAGCTGCGGGCCGGCGACTGGCGCATTGTGCGCGTGTTACTTCGAGTACAACTCGACGATGAGCTGTTCCTGCACGGGCAGGTTGATCTGCTCGCGCGTCGGCAGCGAGGAAATCCGGGCGGACGTGCCCGCGACATCCAGCGTGAGCCATTCGGGAATGCCCCGGCCCTTCACCTCTTCACGCGCGTGCGTGATGGAGGCGTTGTCGACGCTGCCCGCCTTGATGGCGATGGTGTCGCCCTGGCGCACGGCGTAGGACGGGATGTCCGCCTTCTTGCCGTTCACCAGGAAGTGCCCGTGCCGCACCAGCTGACGCGCCTGGGCGCGCGAGGTGGCGTAGCCGACGCGGTAGATCACGTTGTCGAGGCGGCGTTCGAGGGACTGCAGGAGCAGTTCGCCGGTGATGCCCTTCGTGCGGTCGGCCGCCTCGAAGTACTTCCGGAACTGGTTTTCCAGCACCCCGTACGTGCGCTTGACCTTCTGCTTCTCACGCAGCTGAATGCCGTAGCCGGCCACCTTCGCGCGACGTGACCGCCCGTGCTGGCCGGGGGGCACATTCCGCTTCTCGATCGCGCATTTTTCCGTGTAGCAGCGCTCTCCCTTGAGAAACAGTTTCATGCCTTCACGCCGGCACAACCGGCACACCGGTCCGATATATCTCGCCATAACTAGTTATCCTTCTGCTGAAACTCAGACGCGACGACGCTTCGACGGCCGGCACCCGTTGTGCGGAATCGGCGTCACATCGCGAATCGACTTCACATCAATGCCCACCGTCTGCAGCGCGCGAATCGCGGACTCGCGCCCTGCGCCCGGGCCCTTGACGCGGACTTCCAGTGAGCGCAGCCCGTAGGTCTTGGCCACGTTGCCGGCCGCCATGGCCGCCTGCGTCGCCGCAAACGGCGTGCCCTTGCGCGACCCCTTAAAGCCGATGCCGCCGGCGCTTGACCACGCGATCACGGCGCCTTCGGCGTCGGTGATCGAAATCGTCGTGTTATTGAACGACGCATGGATGTGGGCGAAGCCGTGGTGCACGACGCGCTTTTCGCCACGTTTCTTGAACGTCTTCTTCGGTTTGCCGGCGGGTTTTTTGCCGGACTCGGGCGCGCCGCCCTCTGCTTGTGCCTTGGCCATCTGCTACTCCGTCTTCTTCCTGGCCACCGCGCCTTTGCGCGGGCCTTTGCGTGTGCGGGAATTGGTGCGCGTCCGCTGTCCGCGCGCCGGCAGATTCCGCCGGTGCCGTGCGCCGCGGTAGCTGCCGATTTCAACGAGCCGCTTGATGCCGAGGGAGATCTCCTTGCGGAGGTCCCCTTCCACACGGCCCTGCTCCTCGATCACGCGGGTGATCTTCCGGACATCGTCTTCCGACAAGTCCTTCACGCGGATGTCGCCGCTCACTTCAGCCGCCACGCAGATGTCCACTGCGCGCTTCCGGCCGATGCCATAGATATACGTGAGTCCAATCTCGACCCGCTTCGTGCGCGGAAGATCGACGCCTGCAATACGTGCCATATCGTTATCCCTGCCGCTGCTTGTGCTTCTGATTCGGGCAAATAATGCGCACGACACCCTGTCGTCGCACCACCTTGCACTTCACACAAATTCGTTTAACCGATGCTCGAACCTTCATCGCTGTGTCCTTCCCGACCCGTCTATCTCGCGGGGAGCTTGCGAATGATCCGTCCCCGCCCCGCATCGCGTGGCGCCAACTCGACCCTCACCCGATCCCCGACCAGTAAGCGGATGAAATTGACCTGAGGCCCCGACGCCGCATGCGCCTGCACCTCGTGCCGTTCCTCACCCTCACCCACCGCCACTCGATACAGCGCCTGCGGCAACACCGCCAGCACTGTCCCATCCACCGTCATCGGCCCGCCGCAGCTCCCGCGCTCACCGGCACCTCACGCGCCGTCAGCACCAGCGGCCCATCCGCCCCGACGGCCACGGTGTGTTCGAAGTGGGCCGCCAGGCTGCCGTCCTTCGTCACCGCCGTCCATCCATCCCGCAGGACCTTCACGTCCGGCCGGCCCATCGCCACCATCGGTTCGATGGCGAGCACCATGCCTTCCGCGAGCCGTGCCCCGCGGCCCGGTGTGCCGTAGTTCGGAATCTGCGGTTCCTCGTGCAGCTGCTGCCCGATGCCGTGACCCACAAACTCCCGCACCACCGAAAACCCGTGGGCTTCCACCCACTGCTGCACCGCGTGTCCGATGTCCGACACCCGGCCGCCGACCTTCACCTGCGCAATCGCCTTCTCCAGCGATTCCCGCGTCACCCGGAGCAGCTCCTGCGTCCGCGCGGGCACCGTGCCGACCGGCACCGTCACCGCGGAGTCGCCGTAGAACCCGTCGAGCTTGGCGCCGATGTCGATCGACACGATGTCGCCGTCCACCAGCGGCCGCACACGCGACGGAATCCCGTGCACCACTTCCGCATTCACCGACGTGCAGAGGGTGGCCGGAAATCCCCGATACCCCTTGAACGCCGGCACCGCCCCTGCGTCACGGACGAGACGTTCAGCCATCTCGTCCAGATCCCCGGTTGTCATCCCCGGGACCACGGCGCGTTCCAGCGCCTCCAGCACCTGGGACACCAGCTGGTTCGCCGCGCGCATCCGCGCAATGTCGGCGGCCGACCGGCAGGCAATCACCGACGGGCTCCCAGCGCCGACGCCACCGCCGCCGCCAGGTCCGCCGCCACACTGTCCTCGGTCTGATCACCATCAATCGACCGGAACGTGTTGCGACGCCCGTAAAAATCCACAATCGGCTGCGTGCTGCGTTCGTACACCTGCAACCGCTCACGCACCACGTGCTCATTGTCGTCGACGCGCTGCACCAGCGCGCCGCCGCACTTCGGACACCCGGTCGCCCCTGGAGGCGCCCCCAGCCGGCACGCACCACAAATCCGGCGGGTGGCCAGCCGCTTCACCAGCGTGTCGGTCGGCACCTCGATGTCCACGATCACCAGAGGCGCCGCGTCATCCACCAGGCTGTCAAGCGCCTGCGCCTGCGCCACCGTGCGCGGAAACCCGTCCAGCACAAACCCGGCGTCGGCATCCGGCCGCTCGAGGCGTTCCTTGACGATGCCGATCATGATGTCGTCGCCCATAAGACGCCCGGCATCCATCACCTCGCGCGCGGCCCGACCCATCTCCGTCCCTTCCTGCACGGCATCCCGCAGGATGTCGCCGGTCGAGATCTTCGGGAGCCCGTGCGTACGCGCAAACCGCGCCGCCTGGGTGCCTTTGCCGGCTCCCGGAGGCCCGAGCATCACGAGCCGCACCGCCACGTTGCTTCCAAGGGTCACCCTCGGCGACCTCGGATACGCGTCTTCTTCATGAAGCCGTCGTAGTGACGCATGATCAACTGCGACTCCACCTGCTGCACGGTATCCATCGCCACACCCACGATAATGAGCAGCGAGGTGCCGCCGAAGTAGAACTGGACGTTCATGCCGTCGGTAATCCAGGACGGCAGAATCGCATCAAGACGTTCGCCGATGAACGGAATCGGTTCGACCTTGAAGCCCGTCAGCAGGAACTCCGGCAGGAGCGCCACAATCGCCAGGTACACCGCACCAGCCAGCGTGATGCGCGCCAGGATGCTGTCGATGTACTCCGCCGTGCGTTTGCCCGGCCGGATGCCCGGCACAAAGCCGCCATACTTCCGCATGTTTTCCGCGACATCATCCGGGTTGAAGATGATCGCCGTGTAGAAGTACGCGAAGAAGATGATCATCGTCACATACAGCAGGTTGTAGAGGGGGTAGCCCATCGACAACTGCTGCACGATCGTCTGCGCCATCCCGTTCTCCGGGAACATCGGCGCAATCGTCGCGGGGAACGCCAGAATCGATGACGCGAAGATGACGGGCATGACGCCGCCCGTGTTCACCTTCAGCGGGATGTGCGTGCTCGCGCCGCCCATCATCCGGCGTCCCACCATGCGCCGCGCATACTGCACGGTCACCTTGCGGTGCGCGCGCTCGACATAGACGATGGCCGCGATGACCAACACCATCATGGCAATCAGCGCGATGAGCCGGAACAGTCCCATCTCGCCCGTCTGCAGCTGCAACAGAGTGGACGTGATCGCCGTGGGCAGCCCCACCACGATACCGGCGAAGATCAGCAGGGACATGCCGTTGCCGATCCCGCGTTCGGTGATCTGTTCACCAAGCCACATCACGAACACCGACCCGGTGGTCAGAGTCATGATCGTCATGAGGCGGAAGCCCCAGCCCGGGTTGTAGACCAGCGGCAGGCCGCCGCTGATGTTCGTGTTGCTCTCCAGGAAGAACGCGATGCCCAAAGCCTGGATGATCGACAGCACGATCGTGCCGTACCGCGTGTACTGCGTGATCTTCTTGCGGCCGAGATCGCCTTCCTTCGAGAGGCGCTCGAGGTACGGCCAGACCACCGTCAGCAGCTGCAGGATGATCGACGCACTGATATACGGCATGATGCCGAGCGCGAAGATCGTCATCTGCGACAGGTTGTTCCCGGAGAACATGTCGTAGAGGCCGAACATCGTGCCCGCCGCGCGCTCCGCCAGATCGGCGAGCGCGGCCGTGTTGATTCCAGGCGTCGGAATCTTGCTGCCGAGACGGTAGACCGCCAGGATGCCGAACGTGAACAGCACCCGCTTGCGGAGTTCCGGAACGGCAAAAATGTTCTTGACGCTATCCATACGTTATCCGGCGATCACTTCCGCCACGCCCCCGGCGGCGGCAATCTTCTCGGCGGCGGCGCCGCTGAACTTGTGCGCGCGCACCGTCAGCTTCTTCGCGAATTCGCCACGGCCCAGCACCTTGATGAGGGCGCGGGCATCGCGCACGAGGCCGCGCTCGCGCAGCACGTCCGGCGTCACGTCCGAGCCGGCGTCAAACACCTCGGCCAGCGTGTCGAGATTCACCACCGCGTATTCCACACGGAACGGATTGGTGAAGCCGCGCTTGGGCAGACGGCGATGCAGCGGCATCTGGCCGCCTTCAAAGCCGCGCTTGTACGAAAAGCCCGAGCGCGACTGGGCGCCCTTTTCGCCGCGGCCGGCCGTCTTGCCGTGACCGGAGCCGGGACCACGACCGACGCGGGTCCTGGCGTGAGTCGCGCCCTTGGGCGGACGCAAGTTATTCAACGACATAGTTACCTCAGTTTCCTTCCACCTTGACGAGGTGCCGCACCTTGAGCAGCATCCCGCGGTTGGCGGCGGTGTCCGGAATTTCGACCGTGTGCCGGATCCGGCGCAGGCCGAGCGACTTGATCACCACGGCCTGGTTCTTGTTGAACCCGATCGTGCTCTTCAGCTGCGTCACCTTCAACGTCGCCATCGCCCTACGCTCCCACCAGCTCTTCGAGGTCCTTGCCGCGCAGACGCGCCACGGCGGACGGATCCTTGAGGCTCGTCAACGCGGCAAACGTCGCACGCACCACGTTGTGCGCATTCGGCGATCCGAGCGACTTGGTGAGCACGTTGTGAATGCCGGCCGCTTCCACCACGGCGCGCACGGCGCCACCGGCGATGATGCCCTTGCCGTCCGGCGCGGGCTTGAGCAGCACCGACCCGGCGCCAAACTGGCCGAGCACCGGATGCGGAATCGACGTCCCCGCCATCGGCACACGAATCAGCTGCTTCTTCGCCGCTTCGATGGCCTTCTTGATGGCCGACGGCACTTCCTTCGCCTTGCCGATGCCGAACCCCACCACGCCCGCGCCGTCCCCGATGACGACCAGCGCGCTGAAGCTCATGTTCTTGCCGCCCTTGACGACCTTGGTGACGCGGCCGATGCTCACGACCGTGTCCTTCAGATCCAGCTGGGACGCGTCAATTCTCTCGCGGTAATCCATGTGTTCGCTCCGACCTAAAACTCAAGCCCGGCTGCGCGCGCGGCTTCCGCCACCGCCCGCACCCGCCCGTGATACAGATTGCCGCCGCGATCGAACACCACGCGTGTGATGCCCTTTTCCTTCAGCCGCTCGGCGATGATCTTGCCGAGCGCTTCGGCGCCGGCCTTGTTGCCGCCGCGCACCGTGCCGGTGAACGTCGACTTCAGCGCGGCCTCCGTGCTCGACGCCGCGGCCACCGTGTGGCTCGCCAGGTCGTCGATCACCTGCGCATAGATGTGGGTCACCGAGCGGAACACCGCCAGGCGCGGGCGTGCGGCCGTGCCGGAAATGCGCTTCCGCTGACGGAGGCGGATGCGTTCGCGGCGGTCTTTGGTGGTCTTGATCTTCATGGCTTTGCTCCAGGCAGTCGGACGCTTACGCGCCCGTCTTGCCGACCTTCTTCTTCAGCACTTCGCCCATGTAGCGGACACCCTTCTGCTTGTAGGGATCCGGCTTGCGGAGGCGACGGATGTTGGCGGCCACCTGACCGACCAACTGACAGTCCACGCCGGTCACCGTGATGTGGGTCTGCTTGTCGACCGCCACATCGATCCCCTTCGGGACGTCGAACACGACCGGGTGCGAGTACCCGAGCGCAAAAATCACCTGCGACCCCTTCAGCTCGGCGCGGTAGCCGACGCCGACGATGTCGAGTTCGCGCTTGAAGCCCTCGGACACGCCGACGACCGCGTTGGCCATGAGGCTTCGGGCGAGGCCGTGGTACTTGCTGAGCGACACATCGTCGCGTTCCGGCTGCGCCACCAGTTCTGAGCCCTTGAGTTCGAACACGATGCCGGGCGGAATCGCCTGCTTCATCGCGCCCTTCGGGCCCTTGAATTCAACCACGCCCTGGCCCACGTTCACCGTGACGCCCTTGGGCACTGGAATCGGTTTCTTGCCAATTCGGGACATATCAGTTTCACCAGATGTTGCAGAGAACTTCGCCGCCCACGCCCGCCTTGACCGCTTCGCGGCCGGACATGACGCCGTGTGACGTGGTCAGAATGCTCGTGCCAAGGCCTCCCATGACCTTCGGCACATCATTTCGACCGAAATACACGCGACGGCCGGGACGGCTCACCCGGGAAATCCCGGAGATGACCTTCTCGCCGCGCGGGCCGTACTTCAGCGTGATCCGGATCACGGGGCCGGTCTCGCCGGTGGCCTCCATCTCCTTGAATCCCGCGATGAAGCCCTCGCGCTCGAGGATGCGCGCGATCTCCACCTTCAGGCGGGACGTCGGCACATCAACACGCGTGTGCCGCGCGTGCACCGCGTTCCGGAGTCGGGTCAACATATCTGCGATCGGATCGGTCATTTTCTACTCTCTCAGCTCGTCGATCTTCGTCTGTATTGCTCGCCGGACGTTACCAGCTGCTCTTGATGACGCCGGCGACTTCGCCGCGCAGCGCCAGTTCACGGAAGCAGAGGCGGCACAGCGCGAACTTGCGCATGTACGCCCGCGGCCGTCCGCACTGTTTGCAGCGGTTGCGGGCCCGCACACCGAACTTCAGCCCCTGGGCATCCTTGACGCGTTTTGCAGTAGTGGCCATGTCTCTTCTTGTCCTGACTAGTTCTGACGGAACGGCAGGCCGATCAACTGCAACAGCCGCCGCGCTTCCTCATTGCTCTTGGCCGTGGTGACGACCGAGATGTTCATGCCGCGCGCCTTGTCCACCTTCAAGTAGTCGATCTCCGGGAAGATCAACTGATCGCGCAGGCCCAGCGTGTAGTTGCCGCGGCCGTCAAACCCGCGCGGCGAGATGCCACGAAAGTCGCGCACGCGCGGCAGGGCAATCGAAATCATGCGATCCAGGAAGTCATACATCCGCTGACCGCGCAGGGTCACCATCGCGCCGATGGGCATATTCTGCCGCACCTTGAACTGCGCAATGGACTTCTTCGACCGCGTAACCGCCGCCTTCTGACCGGAGATCTTGCCGAGCTCCTCGGCGCCGGTGTCCACAATCTTGCTGTTCTGCGTCGCTTCACCCAGGCCCATGTTGATCACAATCTTCGTGATCTTCGGCACGGCCATGACGTTGGTGTACCCGAACTCCTTCGTGAGAGCCGGCACCACTTCCTTGCTGTAACGATCCTTCAGGCGACTCATTTGTCGACCACTCCCTTGCACTTGCGGCAGACCCGCACCTTGCGGCCATCCTCGAGGATCTGATGTCCGATCCGCGTCGGCGCGCTGCACTGCGGGCAGACCAGCTGCACCTTCGAGACATACACCGGCGCCTCGCGTTCGACGATGCCGCCCTTGACCTGCTTCTGCGGGTTCGGCTTCGTGTGCCGCTTGATGACGTTCACGCCCTCGACGATCACGCGGTTCTTCGCCGGCTCGACGACCAGCACGCGACCCTTCTTGCCCCGGTCACGCCCGGCCAGCACGACGACGTTGTCGTTTTTCTTGATGGGCGACTGCAGACCCGCCATTACAGCACCTCCGGTGCCAGCGAAATGATTTTCATGAACTTGCGCTCACGCAGTTCGCGCGCCACGGGGCCGAACACACGCGTGCCCACAGGCTCGCCTTCGGTGTTCACGATCACGGCCGCATTGCGGTCGAACCGGATGTAGGACCCGTCGCGACGACGGAGCTCCTTGCGCGTCCGCACGATCACGGCGCGCACGACCTGGCCCTTCTTGACGGTGGCATCCGGCGTCGCTTCCTTCACCGACGCGGTGACGATGTCACCGATCCGGGCGTAGCGGCCGGTCGACCCGCCGATCGGGTTGATGACCGCGATCTTGCGGGCCCCCGAGTTGTCGGCGACGTCGAGGACCGATTGCATTTGAATCATGGCGTGTCTCCTGAATCTCTCTTTTTACAGCCGGCCGCTCAGAGGCGCGCACGCTCGACAATGCGTGTCACGACCCAGCGCTTGCTGCGGCTGAGCGGTCGTGTCGGCACGATGGCGACCACGTCGCCCACCCTGGCCTCGCCTGCCTCGTCGTGCGCCATGAACCGCGTCGTGCGCTTGAGCTGCTTGCCGTACCGCTCATCCCGCACCTGGCGTTCGATGGTGACCACCACGGTCTTTGCCATCTTGTCGCTGACGACCTTGCCGGTAATTTCTGTCTTCGCCATCGTTACTTCCCCGCACCCTTCTCACGAAGGATGGTCTGAATGCGCGCACGCTCGCGGCGCAACGGACGCATCTTGTTGGCCGACTCGGTCTGGCCCATGGACTTCTGAATGCGCATGCGGAACACCTGATCGTCCAGGTCCTTCATCCGCTGCTGGAGGTCCTCCACCGCCAGTTCGCGCAACTGGGCGCGCTGCTCGGCTACCTTCATGACACCTTCTCCTCTGCAAACCGCGTCGCAAACCGGCACTTCATCGGCAGCTTCGCCTGGGCCAGCCGCATGGCCGCGCGGGCTTCCACCTCCGAGACGCCCTCCATTTCAAACAGGATGCGGCCCGGCTTGACGACGACGACCCAGCCTTCCGGCGCGCCTTTGCCCTTGCCCATTCGGGTTTCCTGGGGCTTCTTGGTGATCGGCTTGTCCGGGAACACCCGGATCCAGATCTTGCCGCCGCGCTTGATCGACCGGGCCATCGCCACACGGGCGGCCTCGATCTGCCGATCGGTCATCCAGCAGGGTTCCAGCGCCATCAACCCGAAGTCGCCGAACGCCACCGTGCATCCGCGATACGCCTTGCCGCGCATCCGGCCACGCTGCTGCTTCCGATACTTGACCTTCTTGGGCATCAACATGATGCAAATCCTCTGTTTCTCAACCTAACCCAGTAACCCAGCCACCCAGTTGCCCAGCCGCTAGGCTCTCGCCGCGCGACGCGGCTGCCGGTACTCCTCTTCACGCCCGACGCGCGGCGTCAGCCGCTCGCCCTTGTAGAGCCACACCTTGACGCCGATGCACCCGTAGGTGGTGAACGCCTGCGCGAACCCGTAATCAATGTCCGCGCGCAGCGTCTGCAGCGGCAGTTGCCCGTGCAGATACCATTCAGAGCGCGCAATTTCCGCGCCGTTCAACCGGCCCGACACACGCACCTTGATGCCCTTGGCGCCAAACCGCAGCGCCGACTCGACGGCCTTGCGCATCGCCCGGCGGAACGCCACGCGCTTCTCGAGCTGCATCGCCACCGACTCGCCGATCAACTGCGCGTCGAGTTCCGGCTTCTGGATCTCGAGGATGTTGATGAACACCTCGCGCCCCGTCGCCTTCGTCAGTTCCTGGCGGAGCTTGTCGACTTCCGTGCCCTTGCGGCCGATGATGATGCCCGGACGCGAGGTGTGGATGTCGACCTTGAGCTTGTTGGCCGCGCGCTCGATGTCGATGCGCGACACGCCGGCGTGCGCAAACCGCTTCTTCAGCTCATCACGCAGCTTCAGGTCTTCGTGCAGGAGCTTCGCGTAATCCTTGTCGGCAAACCAGCGCGAACGCCAGGTCTTGTTGAAGCCGAGCCGGAACCCGTACGGATGGACTTTCTGACCCATGTGTTACTCCTGCCCCTTCGCCTGCTCGATGGCCTGTGACTTCGCCGCCCGAGCCCGCCGCGTCGTCGGGGCCGCCCCGCCGGTCGCGCCAATCTTCTTTGCCGGCCGCTCCTCCACCTGCACCGTGAGGTGCGCGGTGCGCTTGCGGACCTGGAACGCGCGACCCATCGGGGCCGGACGCACACGCTTCATGCTCGGCCCCTGGTCGGCGAATGCCGTCTTCACAAACAGCCGGTCGACGTCGCCGCCAAAGCCTTCCGCCTGCTGCGCGTTGGCGATGGCCGACTGCAACACCTTCTCGATGTCGCGGGCCACCTTCTTGCGCGAAAAGCGGAGCGTCGCAAGGGCGCCATTGACGTCCACGCCGCGGATGAGCTCCAACACGAGCCCGGCCTTCTGCGCCGAGGTACGGATGTACTTGGCGGTTGCCTGTGCCTGCACCATCAGTTGCCTCCCTTGTCGGGGGCCGACGCGGCCTTGTCAGCCTTCGTCGTGTGGCCCTTGAAGGTCCGCGACGGCGCGAACTCGCCCAGCTTGTGGCCGACCATGTTCTCGGTCAGGTACACCGGGATGAACTTCTTCCCGTTATGCACCGCCAGCGTGTGCCCGATCATCTCGGGAATCACCGTGGAGCGGCGCGACCAGGTCTTGATGACCTTCTTTTCGTTCTGCCGGTTCATCCCCTCGACCTTTTCGAGCAGGTGCAGGTCGATGAAGGGGCCCTTTTTGAGTGATCTGCCCATGGTTACTTCTTCCGCCGTTCAACGATGAAAGTCTGCGTGCGCTTGTTGCGACGCGTCTTGTACCCCTTGGTCGGGATGCCCCACGGCGTGACCGGGTGACGGCCACCGGAGGTCTTGCCTTCGCCACCACCCAGCGGGTGGTCGACCGGGTTCATCGCGACGCCGCGCACGTGCGGACGCTTGCCCATCCAGCGGCTGCGGCCAGCCTTGCCGATCGAGATGTTCTCGTGGTCAAGGTTGCCGACCTGGCCGACGGTCGCGAGGCACTCGGCGTTGATGCGGCGGATTTCACCCGACGGCATCTTCACCGACGCGTACTCGCCGTCCTTGGCCACCAGCTGCACGGCCGACCCGGCCGACCGCGCAATCTGGCCGCCCTTGCCGGGGCGCAGCTCGACGTTGTGAATCATCGTGCCCAGCGGAATCAACCGCAGCTTGAGGCAGTTGCCCGGCAGGATATCCACGCCGTCACCCGACATGATCGGGTCGCCGACCTTGAGGCCGAGCGGATGCAGGATGTACCGCTTCTCGCCGTCCGCATAGGTGACGAGCGCAATACGCGCGCTCCGGTTCGGGTCGTACTCGACTGTCGAAACCTTGCCCGGAATGTCGAACTTGTCGCGCTTGAAGTCGATGACGCGATAGTTCCGCTTGTGGCCGCCACCACGCCACCAGGACGTGATCTCGCCTTTGTTGTTGCGCCCCCCCGACCGGTGAAGCGGTTCCAGCAGCGGCTTGTGCGGCGTCGTCGAGGTGATCTCGTCGAACGTCTGCACGCTGTAGAACCGTCGCGCGGGCGACGTGGGCTTGTAGTTGCGAATCCCCATGATCCTTAGGCCCCTTCCAGGAACTCAGGCACTTTCTCGCCAGCCTTCAGCCGGACCCAGGCTTTTTTCCAGTCCGGCCGCTGCCCCGAGAAACGTCCCTGGCGCTTTACCTTGCCGTGCTGGATCTGCGTCCGCACAGCCGCGACCTTCGACCCGAACAGGGTCTCAACCGCGCGCCGAATATCCACTTTGGTCGCCTCACGCGCGACCTCAAAGACCACCACCTGGCCGGCTCCGGTATCCCGGGCGACCGTAGTCTTTTCCGTCACGAGGGGACGGCGAATGACGTCAGTCGTCTTTCTCATCCCAACACCTCCTGCCACCGCTCAACCGCCGCCTTCGTGGCGACGATGCGCGTGGTGTCCATCACGTCGCGCGCCGTCACACGGCCGCTCGCCACCAGACGGATGCCCGCAATATTGCGGACCGACTTCACGAAGTTGTCATCGAGCCGCACGTCGGTCACCAGCGCCTTGCCGGTCACGCCGAGCGCCTTGAGCATCGCCGCGCCGCTCTTCGTCTTGATCTCGGAGGCTGTCAGCACATCAACCACGATGACCGCGCCGTCCTTGATCTTCGACTGGATGGCGGCACGCAGCGCACCGCGCTCCACCTTCTTCGGCAGCTGGTACGCGTAGTTGCGCGGCTGGGGGCCGAACACGGTGCCGCCCTTGCGCCACAGCGGCGATCGCGACGAACCTGCCTGCGCGCGGCCGGTGCCCTTCTGCTTGTACGGCTTCTTGCCGCCGCCGCTGACCAGCGCACGATTTTTTGTCGCATGGGTGCCGGCGCGTTCCGACGCGTTCTGCGCCACGACCGAGGCCCACACGAGGTCCTTCTTGATCGTGCCGCCGAACACCGCGTCGTTCAGGTCGACCGCGCCGACCTTCTCGTTCCTGGCGTTCACAACATCAAGGGTCATTACTTCTTCCCTTTCTTGGCCTTCTCAACCTGCGGCACGGGATCCTTCTTCTTCGCGATCGCCTGCCGCACGAGGACCACCCCGTTCGGCGCTCCCGGCACGGCGCCACGCACGACGAGCAGGTTCTGGTCGGCGTCGATGCTGACCACCTTCAGATTCAGCGTCGTGATCCGCTTGCCGCCCATCCGGCCGGCCGCGCGCATGCCCTTGATGACGCGTGACGGATACGAGGACGCGCCGATCGAGCCGGGCGCACGATGGAACATCGAGCCGTGCGTCGCGGCGCCGCCGGCGAATCCGTGGCGCCTGACGACGCCCTGGAACCCCTTGCCGCGCCCGTTCGCAATCACGTCCACGCGGTCACCCGCGTTGAACATGCTCACCAGCACGGGGTCGCCCGCCTTGACCGCGTCGCCGCCGGCCTTGACCTTGACCTCGCGTGTGATGCGCGTCGGAGGCACGCCGGCCTTCTTGAAGTGCCCCTGCGTCGGCTTGTTCGCGTCGGCCTGCACGGCGTCCACCAAGCCCAGCTGCACGGCTTCGTAGCCGTCCGTCGCGGCGGTCTTCGCCTGGACGACCACACACGGACCGGCCTTGATCACGGTCGCAGGGACCGCGGTGCCGTCCGGCAGGAAGATCTGGGTCATGCCCAGCTTTCGTCCGATGATTCCGGTGACCATTATCTGTGTTCCTTCCCGAACGCCTTGATCTCGACATCCACGCCCGCGGGCAGGTCGAGCTTCATGAGGGCGTCCACCGTCTGCGGCGTCGGCTCGAAGATGTCGATGAGCCGCCGATGCGTGCGGATTTCAAACTGCTCACGCGACTTCTTGTCGACGTGCGGCGAGCGGAGCACCGTCCACTTGTTCTTCTCAGTGGGTAGCGGCACCGGGCCGGCCAGGCGCGCGCCCGTGCGCTTCGCCGTGTCGACGATTTCAGTCGTCGACTGGTCGAGCACGCGGTAGTCGTACGCCTTGAGGCGGATGCGGATCTTGTCGCTGAATGGAGTGGCCATGTCTTATTTCCCCTGCGTGCGCGCGATGACTTCTTCGCTCACCGAGTTGGGCGCCTGTTCGTAGCGGTCGAAGTGCATCGAATAGGCGCCGCGCCCCTGCGTGCGTGACCGAAGGTCGGTCGCATACCCGAACATCTCCGACAGCGGGACGCGCGAGTTGATGATCTGGGTGCCGCCGCGCGCTTCCATCGACTGGATGTGACCGCGACGGCTCGTGATGTCGCCGATGACGTCGCCCATGTAGTCTTCCGGCACCGTCACTTCGACGCGCATCACCGGTTCGAGCAACACGGGATGCGCCTTTGCCGCGGCATCCTTGAACGCCATCGAGCCGGCGATCTTGAACGCCATTTCGTTGGAGTCGACGTCGTGGTACGACCCGTCATACAGCTCGATCTTCACGTCGTCGATCGGGTAGCCCGCCAGGACGCCCGTGGTGAGCGCTTCCTGGATGCCCTGGTCGATCGGCTTGATGAATTCCTTCGGAATGACGCCGCCGACGATCTCGTTCGCGAACTCGTACCCCTCACCAGGCTTGCGCGGAATGAGGCGAATCTTCGCGTGACCGTACTGACCGCGACCACCCGTCTGCTTGATGTACCGGCCTTCGCCTTCGGCGGCCTTCGTGATGGTCTCCTTGTAGGCGACCTGCGGCTTGCCGACCGTCGCCTCGACGCCAAACTCGCGCTTCAGGCGGTCGACGATGATTTCGAGGTGCAGTTCGCCCATGCCGGCGATGACGACCTGACCGGTGTCGGTGTCGGTCTTCACGCGAAACGTCGGGTCTTCGGCCATCAGCTTCGACAAGCCGAGGCCGAGCTTTTCCTGGTCGGACTTGGTCTTGGGCTCGATGGCGAGCGAAATGACGGGCTCCGGGAAGTCCATCGCTTCGAGAATCACGGGGTGCTTCTCGTCACAGATGGTGTCGCCGGTCGAGACCGACTTCATGCCCACGACGGCTGCGATATCGCCGGCGAGCACTTCCTTGATTTCTTCACGCTTGTTCGCGTGCATCTTGAGCACGCGGCCAATACGCTCGGTCTTCTGCTTGGTCGCGTTGTACACCGAGGTGCCGGCCAGCAGCTGACCTGAGTAGATGCGCACGAACGTGAGCTGACCGACAAACGGGTCGGTCATGATCTTGAACGCCAGCCCCGACATCGGGCCGTCGTCTTTCGCCTGGCGCTCGGTCGTGGCGCCTTCAGCGCCGTTCGGGTCGATGCCCGACACCGACGGAATGTCGAGCGGCGACGGCAGGTAATCGACAACCGCGTCGAGCAGCGGCTGCACGCCCTTGTTCTTGAACGCCGAGCCGCAGATGACCGGCACAAACGCCGCGTCTTCATTGCGCACCGACGCGATGCAGCGCTTCCGGATCGCCGCCTTGATCTGCGCTTCAGGAATCTCTTCGCCGTGCAGATACTTCTCGAGGATCGAGTCGTCGACTTCGCTGACCTTCTCGATGAGCTTCTCGCGGTATTCCTTCGCGAGGTCCACCATGTCGGCCGGGATGTCCTTGATGGTGGCGTCGGATCCCATGGCCGCGTCGGCTTCCCAGACCACGGCCTTCATCTTGATGAGGTCGACGACGCCGAGGTACTGGTCCTCGATGCCGATCGGCAGGTGCAGCGCCACAGGATTACCCTGCAGCTTGGAGATGATCTGCTCGTAGGTGCGCAGGAAGTTCGCGCCGATCCGGTCCATCTTGTTGACGAAGCAGATGCGGGGGACGCGGTACTTGTCGGCCTGACGCCACACGGTTTCCGACTGGGGTTCGACGCCGGCGACCGAGTCGAACACGGCCACGGCACCGTCGAGCACGCGCAGCGACCGCTCGACTTCCGCCGTGAAGTCGACGTGGCCGGGCGTATCGATGATGTTGATGCGGATGTCGCGCCAGGTGCACGTCGTCGCGGCGGACGTGATCGTGATGCCGCGCTCCTGCTCCTGCTCCATCCAGTCCATGACGGCGGTGCCTTCGTGCACTTCACCGATCTTGTAGGTGATGCCCGTGTAGAAGAGGATGCGCTCGGTGGTCGTCGTCTTGCCGGCATCAATGTGGGCCATGATGCCGATGTTGCGACAACGCTCTAGGGGTACTGTTCTCGCCATGATTGCCCGGTCTTAGAAACGGTAGTGCGCGAACGCCTTGTTGGCTTCCGCCATGCGGTGCACGTCTTCGCGCTTCTTGACGGCTCCACCCCGCAGATTTGCGGCGTCCATGAATTCATTGGCCAGCTTCTCCTGCATGGTCTTGCCGTCGCCACGGTCGGTGGCAAAGCCGGCAATCCAGCGGAGCGAGAGGGACAGGCGACGGGTCGGGTTGACCTCGATCGGCACCTGGTAGTTCGAACCACCCACGCGGCGGGATTTCACTTCCAGCGCGGGCTTGACGTTGTCGACGGCCTTCTTGAAGACCTTCAGCGGATCGTCCTGCGTCTTGTCTTTCACGATCTCCAGCGCGCCGTACATGATCTTTTCGGCGGTGGACCGCTTGCCGTCCTTCATGATCGTGCGGATGAACTTGGTCACCAGAGGGCTGTCATAGATCGGATCAGCCGGAACTTCACGTTTCGCAATTTCTCGTCTACGCGGCATGGTCTAAAACTCCTACGCCTTCTTGGGGCGCTTGGCGCCGTACTTGGAGCGGCCCTGCATGCGGCCCGCGACACCAACGGTGTCGAGCGTGCCGCGCACGACGTGATACCGCACACCCGGGAGGTCCTTCACACGGCCTCCGCGAATGAGCACCAGCGAGTGCTCCTGGAGATTGTGGCCCACGCCCGGAATGTAGGTCGTCACTTCAATTCCGTTGGTCAGCCGGACGCGCGCGACCTTGCGCAGCGCGGAATTCGGCTTCTTCGGGGTCTGGGTGAACACGCGCACACACACGCCACGCTTCTGCGGGCTGCTCTGCAACGCGGGGCTCTTCGTCTTCCAGAGCACCTTCTCTCGTCCCTTGCGCACCAGTTGGCTAATCGTCGGCATACCGTTCGTTTCCTGCCCAATAAACGTCCAACACTCACACCGGCTGGCGACGCGCAATGCGTCGCCCTCACTCCGGCGAGTCGTGTTCGCCCCAGGCCTGGGAACCCTCGCGGGCTCGGCACCTGAAACATTCCCCCTATTGCTGGTTACAGCGTGGCGGCGGCAACGGTCGCGACAGGCGCGACAGACCTTTCCGCTCGGTTACATCAAGACGCTGGGCTATTCGTTCCTTGCCCGCTGTCTGAAGCGAATCCTAGATAGGGTGTCCTAGGACTCGAAGAACCTGACGAGTCTAGCACGGGCGTGCCGGAAAACAAAACGGTTCATGGTTCATCGGTTCATGGTTCAGCGGTTCCGTTCCGAGTTCAGGGTGCTTGGTTCGGGGTTCCTTGACAGACCGAGCCAACTGTCATAGCGTCATATGACAGAAGCAGATGCGATTCGAGCTCAATTTTAGGTCCGGCAAACCCGTGTACCTCCAGGTCGTTGACCAGGTGAAGGCGGCCGTGGCCTCCGGGGCCGCCAAGCCTGGGGATGCGCTGCCCTCGATTCGGCCCCTGGCCGAGGAACTCCGGGTCAATCGGAACACGGTCGCCAAGGCCTACTCGGAACTCGAACATCAGGGCGTCATCACGACTGAAGCCGGCCGCGGCTGCTTTATCAGCGCCGCCGACTCTCCTCTTAATAAGGACGCGCGGCTGCAACTGGTCACCGAAGAAATGGACCAGGCCGTCGTCCAGGCCCATCACCTCCAGATTGATCGGGACGAATTTGTCCGGCTCGCGGAGGCCCGCTTCGACGCGTTTGCACTCCGTCGAACTGCGATGCGCTGAAGTCCGCTGGCCGCCTACAGTTCAGGCCGCCCGACATGCCGAACCCAGCACCCTGCACCCTGCACCCTGCACCAAGAACAGCACCATGAACCATGAACCGATGAACCATGAACCCCGGTTCAAGATTCAGGATTCACCGGCTCCTACCGGTCACGTCCCAGTAGCCCTGAATTCGTCCCGCCCCCGCGTCCCGCACAAGCGGCCGGATGG